>Ga0181558_10004613_pt1 | contig 12304 bp, 6 predicted proteins | sample 011ome_22_FD_133754 | JGI IMG/M metagenome (GOLD analysis project Ga0181558, IMG submission 133754) | Coastal salt marsh microbial communities from the Groves Creek Marsh, Skidaway Island, Georgia - 011507BT metaG (megahit assembly) | ecosystem: Environmental > Aquatic > Marine > Intertidal zone... | reverse complement strand
CGCGGGGTCGAGTCTGGTGAACCGCTCCATCATGGTCCAGCCGTACCACCGTCGCCGAGACTGACGCGTGCTCGCCAGGGCGTCCCTTTTCTGACATTTTCGTACACGTATAGGTGCGGAGAAGGTTGTTCCTTTCGCGCCGAGATTCTCGCCGGAGACGCTTTGCTATATAAAAACTGCATCCCAGGCTCAGCTATGCGAAACTATTTCACACTCCTCGCGTTCGGGATATCCACCCTGAACGCAGACCGCGCGAGACCTCACGACGGTACGTCGTGCCCGTGCCTCGCCGGCCGTCCCCCCCGAAGCAACCGCCGACGCGGTTTACTTCTCGATGATGAGGGACTTCCTGAGAAGCGCGCCCACAGTGTCCGAGGGCTGCGCGCCCTTCGCCAGCCACGCCTTGATGGCGGGGGCGTTCAGGTTCGACTGCTTTTTGATAGGGTCGTACCATCCAAGCTCCTGTTGGTGAAAAGAAGAGAAGGAGAGCGAGGTGAGCGACGCGTTCCCCGGCGACTGAGCTCGAGCTCCGCGGCGTTCCACGTTTTGATCCGTCCCAGCAGTGTGCCACGAGAAAGGGCGAAATGGGGGGGCTTTTCCGTCGCGGGCGGGCGCGGCACGTACCTCCAGGGGGGCACCGTCGCGACGCTTGCGGGAGTCGATAGCGATGATGCGGTAGAAAGGCGAGCGAATGCGGCCGAGGCGCGTGAAGCGAATCTGCGGAGGGAGGGTGGGGGATCGACTGTCAGGCGAAAGGTCTTAGGGCACTGGTGTGCACAGGTCTTAGGGTTTATTTGTTTCCGGTGACGCGCGCGTCGGAAACGCGCGGCGTCGCGCATCGCTCGGGTTCTTTCACGAACCTTGACCATCGCCTCGGTTTTCAGGGACTGGCGGGGGACCACCGCGTTGACAGTGGGGGCCTGTGGGGAGTCGGGAGGGTCGAGGGTCAGCCATCAAGCGGGGGTCGAGGACGGTTCGCCGCGTTCCGGCACCAAGTGGATAAAACGCATTCGACGGATTCGCCGGCGATTCGAGGCTGGGAGACGCACCGACACGCGAAGAGCGCGGGCGTCCGCGACGTTGCGGCCGAAGCTAATGGAAGCGGCGGACATGGAGAGAGCGGCCATGGTTTCGCGTCTTAGAACGACGGCGGCGCTCAAAAGAATAGGACGGCGGGAGTGGTACGCGACGCTTTTTCAACCTTGAGACGTGGCTTTCCGGTCGATGCGCATCGACCGAAAAAAGCTCGAATCGTATGGGCATCAGTGAGACGAACGATTTTCCATTATCGCATGACTGGAAACGCGCTGTACATCTTCACCAAAAACGAGTTTGGAGAAAAAGTTCGAAGCAACCGTTTGGATGTCAAGTTCCGCCTTCTCCGTCCGCGTGCCACACCCCCCGCGCTCGCGCTCCCAGCGTCTGCCGGGTCCAGTCGACGCGAGATGTCGCACACGGGCGCGTCGGGCGCGACGCCCGAGGAGCACGCGGCGGCGACCCGGCTGCAGGCGACGTTCAAAGGCCGCAAGCAGCGCGTCGCTTTCGAGGAGAAGAAGGCGCACGCGTCCGAGTTCGCGGCGTACGACCAGGCGACCCTCGAGCGCTCGCGGCGCATGCAAGAGCGCGAGGAGCGGAAGGCCATGATCAAAGACCTGCCCGCGAGCGAGGTGGAGGAGTGGCACGCGCGGCAGGAACACGACGCCGCGGTGGTGGTGCAGAGCACGTTCCGCATGCACAAGGCGAAGCAGGACGTGGCGAGGAAGCGACTCGAGTCGAGGTCCGAGCCTCGCGTCCTCGCCGCGGACCCGGACGCTGCGGACGCGCTCGCGGCGTCTTACGTGCCGGAACTGGACAACGGCGCGTTCCAGGAGCGGACGATAACCGCGCGGCCGTACCGCCAGCCACCGCCTGTCGCGCAGGTGGTCGCCGGGCTGAAGATGAGGCACGGCCAGAACGAGCTCGGGCTTGGCGCGCTGACGATGGATGAGTACTTGCGCGGCCGCCGGAACGCGGATGAGGTGATGCGCGAGTACAGGGAGTTCTCGGCGCGAGCGGCCAAGGCGGAGGCGCTCCGCACCGAGAAGCGCCGGCTGGCGCAGGCGTCGTACCAGAAAAACAGGGCCGCCGCGCACGGCTCGCTGGCTGAGCTCCCCGCGGACGCGACGGCGGCGAACTTCCCCGATCCCGCCGGCGCCGACCCCGCGCGCGTCCGGCGGGCGCACGCGGAGTTGCTGGACGCCGCGCGCGCCGAGCAGAAGTGGTGGAAGCCGCTCGTCAAGCTCAACAAGGAACAGAAGGTGCTGGACGAGGCAGCGGAGGCGGAGCGGCGGAACCAACCACCGAGAGTCTCTGCCTTTTGATGTTCGGCGTCGTTTGCGGCGAGACTAAGTCGCGTCGTTTTTTCGCGCGACGCGTGTAGGATAGCTCATACGGTACTCAACCCGTACGCGAACGGCTTCGTTCCCGAGTCTCTTTGAACTTCGAGTCGGCCTTGTCGATTTTCGTCTCTACGCACGTGGTCTCTTCTCACGCCCTCTTCCTCGCCGCGTCGCCGGTCGTCGCCGGGACGTTCGCGGCGCGGAACTCCAACCCGCACCGTTCCTTCCTCTTCCCAAGCTCGTCTCGACGCAACGCGTTCATCAGCCTCGCCGCGCGCACCGCGTCGCTGGCGACGGCGAAGTCGACGCTCAGGATGTTGGAGGCGAGGCAACCGGCGTCGGCGACGCGCTCGGCGAAGGGCGCGAGCGAAGGGCGCGCGCCGGCGGCGTCTAGCTCGCGCAGGCTTTTGGGTCGGCCGGGCAAGACGCTCTCCAGCACCGTGGCGGTTTGCGCGGTGAGCGTCCACGAGAGCTTGAACAGGCTCCCCGGCTCACCGAAACCGCCGCCGCCGGCGTTGAAGCGTATCGTCTGCTCCGTCGCGAACCGCGATAAAGCCTCGGGGTCGTCCGTGTTCGCCCAGCCGTTGTGCAGCGTCCGGGGAGGCCACAGGAATGCGTCTTCGTCGTCGGCGGCGGCGGCGTCGGCGTCGCGCGCGCGCGCGTCTTCGGCGTCTTCGGCGGCGTAGTCTCCGTCCCCGAACACCACGAGGACGCGCTCGTCGCGCGCCACCATCTCGCCGATCGTGTCGTTCGCGCGTAGGGATCCGTCGCCGGCGACGCGAACGGGGACCAAGTGGCCGCGCAGCGCGCGCTTCAGCGACGTCTTCAGCGCGTCGACGAGTCGCGCCCGCGCGCCCGGCGGCGCGCCGTCCAGGTGCGACACCTGCGCGACGACGAACTCCCCTCTGTGTCGCTTCACGAACGCCGCGAGGTCCGCCAGGACGACCCGCATTGGCACGCCCACCTCGGCGTGGTGCACGCACCAGGCCGTGCCGTTCCAGCCCGCGCGGAGGTCCAGGTACCGGAACCCGGCGCGCAGCTGCGCGCCCACGTCCGCGCTCTGCGTGAGCGCCCAGGCGGTGATGACCTCGTCCACGGGGACGCCCAGGCGCTCCGCGGCCGCGATGGCCGCGGCGGCCCAGCCCGGGGGGAACCGCGCGTCAGGGATGGTCTGCTTCGTGAGCCAGTACGCGCCGCTGTCGTGCGTCCCGGGGAGCGTCACCTCGTGCAGCGTGCGTGCGTACAAGGACGCGGCATCCTCCGCCATCCAGTCCGCGAGGCCCGCGCGAGCGTGAGATTTCTGGGACGGCTCCGGCCGGAGCGAGGCGAGCGAGAGGCGGGCCTCGTTTGGGTTCGGGCGCGCGCCGCCGGCGGAGCCCGCCGTGAGCGCGCACGCCACGACGAGCAACGCCGCGCGGGGGGTCATGGCTCGCGAGTCGGCGCGCGCGACACTGAGGAAGACTGCTGAGCGTTTTTCGGGGAAGCAGAGAAAAGCTGACAGACCGCATGCCAGCTGGCGTCCAGGCGTCGCTGGCGAGTCTTTTTGATGAAGTCGACGTCGAAGCGTCGCCCGCGGCAGTTCGAGCGACGGCGGCATCGACACGCCACCTTCGCGGCGCACATCCGACCACGATGGCCTCCATCGCTCTCGGCGCGTCCGTCGCGGCGCGCGTGACCCCCGCCCGGCTCAAGCCCGGCCGCCGCGGCGCGCTCACGCGGCGCGGTGACGTCTCTTCCGCGCGAAAGTCTATCCGGTGCGACGCGGCGGACGATGAGGTGCGCCCCGCGGCGCAGAAGCGCGCCCCCGAGGCGTCCCGGCGCGGTTTCCTGGGAACCGCCGCCGCGTTCGCGGCCGGCGCGCTGCCCTGGTCGCGCGACCTCGCCGCGCTCGCCGCGGGCGACCCCTTCCCGTACCCCGACGTGATCTCCATGCAGGAGGCGTTCTGGGCCAAGGCGACCAAGGCGGCGCACCCCGAGCGCTGGTACCCGTACTGGTGGGCGCTCCCGCTGGCACCGTACGGCAGCAAGGCCACCGCGATGGCCACCGTGGTTCCGGGCGAGGTCTGGACGTTCGACCAGCTGCAAGGCTTGCTGGACGTGCTCGTGAACGTGCGCATGACGGTGGTCAAGCTCGAGAACGGCGGGCTGTGGGTGCACAACCCGGTGGCGCCCACCGGCGAGCTCATGAGCATGCTCGCGCCCCTCGTGGACGAACACGGCCCGGTGAAGCACATCGTGGTTGGCTCCGCCGCGATCGAACACAAGATCTACAGCGGGCCGTTCTCCAAGAAGTTCCCCAGCGCCGACGTCTGGCTCCCGCCCAAGAACTGGTCCTTTCCGGTGGACGTTCCGATCGAGCGGTACGTGCCGTACTACCCCCTCGGCTCGCCCAAGACGCTCCCGGAAGACACCGCGTCGGGCGTCGGGTCAGTCCCGTGGCAGGCGGAGATCGAGCACAGCGTGCTGCAGGTCGGGGGTTCGAGCCTGCGCGGTTTCACTGATCCGTGGTTCGTGGACACCGCGTTCTTCCACAAAAAAAGCAAGACGCTGCTCGTCACGGACGTCGTGCTGCACGTGAGCGAGGACCCGCCGCCGGTGAACGCCATCGACCCGGAGCCGCTGCTGGTGCGCGGCATGGAGCGCCCGGACGCGATGCTGCCCAACACGCGCGAGGCGCGCTCGATGGGCTGGGGCAAGACCGTGCTGTTCGGGCTGCTGTTCCAGCCCGCCGCGGTGGACGTCAAGATCGACCTCGCCGACGTGAACAAGTCGTTCCTGGACGGCTTCACCTGGGACCCCTCGTGGCGCGACGGGTTCGCCAACCTGTGCGCCAAGCCGCTGTTCGTGCCGCCGATCCTGCAGGTGCTGGCGTTCCCGCGGCGGCGCGACGAGGTCAAGCGATGGGCGCAGGAAGTCGCGCAGTGGGACTTCGAGCGGATCATCCCGAGCCACCTGGACGGGCCCATCGACGCGGGGCCCCGGGCCTTCGCCGCCGCCATGGACGTCGCGCTCGCCGCCGACGCCGCCGAGACGTTCGGGAAAGACGTCGCGACGTTGGCGGCGATCGAGAAACTCTCCCGCGACCTGAAGTCGCTGGAGGAGACCAGGCCGCTCACGGACCCCTCGCCGATCGAGTACTACGCGAGGCCGGCGTCCGTCATCACGGAGGCGGCGGCGGAGACGGCGGAGACGGCGTGAAACGAACGATTTTTTTACGCTTCAAAACGCTCGCGCGTCGTCGTCGTCGTCCTCCTCCTCTCGTCCCGCGCATCGTCTCGTCGTGGTCGTCGCGCGTGCCTCGTCGGCATGACCCGTGAAGCCGCAGCGCGGTCGACGCGCGTCTCACGTGGAGCGCTTTTGAGGCAGCGTCTCCATCGCGCGTTCGATCTTCCGCTTGGCTTCAAGAACCATATCTCGAACGTCGTCGTCGAGTCTGCTCGACGTCTCCGTCTTGTCGTCCGCGGACATCGTCGACGCGAGGATTCGCGCGCGTTCTTTTTGGAACCACTCGTTGGCGTTCTTGGTGCACGTTACGACCGCACGCCGCGCATCGTCAACATCTGAGCTGTACGTCCTCTCCTGGTCCGTCGTCGTCGTGGCGTCTGCGAGCGTCGCACACTCGCTGACGATATCGCGCAGCTTCCCTTGAAGTGCCTTTAGAAGACTCGCCAACGCAGGGTCCATGTCAGGTCTCGGGTCGACGTACAGGGTGCCGTCGGCGGGAGACTCGTGGGGGGGCATGGTAAACGCGAACGCGGAAGAAGAGACGCGTGCGCGTGCGGGCGAAGTGCGACGCGCTTCGAAACGCGGCGAGGGTTTCAAAAACCGACCGCAACGGTCCTCAAGTTCTCGGCCCGTCCAAGAGGGCTGAAAGGGAAGGAAAGCTAGGCTCGTTCACGTCTTCACTTCCCCCGACACGCAGCATGCTCAGCGAGCGCATCCCCATCGACACGCCTCGTCCTAGCGACGAGCGCCCGGCGCCATCCGCCGACGCCGTCCTCGGGAGCGGGGAACCCGGCGACGGCGTGAGCCTCTTCTCCTCCTCCGCGTCGTGGCTGGAGGACGCCTTCGAGGTGGACGCCACGGACGTGCTTTTGGGGAGCTTCACCTGCGCGCTCAAGCGCGGCATCTTGCTGCAGGGCAGGCTCTTCGTGGTCGCGGGCGAGCGCGGCGGCCCGAGGCTGCTGTTCCACAGCAGCTTGTTCCGGCGCGTGACCACCCTGGAGGTGCCCCTCGCGGACGTGCGCGCCGTGGAAAAGAAAAACTCCGCGGGCGCTTTATCCGCTATCCGAGTCCGGCTCGGTGACTCCGGCCAGGCCTTGGTATTCTGCTCGTTACTGTACCGGGAGAACGCGTACCAGTGCGTGCGCGAGGCGTGGCACCGAGCCGCGCCACCGACCACCCGCGCGCTTCCGCCCGCGCCGACGCCGCGGGCTTTCCCGGTCGAGCCGGAGCCGCCGCCGCCGCCGCGGAAACGAAATCTCCGCCGGAGCCGCTCCGAGCCCCCCGCGGCGTTCGCGCCGCCGCGCGGGGAACTCGGCGACGACAGCAGACACCACGTTTTGCGCGCCGAGTTCCCCGCGCACGACCCGGAGACGGTGTTCCACGCGCTGTTCGATCCCGCGGGCGCGCTGCTCGCGAAACACCTTCGCGAGAACTGCGGGGCCACAGAGGTGGTCTCGCGCGAGGTGGTCCCGTCGTTCTCGTCGTCCTCGCTCGGAGCGTCGCGGAGCGTAACGACCTCGCGGTGCGTCTCGTACTCCGCACCGACGTCGTACAAGTTCCCGAACATGCCGAAGCGGTGCGAGGTGCGCGACGTCCAGGAGTACACGATGCGCCGCGCTTCCGAGTCTTCCGAGTCTTCCGAGTCTTCCGAGTCACAGGATACGCACGCGTACGCGTCGTTCGAGATGCGGTCGGCGGCGGCGATGCGCGGCGCGCCGTTCGCCGAGTGCTTCGCGGTGGCGTCGCTCGTGCGCGTGTCGCGCCGCCCGGGCGAAAGCGCCGGCGCGGCGGTTGAGGTCTCGTGCGCTATCGACTGGAAGAAACCGGTGAACGGGCTGCTCAGAGGCTTGATCGTGAAGGGCGCGCGCGACTCGCTGAAGCGAAGCTACGAGAAGTTCACCGCGATGTGCGCGCGCGAGCTCGCCGAGAGGTCACCGGCGGAAACGGCGAGAGCCACGCGCCGCGGCGCGCGCGCGTTCAGACGCGGACGCGCGCGATCGACCGACGCGTTCCCTGTGGAGGGCGCGCTGAGCACCGAGGCGTCCTTCTCGACGAGCGCGCTCGACGCGCGACCGACACGACGCGCGAAGAACGCGGACGTGTCTTCACAGTCGTTCGACGAGCTCGACGAAGGCACGAGCGCGCGCACGAGCCGAGAAGCGCGCCGTGAACCCGCCGGCGCCGCCGCGAAAGCCGCCGACGACGCGTGTCTCGGCGCCTCCGCCGACGCGAGTTGGATGATCCCGGCGGTGATCCTGGTCGTGACTTTCGCGGCGGTCGCGCTGTACCTGCTGTCGCTCTGGGGGCAAGCCACCGGGAAAGGTGCGGAGGTTCCGCAGGACGCGGTGGCGGACGCGTCGGCGCGCCGTCTGCTGGTCCACGCGCCGGGCTTCCTGGCGCGCGGAGGGAACGATTCGCGAACGCTCTTCACGAAGCGGTTCGTGCGCGACGCGCTCCGCGGCGCGGCCGCGGACGAAGCGCTCGTCGGCGCCGTCGCGCGCTTCCTGAACGAAGCGCGCGCGGCGTGAAAAAACACAGAAACACCGCATTGAGGCTGGCTCGGGTCACACCCGCGCGTACGTACGCGCGGGGAAATCGCGAGCGATCACGTTCGACGATCTCGTGTGTCTTGACAAAGAAACGGGTAGACTCGTCTTCACAATCTCATCGCTTTGGCTTGCTCATCTGGAACGCCACCTTCGCCTTTCCCCCGACGGCGCCGAGCCGCGACGCGACGGGCTCTTCGTTTCCGGCGGCGCCCGCGCTCTTCGCGCCGCGCGCCTCGTCGCGCCCCGCGAACCCCCCCTCAGCGTTTGAGCTCTGGCCCGCTCTGAGTTTGCCGTCCAGCATCAGGAACGGCGAGTGGGACACCTGCTGCACGCGCTTCATGGACTCCATCGACCCCACCGCGCCCTCCTCCGCGAGCTTCTCCGCGAGCTTCTTCTGCTTCATCTCCTCCTGGTACTGCTTCAAGCGCTTCTCCTTCTTGTTCTTGGAGGGCTCGATGCCGTGGAACTTGTGGCACAAATCGCGGAACGCCTCCTTCGGGGTCATCTTGCGTCCGAACTCGTCGTACTTGTCCAGGTTGAAGTCGAACTTCTTGCCCTCGTGCTCGCCCGACGGAAGCGCCGCCGCCTCGCGCGCGCGCTGCAGCGCCAGCGGCTTCTTGTCGTTCGTGCGCCCGTCCCACATCTCCGTCTCGCCCAGTTTGCCGGTATCCTTCAGAAGCGCCAGAGTCGCGGCGAGGCCCTTGGAAGCCGTGCTCGCCTCGCCGATCCCGCCCAGGTTCACGCGCTCGGCCGGCGCGGCAGGCGGCGACGCGCCGGGGGGAGGCGGCGGGGGAGGAGGCATCGCGCCGTCAGAGTCCGCGTCCGCGTCCGCGTCGACGCCAGGCGGCGGCGGAGGAGGCGCGGGGGGCATCTCCTCGTCCTCCGCGGCGTCCATCTCGTCTCCCGCCGCGGACTCCGTCGGCGCGCCTCCGTCGATGTTCTGCACGAACTCCTGCGTGTCGCTGAACACCACGCCCCCCGCGACGCCCGCGCGTTCCGATCCCCCCTCCGCCTCTTCCTTCGCGCGGCGCTCGGCGACGGCGGCGACGACGGAGGCCACGCCTCCGCGCTCATTCTTAGTATTCTCGGCGGCGGCGCGCCGGCTTCGCGCCAGCGCGCGCTCGAGCTCGTCATCCTCCTCCTCCTCAAGCCCGTCCCCGGCCATCTCCGCGAGGATCCGCTCGTCCGTCCTGCGCTTCGCCTTGGTAAGCGCGGCGGCGAACTGCGCGTCGCGGCGCCACCGGTCCGTCGCCGCCGCGGCGTCCGCCGCGGAGCCCTCCTCCTCGCGCGTTCGCCGCGACCCGAGCTCGGACGCCGCCGGCACCAGCGCGTCGCCCTCCAGCTCGTCGACGTCCAGCTTCTTCTCGCGCAGCTTCTTCCGGCGCTTCTTCTTGGGCTTGTTGAACTTGGCCGCCGCGTCCGCCGCCTCCCGCGCCGCAACCTCGGCGGGCGTCAAAAACTCCGCGAGCGTCTTCTTCTCAGTCGCCGCGCTCTGTTCGCGGGCACCGGCGGGCGCGCCGCCGAGGCTCGCGGCGAGCCGCCGCCGGATCTCCGCCTTCCTACGCTCCTCCGCGGCGGAAATAGAACCAGCGTCGTTCAGCGTCAGCACGTCGTCGTCCTTCTTCTCGTCGTACTTTCCGAGAATGCGCGTTTTGTCGTTCTCGTCCTCCTCGGCGAACGGCGCGTCGGCGGGGCGCTTGGTCGCCTCCGCGCGCGCGCGCTTGCGCCGCTTCTCCTCGGCGAGCAGGACGTTCTCCAGCTCGTCTCCCTCGTCGTTGACGCCCGTCCGTGTCTCGTCCAGTACGCTGGCGTCCTTCAGGGTGAGCACCACGGTCTCGCCCTCCGCGACTTCGTCCGCGCCGTGCCGCACGCGCAAACCGGCGAGCGCGTCGGAGGTGTACAGGTCGCCGAGACTCTTTTTCCCGCGAGTCAAAGACGCGTCGTCGTCGGATTCGGAATCCTCAAAGTCGTCATCCTGCTCGGCGAGCTTACGCGCGAGTTCCTCCGCCTTGCGCTTCGCCTCGAGTTTCTTCTTCAGCTCGATGTCTCGGCTCTTGGTCACCCACGCGCTCAGGTCGTCCTCGGCGTCGTCCGCCTCGCCGAGCTGCGCGGTGGCGCGATTGCGCGCCTCCATCTGCCGTTTCTCCTTGGCGGCGGCGATCCTCGCCGCGATCTCGGCGGTCTCCTTGCTCTTCTCGGCGTCGCGGCGAGCGGTGTGCGCCTGCTCCTCAGCCTCGCGCTGGCGCTTCGCGCGGTCGCTCTCGCCGGTGCGCAAGGGCTTGAGCCCGAGCTTCTCGCGGACGCGGTTGGTCTCCTCGAGGGACATGGACACCTCGCCGCCTGCCTCGGTGGTCTTCGCGTCGATGCCCTCGGGGAACGCCGTCTCGGGCGCGTCCGCCTCGCCATCTTCGCGCTCGTCGTCATCGCGTCGTCCCATGGAGAGCGTGACTGCCGCGCGACGCGGAACGGTCGCGGACTCCACTTCGTGCGCGAGGCTGCCGCGCGTCGCGATGATGAAGGGTCGTCGGGATCTCCGAGATTTCTTCTCCAGAACCGACGACCGAGCAACGACGAAGCAGAAAACGCCTCTCCGCTCGGCGCTCCCCTCCACTCGCCATGGACGCGGAGGAGGGGGCGCGAGGAGGCGCCCCCTCGACGAGCGCCATGTCTCCCGACGGCGCCGGTCCCGCGGCCGACCCGCCCGTGTTCTCCACCGTGCTGGTGTACGCCACCTCCGCTCGCGTGTACGTCGTGGCGGGCACCAGCGACAAATCGCGTTGGCGCATCCTGAACGTGTCGCGCGCCCTGAACGCGGACGACTCGCTGGAAGCGTCGGAAGACCCGGGCGAGTACGACGAGGCGCATTGTGCGCGCGTCCTCGCAACGATCGCCGCGGGAAACGCCAGCGCTGGGGGCATGACCCTCGTCGCGCGCGGACGCGCGCTCGTGGGCACCCTCCGCATTTTAGATGCGCACTACTTGTTGTTGATCACCGAACGCAAACGCCTGGGCCGCGTGCGAGGCCACGACGTGTTCGGCGTGGGGGCCACGGAGCTCGTGCGCATCGCCGTGAAGGCCGCGCCCACCGACGGGCCGGCGCCGGCGTTTTCGACGTCCTCGTCGAAGGCGGCGTCCCGCGCGGCGTCGGCGCCGGCTTCCGGCGAAGAGAAGAGACTGAAAAAGCTCCTGGCGTGGGTGGATCTGTCGCGCGGATGTTTCTACAGCCACACGTACGGCCTCACCGCGACGTTGCAGTCGAACGTCCTGGACGCGGACGCCGCGTCGCGCGCGCGCAGAGACTTCGACTCGCCGTTCGCGTGGAACGCGCACGTCTCGCTACCGCTGCGATACGCGGTCGGCGGCGCGGCGGCGGCGCGGTGGCTCGTGCCCCTCGTGCACGGTTTTTTCGAGCGGCGGCGCGTGAGCCTGCTCGGGAGGAGGCTCGAAATAACGCTCATCGCGCGGCGGTCGCGGCACTTCGCGGGCACGAGGTACCGGCGGCGCGGCGTCAACGCGCGCGGCCGGGTCGCGAACGAGGTGGAGACGGAGCAAATCGTGGACGCCGCGCCGTCGCGCGATGAGCGTTATTTCGAGCGACGCGTCGCGTCGGACGGCGCGTCGTCGACCGCGTCCTTCGCTTCTTCGATCGCCGTCTCGAGCGCCGTGCAGATGCGCGGGTCCATCCCGGTGTTCTGGTCGCAGGAAGCCTCCGTGGTGGCGGCGCGACCCACGATCGTGCTCGACGCGCCACCCTGTCTGTCCACCCAAACTGACGCGACGGCGACGCACTTCGACCTGTGCGAGGCGCGGTACGGCGCGCCCGTGGTCGCGCTCAGCCTGATCAAGGCGAACGAGCGCCGGCGGCGCGAAGGGACGCTGCGCGACGCGCTCATCGAGGCGCTGGAGGCGGTGAACGAAGCGCGGCTCGAGGCGGGGCGCGAGCGCGTCGCGTGCGTGCACTGGGACTTCGCCGGGCACATGCGGCGCGAAGGCGGCGCCGCGAGACGCGCGAAGAGCGCGCGAGACGACAGCAGCACGTCGAAAACGACGTCGACGTCAGCTCCGGCTGATGACGCGTCGACGTCGACGTCGACGCCGACGTCGACGTCGACGACGCTCGGTTTGACTCGCCTGGCGCGCGTCGCCGCCGGG
>Ga0181558_10004612_pt1 | contig 12306 bp, 13 predicted proteins | sample 011ome_22_FD_133754 | JGI IMG/M metagenome (GOLD analysis project Ga0181558, IMG submission 133754) | Coastal salt marsh microbial communities from the Groves Creek Marsh, Skidaway Island, Georgia - 011507BT metaG (megahit assembly) | ecosystem: Environmental > Aquatic > Marine > Intertidal... | reverse complement strand
TCCTTTCGAGCACGAAAAAACCGCCGCAGCCGTGACGCTGGGCGGTTCCCATGCGCTTTAGCTGCATTTGTTAAACGCCCGCAAGCTGCTGCTCAAATCGGCGTTGGAAAGCCCTACCTTAAACTCATCAGGCTTCGATGACAAATAGTTGGGACTGGTGTGGAAAAAATTCAAGACAGATTGGACGTGACGATAATTACCTTAAGACTAAGTGGTCCGATCTATCTGCGGTTGTTAAATTGATCGCATGACCACTAAAGCTCTGAGAAACAAACCAGACCAAGGGCTTATGAATCCTGCCTACAACGGTTTTATCTATCTGACGACGAACCTCCTGAATGGTCGGTGGTACATTGGGTCATGTTGGTGCAAGAACATGGACCGCGCTGGCTATTTGGGGTCTGGAAAACTTCTGACCCAAGCAATCAAGAAGTATGGGCGAGAAAATTTTCAGAGAGAGATCCTCTATTACTATGATGTCTTTGTGCTGTGTGTGATGTACGGGACCGCGGCCATCGGCTGGAGCCTCGTCCTCGGCATGCCGCGGGTCGCAGCCGTCTATCTCAGTGTCAGCAACGAGGCCAAGGTCCAGGCGATGATGCGCGAACAGCGCCGCCTGATCGAGGAATGGGGTGAGGGCGTGACCGAGATGCCGCCGCCGCGTAAATCGGCTGCGACGTCAGCCAAACCGGCCTAGGAGGCCGGTGCCAGAGAGTCCGGTGCGGCAACCTGCTGCTCGATCGCCAGATTTTTCATCGCTTTTTGCAGCTTCTCGAAAGCCCGCACCTCGATCTGGCGCACGCGCTCGCGGCTGATGTCGTATTCCTGAGACAGATCCTCGAGCGTCTTGGGGTTCTCCTGCAGACGGCGTTCGGTGAGGATATGGCGTTCGCGTTCATTCAGGGCGTCCATGGCCTGGGTCAGCAGATCACGGCGCTTTTCAAGCTCGTCCTGTTCGACCAGTTCGATTTCCTGGGAATCCGTCTCATCGACCAGCCAGTCCATCCACTCGCTGTCGCCCTCGCCATCCTTGCGCAAGGGCGCGTTGAGGGAACCATCGGGACCCGCCAGGCGCCGGTTCATCTGAACCACGTCGTTTTCGGAAACCTTCAGCTCGCGGGCGATGTATTCCACCTGTTCGGGCGGCAGATCGCCCTCATCCAGTGCCTTCAACTGGCCCTTCATGCGGCGCAGGTTGAAGAACAGTTTCTTCTGGGCCGCCGTGGTGCCCATCTTCACGAGGCTCCAAGAATGGAGGATGTATTCCTGGATCGAGGCGCGGATCCACCACATCGCGTAGGTCGCCAGGCGGAACCCCTTGTCTGCGTCGAACTTCTTGACCGCCTGCATGAGGCCCACATTGCCCTCTGAAATCAGCTCGGCCACCGGCAGGCCGTAGCCGCGATAGCCCATGGCGATCTTGGCCACCAGGCGCAGATGGCTTGTCACCATCTTGTGGGCTGCCTCCACGTCACCATGCTCTTCCCAGCGCTTGGCCAGCATGAACTCTTCCTGTGGCTCCAGCATGGGGAATTTGCGGATCTCCTGCAGGTAGCGAGAGAGATTGCCTTCGGGTGTGAGTGAGGGAAGCTGTGGGGTTGCCATGTTGCATCCTTTCGCAAGCTCGAGAACCGGGCTTGCACGACGTCCGGGGGGAATTGAAGTGAAGGTACCGGCTAAATATGGCGCTTTTGCGCCGAACTTCAATACCTTAGAGGGATTCTAAAACACTTATGAGGTTTTGCATGTCTGCGGGTAATTTTGTTTCGAATTCAACAGCTTGAGCCGTTCCTGGATGGATAAATCCCAGTCTGTAAGCATGCAGGGCCTGGCGTGGAAATTCCATTAAGATCCGCATTTTGTCCGCTTCCAGGTGTTTCAGCTGTCCGCGCCGCGCGGCCGGGCGGCCATAGACCGGGTCGCCCAGAAGCGGGTGCTTGTGGTGGGTCAGGTGCACCCTGATCTGATGCGTGCGACCGGTTTCAAGCTTGCATTCGATGAGCGTGGTCAGGTCGTCGCCATAGGTGGCAAGGCTGCGATACCGGGTGAGGGCGGGTTTTCCGCCGCGTGAGACCACCGCCATTTTCTTCCGGTTCCGGGGGGCGCGGCCAATGGGGCCTTCGATCTCCCCTGCGGGCGGCAGCGGGCGTCCCCAGACAATGGCGCGATAGGCCCGGTCCACCGTCCGTTCGGAAAACTGTGTGACTAGCGCGGCATGGGCGGTGGCGGTTTTGGCCGCGACCATCACCCCGCTGGTGTCCTTGTCGAGGCGATGGACGATGCCCGGGCGCTTGACCCCGCCGATCCCGGTCAGATCATCGCCGCAATGGGCGATCAGCGCATTGACCAGGGTGCCGTCCGGATTGCCCGGCGCCGGGTGCACCACCATGCCCGCCGGCTTGTCGAGGACAATCAGCTCGGCATCTTCGTGCAGGATATCCAGCGCGATGGCCTGGCCGACCGGGGTCGGGTCCACCGCCGCGGGAATGGTGACGCTCAGACGGTCGCCCGCCGCGACTTTCTGGGAGGGCTGGCGGCACATCACCTCGTTCCGCAGCACCTGGCCTCCCTCGATCAGCGACTTCAGGCGCGAGCGCGACAACGCCCCGAGGGCCTCGGCCAGCACCCGGTCGATACGTTCGTTGGCCTGGGAGTCCGTGACCGACAACTCTTCGACCTGCGGATTGTCTTTTTGCGTCAAAATTCTAGACTGCCGGTCGGTTTTGGGAGGGGTTCATGAACATTGGCGCGCTACGGGCATTGGTGATCGGTCTTGCGGTTCTCATACTCATCGTCTTCGCAGCCGTGGTGTACGGCATTGTCGGGCTCGCGGGCCCGGATAGCAACGGTGCGGTGGCCGGGGATGCGGCAGGCGGTGTGGCTGCCGGTCTGCGCGCGCGCGCCCTCGACCTGCCCGAGGGATGCGAATTCCGCAACGCCCAAAGCAGCGGAAACCGGCTGACGATCGTGACCGATGGGCCCGCGGGTCTGCGCGAAACATGCATGCGGGTCTGGGTGTTCGACCTCGCCACCGGTGAAACCCTGGCTGAAATCCGGCCTTAGGCGCGGGGAATGCTCGGTGCGTGGCGCTTGATCACCATCCCGGCTTGGTCTATATCGCCGCTTCTGTTTGACGCAGCCACGACGTCCCGTTCGTCTAGTGGCCTAGGACGCTGGCCTCTCACGCCGGAAACAGGGGTTCGACTCCCCTACGGGATGCCAATTTCTACAAACACCCCCGAAACGCTTCGTTTCTGGGGTTTTTAGTATCTGGCTTCGAACCTATTTGTACCCGGTATTTGTAGCCTGTTTTTGTACCCTGTTTTGATCATAGCAAGTGCCGCTAGGCCGCGCCTACAGCAGGTCTTTAACGAGTTCGACAATATCGAACAGAAACAACCAATCTCTAAAGTCCATCAACCGCTCCTGTAATTCTAATTTGAGATAGTGAGTGATATCCTGAAATGACCGAAACATGGTTTGCAGTATTGCAGCCGTACAGCCTGATGATGGCGAAGAAATAATAGTTGGAAATTCTCCCCCCCGACATGGATGGCCTGACCACGAGCCTGCTCGTGGCGATTGCCTTTGGCGGCGCCTTCATCACGGCCTCGATGGGTATCGGGGGCGGGGTCATCATGATTGCTTTCATGGCGACCCTGATGCCGGCGCCTGCCGTAATCCCCGTCCATGGCGTAGTGCAGGTGGGTGCGAACATCACCCGCGGGGTGATCCAGCGCGCCCATATCGACTGGAAAACCTCGCTCTATTTCATCCTGGGCAGCGTTGTCGGAGTGATCCTCGGCGGCAGCATCGTGGTGACCCTGCCCACGGATGTCCTGCGCGCGGGGCTTGGCCTGTTCATCCTCTACACGGTCTGGGGACCGAAGCTGAAACTCGTGGCGGAGGGTTATTTCACCGTCTTGCTGATCGGTCTGGTGGCGAGTTTCCTGACCATGTTCTTCGGCGCGACGGGTGTGTTCATCGCAGGTCTGCTGAACCAGCGCGGCTACGCGCCGCAGCAGTTCATCGCCACCCATGCGATCTGCATGGGCGCGCAGCACATGCTCAAGATTGTCGTCTTCGGATTTCTGGGTTTTGCCTTTGCCGACTGGCTGGGGCTCATCGTGATGATGCTGGCCGGCGGGCTGGTGGGCACGCTGTTGGGCAGCCTTGTGCTCAACCGCCTGCCCAGGGCGGTGTTTGCCAGGGGCCTGAAACTCATCCTCTCGCTTCTCGCACTGAACCTGCTGGCGATGGCGGCAGGACTGTATAGTCTGACCTGATGAACGAACTACTTCCTCTTCTGCCGCTGGCCGGTGTGCTGATCGCCACGGGCTGTGTCGCGGGTATCCTCGCCGGATTTCTGGGTGTGGGCGGCGGCATCATCGTGGTGCCGGTGCTGTTCACCATGTTGGGGCTGATCGATATCGACCCGTCGGTGCGGATGCATGTGGCGGTCGGCACCTCACTGGCGAGCATCGTGCTGACCTCGCTGGTCTCGGCGCGTTCCCATCACAAGCGCGGTGCGGTGGATACCGACCTTCTCAAATCCTGGGGCGGCTGGATTTTCGCTGGCTCGGTCGCCGGCACCCTGATTGCGGGGGTCGTGAGCGGCCCGGCGCTGAGCGCGGTGTTCGCCGTGGTCGCGCTGTGTGTGGCTCTCTACATGAGCCTGACAAAACCGGATTTCCGGGTTCGTGACCAACTGCCCTCGGGACCGGCGGGCTGGGCGAGCGGGTCGTTGATCGGGGGGCTTTCGGCGATGATGGGGACCCTGACCGCAGCCCGCGCCGGGTCTTTCGCTGCCGTGATGAAACCGATGCGGGGCCCAGGGGACGGCCTGCTGTCCTTTCCGATGCACGGCATGGCCTATGCCATCGATTTGCCGCGCCGCGCGGGAATCGAGAAGGTTCATACAGACATTGAACGCATTGTGCTCGACCACGGCGGGCGGCTCTACGTCGCCAAGGATGCACTGATGCGCGCAGAAAGCTTTGTGCGCATGTTCCCCGGTCTCGATGCGTTTCGCGAAATTCTGGCGAAGGTCGATCCCGAGGCGCGGTTCCAGTCGGATATGTCACGGCGGTTGCGGATACATCCGCAATCCCCTTCCGGGTGATCACACGCGAGACCATTTGCGAAGCGCCGGCCACGCATTATGCTCGCGCCCATGACCGAGAACCCGACCCACGGACTGCCGAATATTGCCTCGCCGCTCGCGCTGCACACTGAGCGCGTCCAGCCGGACTGGATCGACTATAACGGCCATATGAACCTGGCCTACTACATGCTGGCGTTCGACCACGCGACCGATGCGTTTTTCGATTTCATCGGCCTGGGGGAGGCCTATATGAAGGCGCAGGCGGGATCGACCTTCACACTGGAAGGCCACATCACCTATGACCGGGAAATGATGGTCGATGCACCGATGCGGTTTGAGACCCAGCTTCTTGCCCACGATGCCAAGCGTCTGCACTACATGCATTTCATGTATCACGCCGAGGAAGGCTATCTGGCCTCCACGAACGAACTGGTAAGCCTGCACGTGGATATGGAAACACGCCGCTCGGCGCCCATGCCCGAGGACGTGTTGGCACAACTCGACCGGATTGCCGCCGCACATGGTACACTGCCGCGACCGAAACAGGCTGGAAGGGTGATTTCGATTGTCCGCTAAGACACTTGTTCGGGGGCACCAGCGCATCGGCACCGTGCGTGAAATTGCCGAGAACTGGGGGCTGGCTGCCCGTCTGTACCGCGCTGCCGATTACGGACCGGCGTTCCGGGAGATGCTGGACTGTGCGGTGGTTGTCAGCTGGCGTGCGCGCACGCTGGCCGGGGCGGCCTATGCCAAGGAGCGGCGCATCGTATTGAACGCCCGATTGCTCGAACAGGGCCGTGAGGGCGACCGGGATTCGACCTTTCTCCACGAATGTGCCCATGTGCTGGCAGACTTGGCTCACAACCGGCCCTGCCGTCACGGTGCGCGCTGGCGTGAAATGATGCGGCTGTTGGGCGAAGTGCCCAATGTGCGCCATCGGATCCCGTATCTCTCGCGCGAGGCGAACGCCAAGATCACCTGGCGCTGCAGTGGCTGCGACCAGGCTTATCACTATGTACGCCGGCCGCGACGCCGGATCATCGACTGTTACTGCGCTGATTGCGGCCCCCGGAATGGACGCCTGCGCGAGGAAATCCCCAATGAATGACGCACGTACCAGGCCTCCGGCGGCGGGGGGCACGGAAATCCGGCTGGTCGTCTGGCAATTCGTCCGCGTGATGGTGCAACTGGAAACGGTCGCCAAGGTGCGCGGTCGGTCTCGCGGTCCGTCGATTTACCAGGAGTGGCGTGGTTCCTGGACGGAAATCGATCGTACGCTCGAACGCCTCGGCAAGACCGATGCCGAAGCCTTTTCAGACCTGATGATGAATCAGGAGGTTGTTCTAAGATGCCGCGACCGCACCCAGCTCAACGAAGTGACGCGGACGGCGGAGAACGTGGTCAGCCAGCTCGATGAGCTTCTCAAGGAGGCGCGCGGCAACCCGGAGCGCGAAGAAGAATTGCAGTTCGAACGGCGCGAAATGAAGGCGCTGGTCAAGCATCTGCGCCGGCAGGGCCGCGCGGTTGGCAAGACACGTTCCGGTGCGCCGAAACCTGCGACCCCGGCTAATTCGCCGCGTCGCGGGAAGAAGCGGAAAGGCTAGCGGCGAAGGCCTCGATCGCAGTCTCGAGGTCGCGCGTTTTGTCCGCTGTTTCCCGGGTTTCCGAGGCCAGATCGGAATGTGCCAGAAGCGCAAAGACTGAAGCCGCGCCCTGATGCATGTTCTCCGTCAGACCGGCTTCGCCAAAGGTCTTCGCAATCTCTTTCATTTCACCGATCCAGCGTTCGGCATCGGCGGCCAGCCACGGCACACTGTTTTCCATCCGGGCCAGTGCCGCGTGCTGGCTTTCGGCAAATTCCGCCAGAAGCGGCTCGGACAGCCCCATTTGTCGTGCCCCCAGCAAGACCAGCGTGTCGAGGGTCATGGTGCCCTTGGTCAGCGCCGCGTAGCACATCTTGATCCCCGAGGCGGCGCCGATCCCCGGACCGGTATTCCGGAACAACAGGTCGGGTCGTGAAAGAGCTTCCAGACCTGCGGCATCCGGCCCGCTGATATAAAACCGGGTGGGTGCCCGACGACCCGGCGGTGCACCGATGATGCCGCAATCGACAAAGCCGGAACCGGCGTCCGTGATCGTGCTGGCGATGGTTTGCGCGGTGCCGGGGGCAATCGCATTGCAATCGACGAAGACCGGCGCGGTACCGGTTTGCTGTATTTCGGCAGCAATGGTTTCGGCGAATCCCGACGCCGCGGCCGGCGGCATGATCGAAAGGATCAAATCTGCTTGCGTCACGAGGGCGGTCAGGCTGCCGACATCTTCTACCTGTGCGTTCTCTGCCAATGCGCGCGTTCGTGCGCTGCGCTCGTCCAATGCCGTGATGACCCGGTGTCCGCCCGTACGCAACGTACGTCCGACGGCATGGCCCATATCACCCATGCTGACGATTCCGATGGTTTCGAACTTCACGCGCCCTCTCCGATATCTTGCGAGTGCCGATTGATTTTCGCAGCCTGGCACGGTTACATCCCTGCCAAGTTTAACACTGCGACGGCGCAGCCGGGGGAGAGGACGTGAGCGACAGACTGGTGGAGCCGAGCTGGCTCGAGGAACATCTCGACGATCCGAATGTGGTCATTCTGGAATTCAACTGGACGGGCACGGAATCCTACGACAAGTGGCACATTCCCGGCGCCCACGGGTTTTTCTGGAAGGATTTCCTGTGGGACGACACCATGCGGAACTTCCCGACGCCGGAAGATTTCGCAAAGCGGTGTGGCGCCCTGGGCATTTCCAACGACACCACGGTCGTGTGTTACGGCGACCCGGTGCAGTTCGGAACCTATGGCTGGTGGGTCTTCACCCATCTGGGGCACAGGGATGTCCGCCTGCTTAATGGCGGACGGGTGCTCTGGGAAAAGGAAGGGCGCCCGCAATCGACGGATGTCCCGTCGCCGACGCCGGTGGTTTATAAAACCGGACCGGAAGCCGATCAGAGCATGCGTGTGCGCTTCTCGGAAATTCTCGAGCTGCTTGACAATGTGGCCGCGGGTGGCAAGACCGCGCTGCTCGATCATCGCTCGCCCGAGGAGTATCGTGGTGAGCGCGTCAACATGATCGGTGCGCCCGATGTCGGGGCCGAGCGGGCGGGACGAATTCCGGGGGCCAAGCATCTCTTTTTCGATGAGTTCCTCAACGACGACATGACGTTCAAGAGTGAACCCGAGCTACGAGCTTTGCTCGAAGCGCGCGGCGCGACCCCGGACAAGAATGTGATTTCCTACTGCCGCCTGAGCCATCGCGCGACGCTCGCCTATTTCACCATGACCGAACTGCTCGGCTATGAAAATGTCCGCAGCTATGACGGCTCTTGGACCGAATGGGGCAGTCTTGTAGGTGTGCCGATTGAGAAGTAGCGCGCCGCGCCTATTTCATTTCTGAAGTTTTGATTGTTGGGAGACGTAACATGTCATTGAGTGGACCAGGTGTCGGCAAGTATCCGAAGTTGTTTGAGAACGGAGAGATCCGGGGGGTCAAGACCCGGAACCGTGCTGTGGTCTCTCCGCTGACGCGTGCCAGTGCGACCGAAGATGGAATCGTCACCGATCAGATGGCGGAGTACTACGCGTCTTACGCACGTGGTGGCTGGGGGCTGGTGATGACAGAGGGTGTCTATATCGACCTCAAATACAGTCAGGGCTATTCCTTCCAGCCGGGAATCGCGACCGATGAACAGCGGGACTCCTGGCGTAAGGTTGTGGACGGTGTACACGCCGAAGGTGTGCCGATCTTTATGCAGCTTTTCCACTGCGGTGCGATCAATCAGGGCAATCGCTGGGTCGAAGGCTCGATTGCACCCTCCGTTGTAACGCCCAAGGGCGAGCAGATTCCGCGCTATCGGGGTGGTGCCGGTGGGTTCCAGACCCCGCGCGAGATCACCCGTGATGAGATGGCCGAAGTCGTTCAGAGTTATGCTGATGCCGCCCGGCGCGCCATTGAGATCGGCTTTGACGGTGTGGAGGTGCACGGCGCGAACGGCTACCTCCCCGACGAGTTTCTGACCACCTACACCAACCTGCGAACCGATGAATACGGTGGGCCCGTCGAGAACCGGATTCGCTATCACTGTGAGGTGATGCAGGCCGTGCGCGACGCGGTGCCGGACAAGCCGGTCGGCGTGCGCATTTCCCAGACCAAGGTCAACGATTTCGAGTACGCATGGCCGGGCGGCAACGCCGATGCGAAGGTGGTGTTCTCATCGCTGTCGAAAACCGGGATCGATTTTATCGACTGCAGTTCGCATCTCGGTCTGGCCCCTATCTTTGGCACAGAACACAGCCTGTCGGGTCTGGCCCGGGAATATTCAGGGCTGCCCGTCATGGCGAACGGCAAACTGGCGCAACCCGAACACGCAGAGGAAGCTCTGACCCGCGAGGAGGGTGATTTCGTCGCGATCGGCAAAGCTGCGCTGGCCGACTACAATTGGCCCAGAAAAATCGCCGCTGAGGAACCGGTTGTGCCCTTCAATCCGGGCATGACGATGCCGTATGCGACGCTCGATTGTTATGAGGACTACTGGAAAGCCAATCCGACAGGAATCCCGGCAGAGCCTGTCGCGGCGCGCGACGTCACCGAAGGCGCCTAGAGCATGACCTTGTGAGTGGAATCGGTTTTGCCGCAGATCCGTCCACCGCGCGTTTCGCCGTTCCCGCGAAGGCGGGAACCCATAAGCACGGGCGGCTGCCTTGCTGAAGCAAGGTGTCTTTGGATGCCCGCCTTCGCGGGCATGACGAGATGATGTGATCGAGGCGCCGAGGCGCAAGCAGAGTCGTCTCTACCTGAAACGATCCTGCTCTAGACCTCGCTCACGTCGTCAAAGACTTCGTCCTCGTTGCCGATAACCAGCGACAGCAGCATCGCCGGTGTCTCTCCGGCATTGCGGCAGCTGCGGGCCACACCCGGTGCCATGGACACGGCGTCCCAGGGTTCCAGTTCATGCTGTTCCCCTGCGTCATCGCCCAACTGCAGGGTGACGTTTCCTGTCAGGCACATCAGGGTTTCCTTGGTACGCGTGCGGGCATAGGGAGAGATTGCGCCGTCTTTCGACAGGCGGAAGATCTGTGCGAGTTCTCCCGGATCGCCGCTGATGGCAGCCCGGGGGGAATCCGGGTGCATGACCGCGAATCGTTCCACACCGTTGCGTGAGGTTGGTTCCAGATCGGCAAACCGGGCTATGTGGGTTTCCATTTCCGCGGGACTGACCTGCACGTTGGGAGTTTCGATCCCGGCGTCGAAGCGCCAGCCGATCTCCTTGATCTTTTCCGCCGTTCCGGACCCGAAGCTGGTGTCGAGGTCCTCCGCCGCGGCGGTGGTCATGGCGACATCGGCGAAGTCTTCCGGGGTGTCGCCGCGGATGAAGGCCAGAATGTAGGCATCTCCCTCTTTCGAGGCGCTGGTGAAGCTGCGCACCACACCGCGCGGCACAGCGATGGTGTCGAACGTGTCGAGCAGGGCTTCGTGTTCACCCTCGTCACCCCAGTTGATGTGGAACTGTCCCTGCAGGCAGATAAAGCTTTCCAGCGTTTTGTAGTGGGCGTGCAGGTAGGGCCCCTGGCCCGGGGAGCACTTGACGATAGCCGCAATCAGGCCCTGATCCACCGAGATCCCCGGGTCCGTGGCGAAGGGGCCGCCCAGGGCCGGTGACGACATGACGAGGAAAAGTTCCTCGGCGGTCATCTTCTGATAGGCGCCCAGCGGCACACCCATTTCGGCGGCGAGGCGTTCGCCCTGGGAGTGAACGTTGGAAAACCGGGCAAGCTGAATATCGGTCATGGCGGCAGGTTCCTGGCAAGAGAATGATTGTCGGGGAAGTTTACACCACGTCGCGGGCCTACGAAATCGCCGGGAGCTAGTTCACGCGTGTTTCGGCATCGAGCAGATAGTTCTGGCAGGCGAACCAGTAGGCGATGTGGCCGGGCAGGCGATCCAGACGGCGATCATCCGGGCCGACAAGGGCGTCTTCGGTGATCTGCCAGGTGTCGTTCCCGCTTCGCAGCATCGCGGGGCTGTTGCCATCGGGCGTGAAGACAAGACCGTTTGAGCTGTAAGCCCGCACCGTGCGTGTTTCCGGATCGCCGATCAGGACGATGTCCCGCGCACCGATGGTGTCGTTGAGCACCGGCTGATGTTCGAACAGGCCGAAAGACCAGGCTTTCTCCTCGTTCTCGAGGCGCAGGGCAAACACGTAGTCCTTGGCGGCCAGACGGTCGTCGTTCACCAGGGCCGGAAACATCAGGTCGGGACTTTTGAAATAGGACGCGTAGGGGCGGCCCGGACGGTAGTCGCGGCTGTATCCGGTCTCGAGCGAGAGCACACGCGTGTCCGGATTGCGGTCCAGCCATTTCTTCCAGGTGGTGATCGCGACGGGGAGCACCTTGAGTTCGATCTCGGAGCTGACCAGTTCGCCGACAACCGGTTGGCCGATAAACTGGTTCCAGAGAGAATTGGTTTCGCGGTCGTACATCAGCTTGTTCGAGCGATAGAGAAAACCCGACGAGCCAAACTCGAAGGGTGCCTTGCGGCCATCCACCGCGGTTTCGAACAGGATGCCCGAGCCGCAAAGGGTGCAATAGGCCAGGGCCACCGGCACGCCGCCGATCACGTCGTTGAACATCTCGTGCCAGTCCAGCACGCGCAGTGGATAGGCGCGGGCATCGCCGTTGATGGCAACTCCGAAGACCAGCTCGTCGTCGTCCAGATAGTTCGCGGCATCGTCGCCCGGTGTCACCAGATCCGGATTGACCAGCGCCGGGATGCCGTCTTTGACAACGCCGCCCCAGGTGATCTCCTCCAGCCGGATTGTGTGCGCCACGCCCGGATTGATGAACAGGCTGAACTCCGGATCAAACTTGGTGAACACCCATTCCTTGTAGGCATCGAAACCCTCGAAGGGGACGATCTCAGGATGCGCTTCCTGCCAGAGCATCCACTTATTCCAGTCCTTACCGAAATTTTCGCCTGTCAGGGATTCCAGAGCGGCCATCACCGTCCAGGGATCCTGCTGCAGGAAGCGCAGGGATTGTATCAGCGCCGGGACCACATCAGTGTCGCCGCGTTCGACCAGCCGGGCCATCACGGAGTTTCGTTGCAGCGTACCGACCCGGAGAATATCGCGCGCCAGTTCCTGAATTTCGGCGTTGTTC
>Ga0181558_10004611_pt1 | contig 12309 bp, 9 predicted proteins | sample 011ome_22_FD_133754 | JGI IMG/M metagenome (GOLD analysis project Ga0181558, IMG submission 133754) | Coastal salt marsh microbial communities from the Groves Creek Marsh, Skidaway Island, Georgia - 011507BT metaG (megahit assembly) | ecosystem: Environmental > Aquatic > Marine > Intertidal zone... | reverse complement strand
TCTTCGCGTGAAACTTTTCTCCGTATCCGCAGCATCGACCCACAACGCTTGCACGATGGCTCCGTCTGGCGATAATCTTCCATCTCTGGCCAACTCGCGAAGGCAAACTTCGAGCGAGGCCAACTCGCCGAGATTGGACGTACCCGCCAAATTCGCCAACTTCACCGCGGCAAATCGTGGTCCTTGGCCTTGCCCGTCTGAGGCGAGGTAAAGCTCGTCGCACGCATCAATTGCCGCTTGCTTTACTTGCGGTTCTTGAGAAAACACAAGCTTCAAAACGGATCTAGCGGCAGCCGTTGAGTTGTCAACGCCGAACTGCTTGAGCTTGACCAAAACTCGCGCCGCTTCGACACAATCCGTCGCCGTTGTCGAAGATAATAACGCGACAAAAATCGGTACAGACTGCGCGAGTTGCATGGAAAAGCCGAGCGCTGTTTTCAAAGCAGCAACCATAGTTCTCACGGCTTCGATACCACCGGCGAGGTGTTCGTCTTCCTCCTGCGGTTGTTGCGGGGGTACCTTCTCGGCTGGCGTTTGCGCCGGCGCGGCGTCTTCTTCGGCTTCTTCTTTCACTTCTTGTTCACCATCCGCACCTTTCACATGAACGTTATCGGAATCATCGGCGTTTCCTTCCTCCTCTTCTCCTTCTTCGTCGATGCCTTCCAAACGTTCCGGAGTTTTCTTCTCTTCTCCTTCTTCTTCTTCTTCCTCCGGTTCTGGCGTTGGTTCCATTTCCTTCAATTTGGCTTCGTACTCGCGCAAACTCTCCGCAAACGCCGCCGTCGGTAACTCTGGCGCGAACGGGTTAAATCCCAGCATCGTGCCAATCAAGTTCATCGCTGCTTTTCTTACCAAGCCACCTTTATCGCTCAATCTCCCGATGGCCAAATCGCATACGATCAACCAGTGCGATAACGGAATTGCTTTTTGCTCAGCCATTTGGGCCCACGTGTTCAAAACTCTCGCTCGAGTGAACGCGGAAACGTCGTGCACGCGTTCCACCAACGCGTCCAAAAAGCCTTGTTTCGCTCGCAAAAGTGGCGCGGATTGGTCCACCACCGTCGCTTCGTTCACCGCGCCGACGTCTTTGTGCGCGATTAGCAACCTTCCCAATACGGACACCACCGCCGATCTCAACGAATACGCGTCCCCGTCCAAATGCGCGATCAGCAAAGACACGTTTCGCATCGTCGTCTTTGGCATGCGATTGGCAATCTCTTCCAAAAAGTTCCCGACGTTTCTCACCCCAGCCGCATCAGTCAACTGCCTTCTCTTGTATTCTCTCGGATCGACGCCTCCGACTTCTCGCAAAATCGCCGCCGCCAAACGCGCGTCGTCGTATCGGTCCGCCGCGTCTCCACACAGATCTGCAATCGCAGTCGATAAGTGGTCGTGCTTATTCAAAATGTGCAGCAATGCAGTCACGACGTCATCTAGCGCACCCCATTTACTGGCAACGGATCCGACCATTTGATACGTCGCGCGTTTCGTCACCTTTGATTTCAACGACGTCGGATTCTCCAAACTCGCCGTCGCGACGTTAATGAACAACCGACAAAACGCTTGGTCCACTGGTTTCGGTCTGAAAACGCGATATAAGTCCACGTCCAACGCGCCGTTCATGACGTGCGTCGCGCGTTCTCGTTGCTCGTCCCACTTCCACTCGACCAGCTGCCCTTTCTTCGCCAAGTTGGACTTTTTCTTCGCGCCGACTTGCTTCTCGACGACCCCCATCGCTTGCGCCTCCTTCGCTTCTTCTTCGCACGTAGACATAACTTCCGCGAGGAAAAAGGAGTACGCCTTCAGAGCCGAGCGCAACGGCGCCATCTCTTCCTCCTCTTCTTCCGACGCGTTCCCGACGCACAAAGCCGTTATCGAAGCGCTCAAAACGCTCAAATTCGCGCACAAACTATCCAACACTCTCACGCGCAGCATCGTCGGTAAACTTCGATAATACTTCACCAAATGGTACACGTCGTCGAATATCTCCTGGTCGAGCAACCTGCTCGGTTCGTTTTCGGTCAGCTCGAAGCACACGCGTTCGACCATCTCGTTCGCGCCGTCCACGTTGAACTCTCCATCGTCTGCGTTTTGGATTTGATACGCGTGCGGTTCCTCCTCTCCTCCCTCTTCTGACAAAGAGGTAAAGTTTGTCGGTAATTCAAACTCCTTCATGATTACTCTCCGTCTTCTTTTATACCCGCCTGTGCGCGCTGTGTTCGCGTGTATATATATATATGTGCGTATGACGAGAGAAAGCGCGCGCACTTTCTCAAACTGAAGAAGAAATCTTTTTTCCTTCTTTCCCCCTTCCGGTTTTTTCTTTGTGTTTAATTTAGGGTCTCAAACCCTAAATATTAGCGTTTTTGTTTTGAAACCTCCTTCCTTTTCGGTTGAAGGTGGTGTGCAATGACTCATTTTTGAACGAGAGAGAGAAGAAGAAGCGCGCGAAAGCAGAAGAAGAAGAAGAAGAAGAAGACGCGAAAGTTCATTCCATTTTGCACAAACACAAAGCGCTCACGTTGTCGCCGCGCGTTCGTTTTTCTCTCGCTTTAACAACAAAACACAAGAGCGAGAGAGAGAGAGAGAGAGAGATCTAAAATCAAAATTACAATCGAGAGAGAAAACACACGCACAACGCACATAAAAACACAAAACAAAAATGGTCGCGACTTCGGCGAAGAAGAAGAAGGTGAATTACAAGGAAGACTCCTCCGACGACGACGACGAGTACGACGAGAGCGACTCGGAAGACGACGTTCCTCTGGCCGCGCTGAAAGGGAAGAAGAAACCAGCGGCAGCTAAGAAGGCAACGCCGGCGAAGAAGAAACCAGCGACAAAAACAACGACACCAGCAAAGAAGAAAGCGACAGCACCGGCAAAGAAGAAAGCACCGGCGAAGAAGAAACCGGCGAAGAAGAAACCGGCGAAGAAGAAGAAGAAACCAACATCCGCATCGGACGCGGCGACGAAGAAGAAATACGACCTGGTTGGGCAGAAGAGAGACCCACCGGACGAGGAGGATTCTCTGAGGAAGTTTTACGTCTCGTTACGCGTCCAACGGCCGGATTCGATCATGGCGGAGGTGTGGTTGATGGAACACGGTTTGTTAGAAGACGCCAAGGCGCAAGAGAAGGCGCACAAGGCGTTTATGAAACGGAAAACGGCTCCGAACACGAAGAGTTCGATCGCGGGGACCGTGCAACCGAGACGATATTTGGACGAGATTAAAAACAACGCCGCCACTACTACTGCTGTTAAAAAAGAGACCTCTTCGTCGCCGGCGGCGGCGAAGGCTACGAGCGTAAAAACGGAACCGACGAACAAGCCCGCGTCCGCGGTCAAGCGAGAGAGAGAAGAAGAGGAAAAAAAAATGGAGTCATCGGCGATGAAGAGAGCTAAAGCGGAGCGAGACGAGGAAAGTTCCGACGACGACGTTCCGTTGGCCAAGTTAGCCGCCCAAAAGGCGTAAATTATTTTAACACGTCGTCGTCGTGTATTTAGAGAATGAGCACACAAATGGAAAAAAAACGCTTCGAAGTTGCACTCTTTTCCCCAGAAAACGACGGTGACGTCGTAGTAACACACACACCACACACACACTCATACAATTCACGAATTATAATGGGTAAATCCGAAACCTATCTCACCACCTTCGACATCTCCGCGGTGGAGTATTTCGATTTAATGCTCGATGCGTCCGTGCAAGAAGAAATACACACCGCGAAAGATGGATTACGAATGAGCGTGTGGAGAGCGTCGGATGGGCCTTTACTCGGCGTCCCGAACGGCGTCTCCCGAGTGGTGTTCAGCGAACCAGACCTGAAGATTCCAAAGTTTTTGAAGAAGTGGGTGCAAAAAGCGCAGAGTTACAACGAGTATTCCGATTTTTATCCCCCTCGTTACTGTTCTTCTTCTTCTTCTTCTTCTGGTGAGGACGACGAGAAGGAAGGAGGAGAAGATATGGTTGGTGGCGTTAGTCGACGCGGGGGTCGAGCGACGACGGCGAGCAAGCGCAAATGCGTCGTCGTGCCGCACGTCGGGGCGAACAGAATGACCATGACGTTTACGGAATACTACACGGAGCACGAGGAATCGACCTCGCAGAATCCGAAATGTTTAGTTCGCTCGGAAGTGTTCGTGGAAGTGAGAGCGCCGCTGATAGGGAGGAAGATGGAAGAGTGGATATTGAACACGTCGAGAGAAAAAGTGGAAGAACGAGACGCGTTCGTGCGACGGATGTTAGAGAAGAGCAAAGCAAAGAGAGGGAAAAATAGAAAGGAGAAGAGTAGCGGCGGAAAGAACGAAACGTGGAGGAGGAAGTTTTATAGCAGTCAGTGGTTCGAGGAAGACTCGGCGTTGGAAGAGTCGGTATCGGAGGAAACGGTGGAGGAGAAAAAGAAGAGAACGAGTAAGAGTGGTAGTGAATTGAAACTCTTGGAGAGTTTAGAATCGTTCCCGATCGCACCGAAAAAGAAGGTATTACGACGAATATTTTCGGCGCGCGATTTAGCAATTTAGCGCAGAGCACGCGGAGATTATTGTAACGTAGTATTGTACTTTTGCAGCATGTTCTATTTTTATCATCCGCGATTCGCAAAATAATTTTTGCGCGTCGTAAGCAAGCGGACCGGATTCCTATCCTATACCACTAATTCTAGGCTAAGAACTATCTATCGAGACGTAGAAATCATTCCATATCGACATTTCCATCGCACGTGTCAAAGTTATTCATCCAGTTCACATACTTGGACTCGACGACGTTCACGAGCACATTGGTCTTCTCTACCACGTTCGCTTTGCGCTCGTCGGCGGTATCGTTACCGCCGGCCAATACGGGTAACTCACCGTACCATTGCGCGACGGAAAGACCTGATAAACAGTAACACGTGTGATAAAAATCAGCTGATTTACCAGGTTTATCTCTTAATCCACCTTTTTCGCTCTGACAACATCCTAAAATCCAACCCTGTAACGCTCTGGCGTTGAACGATAAACGCGTGCGACAGAGTGGCTTCTTTGCATCGTCGACGTCGTCGTTGTTCATTTCGTTCGGCAATTTGTTTTTTTCTTTCAAGTTGAACATCTCCGCCGCAGTATCGCGTAAAGCTCCGAGAAATAGACTTTCATCGCGATCATTATCATCGTTACCCGTGGAAGTACCAATCGCACCATCGTCAGCGTCCATATCGTCTTCGCCTCCTTCCCCAGAAATGGGTGCAACGCCCGTCAAATCTTCCATCGTTCGCTCTTCGAACATCAACGGCTTCAAAACATCTCCACCTCGAACCATCTCTAAAAGAGGGAAACTCGCGCCTATCCAAAATGAATAACACCCGTCGCATAATTTATTCGTCCTCCCGTTAAACCCACCTTCCACGCCGCACTGGCGATGCACCAACCACTCCTCGAACGCGTCGAAATCTATTCCAAATCTATACTCAGCGTTCTCCTTCTTTTTCTTCTCGACTATATCGCACAGCGCTAAAGTCGCAATACCACAGTACGCGTACCCACCGTGCGCTTCTGCTCCAGGCTCACCGGCAAATCCTCCCTCGTGCGTCTGACATTCCGCCACGTAATTCCACACCCCTCTCGTCAACTCATCATCCAACACCTTACACAAATGCGCCACCGCGAGCGCGCAATACGAACCTCTCAAGTCGCTCTCCCCATCGATGTGCATCGCAAAACTCCCCACGACTAAATCTTCACCACCGTCTCTTCGCGTCGTCGTCGTCAACGTCTTCAATCGCATCAACCACGCTCGCAGTTTCCCGACGTCCACAACCGCCATCGCCTCTTTCGTCCCGATCGTCACCAACGCGCTCATCGCCGCGTACGTCGGCGCTAAATGCGCCAACTGCCCCGGCCCACCGCCAAATCCGCCGGATTCGTGTTGGCACGAGCTCAAAAACTTGACGACGTCTGTTTGTAAATCTTTCTCCAAATCGAGCTCGCCGAGCACTCCCAACGAGTGCACCAGCCAATACACAATCCACGTTCGAGAACTGTTCAAAGATACGTACGTGGGATGCAAATCGCGAATGTTCCGCAAGCAATACTCGACGTGTTTGCTTCGCTCTAACGCGAAAAAAGCGGAGGACGAAGAAGACGACTTGCGCGGGGCATCTTGATCATTTCCCTTGTTCTCGTCGTCGTCGTCGTCCTCTTTGTTTTTCAAATATATCTCGCGGATGGTTTCTTCCAATTCGGTTTGCAAGATGGTCGTTTCGGAGTGTTTATATTTGAAATCTTCGTCGTTTTCGAAAGATGAAGAAGGCGCGAACATGCACTGAGATTCTTCTCGAGCGCGGTCGAACGCGCCGCTGCTTCTCGTCTTCATTTTTTAAACGCACACTTTTCTTTCGTTGTTGTTTGGGGAATTTCTCGCGCATTTCTCAGTAGGGGAGTGCACAGGTAAAAATAGGGAAAAAATGGGATTTGATGCTACTACTCTAATGACAACGTGTGACTCTCGAAGCTAACGACTATACTATACAAAAACAAAATTGGGCGAGGCATCATTCGTTCAAAACTTCTCGAAGACCTTCTTGAAGTATTCCACGCTGACAAACCGGACGACGTTTAATGGCACCTGTCTCGCCGTCGTGGGGACTAAACCTTTATAGAGCGCGCCGACGCCTTCGCTCCGAACGGTTTTAATCAAACAATCAAACGTTCCGCTGTACGGCATTTTCCCCGTTTTCTCGTCCACTTTCATGCTCATCAATCTCGATTTGGCTAAATCAATCGGGTTCGAGGTCAACGCGGCGACGACGCCGGCGGCGAAACTGGCCATCGTTTGCGTGATTAATCCGTTTCCTATACTCGGCGCGACGTCTAAAATCGTGTTTTTACTCTTGTCGTACACGGCCATCTGCGAAGCGGTTACGATCATCGCTCGGTTCACGGTCGGTCCAGAGCCTCTCCAAAGCGCGAATACGCCTTCATCTTTCGCTACTCTAAACATCGCGTTCAAACCGTTCGTGTAATTTCTCCGCAAATGTTCCGGCAACCTCCCGTCCGCTTGCATCCTCACCATCGCTAAATCCGCCGGGTTCCCGACGACCGCGCCCATCGCGCCGGCACCTATCCCGCACGCCACGAACTGATAAAACGGTAAACTCTCGTCCGCACTTAAACTATCCCCGTTATATTTCCTCATCGCTCCTTTCAAAACGTCGTACGACCCAAACTTGGTCCCTATAAACGTCGCCTGGCGCAGCAACGACGCCGATAAACCTTTATACAAGCCAAAAGCGCCCTCTTTGCTCAACACCATCGCCCCCGTGCGAAACATTCCCGGCGGCTTCTTCATATTCGCACCACCACCACCAACTACGGCAGACGACGACGACGACGTGGACGCGCACTCCCCGTACAATTGCATCCGAACTTTGACTAAATCGATCGGGTGCGTCACCGCGCCCGAGGCCATCGCCCCGAGCGACCCGCTCGCGAATCCTTTCCACGCCGCAGGTGGAAGAGGCGTCGTCGTCCTCGTCGGCTCTTTTCCTCCACCCATTTTGTTTTTTGTTTTTCGTGCTTTTTGCGTGACTTAAATATGTGTGTGCCTTTCTGAGAAACTCTCTCTCTCTTCCTCTCTCTCTCTCTCTCTCTTTACGTTCGTCCGTTCAGAGAGCGCAAAAAGCCTGGGGAGGAGGAGGGGGGTTGCGGACGCGCGCGAGTAATAATAAAAAGTGTTATATGGCGTTGTGCGGATGGATTATCCATTAACTTTTTATTAGTCTATTGTTTAGGGTTTCACTCCTTTTGTGTCCAATTTTCCCCTACGTAGCTCCTCTGCCCCTCACTTCGATTGGACGCCAACACGACAACCCACACGACGCAAAACGAGCGACAACAAGGAGAGTCTTACGATTTAAAACGCGAGGAGACTCTCGTGGGAAGAAAGCCTACCGGTTGGCGGATCGAAGTCCCTTTCTCTCTGCTGAATATTTTTTCGCTTCCGTCTCGTCTTCTTCTCAGAGGTTTATCAGAGGGAGAGTTCGCGAGAGCGAAAGAGAGAGAAAAAGAGAGAAAGGTGAAACAAAAAGGCTCGATTAAAAAATAAACTCGGAAAACATAAACGCGTGTGCGCTGGGGGGAACACCCGCGCACTGAAATTACCTCCTCTTCTCTCCCTTCGGACGCGTGCGTACCGCTACGACGCGCGAGGCCGAGTTTGATCTTTGGTTTTTGCGGCTGTACATAAGGACGCACGTGGTAGAGAAGGGAAGGGTAGTTTCGAAAGATTTTGCCACGAAAAATATAAACGCGCGCGCTAGAAAACGCAGGCGCGCGCGCTTTCGTGAGAGGGACGAGGTGCGATACATATATGGTATACCGGTATATGTATATATATATGTATGCGCATTCGTACATCTTTCTTTTGTGAGCGATGTTCGCAATAATCAAAAGGAAGCCGGCACGCTCAAGACTTCGCGGGTCGGTATGTAGAGTGGAAGTCAATTCTCTGCCGCCAACTGGCTCAAAGCCATGCCCAGAGCAGTCCTAAGTATCACACCCCTGGCTGGGAATCACAGTAGGGGACTAGGATAAAGAATGAAAAATCCTTTGAATCGAAGGGAATTCGGAACGTTTTCTGTTATTTTGTTAGCGTTCATTCCGGGTGCACACGGTGTTTTAAAAGTCGTGAGAAGGTTTGCGAGAGCTATCATAAACAACGGCAAAAGTTATGCACTTATTGGTGCATAGCTGCTGTTGGGCCGCTCCTTTTTGCGCGAGCTCGGAAGTTGTCGCCTTCTCCGCATCTATTCTCGATGGAAAGCTTTCCTCTTTTTTTGGAAAGGGTCTCCTCGGTTTAGAAAAAGTGCGACTGACAAATCCTCGAGCGAGTTTTCATGTTTGCGCGGAGAGAATGCACCGACACTGCTCTGCTTCTCTCCCGTGCGAGCGGAGTTTTTTCGCTCATAGGTAGATATTCGTTCATTCGAGCTTCTTGAGAACGCCTACTTGGCTGCTCAAGTATGCGAAGCGATTATCTAGGATGTGTTGGCAATATGTTCTTTAATTTGAACGCGGGCGACTACGTCAGCTAATATATCCGAATCTTTATTACAGTAGGCATTTTTTACGCGCTTCTTCTTTTACTCGTATTGCGTGACACGCATGAATACACCGGTATTTTTTTAAGGCGAAAGCAAAGACGAACGTTGATGCCCCCGAACGTTCCACAAGAGCGCGTCTTTCATCGCCCGAAACCAATCCATATTCTCACTCGTCCTACACACGCTCGCGATTGGATACTGCGCGCACCTAATAACTAACGTCTCTCCTCTTTTCAACTCCGCGTGATTCTTCCCGTCAAACGCAGCCCACGGCGCTGCTCGCGCATCTTCTGGCACTCGCACCGTCAGTACCACAGAATCCGGCAAAACGAGCGGACGAAATGAAAGACTGTGCGGACACACGGGCGTAAAACACATGGCAGAGACGCCGGGATGAACCATAGATCCACCCGCGGCGAGACCATACGCCGTAGATCCCGTCGGCGTGGACACGATGATGCCATCCGCGAAAACTTTCGTCAAAGGCGAACCGTCCACGGCGACGTCTAACTCGACTAAAATCGCCGAAGGACCTCTGTCGACGACGACTTCGTTCAACACGGACTGTTTACTCTTCTCCTCGCCGTCTTTATCGAGTATCTGAGCGATCAAACGCGTGCGTAAAGAGACGCAAAAATCACCCGCCACGACGTCTTTCAACGTCTCACGAATCTTTGATTCTTTAAACACGGTGAGGAAACCAAGAGAGCCGAGCGCGAAAGCAACCACTGGGGGACACGATTTCGGGAACAGATTGGACACCCACAAAAACGTCCCGTCGCCGCCGAGAACGACCACAAAGTCTATGATTGAGCTATACTCCGCGGCGCTGTTGTAATTGTAACTAAAACTACCAGCACCACTGTTCATCTTCTTATTCTTCTCCGCGACCTCCGTCGATGTCGATGGTTCTGCTTTCTTCCACGTCTTTAATTCTTCCCTAAACTCCAACGCCACGTTGTTTTTCTGCCTCTCCAACTCCTCTGGTTCCATCCACACGTTCACATCTAAACCTCGCAACGTCTTTACCACGAACGGCAACATCTCGTCCGTCTTATAATCCGTAGGTTTCTTCACAATCAGCGCGTTCTTTGGCTTTTCTTTCCACGTAAATTTAGAGTGCGGCGTACCGTGCTGCCTCACTCGAATGGTTCTATCTTTTGGCGCGATTAACTCGCACCCGTCGTCGTTACACATCAAAAGCTCAAACGGGACCTTCTTCTTCCCATCGTTCATATGCATCGCTACATCGCTCAAGGAACCCGTCGACTGTCCTCCTCCCCCTCTCCTCGCTGCCGCCGCAGATAGGGACGATTCAGGAGCCGCCGACGCCCTTCGTCTCTCTCTCGCTTCCTCCGTGTCCTCTTCTTCCTCTTCCATTCTAATCTTCTTTGCCAGTAAGCGCTCTAAAACCTCCATGTCTTTTCTCGATAACGTCTCCTCGCCGTTGCTGTTTCTACCATTCCCACCATTCGTATCGTTCTCATCTCCTCCTCTCTCTCTGTTATTCGTCAAAATCAACTTTTGCGACTTTGTCCTCGCCGTCGCGAATTCGTCCGAAAAGTTCTTTCTCATCGAGTGAATCGCGCCGTCTTGATTTTGCAACAGAAACTTGGACGGACTGAACGATTGGCCGCCGAATAAAGCGTCCTCCTCTTCAAAATCTTCCTCTCGTCGTCGTTGCTGCTCACACTCTCTCGCGCCGCTCGTCGATGTCGTCGTCGTCGTTAAAAGCGACGGCAGATGAAACTCCTTCTCTAACATCACTTTCCGCAATACGCGAAGCAAGAGTTCGTTTTCACTCGCCAGCGCGGTTTCCTTGTCCTCGTCTCTTTGCCTCGTTTCTTCGTGGCTGTTGGTATTAGTGACGGAGGAAAAATCGCGAGAATATCGCTGGCGCTTGAGCGCGTCGAGCGCCTCCTCGAGCGTGGCGATGTGCGAATCGATGTTCGAATTATCCGCGCCGCTCATGGTGCGTGATGTCTCTCTTGTGAGGAATTCTCTTCTTCAAATGCAAGCGTTTTCACGAAAAGAAGAACGAAGTTTAAAAGCGAATACGCACGTTTTGTTTGAATATCTCCAAGAGCACTACGCGCGAGCACTACACTCGCGAAAATAAATACCGTTATCTTTACTATAAATATGCTATGAACGATGCTATTTTGATGACTTTTTACTAATACGCGTTTAACGCGTTATGCGTCGCGCGAGTCTTCCTCGCTACTACCACGCGTCGTCGTCCGAGTCCGAATCGTCGTCGAACGCGCTCTTCTTCCTCTCAAACGTAATGCTCCCAACCTTCGTCTCTCCAATCCCGCTCTCCGAAACCGTGCTCAGCATATCTATCAGCATCTTTTCGGAGACTTTCCCCAGTTTACCTTGCCTCGCGGCGTTTATGATGGTCTGTTCCACGCCTCTCGCCTTCTCCGGTTTTACCAGTTTTACGCGAGCGAGTCGTTCTCTCGCGGACGGGTCTAAAATCGCCGCTAAAAACGCCTGTCGTTCTTCCTCTCTTTGCTCTTCCAACTTTTGCCTCTCGGCTTGCTCCTGGCGAGAGGTTGGGGCGTTCGTTAAGTCTGCGTTTGCTGCTGCGGCGGCGGCTTGCGCCCTGAGCTGTTGCTCGTCCTGTCGTGGTTGTCGCGAAGAAGAAGAAGAAGAAGAAGAAGAAGAAGAAGATGTGAGCGCGCGGTGCGACAGTCAAACCAAAAGAGGAGAAGAGAGAAACCAAAGATGTATACATTGTGTATATCGCACGGGTAGTAGAAAATATAACAATCGCACGGCATAAAGACGCACCATTTCTCTCTCTCTCTTTGTGTGTGTGTGTTGTTTTCAATCTCTTCCTCTCTCTCTCTTTCACGCGCGCGCGTTTCGTTGTTGACGATGACGGTGTGTAGGGGATTTTTTCAACTGCGATTAGGGTTTAGGGTTTGACTGCGAATCCCTTTTTTTTGTAAGGGGTAAAAACACAACTTTTTTTGAAAAGATTTCGTTCCTCAGAAGGAGACAGACGCGCGCGCGTTCTGTGCGAGAGCACACAGAGATATTCATAGTTATACATATATATAGAGAGAGAGAGAAAGAAAAGAGAGCGGCATCATGATTCCGAACGCTTTGCACAAACCATTTTACACGGTAATTAATACGCGATTTTGAAATTGTTGCGTGCAGTATTTTACCCTCTTTTCTCGCTTTCGCATTTTCCCCACACTCCTCGGAAATCCACTTTTTTCTT
>Ga0181558_10004609_pt1 | contig 12311 bp, 9 predicted proteins | sample 011ome_22_FD_133754 | JGI IMG/M metagenome (GOLD analysis project Ga0181558, IMG submission 133754) | Coastal salt marsh microbial communities from the Groves Creek Marsh, Skidaway Island, Georgia - 011507BT metaG (megahit assembly) | ecosystem: Environmental > Aquatic > Marine > Intertidal zone... | reverse complement strand
TTAAATTTTAAAAACTGTTGTTGTAGGTGTAAGTAAAAATCTTAGCAGGTTAATCCGCTTTCTCGAATACTAAAATTGCCTTGCATAAGGCACCTTCACATACCATTGCTGGCAACGCATTGATCAATCTCCATCCATCTTTACATAAGGCGTTAGAACTCTCTTCAATGAGTCTTGCTAGTTCTTCGGAATGATCATCTCCTTTTATTCTCATGCCCTTAGGAGAGACAACTTCGGTTTTAATTTTCAAGTTTAAAAGTCCTTAATTTTTCAACTACACCGAATTACTAATATCAACGTTTTGGGTAGAAGAATCATCCTTATCACGGCCATAATATTTGTTATAGTATTTGTACCTAAAATAACCATACCCATAATATCCCGAATAATAATATCCGGGTGTTTTCTTTTGTGGTAAATCATTAAGTACAACACCGAGTATTTTCGCTCCTGTTTCGTCGATACTTTCAAGTAGATTTTTAGCTATTTTTCGAGAAACTTTTCCATATCGAGTCACAAAAAGGACTTCATCCACTCTACGGGCAATCGCAAGTGAATCGGGGAATAGACCTATTGGAGGACTATCTATAATAATAACATCTGCCATTTTCCTAAGCTCATATAATACACTTTCATACGCATCACTTTCGAGAATTTCAGTAGCCGCACGAGTTTTTCCGCCAGAAGGTAGTACAAACAAGTTTGGGTGTATCTGGGTAAGAGTTCTAAATGCAAAATCAGACAATTTCTCTGGGCTTTCTTGAGGATGATTAATAAGGGTTAATAAACCCTTTGCATTCGATATATTACAGAATTTATGAATACCTGGTCGACGCAAATCAAAGTCGATAAGAATCGTTTTCTTACCGTGATTGGCACAACTATAGGCAAGATTTGCGGAAATCAGACTTTTTCCCTCACTGGGGATTGCTGAGGTAACAAGAATTGTTTTCGGATAGTCAGTTACAGAATTCATTTGAATTCTACTGAACATGCTTCTAAAGGCTTCGGTTAAACCATCGTCTAAATCATTACCAACAATAAGAGGTCGATTTTTTTCTTCAACTTGAGAAATTTTAGGAATCCCTGCTATTAAATCCCGATTGAGAAAGACCTCAATATCCCATGGGGACTTCACACGATTATCAATAAATTCCAGTAAGAAAGGTACTATAAAAAATATTCCAAAGCCAAGCATCAAACCGTCTTTTTTTATCTTCGCCTTATCTGGCGTAAAGGGACCGCCGGGCAAATAGGCGAAGGATTCCTTATTCAATGGTTCATCCTGTTCACTTGGAAGCGTCTGTTCTATGCGAACATCATTAAGTCTGTTATGAATCTGATCGGTTGTTTTGCGGACAACCGAAAGTTGTCTGTCATAATTCCTAAGAACCTCTTCGATTTTACTGAGGTTCCTTGATTGCTCCTGCACCTTAGACATAGCTTGGGTGAACTCCTTCTCTTGGGCTGTAAGTTGTACATGTTTGTCCCTCAAATCAGCGATTGATGCTTTAACCTCTTGATTAAGGCTATTTTTAACAATCTGAATTTGTCGAGCATTCGCTAGCATCTTGGGATGTCTTTCCAAATAACCGGAGCCTGTTTCTTCGTACTGGTTTCTTTGCAACTCAAGTTTATTGAGTGAACTACGCAAACTAGGAATTGACCCGAATGACTCAATGGCATCAATTTCAAAAAATTGCTTAATTGCCGCAATATCATCTTTAATGTCCTCGGAACTAGTCGAATCAGATTGTGAGCCAATTCTCACTTGAATTTGAAGAATCTGCCTTAAGAGAGAATTGATTTTAATTTGACTGAGTTTAGAACTGGTTACTTGAGCTTGGTATTGGCTTTTCCTAGCAGCAGTATCTTTCTTTTCATCTTCAAGAAATGGAAGATCAAATTTTTTCTTATAGTCAGACTTTTCAGAAGCTATTCTTCTTTCCTCATCAAGACTTTTTTGAAGGAGAACTTCTAATACATTTCTGACATTCTCAACCTGAATACTTTTCCTGCTTTTATGCAGTTTCTCGTATTCCGATTGCACTAAATCGGCGACGATTTGTGCACCCCTGGCAGACCTTGCAGTTGAGGATATGGTAAACCTTGGTCGACCTTCTGATGGAGGTGAAACCGAACTGGAGTATGAAACAGTTGAACCTACATCAATGGGAACTCCATCCCTAAGGAAAGGGGAGACTAGAACAGATTTGAGCTCAGGATTGTCATTAATTTTTAATATCACATTAGCTCTCAACTCAGGTGAGTTGAGACCATCTAAATGCTTGGCGACTAAAGATTGTACCTGTTGGTCCCTGTCAACTTTCTGTAAATTTAAAATTGCCGGAGGAGGAATGAGCCGAAAGGATGAAGATGAACGATAAAGCTCAATTCCTTGAGATTCTTTATATATGTAGCCCAAAGCAACTGGGATTGCTAATGTTAATGCTATAAGCCAACGATCCCTTAGGATTAGAAGAAAATCTCCCACCCCTTTGATTCTGGTAGATTTAGTACCTTCAGCTTTAGACTCTGCAGAGAAATTCTCGTCCATTACAATAGCCTTTCAGGTACTTCGATTCGGTCTCCTGGGTAAACCCAAAAGTTTTTTTTGGATTTCGTAGAACCAGAACTTAAAGCCTCGACATCGACTTCATAAGTTTGGGTATTGGTTGGCATCCCTTTCTCATCAAAAAAGGTTCGAGTCACCAAAACTTTATTTTTTTTTGCAATTCCATTAAACCCCCCTGCCCGTGCAATGACCTCGACTATATTCATCGCTTCAACTTCGGGGGGAAATACATAAGGCCCTTTTCGATTAACCGATCCTGTAAGAAAAACAACTCGCTCTGAATACTTAGTAATTGATAAGGAAACTTTCGGGCGTGCAAATATTAAATTACGAGTATATTCATTGGTTATCTTTAGAACAGCTTCTTGCTTGTTCAAGCCAACAAGAAAAATGTCGCCCAGATAAACAATGTTAAGAGTACCCTGGTTCGAAATCGTTTCTTCAGATGTGCACTCAGGTTCGCCTCTAACGATTACCCTAATTCTGTCACCATAACGGATTTTGTACCCCTCAGGGTCTCTTAAAACAGATGGATCATAATTGTAGGATGGTTGCGGAAAAGCAGATTTAACTACGATAAACAATCCCGAGAGAAATAAAACATAAACTGTGCAGTATCTGTACATCAGAAACGACCACTTATTTGAGCACTTATAACATGTCTGTTGTAAGACCCTGTTTTGCTTGAATCAGTGTAAGTAAAGTTATACGAACCAGTAGTTGTAAAAACTCGGCTTAATTTCTTGCTTGTTGAGAAACCAAAGCCATATGAATCAAGCTCATGAGGATTGTTATCAATGTTTGTAATTTCAGAAAATCCTGCACTGATGTTGGCATTTCCACTCCAATCTTCAGTGAATCTATGAGTTAGTCCGGCACCCAAAGAAGTTGTAAAAGTTGAATCCCCTGTAGATGTAGGGGAGAATGTTCTCGATAAATTGTAGTTAGAAGATGTCTTGGAGTTGAACTTCCAATTTGCTACTATCGATGTGGTAATGTTCTGGCGGTTAGGAGTTCCAAAATGATCAAAATCTAGTAGAGTGTACCCAATAGAAGCGGTCCCGCTAAGTTTTTCAGAAAATTGACCATCTGCCCCAATTGATATCGAGTGTGAACGAGAACTTGTAAGCTCAGGACGACTACTGGAAGCTTTCGTTCTAGAGAAAGTATAATTTGTAAAAAAATCGAGTTTTTCAGAATAAATGTAAAAGGCTTGAGCACTTAATGGCAAAGTTGAAAAGTCAAAGTTTGGCTGATCTTCACGCGAGGAGTCAGTTTGATAAAATCTGTGAGAATACGAGGTGCCGCCACCCACACCGAATTTCTCACTATGATTATAACGAATATTAAAACCGGTATTGATATATGTATAGGAAACAAAATCCTGATCTAAAATACTTGCTCCAATCTCTTGTCCGAAATCAAAGGTTGTTTCGAACCTAATTTTTGCATTATTAGAAACTCGCTTCTTGAGCGCAAGGCCGAGGCCAAGCGTGTCGTCAAAATCCACAGCCAAAGATGTGTTTGGCGTGATTGAGCTTTTTCCATCATTGTAAATAAATTGAGTAATATTAACGCCGGCTGTTCCCGATATCTTAAAAAGTCCGAGTTTTTTGACGAAATGTAAAGCGGGAGTAAAAGTAATGATAAAATCGTCCTCGCTCTCAATTTCACTAATATTGGAAGAATTGCTCTTGCGAATTTTATTAAATTCGTTTGTCGACATAGCGAAGACCCGAGAATCATAGGTTGCGGTCATAGTTGCACCTGCTGTAACGGTTCCCAGCTTGCCATCTATCAATGCGGCAATGAGTACATGGGGACTGGCTAGGAGAAATGGCAATATAAAACTAACCTTTAAATAGGGCATAATATTAATTATGATATTGAATTTCTTCTGATGATTATTGTCAACCTCATCTAAATCCTGCCATCCAACCCAAATGCCAAACCACACCTTACTTAAGTTAACAATCTCCTATTTATTGTTGCTGTTTTGGGCTAAAGCTGGGCTGGCGGGTGGTTGGGCTGAATGGGGTCTTTGGGTACTTAGCATTTTTATTTTAGCATGTTCGCTTTCTGCATTGAAAAGGCATTGGGGCGTTTGGAGGTATTTTGCTTTCACGGCAGGCTGCCTAATAGTCATGTTTTCTATTTCTTACAATAACCCTACTTACAAGAATTTAACGAACAAAGATATTCTGGAATTAGAATTCCAAAAAAAGATTCTAGCTTGCAACGACATCAATAAAGCCACTTTCATTTCGAATAGAATTCAAACCATTCTCAAGACACAGAATAATAGTAACATAGAAAGTCTTGCTATCCTGCTCGGTCTAAAAAATTCCTACAAGAGTAAATTTAAAGTTATTGATGATGATTATATTGTTAATATAATTAATGATATAGAATTAAAAGTTTCTTTACATCCATTGCCATGGATACCATCAATGCTTATTCAAAATAATAAAGTTATTATTAAATTTTATTTTTTTTTATTTCATATCTTTGTAGGTTTTATAATTTTTGCTTGTACAGAGAATTACAAAGTGATGCGAAATTTATGTTATATCATATTCATCAATTCCTTCATCCTTTCTATTGTGGGCATTTATCAAAAAATCAACTATTCATTTGGTGGCGATATTAAGGAAATTCTTGGCATTTGGAACGCACCAGAGCCTAGATATTATTTCTCGACATTTACATACAAGAACCACTGGTCTTGTTTCGCTCTAATGTCGATCACATTGGGATTTAAGTTAATTTTCAGCCCCTTGAAATTTTGGGGTAAGGACTTTATTAGATCTAAGGAATTAATATTTCTTTTGGCTTGCCTGTTAATTATATTATCTACGATTCCTTTATCGGGATCAAGATCTGGCACACTTTTAATGATTTTTTTGGTTCTATCATTAGTTCTTACATTTGCCCTCCATACAAGTGGTTCATTGAAGAAGAAAGTTTTGCTTTTCTTATCCTTTAAATTTTTAATCTGTTTCTCAATCTTTTTGTTTTTGGGAAACCAATCTCAAACATCCAGAGAAATCAAAAATGTATCACAAATGCAATTTAATGATTTCACTCATGGCAAGATGCCACTTCGTTGGTATCTTTGGGAAGATGCGATCAATGCTTCAAAACAAAGCCCTTTATGGGGGTATGGCTTTGAGACTTACACTGCTGTCTCCCAAAAGTATCAATCTGCTCATGTTCGCAACGAGCGAAATAAAGGTTTAGCGAATGCCCACAATCCCTACATCCCCCTGGTTGCTCACGCTCACAGTGATATTATTGAATGGTGGTGCGAATGGGGTTTAGCTGGATTTCTTGCTTTTTTCCTTCCTGCGATTTGCTTGTTAATTGCATGCTTAATAAGAAAATCGAGTGCAGAGAGTAGAATTTTGCTCATGGGTGCCGCGGTTACAATAGTATATAGCTTTATTGATTTTCCGACTAGGACACCAGCTTGTCTGGCAATGCTTTCTGTTTGTTTCGCTCTAAGCGTTAAGAACTCAAGATTATAAAATTAAATTTTACATTTGCCTACTAATTGGCTCTGGGGGATATATAAATAATACCCCAATATGATTAGATCTATCTTTATAAGTCTTTTAACAATGGCTAGCGGTGTATATTTAGTCGCTGAAGTTCCCACATTGGTTAAAACTAAACTCTTAGTCTCCACTCAATCGCTCAAGCAAAACCTTCTTCAAAACTACAAACCCCAAAGAAGGCTTTCTACTCCTTTTGACAACGAAACAAATCGGGACGAAATCATTCAAGATCCTGAACTGATTAAAGTTTCCAGTTCCATTTCTTCCACATTTGAGGCTGCCAGTGATGGCTCAATTCCAACAAGTAAATCGCTTGAAAATGCGAAACTTTTTACAAACGAACCTGGCACTGAATCTACAACTTTCAGCGAGGTCGTTGAATACATCGCCCAAAATAAGGAGGGGGATGATAGTTGGGACCTATCAGACGGTGTTTTCCTGTCTTCATTTAAGAGTATTTACAAGAATTATATTTCGAACTCCGATGACGATGAAGCTTCTACTGAAGCAACGAAGGTTATTTTTAATGAGATACTACCAAACATCGCTGAATGGGGAGGAAGCGGGCCTAATTGGATTAAAAGACTATCGCAAGCTACAATCGAAGGCCTTTCTGAACTTGGAAGGCCCCAAGTTGAGATTATGGCAAATGCAAAAGAGCTCTCCAGCTCACTAGTTAATTTCATCAACTCAAATTCTGGTAATGAGGTCCCCGGAATGCTTAATCGAATTGATCCTGTTGATGCTAATCGCAAAGAGGCAAATTCAGATATGAGATTTGGTGGATTAAGCGGATTTGATCCTGCAAATTTTGCTGCCTACCAACAACTCGCAGTTGGTCTTACTCAAGGGTTTTTCAATTCTAAAATAGGGGTAAATGAACCCGCTAATGGACTCAATGAGGAAAATATCCAACCAAGATTGTATCGTGATTCGTTTTTGGAATTTAGTCGCTACGACGAAAGCATTATCAAATCTGCAACGGATGGATTGCTCACCAGTATGCTCGATATTTCTGATTCCGGATCCATTACCGCAGAGCAATTATCTCTCTACTCTTATGATAGCATCAAGTCCCTGGCGAATGGATTTGTTCTCGCATCATCCGTATATGCTACTTCAGAACCAGATTATCTTGCAGAAGGTTTGTACACAGATGCCGCCGAACTCTCGGCACGTGGCATTGCACACGCCGCACTCTCGCACGACTTGGTGCTTAAGGACGGCTTCTCTCCTGGTAGAATTTCTGAGTCAGTTGCTCATGGCTCAGCCATGGGTGCGCAACTGGCAACCGTCCTTCCTAATTCAATGGAATTTGTTAAAAATTGGGAAATCTTCAGCCAAAGCAGAAGAGATATTGCTCAAGCAGTTGCTCGAGGAAGTTCTTTTGGGGCGGTAGATGCTGCTTCGATCGCATTCAACGAATCTCCTCGCGTAATTGAACAAGTAAGCCAAAGAGCATCCCTTGGCTCAATGATGGGCACGACAGGGTTGGCAATCTATTACCCAACAGACCAGCTTGTCCCTATTATTAATTTTACTGCTCAGGGGTCTGCTTATGGGAGCGTTAATTCAAAAAACCTTTCGAAGGTCAAGCGATCCCCTACTTCTACAGAGGAAATGGATGTTGCCATTGCTCGACAAACTTCTCTTGGCTCAGCTATGGGTGCAATTTTTGAACCGACTGTATTATTGGGTTTATCCCCAGACTCGAAATCAAATGACAGGCAAACCATCGATAATCTTTCTGCAGCCTCTTTTGGCGCTACATTTGGAGTTATTCAGGGAAGAAAGGCCCAAGACATTGTTGAAGCCAGTGAGGGCACGTCAAACTCCAAGCTAGACGACAACTTTGACATTACTCAAATTAGCCAGTCATCCAAACAAGGGGCAACAGAAGGAGCCTTAGCTGGTGCAAAACTTGCATTAGGTTTAGAAGATAATACCGAGGAGAACTTAGCTTCGAAAGGAAACATCCTAAAGGCCATAAATAATTCCAATGCCCAAGCTGCATCCAATGCAAACTCCCCCCTAACCGCTCCTTCTCGCACTCCAAATGGAGCTCAATTGGTTGGTAACCCTCTCCGCACTAGCTCAAAAGATATGCTTCTTTTGATGCGTAAATTTGGAATTAATCCTCGATACACCAACGCTGCCACGATGTTCAAAAGACCAGTTGTGCCACAATTAGATGAGCCTCCCGAGGACCTTGCAAGTGAAACATCTCCTGCAGGAGATAGCAATGAAACCTATTCCGAAAGCATTTCAAACGCTTCTCCCATTTAAACTTCATTGTTGAATTTTGCTAATTGCGATCTAGCTAATTTTTTCGCATCCTACCAATATGTCTAACAATCTTTCTGATTTCGGCCTAATTGGCCTAGCGGTGATGGGTCAAAACCTCGCCCTAAATGTTGCGGATCATGGTTTTAAAGTATCAGTCTTTAACCGGACTTACGCTAAAACCCTAGATTTTCTTGATCGCAATACTTACTCCAAAAATCTTCTGGGGCATGAGAACCTAGAAACATTTGTGTCGTCGATTAATCGTCCGCGCAAAATTATCATTATGGTACAGGCCGGTAACGCCACCGATGCGGTGATTGATTCACTGCTGCCCTTCCTTGATGAGCAGGATGTGATCATCGATGGAGGAAATGCCAAATGGACAGATACAATCCGACGGGAGTCGGACCTTAAATTAAAAAATATTTGCTTCGTAGGTTCTGGAGTTAGTGGCGGGGAGGAAGGTGCACGGTTTGGTCCCTCCCTAATGGCTGGAGGCTCTCCTTTCGCATGGGAGCAAATAAAGGACGCATGGCTAGCTATTTCCGCAAAGGTAGATGCATCGAATGGAAAACCGATCGATGGTGCTTCACCCGGCAACCCCGTCTCTGGAGGAATTCCATGTGCTGCATACATTGGTGAGAATGGAGCCGGTCATTACGTTAAAATGGTACACAACGGGATCGAATATGGTGATATGCAAATGATCTGCGAAGCTTATCATTTAATGTCAAATATACTTGGCATGTCCGCCCATGAAATTGGTGAAACCTTCTCGGATTGGAATGAGGGTGAACTGGATTCTTTTTTGATGCAGATTACCGCCGATGCCCTTCAGCAAAAAGATCCCCAACAGGATGGTTTTTTAGTCGACTATGTCCTCGATGCTGCAGGTCAGAAAGGTACGGGAAAATGGACTTCTGTGAATGCATTAGACATGGGAGTTCCCGCCCCTACTGTTGCCGAAGCTGTTTTTGCCCGGTGTATGAGTGCGATCAAGGAAGAAAGAATCGATGCCAGTAAATCGTTATCGGGACCAAGCGCTCACCCCGACCAATCCGTTGACCGTAGCAGCTTCTTGGAAGCAATTCGTGGAGCACTTTACTGCTCAAAGATATGTTCTTATGCTCAAGGCTTTCAATTAATGAAAGTTGCTGCATTGGAATACGACTGGTCACTCAATTTTGGTGAAATTGCTCAAATTTGGCGGGGTGGCTGTATCATCAGGGCGGCCTTTCTTCAGAAAATTACTGAGGCGTTTCAAAAGAATCCATTTTTAGCCAATTTACTTCTCGATGATTATTTTCAATCTTGCATCGGAAAATACCAAAAAGACTGGCGTGAGGTTGTATCCGGAGGTGCTCTGTCAGGAATCCCATTGCCCACTTTTTCATCTGCCTTATCCTACTACGATTCATATAGATGCTCTCGTCTGCCCCAAAACCTCCTTCAATTGCAAAGAGATTACTTTGGGGCCCATACCTATGAAAGAACGGATGCTCCCAGGGGTACTTTTTTCCATACCGACTGGTTAAACCCCCTTCGCCCTGAATCGGGTACTTAAAAACAGTTTATTTTAAACTTAGGTAGATCTCTTTGATCGTTTGGTAGTCGGTTTCTTTATCGGCTGATTCAATAATATAATCAAATTCATCCTGCCTCTCCATTTCGGCTTGGGCATTGACCAGTCTGACTTGAGCCTGTTCTTCGCTTTCACTCGCCCGCTGAATCATCCGGTTCTTTAAATCCTCAAGACTGTTTGGGCGTATAAAAATTGTACTTAAGCAACCGTTGAGCACGAGGGTATCTTGACAGAATTTTCTTAGGCTCGCAGAGCCATTGACATCAATATTCAATAAAATATCGAGCCCTTTTTCCTGAGCGGATAAAATAGACTCCTTAAGGATGCCATAATCGTTCCCGTGAATATTCTCGTGCTCTAAAAACTGGTTTTGCGAGAGCTTTTCTTCAAATTCTGATTTTTGGAAGAAGAAATAATCTAACCCATGTTTTTCGCCATCTCTAGGGGAACGGGTAGTTGCAGTTACAAGCCGACTCAATCCATCTCCAAACTCCTGAATCAATCGCTCGCAAATTGTCGTTTTTCCGACTGCTGCTGGCCCCGAGATTGCCAAAATTAAACTCATCCCGGAGACAAACGGATCAATAAGTTAAAGATAGAATAAGGAGCAAAAGCCCAGTGAGAAGAAATCCGCAACCCAACATCGCAAACCTTCTCTTCTTTTTCCCCATCCATTCTATCCAATCTCGCATCCTGTATGGCCATGCACCGAAATACAGGGCGATTACAATGAAAAAATAAGTGGTCAGGACAAGCAATAGCCTGGACTTGGGTTCCTGCAAAAAAGCAGCATCCAATACCTCTCGGGCATACAGAAGTACCAGCATAGACCATCCGCGCACCGCCAAAAAGTCGGTAACATAAACAAACGAAAGTACAGCCACTCCCAAGGCAACTATTCCAATCAATAACTTATAGTTCCCAAAATCCGCTTCGCTCAAATGTGCAACATGTCTCCACAAAAACCATAGGGTGGCAATACCCACGAACCAATAACTGCACAATTTCGAGCGGGGAAAACGGATCAATGCCGAAGTGAAATTCGATCTTTTGATGATCAAAAGGGCACCAAAAATAAAGAGTAAAAATCCGGTGCTTATGCTTGCCTGAAAAAGGGTCATGGGATTGAGGGTTCTTATAAAATTAAATCGCCCGTAAGACTGGATGAGCCGATTTGAGTAATTCGGACCATCCTCATCTCGCCAATTAAGGATGAATCGCCCATAAAATTTACTTTTCGAAAGCATGGAGTTCTTCCCATCAATTGCCCCCCACCCTTCCTTGCCTCGCCTTCAATGAGAACTTCGACTTCCTGGCCGAGCGCCTCTTGGTTGGATGAAAGAGATTGCTTTTTCAAAATTTTCAGAAGTTCCTGATTCCGACTCTCTAGGTCATCGTTTTCCACCTTCCCCTCCATCTCAACAGAAGGTGTGCCCGAACGGTCACTATACTTAAAAATAAACCCCATTTCAAAACCAGCTTGCTTAAAAGCATCTTTAGTTTGATTAAAATCCTCATCAGTCTCTCCTGGAAAGCCCACAATTACATCCGTGCTTATCCTCATGCCGGAAACTTGAGTGCGCAGGCTTTGAACAATACTTAGGAACTTCTCTATACTGTAAGGCCTGTTCATTGCCTTAAGGATACGATTGGAGCCACTTTGCATAGGCATATGAGCATACTTGCCCAATTTGGGCAACCGCCCAAATGCTTCGATCAAATCTTTTCCGTAAGCAATCGGGTGAGGAGAGGTGAAACGAATACGCTTGATTCCAGACATTTGATGTATCTCCTCCAGAAGCTGCACAAAAGGGGACATCCCATTGATTCGCTTAAACTCTCCACGCCCGTAGGCGTTAACAATTTGCCCGAGTAAGGTGACCTCCTTCACTCCGGTCTTGGAAAGCCCCTCCACCTCTTGAAGAATTTCCTCCATCGGGCGATACCTCTCCTTTCCTCTCGTTTTGGGAACAATACAAAAAGAGCAGTTCATGTTGCAGCCCTGCATAATGGAAACAAAAGCGGTCGGATTAGTCCCCTTTTTTATGTGGTGCCTAATCTCATTCTGAGAGCCTGCCTCATCTTCTAACTCAACAATGGAATGTCCCTTCATCGCTCGGTCAAGCAGCTCAGGAAGACGGTGAAACTTTTGGGTCCCCACCACGAGTCCAAGCCCGGGCAGCTCTTTCAGTAAAGATTCACCTCGGTTCTGAGCCATACATCCAAGAATGCCGACGATGGGTTTACTTTTCTTTTTCAGCGCTCTATTCAGCACCCAGGACGCCTTTCCCAAGGCTTTCTGCTCTGCCTT
>Ga0181558_10004600_pt1 | contig 12323 bp, 8 predicted proteins | sample 011ome_22_FD_133754 | JGI IMG/M metagenome (GOLD analysis project Ga0181558, IMG submission 133754) | Coastal salt marsh microbial communities from the Groves Creek Marsh, Skidaway Island, Georgia - 011507BT metaG (megahit assembly) | ecosystem: Environmental > Aquatic > Marine > Intertidal zone... | reverse complement strand
GCGCAACAAGCGCACGAAGGGCGCGCAGACGGGCCTGAGCCACTTCCGCCGCGCCGGGCAGACGCAGACCTGGGCGCCCAAGGCGGGCGAGACGCAGACCGTGGTGGAGAAGGCCACGGCGATGCCCAAGAAGGTGCGGTACGTCGGGGGGCTGCGCGGCGCGCCCGCGGAGGCCAAGATGCACGTCGTCAGCCTGGAGCTCGACCTAGGACAGCCGCACGAGTTTTAACCGCGTCGTACGAAGCAGTATAGCCGTACGAGGGCGTAAAACAAATCGTAGAACGAAAGTACAATAGCTATGTATTGTAACTACCGAAGTCGGCGCGACTTCGAGTCGCGCGACCTTCGCGAACGCGCGCGACGGCGCATTCGCCGCGGCGTGACGACTAGGAGTAGTCGGACCACGACGCCTCTTCCGTGTCCTCGTCCGACGACCCTTCGCCCGCTTCGATCGCGCGCGCCTCCGCCCACACGTCGGACATGCGCAGCGGCGCGCCGGGATCGAACGCGTCTGCTTTTTCTTTCTTCTCGGTTTTTTTTCCTTTCCCCTTCCGCTTCGGATTCGGCGCCGAACCCCGCGCGCGTCGCGCGGCGTCAGCCTCGCCTTCGACGCCCGCGGGAACGACGGGTGACTCCGAGATCGCGCCGAGCCTGTGTCCGTCCACGCCGGGCGCGGTGCTCGGCGCGACCGTGTGCACGCGGAACAACGCGCGATTCTTCTCGTCGACGACGGAGATGTCCACCACCACCGGCGAGCGCATCCCCGCGCGCACCGTCTGCAGCCCGTGCCGCTTCACGAGCGCCTTCACGATGCGACGCACGAGCACCAGCTTCGCCATCGACAGGAACGCGTCCAAGTCCAGCGGGTGCTCGTTCGGGAAGAGCAGGTCGAAGTTCTCGATCAGAAACGTCGACTCGCGCGCCGTCGCGGGCTCGAGCTCGATCGAGGCGTGGCGAGAGCGTCCGGCGCCGTCGGCGCTCGCGCGCTCGCGATCGAGTAACACGCGAACCGTTCCGCGGATGCCGGCGCTGAAACGCACGAGCGCGTCTTTGTCCAGCGTGCCTCGCGTCTCGGTGTCCAGCGCGTCGAACAAAGCCTCCAGCTTCCGAGCCGTCTCGGGGTGTAACAGGAGTTGCCGGATGTGCGCGCGCCCGGGGCTATCCGGCGAGAAGCGCAGCGCGTCAAGCCACCATTCCCATAGTTGCTTCTTCGCGCGTCGCTCGGCGGCGACTAGCGAGCTGACGCCCGCGAGCCACACGGGCAGGTCGGGGTCCTCCACCACGCGCGCGTTCGGGTCCGCGTCTGCGCTCGGGAGCACGCCCAACGCGCGAGCCGCCGCGCGCAACAGGGGAAGGAGCACGGAGAGCGTCGCTCTGACAACAACCCGGCGCGCTTTCGCGTGCATGACCACCATCAAGAGAAACGGGGACGTGAGCAGCAAGCTCCACTTCGCCCACCCGCCGAGCGTGCGGGAAGCGCGAGGCGTAGACGTTCGTCGCGCGCGTGCCACGGTGGGGGCGGCGCCATCGCCGCCCATCTGGACACGCGATGGCGTCGACCCGCAGCGCGCCGAGGTCTGACGTCGCTCGTTGTTATCGGCGTTTTCAGCACTTCTGCTGAAAATTCTCCGGCACACTTTTTCGGCCTGTCCGAGGAGACGCGGGCGCGACCCCTCGGAGCGCCGAACCCTCGGCACACCGAGCGGCGCGACCGAGCCGGTCGCCGCGGCGGGTCGCCCGTGGGACCACCAGGCGCGTCGAGGGGTTTCCCGCTCGTCGTCGGGCGGCTCGGCGGGCCCGGGACTCGAGGCGTCTGATCGCTAGACCACGGCTGCGTCTCGATCTCGGTGTGCCTACTCACCCGAACCTCGGCGATGCCCTCGATGTGGACCAAGCTGGTGAACCTGGTGATCCGCCCCCCCCGCGCGGAGTACGACCCCGAGCGCCACCTTCCCGGCCCGAGGTTCAAGCTCGGGGGCGTGCCGTGCCACCGGACGGACCTCGAGCTCACGGGCGCGCTCGGGTTGCGGCTGAAGTGCAGCCATTACCGCCGCGAGGATTTCCGGGATAAGACGGAACCTTCGCCGTGCGTGATTTACCTGCACGGCAACAGCGGCAGCCGGTGCGACGCGACGAACGCCGTGCGTCTTCTGCTGCCGATGGGCGTAGACGTGTTCGCGCTGGACTTCGGGGGCAGCGGGCTGAGCGAGGGCGAGCACGTCTCGCTGGGCGCGCGCGAAAAAACAGACGTCGCCAAAGTCATCGAGCACTTGCGAACGAACGTCCGAGGCGGGCGCGTGGGCAAGATCGGCCTGTGGGGCACGAGCATGGGCGCGGTTACCGCGCTGCTCGCGGCGAACGAGGACCCCTCCATCGCGGGGATCGTGCTGGATTCCCCGTTCGCGTCGCTCCGGGACCTCATGGCGGAGCTGGTCGAGAAGTGGACCGCGGGCGGCGTCGTCGGCGTGCCGCGCGCGGCGACCAAGATCGCCGCCGGTTGGATGCGCTCCAGCATAAAAACCAGAGCCTCGTTCGACATCGACGAGCTGGAGATCGAGCGCGTCGCGAACGCGACGTTCTGCCCCGCGCTCTTCGCGCACGGCGACGAGGACGACTTCATCGACAAGGCGCACTCGGCGCGCCTGCGCGAAAAGTACGCCGGCGACTCGAAGCCGCTCCTCGTGTTCGACGGGGACCACAACTCGCCTCGGCCGGCGAACTTCTTCGACGACGTAGAGCTTTTCTTCCGGCAGACCATGTGGGAGACGCCCGCGGAGACGAGCGCACGCAGGAGAGAAGAGGCGGGGACGGCGGGGAACAGCGTGGGTATCCCCTACGCTCTCGAGGGGACTTTCGGCGGCGCCGGTCGCGGCGACGTCCGCGGTTCGCCGAGCGGTTCGCCGAGCGGTTCGCGCTTTTCTACGCCTCCGGACCGTTCCGCCGCGGAGCGAGACACCGGACGCGTGGTCCGCGTGCGCGACGTGCTGGCCTCGCCGGGCGCGTCGCCGCCGTCGCGCGAGGCGCTCGGCGCGCTGAAGTCGATGGGCTTCGACGCGCCGCGCGCCACGTACGCGCTGCGCCGCGCGGGCGGCGACCTGGACGGCGCGCTCGCGTTTTTGCTGGACGACGAGGAGCGCGTCTCGGACGCGCCGCGCGCGACGCGCGAGGCCGAACCCGTCTCCGCGGAAGCGTTCGCGAGCCGCGGAAGCGCCATCGAAGGCGCCTCCGCGGCGTCCGAGGCGTCCGCTCTGGTCGCCGCGGACGCGAGCGACGCCGACTTGGCGCGCGCGCTCGCGCTGTCGCTCGAGCTGGCGGACGCCGAGGCGCGCGCGCGGCGCGCCGAGTGAGAATACTTTGTACGAGTACGATTCAAGTGAACGTAAAATCGAAGCGACGACGCGCGAGATGGACGTCCGGCGCGTACGGGGACGGAATAGACACCGTAAAACGACCACGTAGAGTATTAATAGAGCTACCGTACTATGTACTATATGTACCAGTAGGTACGGTAGGTGTCATGAACGGTGTCATGAACGTTTTCATATGTATTTCAATCGCCTCGAGAAAGACGCTCGCGTTCGCCGCGTTGGCGACGCGAGCGCGTCTTCGGCGCGCGTCGCGCGTCGAATATTAAAACGCCTGCCTGGGCACGTTGAAGTACCCCTGGCCGTTGTTGATGGACATGAAGAAGTCCGCGAAGACGAGCGAGATGATGGCCATGAGCTTCATGAGGATGTTCAGCGCGGGGCCGGAGGTGTCCTTCAAGGGGTCGCCCACGGTGTCGCCGACGACCGCCGCCTTGTGGCACTCGCCACCCTTGCGCTGGCGCACGGGCACCAGCACCGGAGTGCCGTCCATGTTGCGCACCGTCTCGCCCGTGACCTCGTCGATCTTGGGCATGTCGATGACGAGCCCGCCCTTCTCGACGAACTTCTTGGCGTTGTCCCAGGCGCCGCCGGTGTTGCTCGCGGAGATGGCGAGCTGCACGCCGGACACGAGCCCGCCCGCGAGCAGCCCGACGACGGCCTCGACGCCGAAGAACATGCCGGTGACGATGGGCGCGGTCATCACCAGGATGGCGGGCGGCACCATCTCGCGCAGCGACGCGTCGGTGGAGATCTTGATGCAGCGCGCGTGGTCGGGGGGGGAGTGCCCGGGCGTGCCCTCCAGCAGCCCGGGAATGGTGTCGAACTGGCGCTTCACCTCCTTGACCATCTCCATCGCCGCGACGCCGACGGACTTCATGGTCATCGCGCTGAACCAGTACGGCAGCATCGACCCGATGAGCAAAAACGCGAACACCACCGGGTTGAGCATGTTCACTCCGCGGTCCAGCACGGCGGTGCGCGTGACGAAGGCGGCGGTGAGCGCCAGGGAGACGAGCGCAGCGGAACCGATGGCGAAGCCCTTGCCGATCGCCGCGGTGGTGTTTCCCGCGGCGTCCAGCGCGTCCGTCTTGTCGCGCACGCCTTCGGGAAGCTCCGCCATCTCCGCGATGCCGCCCGCGTTGTCGCAGATGGGGCCGTACACGTCGATGGCGAGGCAGGTGGACAGCGTGCCGAGCATGCCGAGCGCGGCGAGCGCGACGCCGTACATGTCCATGAGCGAGAAGGCGACGAACACGATGCCGGCGAGGATGCCGACCGGGACGATGGTGGACTTGTACCCGAGCGCGAGGCCGTAGATGATGTTGGTGGCGGCGCCGGTCTCAGTCGAGCGCGCGACTTCGCGCACGGGCGTGTACGAGTGCGAGGTGTAGTACTCCGTCACGAAGCCGATGACGAGGCCGCCCCAAAGACCGGCGGCGACGCAGCAGAACGCGCTCAGGGGACCGCTCGTGACGCACTTCGAGCTCACGCTGCCGTCCATGCACGCGCTGACGAAGGTCTTGGGGCCGAGGTAGAACTCTTCGGGCATGAACATCGCGCAGACGGGGTACATGGCGACGGTCATGCCCAGCGTGGTGAGCGCGAGCTGCGTCTTGAGCACCTCCTCGATGGACGCCTCGTTGCGCACCGGGCGGAAGTCGGTCGCCACGAAGGACACCGCGCCGCACACCAGGATGCCCACGGAGGAGATGTACAGGGGGAACACGAGCGTGTCCCACCCCGCGGACACGAGGTCGTGCGACTGCGCGGCGATGACGAGCGCCGCGCAGGTGGCCTCAGCGAAGGAGCCGAACAGGTCGGAGCCCATGCCGGCGACGTCGCCGACGTTATCGCCGACGTTGTCGGCGATGGTCGCGGGGTTGCGCGGGTCGTCCTCGGGGATGCCGGCGACCACCTTGCCGGCGAGATCCGCGCCGACGTCCGCGGCCTTGGTGTAGATCCCGCCGCCCACGCGGCCGAACATGGCGATGGCGGAGCCGCCGAGGCCAAAGCCGGCGATGCACTCGAAGAGCTTCACAGCTTCGCTGCCGACGTCGAACGCGCTGAGGTAGACGCACATCAGGAAGTACATGACGAGCAGGCCGGACCCAGAGAGCGCGAAGCCCATGACGGCGCCTCCCCTGAACGCAGAGTTGAACGACTCCTTCCACGCCAGCGCGTCGGGCGTGAGCGTCGCGGACATCGTGCACCGGGCGTTGGTGAAGACGGCGATCATCATGCCGATGTAGCCCGCCACCATGGACGTGATCCCGCCAACCACGAACGAGAACGCGGTGAGGACGCCGATCTTGAAGTCCCAGCCGGATTCCACGCGCGCGACGAAGAAGATCATGCCGAAACCGAAGACGGCCAGGAACATCAGGCACATGCGGTACTCCGCGGCGAGGAACGCCTTGGCGCCGTTCTGGATGTCGCGGTAAATCTGGCGCAGTTTCTGGTACGAATCCGCCTCTCCGCCGGACTCATCCGCGCGTTCCATGCGGCGAAGCAGCGCCTCGTCGTCCTCGCGGGTCTGGCGGAACAGAGAAATTTTGGCCACCTGCCGTCGGATTCGTGGCGAATCGAAGGGAGCGGGCGAGAAGCGCGCGACGGACGTGGCTGTCAGCGGTCGTCGGGTGCAAACGCGAGGGGACCGTCGGCAACGTTCGAGGCGCGATGCGTCGATTTTCGGTCGTTGCGAGCGCTGGAGACGCACCTTCTTGAAGAGCCAGTAGGCGAAGATCATGCCGAACACCGCCGGCGCGACGATTAGGAAGCTACCCATCAGATCCGCGAGAATGTCCTCTGCCATATGTCGGCTGGAAAGACACGCAGCGACTCGCGCAACGGACAGTGCCGGTCGATCGGAAACACGCGCGCGTGCCACCCGCGGCCTCACAGCCACTGATTACAAAATGCAGTAGGCTATGGGCTGTCACTAAATACTCATACGATATTTTTTCGTCGCGGAACTCACGATTTTTGAGAGACTTGTTCCGCGTCGCGCACTCGCGCTGCTGCGTCAACTTTCTCGCGTCGTCGCGCTCACATCCACTGAATGAGACCCTGAGACGAGCGCGCATTCCCGACCGCGACCTCGGCGCCAGGCTGCGTCGGCCGCCATGGGTCCGGTCATTTTGTCGTCGAGCGAGCTCGCGCGCATGCGGGAGCAGGTACGCCGCCCCCCGGGGTTCGCCGCGCGCGTCCTTCCCGTCAGCCAGCGCGCATCCGTTTCCGCTTTCGTCATTCCCCCCTGACCAAGCCACGCCCCGTCCCACGCGCAGCTTCGCGATGCGACCATCACCCCGGAAACGCGCGACGACGACCGCGCGCACCTCAAGGCTCTGAGCGATGCCCGCGCGGGCCGGTGGCCGAACACTCTCGAGGTACGCAATCGCCGCGCCGCCCTCGTGGCGACGGACCCGCGGATCCCCATTTGGACGAGACGAGACGAGACGAGACGAAAGGAGCAGCATCCAGCCGCGACGAATGATGCGCTCTCAATGACGCGTTCGGCGTCCGCGCCGAACGAACCGCGCTGACAAAGTGTTCCCCCGTTGGTGTGACAAACCTCTTTTCGCTCCACCCGCACCACGACGCGCTCGGTGTGTCGAACAGGCGTGCCGCGAGAACAAAGAAGCCGCTCGCGCGGCGGAGGCGGAGGCGGAGGAGTCGGCGCGGCGCGCCGTCGATCGCGCCGAGGCTTCGGCGCGCGCCGAGGCGCGCCAACGCCAAATCGCGCGCGCCAACAAGATGCTCTACGACGAGACGGAGCGCGTGAAGTCGTTCCACTCGTCCCTGCTGTTATCGGACGTGCTCTCCGAGCGCGAGGCGCAGATCGAGCACGCGGCGCGCGCGCAGAGCACGCGCGCGAAACACGAAGCTCAATTCGTGAGCGAGCAGACGCGCGCGGTGGCGGTTGCGGAATCCGCCGAGGCGATCAAGGCGGGGGAGCGCCGACGACGCGCGGCGGAGTTCCGCGACGGCCAGCTCGGGCAGATCGACGAGCTCCGGAAGCAGGCGGAGGCGGCTCGCGCGCTCGACCGCGAGGAGGGCGCGATGATCCGCCGCAGGGCGCTGGAGGAAGAGGCGGAGAAGGCGCGGGAGAAGGCTGAGAAAAAGTCGCGCGCGCGCGCCAACGCGGCGGCGACGGCGCGCGCCGAAGAGGCTCTCGCGCTCCACCGCGCCGCCGAGGCGGAGAAGACGCGTCGGTTCGAGTCCGCGACGGAGCTGTTCGCGCGGCGCAAGGAGCTGACGAACCTGGCGCGCGCGGCGCGCGAAAAGGCGAAGCGCGAGGAGCAGCAGGCGAAGCGCGACGTCATCGTCGCCTCCATGGAGCGCGCGCTCGCGGCGCGCGCCGAGCAGGACACGGCGACGTTCGAGAGGGAGGCGGCGGCGAAGGCGGCGGAGGCGGAGGCGCTCGAGCGCGCGCGCGCCGCGGAGCGCGCCGAGGACCTGGCGATGGTGCACCGAAGCAGGCAGCAGCAGCTCGCGATCCGAGCCGCGGCGCGCGAGCGCGCGCGCGCCGAGGAGATGGCGGAGACGGCGCGGTGGCGCGAGCGCTCGGCGGAGCTCGAGCGGGAAGAGGCGGCGACGGCGGCGGCGCGGCGCGCGACGCACGCCGATGTGCAAGCCGCGCGCGTGCGTCAGATGCGCCGGAAGCAGGCGAAAGCCGCGTTCGAGCGCGACGTGGAGCTGGAGGACGCCGCGAGGGCGCAGCGCGCCGTGGAGGAGGACGACGCGCTGTTCCGGCACTACGCGGAGACGTGCGTGGACGAGTGGGCGCGACAGGGAAAGAGCACGCGGCCGATGGAGGTGGAGCTCGCGAAGCCGCGCGACCGCGTGACGCGCGTCGGGTACGCGGTGGATTGAATCGGTATATCGTATGACATATGTTTCCTATCACGTCTCCATCGCGTCCACCGCCTGTGCCTCCTCCGCCACCTTCTCGTCCTCCTCGAGCTCGCCGCTCAGTTCCCTCGCCGCGTGCAGCAGAAGCGCGAACTGCTTCTTTCTCAGATCGAGCGCGCGCGACGCCGCGTCGCTCTGCGCCTCGAGGTGCGCGATCTCCCGTTCCAGGTGCGCGCACGCCGCCTCAGTGTCGCTCCTCGACGGAAGCTGCACGCACAGCCGGCGGAGGGTCTCGTACTCCTCCTTGTGTCTCCGGTCGAGCCGAGCCGCGTCGAGCGCGTCGCGAAGTGCCCGAATGTCAGCCTCCGCGCGCGCCACCGCGTCGTCCACCTCCCCCCTCGCCTCCGCGTACGACGCCATCTCGCGCTCGTTCGCGGCAGTAACCGCCGCAGTGCGCCCGAGCTGGAACTCATACAGCGCGAGCTCCTTCAGGAAGCTCTCCTTGTGCTTCTCCACCTCCTCCGCGCTCGCGCCCTCGCCCGACAGAGACCCGCAGAAGGCGAGGTATTTCTTCACCAGGCGCTTCACCGGCGGGTCCGCACCCTGACGCGCGGTCGTCGTCTGCGTCAGCAGGCGCTTCTTTATCAGCGCATCCTCCTCCTTGCTCACGCTGGTCTTCGCGTCCGCCATCGCGCCGTCTCCGAGCGCCGACCCACCGAACGGCGCCGGGGCGAAGTGATTCCCGCGAGGGACAATCTTTCATTCGTTCATCTTCTCACGTCGCATGAGAAAAATAAAGCTTGGTGCGCACTGCGCAGAAGAAAATCCATCGCTGGATTCTGTGCATAGCTGTATTACTTAACAGTCTGTAAATAGTGTCGTAGGGTACATCGGAAAAATCGCGTTTCACGAAAAACGTTTTCGTCGTCATTTTCTCGATGCTTCCGACGCGACTCTTCACAAACTACGCGCGCGCGGACCTCGAGGCCCGCACGTCACCGCCTCGGTCAGTCCGTCCGAGCTCCCCGCGCCGCTCGCGTTCGCAGACACCCGTTCGTCGTCGCCTCCGAGGACCTTCCCGGCGGTAATCTCCCCGGCGCCCCTCGCGTCGAACAACGGAATCCGAAAGGTCGTCGTCGGTTCTTCTCACGCTTTCCGAGAAGCTTCCGCCGCTTTCTCTCGGGTGCCGGCCTGCATGCGCGCCGTCGCCACCGCCGCGCGCGTCTCCGGCGCCACGAACACGAGCCTCCTCCCGAGCGGTATCGCCACCGCGAAGCCCACCGCCGCGCGCCGCGTCGGCGCGTTCTCCCGCGCGCGCCCCGGTCGCCGTCCCCGCGGCGTCGAATCGCGCGTGCGCGCGATGAGCGCCAAGGAGACGTTCGTGACCACCACCGCGCCGGAGACGCTCCGCAAGCTCCAGAACGGCTCGGACGTGCGCGGGGTGGCGCTGGAGGGTGTCGAAGGCGAGCCCGTGACCCTGAACGAGGAGGCGGCGTTCCTCATCGCGGAGGCGTTCGCGGAGTGGCTGGCGCGGAAGATGGGCGTAGAGACGAAGGACGTCGTCGTCGCCGTCGGCCGCGACCCGCGGCTCTCCGGCCCCGCGCTCGCCAACGCGTCGTTCGCGGGGTTCGCGAACGCGGGGTGCGCGCGCGTCGTGGACCTGGGGCTCGCCACGACCCCCGCGTGCTTCGTGAGCACGGTCACGGCGAGCACCGACTACGACGCCGCGGTGATGCTCACCGCGTCGCACCTGCCGTTCAACCGCAACGGCGCCAAGTTTTTCACCAAAGACGGGGGCTTGGACAAGACGGACATCGCCGCCGTCTGCGCCGCCGCCGCCGAGAAGTGCGCGGCCGCGCCCGGCGGGCACGCCATCCCCTCGCTCGGCGAGGACGGCGCCACGGCGGTGGACATCGTGGAGCACGCGCCGTTCCTGCCGACGTACGCGGAGCAGCTCCGCGCGCTCATCGCGGAGGGCGTCGGGACGGGCGCGCGTCCGTTGCGCGGATTTAAAATCGCCGTGGACGCCGGGAACGGCTCCGGCGGGTTCTTCGCGACTGATGTTTTAGAGCCGCTCGGCGCGGACGTCTCCGGGTCGCAGTTCCTGGACCCCGACGGCACGTTCCCGAACCACTCGCCCAACCCCGAGGACCCGGAGGCGATGGCGAGCGCGGCGCGCGCGACGAGCGCGAGCGGCGCCGACTTGGGCGTCGTCTTCGACACCGACGTCGACCGCAGCGCGGTGATCGACGCCTCCGGCGTCGCGTTCAACCGCAACCGCCTGATCGCGCTGCTGGCGGCGATCGTGCTGGCGGAGCACCCCGGTTCGACGGTGGTCACGGACTCGGTCACCTCCGACGGGCTCGCGGCGTTCATCGAGGCGCGGGGGGGGAAGCACCTGCGGTACATGCGCGGGTACAAAAACGTCATCGACAAAGGGCGCGCGCTGGACGCCGCGGGCGAGCCGTGCCACTTGATGATCGAGACCTCGGGCCACGGCGCCATGAAGGAGAACTACAACCTGGACGACGGCGCGTACCTCGCCGTGAAGATCATCATCGAGGCTGTGCGGCGCAAAAACGCGGGCGGGAAGGGCGTCGGCGACTTGCTGTCGGACCTGCGCGAGCCGCTCGAGGAGGCGGAGGCGCGCCTCAAGATTCAAAGCGAGGATTTCAAGACGACGGGCGCGCGGCTGGTTCGCGCGCTGGAGGAGGAGGTGCTCAAGGGCGACGCCGGCGCCTTCTCGAACGCGTCGCCCGTCGCGGTGAACCACGAGGGGTACCGCGTGCGCGTGGACGAGGGCGGCGGGAAGTTCGGCTGGTTCCTGCTCAGGCAGTCGCTGCACGACCCGGTGTGCGTGCTCAACTTCGAGAGCGAGAAGCGGGGAGGCGTCAAAGTTATGGCGCGGGAGTTCACAAAGTGGTTCGACGCGCTCGCCTTCGAGGACGTGGACGTCTCTGCGGTGCGCGCGGTGGCGAAGTGAGAGCGGCGAAGTGAGCGGAGCGGGGGTGCGTTTGGGGGTTTCGGGTGTGACGCGACTTTTCGTGTGATGAACCGGTAGCGTAGTCTTCGAGATCACAACGCGCATAGACGCGAAAGACTCGACGCTCGCTTCGGCGCGACCGCGGCGTCGCGCGCGACGCGACTTTCGGAAAAGCCGCGGCGCGCGCGGTCAGCGTCTCAGTCGTCGTTCCGTTTTGCTCAAACAAGCTCTTTAGGCGAACTGGGGGTTGTACGCGCCCGGCGCGCCGCCCTTGTCGCCGCCGCCGCGGCCAAAGCCGCCGCCGGGGCGCTCCGAGCGGTAGCCGCCGCGGTCGCCGCCGCCGCGGCCGCCGCGGTCGCCGCCGGGGCGGTCGCCGCGGGGGGGGCGCTCGTCCGCCATGGGGCGCGTGGGGGGGCGCGTGGACTTCTTCAGCGTGTTGGGCACGACATCCGCGGAGAGGTTGAGGTACTCGCGGAGGTACTCGATGCCCTCGTTGGTGAGGTACCAGTAGTAGTACCTCCAGGAGAAGATCTCCTTCACGAGCTCCTTCGAGGTGAAGGACTGCATCAGCTTGATCACCTGTGCGTTCGAAAGCGCGATCGAGGGAAGACACGAAGGTCAGAGAAGACGTTCATTCGCGGTTCGTGGTCGATCGATCGGGGTGGACGTCGCGGAGAGCCATCGCGGAGAGCCATTCGTCGCGCGTTTACATCGTAAACGCGCCGAGGCGGGTTTAGGGTTTGCTTTCGCGTCGCATCCCTTCGCCGGACTCGCGGGACCGCGCGGCGCGTACCTGAAGGTTGGGCACCTCCTTGATCTCGGGGTGCGCGGGGAGGTTGAAGTCCTTCTTCGCGTAGATGACACCCTCTGTGAGTGACGGACGGGACGCGTGGCGGGGTCAGCGTGCGCGCGAAACGGCGTGCGCGGGATGCGCGACGGTCGCGAGAAACGCCGATCGAGGAGCGCGTCTGGGTCGCCGGGAGACGCACCGCGGAAGAGGTACTTGTACACCTCCTTGCGGTTCTTCTTGGGAATTAACATGGCGACTGAGTGCTGTTTATCAACGACGACTGCGCGTCTAGAGGGTGTGAATCGACCCTGTGGAGGCGGAGCGGGAGAGG
>Ga0181558_10004596_pt1 | contig 12330 bp, 9 predicted proteins | sample 011ome_22_FD_133754 | JGI IMG/M metagenome (GOLD analysis project Ga0181558, IMG submission 133754) | Coastal salt marsh microbial communities from the Groves Creek Marsh, Skidaway Island, Georgia - 011507BT metaG (megahit assembly) | ecosystem: Environmental > Aquatic > Marine > Intertidal zone... | reverse complement strand
GATCGTGCTAGAGCGCAAGCACTGATGATCGATCGCTTTGTTCGAGGAATAGCCCTAGCACGACGAACAAACACGACGGAATAAAGAAGGAATAGTTGACGAATTTAAATCACTCCGCTCGCTCGCTCGTCGCCTCGCCCATCTCGATGTCCCCGCCTGAGGCCATCTCTGGGGCGTCCTCGGACGCTTCTTCTACCACCTCCTCCTCGATGTCTGCTACTTCTAACGCGACCGCGCTGGTCTCTATTTCACCGCACGCGTCGCGACTCCCCAGGGAGATGTTCTCCGTGACGTCCCCGCCCTTCCCCAGCTTCGGCGGATTCTCCACGACGACGACCTTCTTCCCTTGCAGAAGAATCTCCTCGGTGCCGTCGTTGTCGTGCCTCTTAATATCTACGTCCCCGCCAGCCTCCGCGTCGCCCGGTTTCTTCGCCGCGAAAACCTCGGTCTCGTAGATGCGCGCGAGGGGAATCGTCACCGGCATCCCCATCTCGCCCATGCGTTGGATCAAATTTTGATGCCGCGGGTTCCCGGCGTCCAGAGTCGCGGGGTTGATCGGCAGGACGTCGAACTCCGGCTCGTGCGTGTTGAACGGGTTCGGGTCTCGCAACCGGAACGCGTACGCGACGCTCGCGCAAAATATCAAGTCCACGAGCTCGATGAACACGTTGCTCAAGTACGGGTACTGCGGCAGGAACAGCAGGATGATCTCCATCAGAATCGACACGCTCACGAACGTAAACATGTTGAGCTGAAACCGGTTGTAGATTATGTACTTCATCTGCTGCAGCGACTGCGCGGGGTTCATATCCGCCTGGCGCATCATGAGCAGCTGCGCCTTGAGCTCGCGCATGTTCCGCGTCGTCCCCGCGAGCGTCATCGCGACGCACGTCATGTAACACAACACGAGCGCGAAAAATGCGAGGTTCGGCACCGCAAAGTACCGATACCCCGCGTGCAACGCCGCGAGCACGCCCGTCGCGACTCCGACCGTGAGTAAATCCCCTCTGCGTAACAAGTGCCGGGTTAAACACCACCCTCTGGATATCACCAACAACGCCCCGAACGTCGCCGCTTGGTTCAGCGTGTTCAACACCGCGTGCGCCGCGTATAAATCATCCGACTCGTACCCGCGTCGAGACATGTAATCCCACTTCACGAAACACGCCACCATGAACAGGATCTTCACGACCGGCACTGACATGAACATCTGGTGCAGTTTCGATATCTTCGAGTAGTGGTACAGCATGTTGTACGTCCCGTGGGCCCAGTGCAGCACCGACCAGATCACGGTCATCGCGAGGTAAAAATTCGGCAGGACGTCGTAATCCGTCCCGAGATACTCGTTCCCGTTCTTCATTATGTAGTCCACGTCCACGGTCGCACTCCCGTCCCCGCACATCAAGATACCCCAGTGCAGACGCTTTCGCTGCGTCAACGTGATGATCGTGTCCACCGTGTTCTTCGGGTCCGTGGACACGTTCCCGACTTGAAAGTTCTCGCACGTGTTTCTCATCCAGCTGTTCGAGTTTTGCGTCTGCGCGAAGCAATCTTTCGCGGCCGAGATGCGTTCAATCTCGAGCTCTGCGGAGCCACTACATCCGACGATCCACGTCTCGTGCTGGGGCTTGCTCGACGACCCGCTCGGGTTCGTCAGCGACTCGTACGCGACCTTGAACTCTGCGGTCCCGCCCTTCTTAAAACCGAACACGGTGAACTGCTCGTACGATGCTGCCGCGCTGACGGCCAGCGTCTGCGAGACGCTGCCGATTCGCGCTTCCGCGCCGGTGACGCACCCCAGCGCGATGACGAGGACGAGGACGAGGAGGGGACCTCGCCCGCATCTCGAGCGCGAGGTCTCCCTCATCTCTGAAGCGGCCCCCGCGGCCTCCGAAATGGCCCGAAGTTACTTGTGGACACGTCACAAAAATCCAAAATCATCTGAAAAGAATCTGAAAATCATCGACAATTCTCTCCGATGAACTTCATAGCTTGATACCATCGTCAGGGTCGAAGTTGACCGGCACCCCTTTCGTGCTGACCCAAAAAGCTTTGATTTATCGCGCATTTTCTCGACTTTTTTCCGGGCGCTCGCGCTCGAACCTCGCGGCCGGCTTCGTTCTCTGCTCGTCCCAGTCGTCGTCAGTTTTCGAAAGCACCGGCCACGCCCAGGGCTGCGATGGCGGCCGCGCGGTGCTCGACGCTCCCCGCGCCGGCGTCGTGGCTTCGTCGCCTCGTGCGAACCCGCGCCGCGCGTCTCGGAGCCCCGGACCGCGCGCACGCGCGTCGCGACGTCCGACGCGCCGCGACGGACGCCGACGCGACGCGATCGCGGCGCGACGACGACGGCGTCGGCACCGACGACGCCGCCGACGCGGCGACGCCGCCGTGGACGACGGACGCGAGCGGCGGCGTCGTCTTCACCGCGTCCGACATCGCGTCCGCCACGGGCGGGACGTTAGTGCGCGACGCCGCCGCCGGGAGCGTGACGACGGACACGCGCGACGTCGCCGGCGGGAAGTGGTTCCTCGCGCTCGTGGGCGAGACGCGCGACGCGCACGAAGAGTTCGTGAACGACGAGCTGCAAAACACCGAGTGCGTCGGCGTCATATCCTCGCGTCCGCCGCCGGGTTCGTGGCGCAAGGGATACGTCCAGACGGCGTGCGACCCCACGACCGCGCTGCAGCGGCTCGCGTCGGACGTCCGCGACCGGTTCCCCCCGGACGTCGTCGTCGTCGGCGTGACCGGGTCGGTTGGGAAGACGACGACGCGCGCGCTGACCGCGCGCGCGCTCGCGTCGCTCGGCGTCGTGCATCAAACCTCCGGGAACTTCAACAACCACGTCGGGCTGCCGCTGACGTTGTTGAAGACGCCGCCGGACGTTCGCGCGTGCGTGTTAGAGCTCGGGATGAGCGCCCTCGGGGAGATCTCGACGCTCGCGAAGATCGCGCGGCCGACGGTGCGTCTGGTGACGCGCGTCGCGCCCGCGCACCTGAGCGGCGTCGGCGGAGATATACGCGGCGTCGCGAGGGCGAAGGCGGAGATGTTCGACGGCGCGTCGGCAGGGGACGTGTGCGTCGTGAACGCGGACGACGAGCACGTCGCGGGGATGACGATCCCGGACGGGGTCCGCGTGGTGACGTTCGGAGCGGCGGCGGCGGCCGCCGCGGGAGGAACGGAGCGCGACGGCGGCGGCGGAGGACGACCGCCGGACGTGTCGTACGACGACGTCGTCTCTCGCGCGCTGAAGGGCTTGTCGTTCACGCTGCGCGCTGCGGCATCCGACGAGAAGGTCGCGGTGTCGCTGCCCGCGCCCGGCGCGCACATGGCGTCGAACGCCGCGGCCGCGTGCGCGTGCGCGGTCGCCGCCGGCGTCAGTCTCGAAGACGCCGCGAAGGGCGTCGAGGCGTTCGAATCGGACGACGCGGCGCGGCTGCGCGTCGTGGAGACTCCGGGTTCGAAGCTCACGATCGTAGACGATGCGTATAACGCCTCCCCTGCGAGCGTTCTCGCCGCGTTGAGGGTGATGAAGGACGCGATGGATCAGGACCAGGAGTACGAGGAAGAGGAGGAGAAATTCGAGGCGAAAGAGAAGCAGGAGAAGGAGGAGCCGAAGGCGGAGTCCGAAGCCAAGTCGAAGTCGAAAGCCAAAGCCAAAGCCAAGTCGAAGTCGAAGCCGAAGCCGCAGATGAAGAAACCCACGAAACCGAGGCCGCCGAAGGTCAAGAAAACCAAGACGTTCGTGCTCCTCGGCGACATGCTCGAGCTCGGCGAGGCGTCGAAACAGCACCACGAAGACGTCATCGAGGCGTGTTTAGACGCCGGGTTCGACAAAATCGGCCTCGCGGGACCGGAGTTCGTCGAGGCGCTGCGCGTTTTCTTCCCGAAGCGAAACGTCCAGAGCGTCGTCATCGCGAAGGACGTGGAGGATCTTTGGGACATCATCGAAGGCACGCAGATTATCGGCCCGAACGCGCGCGTGCTCGTCAAGGGCAGCCGCGGGATGAAGATGGACTACATCGTCGATCGGCTGCGCTCGCGCGAGGGCGCGTAGATAGTCAGCTAGGTCTATTTATAATACTGGGAGCATAGGATAGGATGATTGACGTGGCGTCGTGATGCGTGCAAACAACGTGTTGCGGCGCGCTCGCGGTCTCGCTTCATCGGCCGCGCTCCCGTCGACGTGTTTCGACGTTCAGAGCGCGGCGTCACCGAGCGAGCGCGAGCCGCCGCGGCTAAGGAGCTATTCCTAAGATTTTCGCGTGGCGCGGAGACGTCGCGCGCTTCGAGTGTACGTCGAAGTCGCGCCTACCGTCCTCATCCGCCGCCCGGCGGCCGCCGACGCGAAGAGGTGAATCCCCCGCCCGAGGGATCCCCCGCGAGCGGGTTACGGTCCCTCAGACGCTTGAAAGGATCGTCGTCGCCGCTCGCTTTCGGCTTCGGCTTGGACGCGGAAGCGGACGACGCCCCGTCGTCGTCCGCGGCGCCGCTCCCTAACCGTCGTCCTCCCGCGCGCATCCCGCCTCCGCCGCCGAGCGCGGCCGCGCGTCGTTCTTCCGCGAGTCGCAGCCGCTTCTCGCGCTCGCGCGCGTGATGCGCCTCCGCGGCGGCTCGCGTCGCTTCCTCTTGTCGCCGACGCGCGAGACGCTGTCGCTCTTGGTACGACGACGCGCTCGGCATCTCGCCGCCGCTCCGGAGGCGCGCGCGCGCACTCCCGAGCGCTCCTCTCAAGCGCCCCCACGCCATGGCGCACGCGATGACCGTCCCGAGGACGTACCACCCGTTCTCCTCGACCCATCCCCACGCGCTCGAGACGAGCGCGAACGCGCGCAGCTCCACCGCGGAGCGGCTCATCATAATCTGTTGAGATTTGACGTCCGACGTTCCGTTCGCGTCTCTCCCCCGCCACCCGTCGCGGACGCGTCGACCCCCGAGCGCGGCGCGACGGCGAGCGCGAACGATGGCGCGCGCGTGAGCGCGGGCGAAGAAGAAAAAACCCGCGCGCGACCGCCCGGAGGAGGAGGAGGCGGCGGCGGCGGCGCGTTGTGAGCGGCGAGGGGCGGATCCCCCCCCGTTCGCGCCGTTTCGTCGAGCGCGCGTCTGCACTGGTCGAACGAAGAGAAAGTTTCGATTCCCGTCCGTCGTCGTCGTCGACGATCGCGCGCGCGCTCGCGCGACCAGACCGACCCGCGCGCCGGCCGCGCGCGAGCCCTCAACCCCCGCGGTCACTCACCATGCGGAGACGCAACGTCGCCGCCGCGCCGAGCGACCACTCCGGCGGGGAGCGATCGAGAGTCGCGAAGACGCTGCGACGAATGGACGTGTACAGCAGCAGCAAAGTCATCGAGGACTTTCGACAGAGCTCGTCCATGTCCGGCGGGATCATCACGTGCGCATGCGCGCTCCTGTGCTTCGTCCTGTTCGTGAACGAGTACTTCTACCATCGCACGCCCGTCGTGAAGAGCTCGCTGACCGTGGACGCGACCGGCTTGGACGCGAAGACGAGCGCGAACAGCAACCGGCTGCACGTCGAGATTGACATCACGTTCCATCAGCTCCCGTGCGACATAATCAACATGGACACGATGGATCAGGCCGGGGAGGCGTTCCACGACGTCCACAGCGGGCACCTGAAGAAGCGCAGGCTCGACTCCGACGGGAAGCCGCTCGAGGGAGTGTTCAAGCACGAGAAGGCGAACGCGCATAAGGAGATCCGCGAGGACATCGAAAGTCACGCGCTCGCGCTCTCCGGGGACGAGGAGTATAAAACCTCCGAGGAGGATCTGATGCCGGAGGAAGGTCTGACGATGTTCAACCTGAAGCAGCTGCTGGACAAGCAGTTCCCGGGCGGGATCGAGAAGGCGTTCAAGAACGAGGCGAGGGAAGGGTGCGAGGTGATCGGGTACCTCGAGGTCAACCGCGTCCCCGGGTCTTTCAGCGTCTCTCCGGGGAAGAGCATCCGGTTGGGGATGGAGCACGTGCAGCTGAACGTGCAGTCGAGGCTGAACATGTCGCACACGATCAACAGGTTCGCGTTCGGGAAGAGTTTCCCCGGGTTCGTGTCGCCGTTGGACGGGAACGCGAGGGACTTGGACCCGAACTACGTGCACCAGTACTTTCTGAAGATCGTCCCGACGTCGTTCACGCCTCTGCGCGGGGAGTATCTGCAGTCGAATCAGTACAGCGTCACGGAGGCGAGCGCGCCGGCGAAGGCGCTGAACGTCGTCGGGTCGAAGCCGAGCGGGGTGTATTTCAACTACGACTTGAGTCCGCTGCGGGTGCGCGTCGTTTCGTTTTGTTTTTTTAGTTTTTTTTTCAACATGTTTCGTCGTCGACGCGCGGTTCTATCTATCCTCCTCTGACCTTCCCACCGCCGCTCTCAGGTTGATTACGTGGAGAGTCGCAACAGCATGACGGAGTTCATCACGAGCGTCTGCGCGATCGTCGGCGGCGTCGCGTCGATGTCCGGGCTCGTACAGGCCGGGGTGCAGTTTTTGATATCGCGCGTCACCGGCGGCGGCGGCGGCGGCGGCGCGAAGACGGGTCTCGCGTGATTCTTCTTCTTCGTTCGTTCGTTCGTTCTTTCGTTCGTTCGTGCATTATTCTTTCGTGCGTGCGTTTGTAGACGTAGTCTCAGGTTGTAACGTAAGCGTGTCGTACGTTACTTACGCCGCCGGAGGCGACGCGGGCTGCTTCTCCGGATGGATCGTGAAGTGGTGCATCCGGTCGTCGTAGCCCTCGACGACGGACATCATCGCGCAGCCGCCGGCGACGACGCACAGGATCACGAGGTCCGCGTGCTTAAGGTCCACCTTGTACGAGTCCTCAGGCACCAAGTCCGCGATCTTCTTCGCGATTTCGAGCTTCTTCAAGTGCAACGCGGGCGAGTGCTCTTCGAAGTGAACCCTAAACGTCGTCAGCGGGTCCTTACGCTTCTCCGGCGGAAGCTCCGGGAAGTGCCATGAGATCACCTTCTCCGCGAGCTCGTCGAAGTCCGTCTCCGGGGCGATCCTCTCGATCGGAATTATCCGCCGCGTGTGCGCGGTCTTCGTCCACGCCTCGCCTTTCGCGTCCGGGCCGCCGACGGCGTCGCTCTCTTCTATGAGCCCCTTCGCGAGCAACCGCACGTCCACGGTCGTGTTGTCCGGTCGGAGCGCGACGAACACGGTGCCTTTGCACCCGGGGACGTGCAGGGACTCCGCGGTGTCGAACGGGACCGCGGTCACGCCCGGCTGCCCGACCATCGACGCGGGGACTTGCTCGTCGTACGCGGCTTTGAACCAAAAGTCCGAGCAGAGCTTGGCGACCTCCTCGCCCGCGCGCTTCACGTCCGCCGCGTTCTTGCTCGTGACCAAGAACCCCTTGAGCCAGGGCGGCAGCGGCGGCGGCGCCGTGTCGTGCGGGTCGAGCTCGGGGGGCATCCCCACGGAGTGCGTCTCGGAGGTCATCGTTCGCGGAGAGGGGAGAGGGCTCCAGAGGGGAGGGAGAGCGCGCGCGTCGTTTTGTGCGTCCGTCGTCGTGGCTTTTTCTCGAACTTTTCACCGAGACGCAAACGCGTGATTGGAGGGATCACGCGAGACGTGCGGCCACGTGCCCTTCGCTCTCGCTCGAGACGCGACGACCCGCGCGCGCGCTCCCTCGACGCGCGCACTCCCTCGAGCGCGCGCCGCCCGCCCGCGTCGAGACCCCCCGAACGTCATGGCGACCGCGTTCGCGCGCGTCGCGACCGCGACCGCCGCGCATCGCGGCTCGACGTCAGCAGCGCTCGCCGCCTCCGCCGCCCCGGGGCCCCGATTCGCCCCGGCGCGCGTCCCCGCGTCGGGGCCCCGGCCGCGCTTCGCGCCGAGGCACGCGACGGACAGCCCCTCTTCTACGTCGTCCACGACCGAAAAGCTCGAGCTCACCGCGGAGAACGTGGAGAAAGTCCTAGACGAAGTCCGCCCGTACCTCATCGCGGACGGCGGCGACGTCGAGCTCGTCGAGATCGACGGCCTCGTCGTCCGCCTCAAGCTGAACGGCGCGTGCGGGTCGTGCCCGTCGTCGACGGTCACGATGCGCATGGGGATCGAACGCCGTTTACTCGAGGTCATCCCGGAGATCATGGAGGTGGAGCAAGTCACCGAAGAAGAGGTCGGGTTGGAGTTGAACGAAGCGAACGTCGAGGCGACGTTGGACGAGATCAGGCCGTATCTGAAGGGCACGGGCGGGGGCGAGTTAGAGCTCGTGGACATCGAGGAGCCGATCGTGAAGATAAAACTGAGCGGTCCCGCCGCGAGCGTGATGACGGTTCGCGTCGCGGTGACGCAGAAGCTCCGGGAGAAGATGCCGTCGATCGCGGCGGTGCAGCTGTTGTGACGGCGAGGGAGGGATCGCGGGGTGGGGGTGTACTGTAGTGGGAATTCGCGCTCGTTATTAGAGAAGAGGGTGGCTTATAAGGCGACCTCCTCGAAGTAAAGGAATCGAATTCCTTCCTGCGCTCGACTCCTCGTTGGATCGTTCTCGTCCGAGGCCGAGCCACCGAAATAATGACCCGCGGCCTCTGCGTTCGTCGCCTCGCGCGCGTCGCCTCGCGCACTTCTCCGCGCGCGGGCACGTCGCATCGCGCGTCAGGAAGCGCTCGCCGCGCGCGCTCGTGAGGCCCGAGGCGCGCGCGTTCCACCCCCGCGGCGTCGCGCGCGCGGGATCTGACCCCTCGGCGCCGGGACGGCACCGCCGCTCGACCGAATAATCGAATTGCGCCACGTCATGCCGTCGCGACGGATCCGTCTCCCGGCGTTCGCGAAAGCGACGCTGCGATTCATCGTCCGCAACGTGATCGTCCCGCTGTGGTTGACGCTGCGTCTGATCGCGTACGTGCGCGTCGGGTGGCTGATAAAGTTCTGCGGGCTGGTCGCCTTCGCCGCGGTCTTGTCCCCCGCGTTCTTCCGCATCGCGTGGACGTACTACACCTCGAGAAGGGTCAAGAGGGACATCCTGTACGGCAGCTCCCCGAGGAACCGGCTCGATCTGTACCTCCCGGAGGGGTGCCACTACGACGCGTCGGCGGTCGACGACAAATCGGGGACGTCCCCGGGGACGGCGGGCGGGGACGCCAACGACGCCGGGGACGAATCCGGCGGGAGACCGGTGATCGTCTTCGTCACCGGCGGGATGTGGATCATAGGATACAAAGCCTGGGGCGCGCTGCTGTCGCTGACGCTGATGAAACAAGGTTTCATCGTCGCGAGTTTAGACTACAGAAACTTCCCGCAGGGCACGGTCGGGGACATGACCCAGGACGTCTCGAACGGGATCGGGTGGGTCGCGAAGCGCGCGCGATCATTTGGCGGCGACGCGAAGAAAATTTTCGTCGTCGGACAGAGCGCGGGCGCCCACTTAGCCTCGTCCGCGATCCTTCGACAGGCGGAGTACGAGACCAGCCTCGGCGGGAGCGTCATCGACTACGGCACCGCGGTCGCGCGGTGGTCCCCGAGAGACCTCGCCGGGTTCGTGGGCATCAGCGGCGTGTACGCGCCGGACGACCGCGCGCTCGCGGAGCACTTCAACCGCAAGGGGTTACACAAGGAGGTCTTCTGGAGCATCATGGAGGCGGGGTACAGCGGCGCGCGCGCGGAGGAGGCGCTCCCGCGCGCGTCCCCTTGCGCGATGCTGCGCGACATTCCCGGCGTGGCGTCGTCGCTCCCCGCGGTGCTGCTGTGCCACGGAAACGCGGACGGCTCCGCGCCGCCGAGCGAGAGCGCGCGCTTCGCGGAGGCGTTGCGCGCCGCGGGATCTCAGGCGCGTTCTATCATACACTGGTTCCCATACGACCGCGTTCGCGTGGTGAACGCCGTTCCTTAAGGACTTTTGCGGGCGCATCTCTCCGCCCAGGGTCCCCCGCTTTCAATCCCCGCCCTCGGCGCCTTTCAACTCCGCTTCTGACGCCTTTCGACTCCACCCCGACGTTCGCTCGTATGGAACGACCCTCAGGACGTCACGGAGCGGTACTACGACGGGAAGACGCACACGGATCCGTTCGTGACGGACCCGATAAGCGGCGGGCACGACGTGCTTCTAGAGGACATCGTGCGGTGGGTGCGGAGAAAGGATCCTCGGGGGGGTGAGATCGCGTTGCCCGCGATGCCGGCGCTGTTGCCGTCGCTGCTCGTGGACGTGGCGCGACGCGTCGTCCCGTTCTGACGGAGAACCTTCGACGCGACGACGACGGCTGCGATGCGATCTGTCATTTAATAGCGACGCGACCGCCACCCTATCACTGCGCTCCTCTTCCTCTTCTCTTTCTTCTCACTGCGCTTCCCCCGCCTCCGTCGCGGGCGCGGACGACGCCGCCGCCGCCGCCGCCGCCGCCGCCTCTCGCTCCCTCGCCTTGGCCTCGCGAAACTCGCGCGCGATGCGCTTTTGCTCGTCCAGCTCCTTGTTGTTCGCGTCTCGGATCGCGGAGCGCGCTTTCTCGTTGATGTCGTAGCCGGGGATGCCGCTCCCGAACGCGAGCGCGGGCTCCGCGCGCGATGCCGCGAACGACAGGACGCCCATCGCGAGCGCGGAGGCGACGCCGCGCCGGGAGGGAGCCATCGCGTCCACGTCGGTCATCTTATCTTCTCCTCGCTTCGAACCCGCGCGCGCGCACGTCGCGGTGACACGGCGGGACGACGACGGCGCGGCCGTGGACGGCGGCGCCGCGCGAAAGGAGAGGGAGGACGCGCTCAGGGTGAACATCGCGACGCGCGTGGGCGACGCTCGCGCGAGAGTGACGGAACTGCTGTGGGAAATAAATCATCGAAGGTGGCGGTGGCGGCGTCCGTTAAAACGCGGTCGGTCAGTCGGTCAACGTGAGCCCACGGCACCCGCGCCGAAACCGCGCCACGGGTTTCACCCTACGTACAACCCTACGTACGACAAAACGAGGAATTGTAACTGCAGATTACGGCGGCGCGGGAGCACGAACGGAGGGTTCGTCGACGCGGTATGACGGCCGCCGACGCGGTCGCGATCGAGGTGGACGGCGCACCTTCTGCCTCGACCGCGGAGGAGGAGAGGACGCGGATCATCAAGAGACGGGTCGCGAACGCGCGCGATGTTTTGACCCGAGACGTGACGCAGCTCCCACGCGATCCTCTCACCGCGTGCGGGCAGAGCTCCTTGGGGTTCCGAGACTTGTCGTTCTCGATCAGGTCGAAAGAGCTCGGGGAGAAGCTCATACTCGCGCCCTCGAGCGGCGCGTACAAGGCCGGCAGCATGGTCGCGATCATGGTGCGCCCTCGCTCGACCGCTCGTCGTCGAGAATGAATCATGCTTTTTGCTTTCGCGTCGTCCGACCACAGCACGAGCACGTGTCCAATCTGACCCCCCTCCCCGCCGTTCCCTTCCTCGAACGATTAATTAATTCAGGGCCCGAGCGGGTGCGGGAAGACGACGCTGCTGGACATGCTCGCCGGGAAGAAGACGACGAAGTACTCCGGCGAGGTCTTCCTCAACGGCACGAAGCGCGATCATCTCTACTCGAGGGTCACGTCCTACGTCCCGCATAACGAGATCGTTCCGGCGTACTGGACCGTGTCGGAAGCTGTCGAGTTTAACCACCGGCTGCGCGTCGACGCCGTGGACATGAGCCCGGAGTGTCGTAAGTTGCTCGTGGAGGAGATCTTAAACTTTTTCGGCCTGCTGAGCGTGAAGAACCAGCTCATCGGCGACGAGCGCACGCGCGGCATCAGCAGCGGCCAAAAGAGGCGCGTCACGCTCGCGCGCGGCTTCGTCGGCGGATCGCAAGTCGTCTTCGCGGACGAGCCCACCTCCGGTCTCTCCGCCACGGACGCGGAGCTGTGCATCCGATCCGTCGCCGCGGCGTCGAGGACGCAAGGGACGACGTTCGTGGTCGTCATCCACCAGCCGCGAATGGAAGTCGCCGCGTTGTTCGACCACCTCACGCTGATCACGAGTAATCCCGGGAGGGTGGTGTACAACGGCGCGTTCGCGGACGCGAACAAGTACTTCTCCGATCTCGGGTGCGCGCCGCCGAAGGGCGGGAACGCGACGGATTATTTCATGGACGTCATCACCCCGGACGTCCCCGGGTCCAAGTCCGAGACGTTCGCGAAGGCGTATCTGGAGAGGCAGGCGCCCGTCGTGGAACGCGACGTCGGCGACATGATCGCAGCGGGGGGGAAGAGCGCGTTGGAGATTCTGCACGACGTCGCGGCGATCAGAGGGAAGCTGTTCAAGACGCACAAGGTGGGAGACACGCCGTGTTCTGTGCCGTTTCAGACGCAAGTGTCGACGCTCATGATGCGTCGGTTGACGCTCACCGCGCGAGACAAGAGCCACTTGCGTCTG
>Ga0181558_10004593_pt1 | contig 12332 bp, 3 predicted proteins | sample 011ome_22_FD_133754 | JGI IMG/M metagenome (GOLD analysis project Ga0181558, IMG submission 133754) | Coastal salt marsh microbial communities from the Groves Creek Marsh, Skidaway Island, Georgia - 011507BT metaG (megahit assembly) | ecosystem: Environmental > Aquatic > Marine > Intertidal zone... | reverse complement strand
CAGTGCGTTTCGGAAACGCTCGAAAATACCCGATTTCGCGAAAATGCGCCGCAGATGACAGATTATGATGGTTTTCTTTCGCGTGTGTTTTGTTTGTTTGCGCGCGTGTGTTTTGTTTGTTGCGCGTGTGTCGAGCAAAGATATGGTACTACGCAGAGGTTTTTCTCGCCCCTCGTCGCGCCGCGCCGCGTCAGCGCCCTCCGTCCGTCCCCGGCGCGGGCAGGTCCGGCAGGTCCTCCAGCGCGAGGTCCAGCGCGGGCGGGCGCGCCCACGGCGCGTTCTCCCCCGCGCCCCCCCCGCGCGCTTCCAGTCTCGCCTTTTCGCGCGCCGCCGCCGCCGCGCCGGCGTCCACCTCGCCCACCCGCGCCCAGGGCGGGTCCGCGGGCGCGGGGCGCTTCGCCCGGTCCGCCGTCCGCTCGAACCGCCACTGGAACACCGCGCGGTCCTTCCCCCCCACGGACACGACCCACGCGTCGGTCGGGGAAAAACGCACGTTCATGACGTGCGACGAGTGCCCCCCCTCGCGTCGCGACGGCGCCTCGTCCACGACGGCGGGGTAGTTGAACACGTTGACGCCGCCGAAGTCGTCGGCGGTGACCAAGTGCGCGCGCGCGTGTGATCGATCCACCGCGTTGACGTCCGTGCCGTCCGCGCCTGGTGGCCAAATACCCATCGCGTCGAACCCCAGCGGGGAGGTGCGCGTGTGCCACGCGGTGTCCCGCTGGTTGTCGGAGACGATCTGCTTCCCGGTGCGCGGGTCGAAGTGCAGAATTTCGTACGCCGCGCACGACGCGCGCAGCACGCGCGAGTCCTCGGACCAGTCGACGTGCTTCACGGACGCGCCGTGACCGACGCACTTGGCCATCAGCTTGTACGCTTTTCGGACGTCATACACGTCGACGCGCCGATCAGACGAACACGCCGCTAACGATTCGCCGTCGGGGGAATACTTCAAATCAGTCACCGCGCGCGCGTGCGTCTTGATCCAGCGCGTGCGCGTCAACGTCGCCGCGTCCAGGACGTGCACGCCGCCGTTCACGCACCCCACCGCGAGGTGCTCGCCGGTTGGCGAGAACGCCACGCTACGCGCTTTGTTTCCGAGCGACACCGCGCGCTTCAGCACTCGGCGCTCCGCGCACCACACGTTCACGGTCTCGCCCTCGGACGCCGTCGCGTACGTCGCCGCCTCCGTCGGCGACCACGCCACCGAGTACAGGTCCGAGCTGTGGCCGTTGACCAAAACGCGCGACGAGGACGCGCTCGCGTTCGCCACGCTCGCGGTACTGCTCGCGCGGGAGGAAGAGGACGCGATCACCTCCCAGACGTCGCTGCCGTCGGTGCCCGCGACGAACGTGTTCCCCGCGTTCGGGGAACAATCGAGTCCGACGAACACGGGGGGCGCGCCCGATCGCCCATCCGCGCTCCGCACCGGCGTCGCGGAAATCACCGACGACTCCTTCAAATCGCCGTTCTTCACGTCCCAGGCGATGACGTGCCCGTCCGCGCCCGCGCTGAGCAGCGTCTCGCCGTCCGCGCGCAGGCGCAGACACCGCACGCCGTGGTGCGTGGGCGGCCCGTCCACGCGGGTCACGCTCGGGCCCGGCGCGTGCGCGCGCACCAGACGCGTGATTCGCCGCTGCGCGGCGGACCACACCGCGATGGAGCCCTCGGGGGTGCCCGTGAGCACGCGCCCGCTGGGCAAGTACACCGCGGACACCACGGCGTGCTTCTTGCACACCGGGCCGAACTTGCCGGACTCCTCGACGTATTCGCGCGACTGTTTGGACTGTTTTCCCGAAGACGTCACGCGCTCGGCGTCCGTCTTTTTCCAAAACTTGACGTGGTTGACGCCGTAGGTGAGGAACGCCTCCGGGTCCTCCCCCACCCAGTCGAAGACGAGCCCGTACACCTTCGGGGGCACGTCCGCGTGCCCGCGCAGCTGGTGCGCGCACGCGCCCGAACGCCAGTCCCAGACGAAGATCGTGTGGTTGTTGTCCATCCCCACCGTCGCCAGCGTCTTCGCGTCGCGGTCGAAGCCGACGGCGGCGACGCCGCGCGTGCCGCGCGGGTGCGTCAAAACCTTGAGACTGGCGCACGTGTACGGGTCCCACACGATCGCGGTGGGCTCGCGCCCGAGCTGCCCGGACGCGCACAAATCCTTCGCCCGCGACACGGTCAGGCACTTGACGTCGTCCGTGTGCCCGCGGAAGAAACGCTGCGCGTTTCGGCGTTTGTCGTACACCACGCCGAGGCCGGCGACGCAGTAGACGATCTCCGTATCCTCGGCGAGCTCCTCGGCGGGGATCGAACCTCCGAGCGTCCGTTCGGCGCTCGCGCGCGCGCCCGACGACCCGGAGGCGGACACAGCCTCCGGCGTGTCCTTTCGCGCCTTGATGTAGAACAAGTTGTTGGCGTGGCAGTCCCGCGCGTAGCCGTGCACGAACTCCAGCTCCAGTCGCGCGTCCGCCTCGGACGCGGAGCGGACCAGCGCCGAGCCGTCGAACCCGCTGGGCGTGAACACGCCCTTGCGGCAGGGGGGGTAGACGATCTTCCCCTGGAACGCGCGGGCGCCCACCAGCTTTTTCCTGCCGGTGGCCTCCTCGCGCGTGAACGCGCCCTTGCGGATCGCGGTGGCCATGTTCGAGAGCCGCGCGGGGGGGACCAACAGCGCCTCGGCGAACGTGCGCGTGGGCATGAGCCCGGCGCGCGTCTGTCCGTACTTGTTGAAGACGGCCACCGCCTCGGCATCCGTCACGGCGACGCCGAGCGCGCGCCAGGCGCGCACGAACCCGAGCCGGTCGATCGCGTTCACTTCCGAACGCGCCTCGTCGTTCGTCTTCCGTTCTTTGGCGTCGGCGGTGACGGACACGCCGAACTCGGCGAACGCGCGTAGCAAATCGTCCGTGTCGCGCTCGTGCAGCTGCTTGCCCTGCTTCAGCACCGTGCGCATCCTGTGCTCGAGCGCGGGCAGAGAGGGGCAGGACGCGTTCCGGGTGTACGCCGCCATCACGCCGGTGGCCCTGGTGTCGTCCACGGCGACGGGCTTCGCGGCCTTGGCGCGCGCGCGCGCGGCCGCGAACGCGGAGGACGCGTCCATGGCGTTCAGGGACCTGGAGACCGCGGGCCGGTTCGTCAAATCCGCGGGCTCGCCTCGCGTCGTGGTGTGCGGGCGTCCGGGCGACGTCGGAGCGACGCGCACGACGTTGCGCGGAGGAGGCTCGCGGTTGAAGTCGCCGTACGGCTCGCCGAACCTCTTGGACTCCCAGAAAGGCGGGCGGTACGCCTTAAGCGCAGGCGCGGGGACCACGGGGTCCTTCACGCGCGCGCGCGCCTGGTGAAGGGGAATCGGGATGGGCGTCAGCGACGGAGGCTCCGAGACACATCCGAGGAAATCGAGCACCCGGGAAGGGAGCACTCCATGGTACGCACCCCCGCGCCCGCGGCGGAGACGCGCGCGGCGTCGGCATCGTTCTTCGCCTTCTGGTCCTTGTCGCCGTAGTCGGCCTTCAGGACAGCGTCCATGGCGACGCGGTTGTGGCTGCCGCCCGACGCGCCCGTCCGGGAAGTCCGAGACGAGCGAAAAATAACGCCGCGGTCAACGGTCCTCTTCGGGGATCGATCGGGCGTTACGACGATTTCGAAGGTGGCTACATCTACGGTGAACCGAAAACGGCGCTCGTGACCTCTCTCTCGACGCGTACCCCGGTCCTCTCACTCCCTCGCGGCGGCTCCCCTGGACCCCTCGAAGTCAGCGCGCATGCGCGCGTATCGCGCCACCTCCTCGTCCGTCAGCGAGGGGGTCAGCGCCTCCAGCGCGGACGCGAAATCAGCCGGCTCCACCGCCACGTCGGGCGCTTTCTCGTCCTCCGCGTCGTTCGCGTCCGTCAGCCCGTGACGTTCCACCGCGCGTTTCGCCGCGCGCATCCACGCGTCCGCGCAGAGCGCGTAGATGTCCGCGCCCGTGAACTTTTTCGGAATCGCACGCGCCACCCGCGCGAGCACAGCAGACCGCTCTCGCTTCTCCATTTCGTCTCGTTCGTTCGTCTCGTTCGCGTTCGTCTCCGTTTCCGTCTCGCGCGACTCCGCTCGCGTCTCCGTCGGCGGCGCGCGAAACCGAAAGCGCTTGGTCATCGCCGCCAAGACCCGCGTTCGGCCTTCCACCGACGCGTCGATCCCGACGTACAGGAGCTTGTCGAACCGCCCCGGTCGTAACAAAGCCGGGTCGATGAGGTCCGGCCGGTTCGTGGCGCCGACGGCGAAGACCATCGTCCGGGGGTCGGGCGCGCTCGTCGCGCCGCGCGCGACGCACTCGTCCAGTTCCGAAACGAGCTGGGACACGACGCGATCCATCACGCCGCCGCCGTCGTTGGCTTTCCCCCGCGCGGGCGCGAGCGCGTCCAGCTCGTCGAAGAACACCACACAAGGCGCCGCGCCACGCGCGCGCGAGAAAACCTCCCGCACGTTTTTCTCAGACTCGCCCACGTACATGTTCACGAGCTCCGGGCCCTTCACGCTCAAGAAGCGCAACGCGCACTCGGTGGCGACGGCTTTGGCCAAGAGCGTCTTCCCCGTCCCCGGGGGGCCGTACAGCAACGCGCCGCTTCGCCCGCCGACGTATGACTTTTTAGTCACCAACCGCGAAGGCGGCGCCGGAACGCTCCCTTCCGAGGCGGAGGACGAGCTGTCCACGTTCGCCGCGCGCGCGCGCGCCTCGGCGGCGCGACGCAGCGGTCGCTCGACGACGTCGCGGATGGCGGCTTTGACATCCTCCAACCCGCCGACGTCGTCCCACGTCGTGCTCGGCACCGCCGGCGCGCCGAACGCCGCGTTGACCCTGCCCTCGGACCACTTCAAAGCGGCATCCAGGCTCGACTCGAGCGAGCCTCGAACAAGTGGCGCGCCGGGTCCGTCCGAAGCGAGCTGCGAAGTAACTGCGGCGAATGCCTCCGCGCCGACGCGACTCGCCAGCGCGCGAATATCACGCGGCGTCGCGCCGGAAGTGGCCGCCGCCGCCGCCTCCAGCAAAGCGCGGGTCTCTTCGCGCGCCGTCGCGCCCGTCCCGCCGCCGGACGCGCTCACGGGCAGTAACGCCTCGCGTAACGCCTCGACGCGCCACTGCTCGCCGGGCGCGCGCACGCGCACGTCGTGCGTGAAGCGCGCGCGGACCGCCTCCGGAAGGCTCGCGGCGTCGTCCACGCCCGCCACGAGAAGCACCGGCCCGGCGCGCGGAAACGGGTCACTGAAAGAACGACCGGCCGCGGACGACGACGCGCCGCCGCCGCCGCCGCCGTCGTCGTCGTCGTCGCCGTCGTCGTCGTCGTCTCCGCGAGCGAACCCGCGACCGCTCACGTGGTCGTCTGTCTCGCGGCGCTTCCCGCCTTCGCGCTTTTCGGCGACGTTCGCGTACGCGTACCCGGCGACGCACTTCCTGAGCGCCCTCGCCAGCCTGGAGCCGGGGGCTCCGCCGGAGCCGGGGCCCCCCTCCCCGGCGGGCGCCGCGCACAGCGCGTCGAACCGCCGCAGGTACAGTAGCGCGGGCCCGACGGCGCTGGCGGCGTCGAACGCCGCCTCGAGCGCGACCGCCGTTCGCTCGTGCGCGCCGCCGCCGCCGGCGTCGGCGAGGAGCTCGTGGCAGTTCACCTCCACGCACGCCAGCTGCAACGCCTCGGCGGCGGCTCGAGCGACGGAACGCTTCCCGACGCCGCGCGGCCCGGTGAGGGCCGCGGCGACGGAGGTGAGCCTGAACGCGCGCGCCGTCGCCGGGTGCGCGGCGGGCGCGAGCGCGGCGACGAGCGCGGCGAGCGACGCGCCGCCGCCGTCGCGCCAAAGGAGCGACGCCGGGCCGAACCCGAAATCTCTAGACCCGAGACATCCGAGACATCCGCTTCGGAGGGCGCCGCGTCCGTCGTCCAACCCCGAGAACATCTCCGCCTCGCGCGCGCTCGGCGCCCCCGCGGCGACCGCGGCGACCATCGCGCACTTCACTCGGTCCGCCGAGACGAGCAGCGACGGCGCCGGCGCGCGCACCGGAGAGTCTCCGGTGACGCCGAGCGACTCCGTATCTTCTTCGCGCGGTTCCTCCGGGTCGGCGGCGGTCACGACGAAGTGCGTCGCGACCCGTTTCGTTCGAGGAAGCGGCCCCGTCTCGTTTTCTGCGCGAGACGCCATGGCGGCGACGGCGTCGAGCGGCACGACCGACGTCGCGGCGAAGACGTCGCCGACGGCGAGCAGTCGGTCGGCGCGTCGGAAGTGCTCCGCCGCCGCCGCTTCGAGCGCGGCGAGCGCGTTTTCTTCGCTCGGGGCGGCGAACGAGGGCGTCGTCCCGGGCACGGCCGGTTTCGGTATCCGCGCGGGCGCGATCGTGATCGAGGCGCAGCGTCGAAGCGCCGTCTTCTCGATGCGCGTCACGGTCACGGTCACGGCGGCGCACACGGTCGATTCGGTCGATTCCGTTCGTCGCTCTTCCGACGCGTCGAGGGTCGCCGCCGCGCTCGCCGCCGCGAAGTGCACGTGCAGCCGCAGGTTGCGTCGCAGCGCGGGCGGCAGGTACAGGAACCCGGGGTGAACCGCGACGTCCTGGCAATCGCCGTGGTTTAGGGTTAAATCGGAAACTCCGTTCGTCGCCTCTCTCGCCGACTCGAGCTTCGAGTCGGCGAAACCGTCGAGAGACTCGCCGGGGCGCGCCCACCGCGTGGCCGCGACGATCGTGCCGACGCGCGTCTCACCGCCGACGCGTTCGGTGATGGTCACCAGGTCGCCGTGCATCAGGCTCAGGGACCGAAGCGTGTCCGGGTGCGCGCCCACCTCGGAGTCGACATCGCGCGTGGCGCCGGTCGGTGACGCGGTCACGGTCTCCGAGGCACACGGCACGACCGGTCGCGGGAGCGCGCGCGTTGGGACGCGGCGGGATCCCGAAACCGAAACGCGACCACGCGGAACCCCGGACGTTCCGGTAGCCGCGGCCGTCGCGTCTTCCTCCTCACGATTCGCGGTCCAGGGCGCCGCGAACTCGCCGGGGAACCCGGACGCCTCGGGCAGGACCACCAGGGGCGCTCGCGGCGGGTACGCCATCCGCCTCCCAGGCGCCCCGCGGAATGCGCGCGCGGGCGATTTCGAGGCTCGGAAAAGCTTCTCACGGCTTTGACAAATGAACAACGAGATGAGGCCGTTTCTCGTCTTTCTCTTCTTCCCTCGTCACATCCGGGCGCGCGGGCGCGAGATGGAGCCGCGCGGCGTGAGCCTCGCGTCGCGCGTGCACGCCGCGCCCGCGCTTCTGCGCGACACCACGAACGCGTGCGGCGAGCGGGATGACGCGGACGACGCTCAGACGTCCAAGAGCCGCTGGAAAAAAGTCGCGACGCTCGGCCTTGCGTTCGCCGGGAATCTCGCCGGGGGAGGCTCCGCGGGGAGGCTCGTCGCGACGGAGACGTGGCAGGGCGCCACCTCCTCCGAGGACGAGGGCTCGGTGCGTCGGTACGAGCACTCGGACGATTCCGACGTCGACGCGGAGGGCATCGAAACGGAGCTCACCGCCGCGGTACCGCCGACGTGCAAGACGTTCGACGCTTCCGGAAACGAAGACGTCGCCGCGAAGACGTCGTCGCCTTTTTCGTTCGCGACGGACGTGACGTGGGCGTACCAGAACCTGCGACGCGTACCACCCGGGTTGTGGCGCGTGTTCCACCCCGAGCGGCTTCGGGCGCTGGACATAAGTCACAACCAGATCACGGCGCTCCCCTCCGCGCTGGGAAGGTTCGTTAACCTCGAGTCGCTGGATTGTTCGCGCAACGCCATCAAAAAGCTCCCCCCGTCGCTCGCGCGGTGTCGCCGCCTCGAGAGGCTCGCCGCCGCCGGCAACCGCTTACGACGCCTCGGGGGATGGCTCTCATCGCTCACGGCGCTGAAACGGCTGGAGTGCGAAGATAACCCGCATTTGATCGACCCCCCACGCGCTATCGTCACAGCGGGCGGACTCGCGGTTTTGGAGTACCTCCGCGCCGCGCGCGTCGCCAACGCCTGGAGACCAGACTCGGTCGTGGACTTGGCGCGTTTTTCAGTCAGCGCCGAACGCGAAGCCGCGCGGCTTTCGCTTCCCTTCGCGACGCGGGAGACTCGCAGATTTCACCGAGAACGAGCGATGGACACGTTTTTTTTCGATGCGGAAGAAGAAGCTATGCCGGCCGGTGATGCTATGGACGACGCGTTTCCGCCGTTGACGCGTCTCTCGTCGTCGTCTCGGGACGACGCGCCCGCGCCCGGCACGAAACGCGCGTCGCGGATTTTGGCGGAGACGGCGTCGCGCGCCTCGGGTGTGGATTTGCGGTACCTCACGTTCCGCCCGGGTTTCTTCTCCGTGTTCAGGCGCATCGCGCGGATCGACCTCACGGACGCGCGGCTCGTCGCGTTGCCCCCCGCGCTCGGCGCGCTCTGCGCGAACCTCGAGACGCTCGTGCTGGACGGCAACTTTTTTTTAGTCGCCGAAAAAAACGTCGCCGAAGATAAGACGGAGGAACGCGTCGAACACGTTTCTACTAGACTAAGTACACCATTACGCGCGAGTTCCGACGCGGACGCGGCGGGTGTCGCGGGGAAGAGCGATGAGATGTGCGCGATTCCCGATTTGAGCCGTCTGCCGAAGCTCAAGACCCTGTCGATGCGCAATTGCAGGCACGTCTCGGCGTTGCCGCCCTGGATCGCCGGGTGCGCGGCGCTCGAGACGCTCCGAGTCTCGTCGTGCGCGCTGCGCGCCGCGCCGTTTTTCGAAACGAAACGTTTTTCGACGGACGGTCTTCGCGCGCTCGCGTCGCTGCGGACGCTGGACGTCAGCCGCAACGGCGCGTTGCGTTCGTTGCCCCGGCTTCCGCTCAGCTTACGAACCCTGAACTGCTCGGAGTGCGCGCTGGAAAACCTAGACGCCGTGACGGACGCGGCGGAGCTGAGGGATTTGGACGCGCACGATAACCGCGCGTCGGCGCTTCCGGAGGATTTCGCCGACCTGGACGCGCTGCGCGCCGTGGACCTGCGCCGTAACTTTTTGAAGTCGCTGGACGCGCCCAACATGCATCGCCGCGCGCCCCGGTTCCTGAAGCTGCACTTCTCAGCCAACCCCCTCGCGCACACGCCGTGGTGGCTGGCGGACGTCCCGACCGACGCGCTCGAGCCCCGCGCCGAGCTGGAGAAGCGCGCGGCGTTTGAGACGCGCGACTTGTGGCGCGCGGACCGCGGCGACTTCCGCGGTTCGCGGAACGCGGGTCCGACTTCCGACGAGGCACTTGGCGCGCGATCGATCGAAACCCTAAGACCGACGATTGTCGATCTACGGGGGCGCGGGCTGTTGTACGCGCCGTCGCTCGTGGAATTCGCGAAAACGTTGACGCGCCTCGACGTTTCCAGAAACCATCTCGGGTTCCTTCCGACGCACGTCTCCGAGTGCGCGCGCTTGCGATCGCTGGACGTCAGTCAAAACGAGCTGTTGTTTCTCCCCGACGTCGCGCGCCTCGCGCACCTCGTTGACCTGCGCGCCAGCAACAACCGGCTCGTGAAGCTGCCTGATTCCCTGAGCGCGTGCGTTTCTTTGCGTTGTCTGTACGCGGGTCAGAACCCAGAGTTGGACGCGCTTCCGAATCTCGAGCCGTGCGCGTCGCTAGAGACGCTGGTCGTCGACCGATGCGCGTTGAAAGTGCTCCCGGTGTCCGTCGCGGCGGCGCCGCGGCTCACGCGGCTGTACGTGGAGGGGAACCCGCTGACGTTCCCCGGCCCGGAGGTGTACGAGCGGGGGGGGAACGCCGCGGTGCTCCGGTTCATCCGAGACGTGCGTCGCACCGCGGAGGAGTCGCGGGAGATGCGCGAGGCGCGCGAGGCGTTCAGGGCGGGAGCCGACGGAGGTTTCGGCGACGTCCTTCGCGACGAAGGCGTCTCCTCTCGAGGGACGAAGAAAAAGGAAAAGTCTCAGGAAAAGTCTCTGGGCGCTTTGCTTTGGCGCGACGCGCGGCGCGTGGTCGTGCGCGACGACACCGCGCCGAACGAGCTTCCCGAGTTTAAGGGTTTCGACGCCGAGAACGCGCTGCTTCGCGCGCGCGAGATGACCGCGGGCGTGCGCGCGGCGGAGGCGGAGTCGCGCCTCGCCGCCTCCGTCGCCGAGCTCGAGGCGGCGCGCGAATCCGCGCTCGGTTCCGGGGACGACGTGTCGCGTCACGTGGCGTCGGTGCGGTCTCTGCGCGAACAGGCGGAGGAGCAGAGACGTTTGTTGGCGAAGTTTCCCACGATGGCCACGGATTTCCTCGCCGCGCTACAGGAGCGTCTGCGGGACGAGAAGCGCGCCTTGGCGTCCGCCGTCGCGGCGAAGGAGTCCGCCGACGCCGACGTCGCGCGCTCGGACGCGCGCGTCGCCGAGCGCCAGGCGACGTCGGAGGCGTTGGCGGACGTTTTGCAAACGGTGCGCGCGGCGAAGGATGCGTTGGGTGTCCGACGCCGAGAGGCGATCATGCGTACCCGCGCCGAAGCGCTGGATGCGACCCGGAAAACAGCCACGGAAGGCGCCGCGAAGGCGCGCGAGGCGGAGCTCGTGTCGCGCAGCCTCAAGAAAACGTCGCGCGCGGCGGTGAAGCGCGAGAGCTCGCGCCGGCGCCTCGGGGGCGAGCACCGCGACCTCGGCCTGCGCCGCGCGGACGTGACGAAGTTCGCGGCGATCGAGGACAAGGCGAACAAGGCGTGGGGGCGCGCGCAGGCGGCGCTGTGGATGGGCGCGTTTCGACACTCGGGGGACGAAGCCTCGGGGTCCGATCGCGAGGAGAAGGCGTGACAAGCAAGCACGCGGAGGAGCGCTTTTAATAGTCTATGAAGCGTACCAGTACGTAGACTACGTATTTCGCGTCGCGGTCGCGTAAGATGACGCGTGTAAGATGATCCTCGCGTTCGTCTCGTCGTCGCAATCACAATCGTATCGCGAACGCCTCGTTCGTCCCGAAACGTCTAGCCCGCGCCGGCGCGCTCGAGCGCGTCGGCGACCCCCCGGAACACGTCCCCCCCGGCTCGCGCGACCGTCGTTTCGAGCAGGTTTCGGGGCAGACCGAGCATGTACGCGTCCCGCAGCGACGCCGCCTCGACGTCGACGCCGCTGGCGCGCCGCGCGACGCCCTCCAGCTCGAACGCGTCGGCGTCCTCGCGCGTGAACCCCATCCGTTCGTACGCGTTTTCAGTCAGCCACGCCATCGCGGCGTCCGATTTGTACCGGCTCTCGATGACATCCGAGCGCTCGAAGTCCTCGAACGTCTCGCCGGCGTCGGGGAAGGGCGAGCCCCAGAGCAGCACGTGCAGTCGGCACGCCCACTCCTCGTGTCCGTTGGAGCGCAAAAAGTTAACAGCCGCTTCGGGCGCGCGCCGCAACACGCTCGACGCGCAGAGATACGCCGTATCTCGACTCGCCGACGGTTCGGACGACGGTTCGGCGTTCGTCGCGTTCGTCGCGTTCGCGCCGGTTTTTCGTACGCCGTCTTCGCCGAGCGCGACGTCCGCCAAGAAACGCGCGACGTTGGTTTCCTTCCGCGCCGCCGTCTCCCGAATCAAGTCGCGGATGTGCCGCTCGACGCGCGAGGCGAGAACGGCGGGTGGCTGGAAAAGAACCGACGGAGTGACGTCGACGAGACTCGGAATCGCGGACGTGTCGCGGGGGGTACCGTTCGCGGTACCGTTCGCGGAGCGCCCGCGCGAGCCGCCTCCGCGCGCTTCGAGCGCGCGCAGCGACTCGCGCTCCTGCTCCGCGCGCCGGACGCACCGCTCCGCGAACGCGGTGTCCTGGTTCGCCCAGTCCACCCTCGCGTGGACGCCGCCCACCGAGTCGATCAAGGACTTGACCTGCTTCTTGATCAGGTCGTCCAGAAGGGGGCGCACCTCCGGCGGGCAGCCCAGCCGGCACCGCTGCATCCACACCTGCATCGCGCGCAAGGCGTGGTCGGCGCCGCCGAGGGAAACGCCGGGCGGGAAGGCGGCGCCGGGGCCGCTCGGCGACCCGTTCCCCGAAACCGCCGGCGAGATACTCCCCGCGGGGGACCCGCCACCACCGCCGAGCGTGGGGAACGCCGCGAGCGAGACAGCGCTAGGAGTCAACGCCGCCGGCGGAACCGAGCGCTGCGCCGGCGTGTTCGCGTACGGCGCTCCGGCTCCGTACGAAGCCGCGGGCCCCGATTCGGGCACGTGCGGACCCCGGGCACGCGCGGGCGCATCCGCCGGGCGTATTTTCTTCGTCCGCGCCGCCGCCGCGTCTACGTGGTCCCAGAGCGAAGCGCCGCGGGGCTCCCAGCCGCGGGGCTCCCGGTCGTAGTCGCCGGGGTCGT
>Ga0181558_10004592_pt1 | contig 12332 bp, 5 predicted proteins | sample 011ome_22_FD_133754 | JGI IMG/M metagenome (GOLD analysis project Ga0181558, IMG submission 133754) | Coastal salt marsh microbial communities from the Groves Creek Marsh, Skidaway Island, Georgia - 011507BT metaG (megahit assembly) | ecosystem: Environmental > Aquatic > Marine > Intertidal zone... | reverse complement strand
GTCGGCGGCGCGGCGCGCGCACGCCTCCGCGTCGAGGGCGTCATGCCATCCCTCGCGCCCGGCGAGCGCGTGCAGCAGCGCCGCCGCCGCGCAGCCCGCCTCGGGCCCGGCGAGCCGCGCCGCCTGCCGGAGCGAGTCGGCGGTCCAGTGCGCGAGCGCGCGGCCGTCGGGGGACGAGCCCGCGGCTTCCGCCCACGCCGCCGCCGCGGCGCGGGCGCCGCCGCGCGCGCGGAAGGCGTCGCGCGCGTCCCAGAGCACGTCGGCCCTCGCGCCCGCCGAGGGCTCCGCCTTGCACGCGAGCGCGGCGAGCGCGAGCGCGCGCGCCGGGCCGGCGCTTCCCCCGAAGCGCCACTCGAGCGCGAACGCCAGGGACGCGCCCGCGCGGCGCACCGCGCGGCACGGGTCGCCGGCGGCGTCCGCGGAGATCTCGCGCGCCGCGCGCAACGCCGCGCCCAACGGGGACGCGTCCGCCTTCTCGCCGTCTCGCGGCGCGTTTTCGTTTTCGAGTAAAACGAACGCCTCGCCCCCCCCCGCGCACAGCAGGTGCTTGAGCGCGTGTATGGCGGCGACGGTGACGCGGCGCCCGCCCGCGTGCACGCGGCCGCCCACGCCGCACACGGCGGCGTCGCGGCGCAGCCACCGCGCGATAGCCTCCGCCGCGCCGGCGTACGCCGGTGCCGTCGGGGGCCGCGTCCGGCCCAGACTGGTGAGCGCCGCGGCGACGAAGCTGGAGCCGTCCATCGGGTCGCCGTCGGCGCGGAAGTGGTTCAGCGCGTCGATCAAAAGCTCGACGCACTCCAGAGGCGTATGCCATCTCTCACGCGGAGACATCGCTTCGGTTTTACTCGAAACCGGTTCGCGGGGCGCGCCGAGCGCGCGGAGGAAGCCCTCGTCGACGACGGCGTCCGCCAACGACGACGCCCCCCCCAGGGCGCTCGGCAAGGGGAGCCCGCTCTCGGGGTCGCAGAGACGCTTGCGATACGCGCGCGCCACGCCGGTGTGCGCCAGGTTGGCGCGCTGCGTGCCGTCGCGCGCGCTCGAGCTCAGCGCCACCGCGGCGTCGCTCCGCACGCGGCAAAACACCGTCTCGTCCCCGGCGCACTGCAACAGCGCGCGCGTCGCCGACGTGCTCCCCGCGGCGGCGCGCTTGGAGAGGTAGGCCACGGCGGCGGCCTGCGCGGCGACATCCGCCGGGCGCTCCTTGGTGAGCTGCGCCGTGACCATGCCCTCGAGCCCGTGCTGCGCGACGGGCACGCGGACCTCCGCCAGCCACTCGCCCTCGGGGTCCACGCGCACCCACTGCACCGGGCACTCCCACTGGAGCACCTCCGCCGCCGCCGCCGCGTCCAGGCTGCGGGGGTTAGCGCCGCCCTCCTCGATGGCGCGCTGCTGGCGGTCCAGCGCCGCCTGCTGCTGCCTGGCGATGGTACGCCTGTCCTTGGGCTTGGTGACCAGCTGTAGGGGCATCAGGCAGTACGCCCTGTCGTGCGCGCTGAGCGACACGGCGTGGTCACTGGGCGGCAGGTCCGCTTCCTGCACGCGGACGGTGACGGAGATTTTGGCGTTTTTGCGAAACGCCGCGCGGTCGGCGGCGGCGGCGGCGGCGCACCCGTCGAGCTCGATGGCGAAGAGGAGCTCCTGGCGCCTGGACTTGCGGAACGTGTACCCCACCGTCAGGCGGGGGCACCCCCCGTTCTCGATCCAGCGGCAGTGAAACGCCGCCATCTCGTTCTTGGTCATGGTCGCGTTTTGGCGGCACAGCGTCAGGAAAGAAACCGACCGCAGAAACCGCGCCGGCGAAGCCGCCAGCGCGTGCGACGCCTTCGCCTCCTCGCGCTCGCGTCGCAGAAGCTCGCGCGCGCACTGCGCAGCCTTCTCCTTCGCGGAGACGTTCGCGGCTTCGTCCGTGGTCTCTGAGGTCTGGGACGCCGCCTCCGCGGCCGCCTTGGCCTTCTCGCGCGCCGCGCGCGTCGCCTTGGCCGCCGCCGACGCGCGCTCCTGCAGAGCTTCGGCGCCGGGGGACTTGGCCTGCAGGCCGGCGAGCTTCCGAAGCACCTTGCGCATGCCCTCCTCCCCGAGCTTGCGCTCGAGCATGCCGATCACCGCCGTCGCCTTGGCGCGCATGAGCCGCTCCACCTCGGGGGCCAGAGGCCGGGGAGGTCGGGAGACGGGAACAAGTTCCCTCGGTCTCTCGGTCTCGGCTCCGACGCCGGGGGGGCCCCGCGGCGCGTCGGGCGGCGTCTTCGCCGGACCCGCCTCGTTTTCGTCGCCGGGAGCGCCTCCCACGCTCCGCCCCCCCCGCCACACGCGCGCCTCGCGCGAGGCGAGCGGCGGCAGGAAGTTCCCGTCGTCCGCCGCGATCACCGCCTCCGCCTCGCGCGCGCGCCTGTACCGCAGCTCGTCGCCGCCCATCGCGCGCGCCACCACGCACCGGCCCGCGAGGTGCCCCGCGAGCCCCTCCGCCAGCCACGCGTCGCCGTCGCCGGCGGGCTCGAGGAAGCCGCCGAATACCAGCCGCGCGGCGCACTCGGCCAGAACCGTCCGCGAGCGCAGGACGCACGTCGCCGACCGCGGGTGCGCGAGCGCGTCGATGGGCAAAACGACGACGCCGCAGCCGATCAGCGCGCTCGCGATGTCGCCGTTCACCCCGCCCGCGACGCCCGGCGCGCGCGAGCCGGCGCCCGTGGCGCAGTCCGAGGGCACGAACGCGAACCGCGCGCCCCCGGGGAAAGGGAACGCGCGCCCGAGGTAGAGTTCAAACTCGCGGAGCGCCGACGCGACGGCAGAGGACGCCGCGTCCAGCTCCATCTCGAACCCGCGGGGGACGTACAAAGTGTGCGTCGCGGACCGGCGCGTGGACGAGACGTCGTCGGCGTTCGGATCGGCGTCGTTCGTGTTTCCCCCAAGGTTCGTGTTCTCCGAAACGCGAGGAACACCTTCGCCGAGCAATCGCGAAGAAGACTTGGTCTCCGTGGTCTCGCGTTCCTTCTTCTCGCGCTCGCGCTCGGCGTCGCGCGCCTCCGCCTCCGCCGCCGCGGTGAACGCGCTCACCGCCGCCGCCGAGACCGGGATGGCCTTCTGCGCGAAGTCGCCCACCGCCAGCGTGATGGTGTGCGCCTGCGTGGGGACGCCGCCGGAGGAAAACGCGAACCGCTTCTTCTTCGGTCGGTCTGAACACGCGGACGCGGGGTGCGAGGCGCGCCCGACGTAACCGCGCGACGACGGCGCGTCGGCGCCGGACCCGCGCAGGCGGTCCTCCTCCGCCCCCTCCTCCGCCTCTTCCTCCTCCGCGGTCTTGGTCAGGATCCAGGGCGCGACCGCGACCAGCCCGTTGTCGACGGTGACCCCGAGCGAGAAGTGCGCGAGCGACGCGCCGTCGTCGACGCAGGGGAACCACGCCGCCGGCCGCGCCGCCGCGCCCGGCGCGGCCAAAAAGCGACCGCCGTCCTCCTCCGCGCACGAGCGCAATGCGCCCGCGCCGGGGACGGACCAACCGCCGCGCGTCCCCGACCCCGGGGTGTCCGGCATCCCGACGGTCGCGTCGGGCAACGCGTCTCCGGCGGCGGGACCGGCGGCGTACCACACCTTGATCACCACGTCGGGACGTCCCGTCGGGGTTTCGTTCAGAGTCGCGGCGGCGCCTTTGTCACCCGGAGCATCCTGCTTCTTTTCGTTTTCGTTTTCCGACGCGAAAGTCTCCTTCGCGGGAGCGGACGCGACGGTTCCCGCGTCGCGGCGCGCGAGGACCAGCTCGTCGCACTCCCCGCCGTCCGCCAACTTGGTGTCGATGCTCGCGGCGTCCGCGGCGGCGGAGGCGCACGCCGCCGGGTCCGCGGACTCAGCCGCCGCCTTGGCCTCGGCGGGATCCGGGTCGAATCGGCTCGGTTCGGGCGCCACATCCTTCCCGTCGTCGCCCACGACGACGCGCCCGCGGCGGACGACGCGCGCGGGTGCGTCGTCGATGGTCACGCGGTCGATCATGAGCTCGTGCGCATGCAGCATAATCAGCCGCACGTCACCGGACCCGGCGGGCGGGGGGCGACACGTGATGGTCGCGCACCCGATGACCACCCCGCCCGCGCGGCGAGTCACGCCAACCTCGAGCTCCAAATGCTGCCTCCTGACCTGAGGCACCCAGGGCGTTCCCGCGGGCGCGGGAGACGCGGGAGGCTCATCGGGCTCCTCCACCTCGGCCGGCGCGTCCACATCCATCGCCGTCACCGGAGCATCCTGCTCCGCCTTCGCTTTCGCGGGCGTCCTCCCCTTGCGCGGAGGCATGCCGCCGACGCCGCGCCAACTGATCTAGTAGGGATTGCGTCGAAGCGTGCAAAATTTCTCGAAACGAAAACAGGAAGAGTTTCGCGGGGTGTCGACACTTGTGCGCATTCGGTCGTCCCATTCTCCATACTACTGGTGGCGCGCGCATCGACACGATGGCTGGCGAGACGCCTCGGAAACGGAGGCACCTCGGCGCGGCGTTGGCGTTTCTGCTGGCGTGCGGGGCGTGCTTCTCCATCGGCGCGTACTTTGGTGCCTCGCCGACCGATCCCCTCGGCGTGCGCGACATCCTCGGCGTCGGCAACGCGAACGTCGCTCGTCCGATCGCAAAGGCGACGCGGGCTCAGACGGAGTGCCCTCGGCCGGTGAAGTGCGAGCCCCCGCCTCGATGCGAGCCCGAGCAGATCGTGCGCGAAGTGCAGGTCGAGCGCGAGTGTCCCGCGTGCGAGGCGTGCCCGGAGGTTCCCGAGGAGGCGCCCGAAGAGGCGGAGGAGGCGAGCGACGTCGCGTCGGAAGAACCGAAACCCGCCGCGGGCGCCGCGACCAACCCGCTGCTCGCGGCGGCGACGCCGGAGAAAGAACGGATACTCTCGGGTGCAGGGGAGAAAGAACGGGTGCGGGGACCGATGATCGATACTCTCGGGGACACGGACGACGAGCCACGCGCTGGGGATGCGGAGCGTCCTACTGGTAATACGACAACCGGGGACGGGGACGCGCGCCACACGCGCGTCCCCGTCCCCGTCGAGTGTCCCCTGTGCGCGCCGTGCGCGCCGTGCGCGGCGGGCGCGTGTCCCGACCCGCCGGCGTGCGTCGACGGCGGCGAAGGCCATTCCCCCACCAAGCGTGCGGGCTCGGCGCCGAAGTGCCCCGCGTGCGACGCGTGTCCCGTGTGCGCGGAGGAAGGCGAGACGTGCCCGAAGCACGACCCGTGCGAGTCGTCACACCTATAGCGACGCTTTCGTTTTGTTTTTTTTTTAGTGAAAAAACGACGCTTCATTTTTCTTCGCCTTCGTTGCTCAGGACGACCCGGAAGTCGTCGAACGCGGGATCGTCCGGGGTCCAGCGCCCGGCGCCCATCATCAGTCTGCGCTCGCGCGTGTCCTCCAGCGCGATCTGCGCCGCCTCGGGCAGGTCGCAGTGCCGCGGCGAGGGCTCGTCCGCCTCCGCCAACTCCCTCGCGAGCTGCGTCAAGGATTTCTCCTCGGCGTCGTCCGCGAAGAGCTTGCTCCACGCCGGAGACGAGAGGTACCGCGACGCTTTCGTCAGGACCACGCTGACGATGTCGTGTTCGTCGTCGCGTTCGTCAGAAGTCTCGTTGGGAGACCACCGGTCGATGGTCCACACGGTATCCCCCGCGACGCAGGGAAGAGACAACGCGCCGCCGACGCGCGCGTCGTCAGACGTTTCCGCGAATCGCGGCGCCCCCTGAAGCGTCGCGTCCTGATTCGTCAAACACAGGCTCTTTCCGTCGTCGGAGACGCCGTACCACTTGGCTTTGGTCTTCTCGGGGACGACCCGCACGTGCAGACTGCGCACCTCGGACGTGACGCGGACGCGCGACGCGGGCGTGCCTCGGGGGATGGCGACGCGCACGAACACGCACTGCGTGTCCTGGTCCCACGACGCCACGCGAAGCGGCGTCGCCGGGGGCGAGGGCGAGGAGACGACTTTCGGTTTCGGCTTTGACGCGACCTGAGGTGACCGAAGCACGACCGCCTCGGGCGGTTCGCGTCGCGCGGCTCGCGGAGGAGAGGGGGGGGGGGAGGGCGAGCGGGGCTCGCCAGGCGCGGGGGACCTGCCGCGCGCGAGCCTGAACAACGCGCTCTCGCGCGTGGACATCTCTCTCAACCGGGCTCGAGGGACGCGGCTGAGCGCGTGAGAAAGTCTGCCGAGCTTCCGACGTTTTTGGCTTTTTGTTTTTGCACTTTTTCCGCGTGTCACCTCTTTGCCTTGCGTGTACTACTGACGGATGTGTATTTCGCGTTCGAATACAACCGGCCGCGCGTCCTCCGGGACCACGCGACCTCCCGCCGCGCTCGCCGCGTGTCACGTTCGAGTGGCGCGTACGTCGAGCCGACGCGATGAAAGCCGTCTCGCCGAATGTCATGCCCAAGGGCGGGGAGCCTGGTGTTCCCGGGCCCGCGGACCTCGCCGGGGTGAAATCGAACGCGAGCGTCTTCGCGCAGCGACACAAAGAAACGCGGCCCGCGTGGTTTGAGGCGTGCGAGCTCGCGCGGCGCGCGGGGGACGACCTCGAGAGGCTGGCCGACAGACTCGCGGGAGTGACGGGTACGTGCGATGGACGATGCCCCCGACGCTCGAGCGTCGCGAACCGCGACGACGCGCGAAACCGGCTCGTGCCGTTTCGGGACGCAGACGAACGCGATTGGTTCCCATCGCCCGAATCGAATTGTTGCTTTTTCTCGGACGCGACTGACGCCTCTCCCCCCGCCATACTCGCGTGACAGACGCCTCGTCCGAGACGGAGGGCACGCTCGTCGCCGCGCTGCGCCTGTACAGCGCCGCGAAAGCCTCTGCGGAGGCGGGAAGACACGACGTCGCCGTCGAGACCTTCACAGAGGTGCGCATCACCCCTCCCCGCTTATCCCTTCGTCCGACTCGCCCCACTACGGCAAAGCGCGAACGCATTTTTCGCGCACGGCGTGAATCGAAGCGGCGTGCGCCGCGCTCGACTCCGGTGCCACCGACGCCACCGCGAGACGTGACTGACAAAAACTCGGGTTTGAAAAAAAAAGGCGTTGCGCGACGCCGTGCTCGCCTGGAACGACGCGCAGGTATCCTCTTCTCTGCAGGTGGCGAAGGCGCTTCGTTTGGAGCTTAAGAAGACGGAGTCGGATGCGTCGAGCGTGCTGGTGCAGGCGCACAGGCGCGTCGCCGGCGCGACGCTCTCGGCGCGCGCCATGTCGCGCCTCGCACTCGGCGACTTGTGGCTGGCGTCCCTGGACGCCGAAGCCGCCTGCGACGCCGCGCCGGAGCTGGCGCTGGCGCACGTGCGCCTCGGGGAGGTCTACGAGGCGTGCGGGGGCAGGGACGGCGCGGTGCGCTCGTTCCAGAGGGCCGCCGCGCTGGCGCCCACCTCCATCGCCATCTCCAAACGGCTGGAAGAGGCACGCGCCGCGCCGGCGGCGGCGACGCCCCGCGGCGGGTGGGGCGGCGACGCTTCGCCTTCGCGCGCGCACGCGGGCGCGGGTCCGAGTTCGGCGGTGGGCACATTCGACGTGTCGCTGGACGCCGTGGACGCGGCGTGGGAGGCCACCGGGCTGAAGCACATCAAGGCGTCCGAGTGGTACGACCTGCGGCGGAAGGCGTGCCCGCACGGCGTGACGCTCTCGCCCGCGGACGAAGTCGCCGGGTGCGCGCTGTTCGACGCGTCGCTGTTCTCGGCGACGCCGGAGACGCGGGAGACGCGGGAGACGAAAAAGTCGAACCGCGCCGCCTTGAAAAACCTGCGCGACGTCGCCGCGCACGCCGTGCCGAGCGAAAAGTACGCGGAGAAGGAGCTCTTCGCGGAGCGCGCGATGTCTCTGTACGCGAAGAAGCGCGCGAGCGGTGGCGCGCTCCCCGAGGGGAGCACGTGGCTGGACCTCGCGTTCGAGGCGGTGAACATCGACGCGCTCGAGCCCGGCGAGCAGCTGCGCATCTGCGTGTGCCTGGGCAACATCTTCGCGTGGTGCGCGGACTTCTCCGGCGCGGACGAGCTGTACAGCTTCGCGCTGGAGATTGACGACGCCGAGGCGGCGGGGGGCGCGCTCGCCGGGTGGCGCCCGGCGCTGCTCGCCAACCGCGCGCTCTGCAGGCTGCGCCTGGGCCAGCCCGCGGACGCCGCCATCGACGCCGAGGCGTGCCTGCGCGAGGCCGGGCCGAGGTGGGGCGTCGGGCTCTGCCGCATGGGGCAGGTGATGTGCGCGATGGGCGCCTGGGCCAAGGCGGAGCAGACCTTCCGCGCCGCGCACCGGCGCTGCGGCGGCGCGGGGGCCCCGCGGAACGCGCGGGGTCCCGATCGCTTCTCGAGCTGGCTGGAGCTCGAGGTGAAGATCGCGCTCGCGAACTCGGCGGGTATGGGTTTGCCCGCGGCGCGCGAGGCTGGCGAGAAGGCGGTGGATGCCGTGCGCGCGGCGCGCGAGCTCAAGGCGGTGGGCGAGCTGTTCGACCACATGGACGCCGTCGTGCAGCTCGACGCGCTCGAGCCGGACGCGGACGTGCCGCCCATCCCGGGCCCGACGCCGCGCTTCATGGCGGCGGCGGCCGGTTTGGAAACCGCGGACGAGTTTCCCGACCTGGACGCGGTGGGCGACCTGCCCGAGGTGGCGCCCGGCCTGCGGCCCGGCGTGGTGAACGCGCTGGGCGGGGACGGGCGGAGCCTCTCCGAGACGCTCGGCGAGCTGGACGGCGCGCGCAGGGCCGGGGCGTCCGCCGCGCCCTCCGGCGACTCGGTGGAGAAGGCGGCGCCTACCGGCGGCGAAACGAAAAAGCGGTCGCGCGGCGAGAAGGGCCAGGAGGCGGAGTCGGCGGCGGTGGCGGTGGCGGGCCTGACGGTGTCCGACGAGGAGGGGGACACGCCTACCGCGCAGAAGGTCAAGACCAGGGGGTGCGGCGCCGGGTGCGGCGACTTCTTCAGCTGGGCGAGCGGGGGTTTGTTCGGAACGCCGGGGGGGGACGCGGCGCCGAGCGACGCCGAGGGGGAGAAACCAGACGCCTACGACGACGGCGTCGCGGAGGAGCTCGCGTCGTCGGTGAAGGCGGCGAAGCACAAAACCCCGTGACTTTCGTGACTTTGTCATCGAAGCTTCGCGGCGGAGTCGATTATAAAAGGTTGCTACGGCGCGCGACTTCGTACTAGCTTAAAAAAAAAACGCGCCGACTCGTTTCTCGCCGCTACCTGAACTGCGTTCGAACCGCGGCTCTGGATTTGTGCACCTCGTGCCTCGCGCTCTTCACCAGAGTCCGCGCGCGCTTGTACTCGGCGGCGGTTTCCTTCCACAGCCGGTTCGCGTGCTCCAGGTTCTTCTTCGCCAAACGGTGGCGCTCGTTGCGGTCCATCCGACGCGCCGTTTTCGCGTCGGCGAAGCGGCGGTCAATCGCGCCGCGCACCGAACGCCACCGCTTCGCAGTCAGAACAAAACCGTCGTCGAGATTCTCGTCGAGATTCTCGTCGTCGTCCCCGTCCGCATCTCCCCACACGCGCACGTCGCCTTCGACGTCCCACCCTCCGCCCGCGAGCCTCTCGCCTCCCTCCGCCATGCACCCCTCGAACACGAGGCGCGCGTGTTTCCAGTCCGTCCGGCTGAGAGGCGCGCCGAGGTACTCGAGGAGCAGACGCAGGTTCGCGCACGCCGCGGCGGTCGCGCCGCGGACGTGCGTCCCCTCCGCGAAAGGCGTCGACCGGTCGTTCTCCCCGGCCTCCTCGTTATCCGGCGCGTTGAACCTGCGCCACCGCTCGGCTTCGAGAAAGAGCTCGGCGCGCGCGGCGGCGAGCGCGTCCCGCCGCGCGGCGGCGACGAGGCGCGCCACCGCGCCCGCCGCCGGCGAATCTTCCAGGTCAGCCCCGCGCAACGAGGCGTGCACGGTGGTGAGCGACCCGACGACGCGCCCTCGCCACCGCTCGGCGACTCGCGCCGCCGCCCTGAGCTCCGCGTGCGTCATCTCCCGCGCGAGGCCGTCGTCGGCGACGGCGAGCCACAGCGCGAAGAGGACCATCGAGGGATCCAGCCCGGGGTGCCTCTGCGCCAGCGCGCGGAGACCCGCGGCGACGCGCGGACGCGCGGACGCGGCGTCGCAGAAGGAGGAAAACGCGTTCACGCGCCAATCCTCGCCGGCGAGCCCCGGCGAGACGTGCGACGTGACCGCGCCGTCCCCGGCGGACGAGGAGGTCGAGCACGTCTCGCCGCGGGTCGGCGCGGACGGGCCGCCGCCGACCGCCGCTCGATAATTCGAGGAAACCCGACGCGCGGGGACCGCGCGCGCGTCGCGGGCGCGCGCGGCGGGCACGCGCGGCGCGGGCGCGAGAACCGCTTTCGGGTGCGGGCATAGCACGGCACGCATGGTGCCTCGAACCCCTTCGGTCACGAGCGGCGTGCTGACGTGCGAGGAGGAAGTGTTGTCGACTCTCTCCGAAACACGCTGGCAGCGTCGCCGTCTCGTTCAATCCGACAATCCCCGTCGGCAGCTGTCTTTCAAACGCCGACTGTCGCCCTCACAGGCGAGATCTGACTGCACGAGGCGCGCGACTTGGGGTGACGGGTCTGGGTTGTGAAGACACATCCCGACCGGGGGGACGCCATGAGACCCAAACCCATCGTGCGGCTTTCCCCGGATGTGGTGAACCGCGTCGCCGCCGGCGAGGTGATCCACCGCCCCGCCTCGGCCCTGAAGGAGATGCTGGAGAACTCCCTCGACGCGGGGTCGAGGTCGATCACGGTCACCGTGCGCGACGGCGGCAACAAGCTGCTCCAGGTCACGGACGACGGGTGCGGGATCCGCGACGAGGATATGTCCATCCTGTGCGAGCGCCACACGACGTCCAAGCTGCGCACGTTCGAGGACCTCGACGCGGTCGCGACGTTCGGGTTCCGGGGCGAGGCGCTGGCGAGCATGAGCTTCGTCGCCAACCTCACCGTCACTACCATGACCGCCGGCGCCGCGCACGCCACGAGGGCGGCGTACGCGGACGGAAAGATGACCCCCGAGGGGCCGAGGCCCACCGCGGGTGTCCCCGGCACCACCGTCTGCGTCGAGAACCTCTTCTACAACGTGCCCACGCGTAGACGCGCGTTGCGAAGCGCCTCGGAGGAGTTTGCGCGCGTCCTCGAGACGACGCAGCGCTACGCGGCGTCCCGGCCGGATGTCGCGTTCGCCGTGCGGAAACTGGGGGACGCGCGACCGGCGCTGCGGTGCCCGTCCGTCTGTGCCGTGGATGATACGCGGATGACAAACGGAACGCCCGCGGGCGTCGCACGAAACCCCCGCGTCGACCGCCTGCGCGCCATCTACGGCGATACGACCGCGCGGTGCCTCGCGCCGCTGGCGTTTTCCGCGGGCGGGTGGACGTCGTCCGTCGAACCGTCGACGGTCGTTTCGGGCGACGCGACGTACGACACCCAGAACAACCAGACCGTGCGGTTCGCCGTGGACGCGCTGGTGAGCACGGCGTCGTACCACTCGAAAAAGACGACGTTCATTCTGTTCATCAACGACCGGCTGGTGGAGTGCGCGCCGCTTCGCCGAGCGTGCGAGCTGGCGTACGCGGCGTTTTCGCCAAAGTCGGAGCGCCCGTTTTTGTTCGTCGCCCTCGCGCTGCCTCGCGACACCGTGGACGTCAACGTGCACCCCACGAAGCGCGAGGTGCGGTTTTTGCATCAGGACGAGATCGTCGAGTCGGTGGCGACACGCCTCGCGGCGGTCCTGGAGGCGAACAACGAGACGCGCGCGTTTCGACGCGCGGAGCGACTGAACGCGACGAATGAAGACGACTTTGGCGAAAAAACGTTTTTTGAGTCGAACGGCGCGGCGACGGACGGGAGGAGACGTACGCCGACGCCGGGCGTCGCGCCGCGCGCCTCGACGCAGTCGACGCTTCACGCGGTGGACGGTACGATCGCGAATCGCGAGCCGACGGATCCGGATCTGCCCGCGAAGCGCGCGAAGACGACGACGCGGGACCTGGTGGCGCGCGACCACAAGCTCGTGCGCGTGGACGCGAACCAGGCGGCGGGGAGCCTGGATGCGTTTTTCCCCCGGACAAGTTGCCCCGGCGCGCCGGCGCGCGGCGTCGCTGAAACGCCGCGCCACCAAACCGTGGCGGGAGCGCCCGAAGTGTTCGCCGCAAACGCCGCGAACGCCGAACCAGCACGAGCGGACGATGCGCGAGCGAGCGATGACACACACAAACACTCTGGAAGAAAAACGAGTGAGGCTCACGAAGATGGGCTCGCCGCGCCTTCGTCGCGCGCGCCCGAACCCGAAAGCGTTTCGGACCCGGCGTTCCTCGCCGCCGCCGCCGCGGCGGACGGCGAGACGTCTCCCCTGAGCTC
>Ga0181558_10004589_pt1 | contig 12340 bp, 5 predicted proteins | sample 011ome_22_FD_133754 | JGI IMG/M metagenome (GOLD analysis project Ga0181558, IMG submission 133754) | Coastal salt marsh microbial communities from the Groves Creek Marsh, Skidaway Island, Georgia - 011507BT metaG (megahit assembly) | ecosystem: Environmental > Aquatic > Marine > Intertidal zone... | reverse complement strand
GACGTCGCTCTTTCTGTCATTTTTTGTGACTACGCTTCTATACGAAAAAACCGATTTATTCCAGAAAACCCCGGTCGCCTCATATTTTTGCCAGCCGCCCTCCCTCCCGCGCGATTGAAAAAAATGCGACGTGGCCGATTGCGCGTTCGACGCTGAGAAGCTGGACGCCGGCAAAAAAAACGCGGGAGAGTTCGGTTGATCGCCCTCGGCCGGTCGGCCCGGCACACTGAAGGCGGGAGACGTGCCTCGACAGTTGTCCGATATTTTTCTTTCCTCGCGCGACAGCGCAGAGGCTCACCGCACAACGCGGGGCGCGTCGGTGCGACTTTGTCTCGCGCCACCATGCCCCCCATCGATGTGCTCATGGTCGGCGCCGGCGAGTACACCACCGGGTGCGTGTTCACCGAGGCGGGCGCGGCACCGGATAAGCCCGCGGGCGTGGTGGCCATCACGTTCGCGGACATGAGGAGGCGCGGATTGGTCGGGGAGATGGTCCTGTGCGACGCGGTGGGCACGCGCATGCCCGTCGTGCGCGAGACCATGAAGCGTAAGATCGGCGACGTGTACAAGAAAATGGATCTCACGATGGCCACGCTGCCCGCGGACGACGTCCCGTTCGACCCCGACGCGTACAAGGCGGCGATCGCGCGCGTGAAAAAAGGGAGCGTCGTCACCATCTTCACCCCCGACGACACGCACCACGCCATCGCGCTCGCGTGCATCGAGGCCGGCCTGCACGTGCTGTGCGCGAAGCCGGTGGTGAAGAAGCTGGAGGACCACCTGTCGCTCGCGGCCGCGGCGAAGAAGCACGGCGTTTTGTGCGCGGTGGAGTACCACAAGCGCTTCGACCCGATCTACGCGGACGCGCGCGACCGCATCCGGTCACACCTGGGGCCGTTTTCGTTTTTCGCCTCCACGATGACGCAGCCCAAAGCGCAGCTGGACACGTTCAAAGGGTGGGCGGGCAAGAGTTCGGACATCTCCTACTACCTCAACTCGCACCACATGGACGTGCACGCGTGGTCCGTGCGCGGCGCCTCGCGGCCCGAACGCGTCACCGCGTTCGCCGCGAACGGAGCCGCCGAACGGCGGCTGGCGCCGACGGACGGGCGGACGATCGAGGACACGATCTGTTTGGTCGTCGAGTGGCGCAACGCGGACGGTTCGCGGGGCGTCGCCAACTACACCGCGTCTTGGATCGCACCGAGAGCGGACTGTCACACGCAGCAGTACTTTCACTACATGGGGCACGCCGGCGAGATCCGCGCGGACCAGGCGCACCGCGGGTACGCCGCGGCGACCGACGCGAACGGGTACGCCGCGCTCAACCCTCTGTACATGAAGTACACGCCGTCGCCGGATGGTACGTTCGCGGGGCAACGCGGGTACGGATACAGGAGCATCGAGGCGTTCGTCGAGGCGGCGGTCGAGATCAACGAAGGCCACGCCAGCGTCGAGGACATCTCCAAGCGAGACGTCTTAGCGACCATCGACGCGACCGCGCGAGTCACCGCGATGCTCGAAGCCGGCCGCGTGTCCCTGGACAACGGGTCGAGGGCGGTGATTCTCGAGTACCCGGACGGCGCGGGCGACGTCGACGCCGACTTCGACGCCGAGCCCGTCGGGATACGGCTCGAATGAGACCGTGAGGTGACGTAGAGTCGGTTCGTGAATGTGTTTGACTTTCATCAGTTCCGTCGCGAAGCGCCGCGCGTACGCGTCGTCGTTTCGAACGCTTTTTCGAAAGCGTCGAACTCGCCAGTCGATCGGCGCGAACGCGTCAGATGGACAGAAACGCTTTTCTCAAGGGTCAGCATAGATTTGACCATCATCAAATTGATGGTCAAAATTGAATAAAATGAATCGAAAGCGAACCCTCAATTTGGAGGCTAAATCCTGGCCTTCCGTTTTGACGACTCTTGGTCTTTTCGAACTCAACACGTTATACCACCACGTACCCTACGTAAATAGGAACTTTTTGTGTCGACGCGTCCGAGTCGAATCCGAGATTCACTTGGTGTCGCAGGGGGCGCCCCCAACGCGCGTTGATCGCGCGCGCTCCGTGGCGCGCTACGCGAACAACCTGAAACTGCTAAACTTCGAAACGGATCGCGATCCGCCGCCGCGCGCAGAAACGGGACGGGCTCGGCCCCCGAGGGTTTTGCGGAAAAGATCATAGTGCGCGGGAGGCTGCTCAACTTTACGTCGATCATGTTGCCGTTCGATCCGAGGTCGGCCGACTCCGGCGAGCGCTCGGAGGGCTCTGACGGCGCAACCGCGCCGCATGGGGTCAGAGACATGGTCTGTGGTCAATTCCGGCGCGCGATCCTCGAGCTACGCGATCGCGCCCTCCTCCGAGAGCAACCGCGTTCGTCGTGTCCGACAATTGTGGCGCAACTCGCACGTGAAACCCTTTTGCGCCTCGGCGCGCCGGCGCGCGACTCGGTCGCGGCGGCGGCGCCCTTGGCGAGGGCGCTTCCGGTCGCGTCGGTGGTGCGCGCGGTCACCGATCCACGCGTGGCGTACACCACCTCCGAGTCGACGGGACTGCACAGACTGCACAGACCTCGTAATCCCGTCGACTCGAGCGCGTTGCCCGTGGCGCGCGCGTTCGTCGGACGAGATGCGAGAAGCGAACGCGGTTCTTCCCGCGTCTCCGTCGAGTCCCGCCTGCGCACGCCGATTCCCGAGGCGATTCCCGCGTGCCGCGAAAACACGAATCCGCGCGCGTCGGGGAGACGCGCGGACTCGCACGAGTCGCCCGCCGTCGCGCCTTTCGCGCGGGTCGACCCTTCGCCGGGACTGGCCGTGACCCTACCGGAATCGGGTCGATCGAGCGAAGCGCGCGATCGGACGCGACCGGCGAACGAGACGACGGCGCGGCGGCCGGACCGCGGCGACGGGATCGCGGCTCGCGACGCGCGCGTTTCGAGACGAGCGGTGGTCCGCGCTCGGGACGAACACAACCGCTCGCCCACGCCTGGAACGAAACGCGGCGTGTCGCTCTCGGAGCGCTCTGCGAGCGCGAACGGTCGCAAACGCGCGAAGAGCGCCTCCGAACCGGGAACCGGCTCCGTTTTCGTTCCGTGCGACTCGTTACGTTCGAACTCGTTCCGGTCGGAACCTTCGGAGCCTTCGGCGCTCGCCGAAGACGCGGGGAGAACGCCGTCTCAGCTGCGCGTGCCCGTCTGCAACCTCCGCGGCGCTTCGTTCGACAGGTCACGATGGCTTCTGGACGAGGGCGCGCGCGTGCGCCCGGAGGACGCGTTAATGTGCGTCCCCGACGCTCTGCGGACCTCTCGCGACTTCGCGCACCTCATTTCTAGCCACGGCGTCGGCGCGCAGAACACGAGCGATGGCGAGGCGTCGCGAGGCCCGGTTTGGGCCAACGTTCGACTCTCGCGTGACGCGCGCGATGCGCGCGAGGAAGCAACGGACGCGTTCGGGGAGCGCGGAAAAATGTCCGTGGATGATGCGTTCCCCGCCGGCGGTTCCTGGGAGGACCGTTCCTCGCCGGAGCGGCGGTTGCGGAGCGGCGTTTGCGGCGTCGGCGACATCGGCGAAAACACCGCGAGCGCGGAACCCGCGGGGTCCCGCGCGTTCGCGGTCGCGGACCCCGACCCGGACGACTGGCTGTTCGCTAGGGATATCGCGTAGAGACGGCCGCGACGCGCTCACGTCCCGAGAGGGGCTCAGGCGGTGTCGGCGTCACGAACAACGCTTGAAGTGAAATAAATTCGCGTAATAATTAGGACGAGAGTAGAATTATTTACGGCCGGCGCTCCTCCTGGACCGAGGAAAAGCGTCGGGCCGCGCGGTACGCGGAGAGAGCTTCGCCGGCTGCCTTCCCGGACGACGAGGGACCGAGAGCGAGTGAGTGTCGCTTTCGTGTTCAGGAATAATCTTGCTTGAAATAAAATACAAGATACAAATAACACTTACGACTACGTAGCTATTGTTCTTTCGCGCCGGTACGTCGCGTCGAAACGGGTTGGTGATTGTCGACCGGGCGTCGCTTGAATCGCCGAGACGAGCGCTGAGCGCGTTTCGGGTGTCATTCGCTCGCGCGCGCCCCAGCACTGCCTAGCCGGCGGGATCCCACGCGTGGTCGATTCCCGTGGCGCGATGAGCCGTAAGGGCGGCTGGTACGACGAGGCGGACGATTACTACGACGAGGACGACGACGACTATTACGACGACGACGACGAGTTTGGCGCGTACGACACCGGATCTCTGGCCCCCAAGAAATCCGGCGCGTCTGGAGGTGGGAAGCCCCCGGGGGGAGCGGGGGGCAAGAAACCCGGAGGGGTGGCGGCTGCGAAAGCCTCGCAGGTCCCCACGAAGCGAAGCGGAGGGGGGGGCGGTGCGCCCCCGGGCGCCCCCGGCGCGTCCGCCATGGCGAGGACCGTGAGCGTGACCCCGAAGGAAAAAGGCGTCGCGCGGCCCGACGTCGTCGCCGCCGCGTTTCCGGCGGCGCCGCCGAACGGCTCGCGCGGGGGCTTCGGCTTCGACGCGCCGTCGCCCGACGACGCCGTGCTCGCGAAACGGCGAGTCGACGGCCCCGGGAAGGGGGTCCACGCGCGAGCTGTCCCCGCGATAGAAAACCAGCTCCGGGATCGGGATCCCGAGACGCGCGCGAGCGACGACGCCTCTCCGTCCTTCTCCTCGAGCGTCGCCTCCGACGCCTACGCGGCGTTCGCGCCTCCGCCCGAACGTCTTCCGCTCGTTCCGCGGAAGAAGCGCCTGCACATGGTGGTCTTGGGGCACGTGGACGCCGGGAAGTCCACTCTGTTCGGGCGCGTCATGCACGCGCTGGGCGCGACGAGCGACCGCGAGCGGCACAGAAACGCGCGCGACGCGCGCGCCGCGGGGAAGGCGTCCTTCGCCTGGGCGTGGGCCCTGGACGCGCGTCCCGAGGAGCGCGCGCGCGGCGTCACAGTCGACGTCGCGAAGGTGTGTTTGGACACGGGCGCGACGCTCGTGCATTTGCTGGACGCCCCCGGGCACAGGGACTTCGTGCCGAACGCCATCGCGGGTGCCGCGCAGGCGGACGCGGCGTGCCTGGTGGTGGACGCGTCGCGCGGCGCGTTCGAGTCCGGGTTCCGCGCCGGCGGGGACGCCGGGGGCGCCGCCGCCGGTGGGCAGACGCGCGAACACGTGCGTTTGGCGCGGTCGTTGGGCGTCGAGCGTCTGATCGTCGCGGTGAGCAAGATGGACGCGTGCGCGTATTCACAGGCGCGCTTCGAGGAGATCAAAGGCGCCCTCGCGCCGTTCCTGCGGAAAAGCGGATTCGCCGAGGACGCCGTCGCGTGGACGCCGGTTTCCGGGACGGACGGGACGAACCTCGTCCCCGACTCTCTCATGGCGAGTCAAACGACGAACGACGCCGCCGACGCCGACGACGACGAACGTCAAATTGACGGAAAAAACGCGAACGCCGAGGCGCGTGACGCGGCGATCGCTTCGTTCCGGTCGTGGTACCCGGAAACCGACGCGCGTAACGCGTGCTTGGTCGCCGCGATTGACGCGATCCCGGAGCCGGACCGCGGGCGACCGATGCCGCTCCGGTTCCCGGCGTCCGAGCTCGTCGGCGCGGGCGATCGTTTTTTGGGGCCGTGCGCGGTGGGGGGCAAGGTGGAGGCGGGATCTGTGCGCGCGGGAGACACCGTCGCGGTCGTGCCCGCGGGGATCATCGCCACCGTCAAGGCTGTGCGTGTGGTCTCCCACGCCTCCGGCGGCGGCGGCGCCGCGGACGCCCGCGATCAAGTCGCGTTCGCCGGCGACGCCGCCGACGTCGGGTTGGATCTTCCCGACGCCTCGCGTCTCGCGCCGGGCACGGTGCTTTGCGACGCTTCGTTCCCGCTCGTGCCCGCGGCGCGCTTCACGGTGAAGCTCGTGACGCTGGACGCGCTGCGCGTGCCGCTGCTCGTGGGGAGCTCGGTGGTCGTGCACGCGTACGCGTCGTCGACCGAGGCGCGGGTCACGAAGCTCGTGTCGGCGCTGGACAAGAAAACCGGGGACGTGCTCCGGCTTGGCCCGCGGTGCGTGTCGCGCGACGCGGCGGCGGTGGTCGAGCTCGCGCCGTCGCGCGCGCTCGCCGTGGAGAGGTTCGAGGACTACCCGAAGCTGGGCAGGGTGCAGCTGCGGCGGGACGGCGCGACTGTCGCGCTCGGCGTGGTCGTGGAGACGTTCGCGCGGTAGACGCGGTAGACGCGGTAGACGCGCGCGAAACCAATCGGGGCGTCGCGGAGACGAGCGCTCGCGCGTCGTACCGTAGCTCTATCTACTACTACTACTAGTGTCAAAAGAGTACCAGTGTGGGTATCGCCGCGAGAGCGCGCTCCTTGTCGTGTCATACGCTCCTTGTCGTGTCAATCGTCCCCCGCCAGCGCCTCGGAGACCCGGGAACCCCTCGGTGGCTCCGTGGAGTACACCACCCGATTCGCACCCTGGAAGTCCAGGCGCGTCACCCGCCCGCCGGTCTCGCGCTCCAGGTACCGCACGAGCTGCGCGAGCCGCGTGACGGGTACGCCGCCGCTCGACGCACCCGCCGGCGTCTCCGCGCCCGCCGCCTCGTCGGCGGGCACGCGGCGGTGGGGGAACAGCGCCGGGAACACGCAGCACGGCACGATCGCGAAGGGCTTCCCGTGCGCCTTGGCGAACGCCATGATGCCCTCCGTGGCCTGGTCGGGGTGCATGCCCACCACCACGGAGCACTCCGCGAAACGCGCGTACGTGTCGGCGCCGAACTCGGCGCGAACCTGCGGACACAAAACAGCGTCGGCGGCGTTTTCGTCGTCGTCGTCGTCGTCGTCGCCGCGCGGCGGACGCGGTTCCGCCGTGTCATCCGTCACGGCGTTCCCTACGCCCATCTCGCGTTTCTTTAGCCACTTGTGCTGCAAACGGTTGAGTTTCCGCGCGCGCGGCTCCACCAGCGTGCACGGCACGCCTCGGACCGTGTGCAGCTCCCAGCTGACGTCTCCGCGGCCGCCGGCGACGTCGAGCACCCCCGAGCCTTCGCTCAGTTTCTCGACGCCGAACGTGCGCACCAGCCAGTCCGCGAACTTCGAGGCTCTGTGCGCTTTCGTGGCGAGCGGGTCGTCCTCGGCCGCGTGCGGGTCGCCCTCCGCCGCCGCCAACAGCCTGCGCCGGCGCTTGCGGTCCTCGATCCACTTCTTGGCGTCGGCGGCGCGATCGCCGCCGTGCGCGTAGCGGCACGCGTCGCCTTTGTGGCACGCGCCCTGGTTCACCCAGAACTTACACGGCGTTTGCGGGTTCGCGCGAGGTCCCGCCTGTTCCTTCGCGGAGTCGCGCGCGGCGGTGTTCACGTCGGAAGACGTTCCGGCGGCGTTCGCGCGCGTCTCCTTCGGTTTCTGGAAGTGCACGCCCGGGTTGGCATCGGCCCACCGGCGTGTGACGGACACCGAGTGGCACGCGAGCTCGACGTATTTCGCGCCATCGCCCTCGCACACGCGCCACGCGCCGTGTACGCGCACGACGTTCCCGAGCTTCAAACATTCCTTCTGAGCCACCGCGAGCTCGGCCTCGTCCGCGAAGCCCGCGGAGCACGCCTTGGCCACGAGCTCGACGGATCGCGGGGCGGCGGCGGCGGTGCCCTCGGTGCCGAAGTGCGCGTCCAGCACTGCTCGCGCGTCGGGGTCGACGTCCGCGAGCTCGCGCAGGTCGTAAAACGCGAGGCGCTTCGAGCACCGCCGCCGCCCGACGATGCGCGCGGTCGCCGAGCCCAGCACGGGCGAGGACATCGGCGCGCGCGACCGCGAGTGCGTCTTCGGAAAAATACGCTCGGGATAAAAGCTTTTTCAGAGGAACGCCCGTTCGACAACTGTCAGGCCGCCCTATCCATCCGTTGCCGCACACCGCCGCGCGCGCGATGTTCGTGAGCATCGCCGCGGCGTGCCCGGCGCATTACCCGCTCCGCCGCGCGCCGATGTCATGGCGTCGCGCGCGCCGCGCCGCCGCGCGCGCGCGCCGCGGCGTCGCGCTCTCCGCTTCGTCCGAGCCGCTCGAGGCGCGTCCCGAGTCGTTCCCTCCCGAGATGCGCGCCGCGGTCGAGGCCGTGCAGCTCGCGAGCCGGCTGTGCATGGCAACGCAGGACATCCTCGCGCGGGATGACCGCGCGGCGAAGGGCGACGACTCGCCCGTGACCGTCGCGGACTTCGCCGCGCAGGCGCTGGTCAGCCTCTGGCTCGAGCGGTACCATCCGGAAATACAGTTGGTCGCCGAGGAAACCGCCGACGCTCTGCGCGCGCCGGAGGGCGCGTCGCTCTCGCGGCGAGTCACGCGTCTCGTGAACGAGACGCTGCGTCTCGCGATTTCCGATGGGTTCATCGACGACGCACACGTAGTGGCTCGATCGATATCCTTCCCTTTGACCGAGTCGTTCGTCGCGGACGCGATCGACCGCGGCGCGGGGTCGCCCAAACGCGAGGGCGCGTTTTGGATCCTCGACCCGATCGACGGCACGAAGGGCTTCATCGCCGGGAGGCAATACGCCGTGGCGCTCGGGCTGATGGTAAACGGGTCCGTGGTCGGCGGTGTCCTCGGGTGCCCCAACATGCCCACCGACGTGATTCCCGAAGACGCCACGCACATACCCCCCGAACGGCCGGGAACGGTGTTCGCCGCGTACGAAGGATGCGGATGCGTGGCGTTTCCGTCGGACGCGCGCGCGCCGTTCGACGGAAACGCGCGCGCGAAATCCTGCCTGGCGGACGCGGGCGCCACTCCCGGGACGTCCCGGTACATGGAGAGCTGGGGCGACTCCATCGTGGCGAACGGGGGCAAAACCAAGGCGCTCGCGGCCGAGCTGGGCATCGTCCGGACCGCCGTGCGGGTGGACTCGATGGCGAAGTACGGCGCGCTCTCGCGCGGCGACGCCGACCTGTACCTGCGGTTCCCGCCGAAAAGCTACCGCGAGAAGGTGTGGGACCACGCCGCGGGCGTCGCGATCGTGCAGGCCGCAGGCGGGGTGATCACGGACGGAGAGGGGCACGCGCTGGACTTCACGAAGGGGCGGTTCCTGGAGCAGAGGGGGGGGATCATCGCGAGCGCGAACCCGAGCCTACACGCCGACGTGCTGAACGCGCTCGCGAAGAGCGAAGAAGAGTGAAGTCGTAACGTAGCGTCTGTAGAAAAAGGGTTTTGTTTGTACGAGCGCTCGAGCCGCGATCGCTCCGCCATCCGCTCGCGCTCCGCTTCTTCCATGCGCACCCACGCACACGTACACACGTATGTACATCTTCGGCTCAGATCAGATTTCATCCCCCGCCGCGAGCGCGCGGTCGGCGAGAATAACGTACGCGCGCGCGTGGACGCCCCACGTGACCCGCCCGACGGAGACGTCGAGGCTGGCGGCGAGCGACGCGATGTCCCGCGCCACCGCCGCGCCGTCCGGGCCGCGGAAGCCGGCGCGGAGCAGGGGCGCCGCGCCGGCAGCCGCGCGCGCGGCCGCCACCGGTGACGCCACCGTGATCGGCGGCCCGAGAAGCGCACGCACGCAGAGCGCCTCCGCGAGCGCGCGCGTCAGGCGCGCGCCCGAGGGATCGCGCGGCGCGAGCAGCCGGCGCAACGTCGCGGCGGCGTCGGCGACTTTGCGCGCGTCGACACCCGCGCCGCCCGCCGCCTCGAGCGCGAGGTCGTCCGCGGACGTCGTCGGGTCGGCGAGCAGGGCGTTTAGGCGCGCGAGGCGCTCCGCGTGGTTTCCACACGCGGGGCTTTGCGCGTCGCACCCACGTGCGCCGGCCGCGACGAAGAGGCACGCGGCGCGGACGCGGAGCGCGTCGAAGGCGCGGCGCGCGTCGCGGAGGCGCGCGGCGTCGAACTCGAGCGTCTCCGGCATGAGTTCGGAACTCGAGCCTCCGTTGTCGGGCGCTTCGACGCTTTGATCGTTCGAGGTGACGAGATTGACGAGCGCGACGCGCACCAGGCCCTCGTGGGAGGTGGCGCGCGTCGCACGAACGGAGACGGGATCGGGATCCGGCGCGTTTGGGATCGCGTCGGCGGCGCGCGCCGAGCCGTACGCGTTCCCCGAACGCATCGCGAACGCGAAACGACGCGTGTTCGTCGCGCCCGCCGATGTCGCCGATGTCGCGTTCGGACCAGTGTCCGCGTCTCGAACGCCTTGCGTCTCGAACGCCAGCGCGGGAATCGACGCGTCCAGCGCGTGTGCCGCGCGCGTCGCCGCCGCGAGCCACGCGCTCGTGCGCGGCAGCGCCGCCGCGAGAAGCGCGGCGTCGCCGCCGCCGCCGCCGCCGGCTGCGGCGACGGCTTCGGCGACGCCGCGCCGCGCCGCGAACCGGTCCCAGGCCCACGCCGATCCCTCGGCGACGCCCCGCTCGTCGCGGCGCGCCAGCGGCGCTAGGCTCGCGACCGCGACGTTCGCGACGTCCCGGCGGACGAGCGCGAGCGCGGCGAAGAGCTCGCGCAGCGCGTGCGCGACGGCGTCCGCGGCGACGCGCAACGCGCCGAGCGCGTCTCCGCCGGAAGAAAGAGCCGACGCCTCGGCGGCGAGCGCGCCCACCTGACGTTCCAGAGCCTCGGCGTTTAGGGTAGCGCGCGCGTCGCGCGCAGGCGCGCCGAGCCTCGCGAGCATGCGCGAAGCCTCGCGCGTGACCTCCGCGAACGCGTCGCCGAGCGCGCCCGGGTCGTCCGCGACGCGCGCGAGCGCGGCGGCCGCCGCCGTGGGCGTGAGACGCAGCAGCAACGCCGCCTCCGCCTCCGAGCGTCGGTGCTCGGGGCACAGCGACGCCAGCGCGTCACCGAGCTCGGCGACCACCCCCGCGGCGCGTCGCACGTCCTTCTCGAGCAGGGCGTCGCGCGTCGCGTCCCAGAACGCGCGGGTCATGGCCTCGCGGACGCGCGCGCCCAGGGCGTCGGCGTCGACGCCGGGCGCGGCGTTCGCCGAGGGCGCGTGGTTCGCGGGGAGGCGCCACTCGGGATCGACGAGGAGCTCGTGCATGATCGCCTCGTTTTCGTAAGCCTCCGCGGACGTTCGGGCGCGCGAGGAGCTCTCGGACGGCTCGGTAGCCTCGTCGCTCGCGGCGCGGCGCGCGGCGTAGGCGGCGAGGCGCGACGCGCGCGCAGCCTCGCGCGCCTCCACGCGCCGAGCCGCGCGCGTCGTCCCGGGAGGTTCGGCGGCGGTCTCGCGACCCGGAACCGCCGCCGAATCGGCGGCGTCGGCGGCGTCGGCGGCTTCCGCGGCTTCGTCGCGCGCGACGCGCACGCGCGCGGCGCGCCGCGCGCGGTCAAAGCGCTCGACGCCTTCCTGCCCGGCCAGACCGCGGACCTTCCCGCGGAGGACACGCGCGTCGTCGGCGAGCGCCACGAGAATCGCGCGCGCGTCAGATCCCTCCGGGAAATCTTCCGCCCGCGCGTTCGCGCCGCACGCGCGCCTCGCGGAGGTTTCCATCTCGACGGCGGCGCGCGTCAGCTCGCGCTCCAGCGCGGCGGCGTCGCGCGCCTTCCACCTCTGAAACGCGCGGGCGTACACGCGCCACTCTGCTGCGAAGCGACGCAACAACACACGCGGCGAATGTTGAATCGGAACCGTTTTTGAAACGGAGGAATCCGTTTCAAAAACGGTCGTCGCGCGCGTCGTCTCCGGAGAAGAAACTTCTTCCCCGGCGAGGGCGCGCGCGAGCGCGTCCGCGGCGCGCGCCGTTTCCCGCGCGCTCTCTTTCAGCGCGCGCGCGTGGTCGCCGCGCGCCTCGGCCGCGCCCGCCGCGCCGAGAACCACCTCGGGGAACGACGCGACGGCGTACGCGCACAGAGCTTCGCGCGCGGGGAACGCGTACGGCGCCTCGCTTCCGTAAACGGGGTTCGCTTCCGCTTCCGTCTCTCTTCGCGCTTCGACCCCCCGAGGCTCACACCGCGGGGAGAGGATCGCGGCGAACGTCGCGCTCTCGCGCGTCGTCTCGCCGTCTCGCCGCGCGCCGCGCGCCGCGCGGTCCGCCGCGTCGAGTTTCCCCGCGACGCGCGCGAAGAACAAACGCGCCGCGTTCAGAACCCTCTCGTCCCGCGCGGCGTCCGCGAACGCGTCAAACGCGCTCGCGTCGTCATTCTCGCGCGACGCTTCCATCGGTCCCGGTCCCGGTCCCGGCTTTCCCGGCTTTCCCGGCCGCGTCGCGAGGAAACGCGCGGCGAGATGGCGCGACAGACCGCGTTCCGCCGCGAAGCGACGCCATGCTCTCTGCGCGCGGACAGCCGCGAACGTTTCGCGAGCCGTTTTTAATTTTAACGACTCGTTCGTTGACTCGAGACGCGCGCGCCGCGCCGAAACTCCGCCGCGTCTGGCGGCGGCGGCGCGCGCGACGCGCGCGTT
>Ga0181558_10004587_pt1 | contig 12342 bp, 12 predicted proteins | sample 011ome_22_FD_133754 | JGI IMG/M metagenome (GOLD analysis project Ga0181558, IMG submission 133754) | Coastal salt marsh microbial communities from the Groves Creek Marsh, Skidaway Island, Georgia - 011507BT metaG (megahit assembly) | ecosystem: Environmental > Aquatic > Marine > Intertidal... | reverse complement strand
GGACCAGATCGGCGGGCTGGAGGTCCAAAACGCCGATGGCGAGTGGGTCGCTGCCACCCCCATGGAAGGCGCGTTTGTGGTGAATGTCGGCGACATGCTGCAGAACTGGACCAACGGGCGCTTCATCTCGATCAAGCACCGGGTCATCAACCGGTCCGGCAAGGAACGCTATTCGGTGCCGTATTTCCTGAACCCGGACCTGACCGCACTCGTGGAGCCGCTGCCGGAATTCGTCAGCGACGACAACCCGCCCCGCTTCGAGCCCGTCCATGTGGGCGAGTTCCTGTCCAAACGTTTTGATTCCATCTGGCCCCGCATGGCCACCTGATCCCTTTTTTCGGAGTATCCGCATGCGTTGTGAAGTTGTTGCCGTCGGCACGGAGTTGCTGCTGGGTCAGATCGTGGACACCAATTCGTCGTGGATTGGTGAACAGTTGGCGCTGGCCGGGATCGATTCCCATTTTCAGGTGAAGGTCGGCGACAATTTCGACCGCATGGTGTTCTGCATTCGGCAGGCGCTCGAACGCAGTGACGCGGTGATTTGCTGCGGCGGTCTCGGCCCCACCCAGGACGATATCACCCGCGACGTGATCGCGAAGATCATGGGCGTCGAGATGGTCCGCGACGACGCGATCGCCGCCCATATCCGCGAGATTTTCGAGGGCCGCGGTCGCCCGATGCCCGAGAACAATTTGCGCCAGGCCGATGTGCCGGTTGGTGCGCGCTCCATCGAACAGATGCCGGGCACCGCGCCGGGGCTGGTCTGCCCCATCACCGTCGATGGTTCTCACAAGGTGATCTACGCCGTGCCGGGCGTACCCCACGAGATGCGCGAGATGATGCTGGGCACCATTCTCGACGACCTGCGCCGGCGCGACGGCGACACCTCTGTGATCCGCTCGCGGGTGCTGCGGACCTGGGGCTATGGCGAATCCGCGCTGGCCGAAACCCTGGCCGACCGGGTCAATGCGCTGGATACGGAGGGCCATGCTACCATCGCCTTTCAGGCCAGCGGAATCGAGGGCATCAAGGTCCGCATCACCACCAAGGCTGCCGACGATGCCGCCGCCGAAGCGATCATTGCAGCGGAGGAAGCGCTGATCCGCGAACTGGTGGCCGACCATATCTTCGGGGTGGATGACGAGAGCATGGAGACCGTCGTGCTGGCCATGCTGCGCGAACGCGGCCTGACCTTCAGCGCGGCGGAAAACCTGACCGGCGGTATCCTGTCGAGCCGGATGACCGCGCTGGACCCGGGGATGGAGGTGTTCAAGGGCGCGACCATTGCCCCCCATGGCACCAACGAAAGCGCCCGCGCCCTGCCCGGCGAGGACCGGGCCGTAGCCGCCGCGATGAACGCGCGGGAGATGATCGGCACCGATATCGGGGTCGCCGCGCTGGCGCCACTGGAAGGTGAAGAACACCCGCCGGGAACCGTGTTCGTCGCGGTCGTGCTGCCCGACCGGGCCGAAGCCAAAACCGTCGCCCTGCCCGGCGTACTGTCGCGAATGCGCAGCTATGCCGTGATCACGGTCCTCGACCTGCTGCGCAAGCGCCTGGCCGAGAGCGGCTGAACCGCGGACGACGAAGATCGCGCAACTGAACACCACGACGGGTCCGGGCGCAGGCAACGCCCTGCCCTATGCCATGATCGTTCTGGCGGCGCTGATCATCGCCTCCAATCATGTGCTCGCGCGTTATATCGGCGGGGTGATCCCGCCCTTCGGAATGGTGTTCTGGCGCAGCGCGGTCAGCGCGGCATTCCTCCTGCTCTTCGCCTGGTCGGGGCTACGCCAGCACCACCAGCTGATCCTCCGGCACTGGAAGCTGTTCGTTCTGATGGGGCTGCTCTTCGTGCCGCTTGGCAACGGCCTGATTTACACCGCCTACACCTTCACCACCGCGATCAACGGCGGCGTGGTGTCCGCTTCCCAGCCCGCGATCACCGTGCTGCTGGTCTGGCTGCTGTTCCGCGAGACGATCACCTGGAAGCAGGCTGTCGGGATCGTAATTGCCGGACTGGGCGTGCTGGTCATCATCACCCGGGGCGATCCGGCTGCCGTGCTGCGGATGGAGTTCAATATCGGCGACCTGATCATGCTCATCGCGATTGCCTTTGCGGCCCTCTACAACGTGCTGATCCGCAACATTCCCGACGAGATCAAGGTGCCCGAACTGATGTTCGTGGTCATGGTGACGGGCCTACTGGCGGCACTTCCCGTCTACATCCTGGAGACGATCTTCATCCTGCCCGTGCCGGTGAGCTGGCTCTCCATCGGATCGTTTCTCTGGGTCGGCATCGCGGTCACGGCCATCGCCGTCGGACTGCTCAACGCCGCGATCCGCCGGATCGGCGCCAACAAGGCGAGCATGTCGAACTACATGCGCGCGCTGTTCACGGCATTGCTGGCGGTCGTTCTTCTCGGGGAAGAGTTCCAGACCTTCCACACCATCGCCATGGTGCTGGTGATCGGCGGGGTTTACCTGATGACGCTCGGGCGGAAAGCCCCGGCCTAGGTCTATCTCAGCGGCGAGAACGGCACCGGTTTGAGGATCTTGGTCTCCATCTTGACGATGAGCTCGGAGTCCTTGAGTGCCTTGACGTATTCGAGCCAGCCCGGATCCTCGTACATAGCCGTGCGGCGGCGCTCCCGGTCGCCCTGATCCTCATAGCGCCACATATGCACCACCTGGCTCAGGTCCCCCACATCGCAGGTGAACATGCCCACGAACCCTTCCAGATATTGCATCTGATAGGGCAGCGCCATGCGCTCCCAGAGTTCCAGAAAGTCACCGGTGTGAACGGGCTTGGTGGTGTAGGTGCGGTGATCGATGATCATGAAAACTGTCCTCTGTCGTCAGGCTGGATTGTGTCGTTGCGGGGGTGTGCGCTGCCTCGGCACGGTTGGCGATCCACATGGCTACGGCGAATGCCAGAACGGCCAACACCACCAGGCGGATCAGGCGGAACATGGTTCGACGGGGACCCTATTCGGTGTAGGACGGGTCGATCCGGTCGAGGCGGCGCAGCCAGGCCGGCCAGTCGGCGGAACCGCGCCCGGCATTGTGGGACTTGCGCTGTTCGGCGTAGTGGTCGAGCACCTCTTTGGAGGGCATCACGAAGTCGTGGCCCGCGGCCTGCTGCTGGAGCTGCAGCTTGCAGGCGGTCTCGAGCTCGCGCATCAGCATGAAGGCGTCGCGCATCGACTTGCCCACCGTCACCGGCCCGTGGTTGCGCATCAGCAGCGTGTGCTTGTCACCCAGAGCCTCGGCAATCGCCGCGCGCTCATCGAGATTCTCGGTAATGCCCTGATAGTCGTGGAACCCTATATTGTTCCAGAACTGCATGCCCGACTGGGACAGCGGCAACACGCCGTCGGGCTGGTTGGCGACCACGATGCACTCGGGAATATGGGTGTGGAAGACGGCGTTGATGTCCGGCCGGGCGCGCATCAGCCCGCCATGCAGGGTGAAGCCCGGCTTGTTCACGTGGAAGCTCTCATCCACGTCGTCGTTGCGGGAATCCACCTTCACCAGATTGGACGCCGTGACCTCGTCATAGAGCAGTTCATGGGCCTTGATCAGGAAAAAGTCGGGCTCGCCGGGCACCCGGATCGAGACATGGTTGTAGATCGAATCCGCCCAGTTGTAGAGATGCACCAGCCGGTAGGCCGCCGCGAGATCGACGCGGGCCTGCCACTCCTCAGAGCTGACATTGTCCCGCACGGAGGGGACATCCCGCAATTGCACGACATTTGAAGTCATCGGATTTCCTCCCGATTACACCCGGACGATCTTGCCCGGGTTCATGATGTTGTCCGGATCGAAGGCAAGTTTCAGCGTCCGCATCAGGGACACCGCCTCGCCGTGTTCGGCGATCAGGAAATCCATTTTGCCCGCACCGACCCCGTGTTCGCCGGTGCAGGTGCCGCCCAGGGAAATGGCGCGCTGGACGAGCCGTTCGGTGCACTCCTTGACCCGCTTGAGCTCGTCCTTGTCGTCGGGATCGAGCAGGAAGATACAGTGGAAATTGCCGTCACCGGCATGGCCGACAATCGGCACTTCGAAGCCGGACGCCCGCGTGTCCTGTTCGGTCGCCAGCAGGCACTCGGCCAGGCGCGAGATCGGCACGCAGACATCGGTCGACAATCCCTGCTTGCCCGGCGCCCTGGCCAGCGCGGCATAATAGCCGTCATGGCGCGCCTGCCAGAGATGGTTGCGCTCCTCCAGGCTCGACGTCCACTGGAAGGCCGAGCCGCCGAAATCGTCGGCGATCTCGCGCACGGTGTTGGCCTGCTCCTCGACCCCGGCTTCGGTGCCATGGAACTCGTAGAACAGCGTCGGCTTGGCCTCGTAGCCCTTGAGGTCGGCGTAGTCGATGGTCCACTCCATCATCAGGGCATCGAGGATCTCGATCCGCGCGACCGGCACCCCGGCCTGGATGGTCAGGATGACGCTGTCCACCGCGTCCTTCAGGGACGGGTACTGACAGACCGCCGAGGCGATCTTCTCGGGAATGCCGTAGAGCTTGAGCTGCACCTCGGTGATCACGCCCAGCGTGCCTTCCGAGCCGACAAACATCCGCGTCAGGTCGTAACCCGCCGAAGACTTCTTGGCCCGCCCGCCGGTCTTCACGATGCGGCCATCGGCCATCACGACCGTCAGGCCGAGCACGTTTTCCTTCATGGTGCCGTAGCGCACAGCGTTGGTGCCGCTCGCCCGGGTCGCGGTCATGCCGCCGAGCGAAGCATCTGCCCCCGGGTCGATGGGAAACATCAGGCCGGTGTCGCGCAGGTACTCATTGAGCTGCTTGCGCGTCACCCCGGCCTGCACCCGGCAGTCGAGATCCTCGGCATTCACTTCCAGCACCTCGTTCATCTGGCTCATATCGATGGTGATCCCGCCATGGGGCGCGGTGACATGACCTTCCAGCGATGTCCCCGTACCAAACGGGATGATCGGCGTGTGATGCGCCGCGCAGATCTTCACGATCTCCGAGACTTCTTCGGTCGAATGCGGAAAGCAGACAGCATCCGAGGGCACCGGCTTGAAATAGTCCTCCCCCCGCCCGTGCTGCTCGCGCAGGGCCATCGAGGTCGAAATCCGGTCGCCCAGCAAGCTTTGCAGCGCCGCAAGTACCGGCGAGCCGCTTTCGGCCCGCGCGTAAGCCTGATCCGTCATAGAGTTCTTCCTCGTCCCAATACGATGGAGGCAGTCTAGCACCACCAAAGTAACGGGCCTAGACGGGCCGGTCCGAGACGAGATACCCGGATCAAGTCCGGGTATGACGTTGGAGGGGAACCGCGGTGCTCGCTTTCTATCGTCATGCCCGGGCTTGACCCGGGCATCTCCGGCACCGGAGCATGGGAAACCCGCCAACGCGGGCATGACGTTATGGGGAGGAGATTCAAATGACAGGCGCACTCGAAGGCATTCTGGTGGTTAGCATGGATCAGGCCGTCGCCGCACCCTATGTGGCTTCGCGCTTGGCCGACGGCGGCGCGCGGGTGATCAAGATCGAACGTCCGGACGGGGATTTCGCGCGCAGCTACGACCGGGTCGCGAAAGGGCAAAGCGCCTATTTCGTCTGGCTCAACCGGGGCAAGGAATCCATCGCGCTGGACATCAAGGACCCCGAGGACGCCGCCCTGCTCCGCAACATCATCGCCAAGGCCGATGTGTTCATTCAGAACCTCGCGCCGGGTGCAGCCGCCCGGTCCGGCTTCGACAGCGCGGAACTGCGCCAGGCTTTCCCGCGCCTGATCACCTGCGACATCTCCGGCTATGGCGATGAAGGCCCCTACCGGGACATGCGCGCCTATGACCTGCTGGTGCAGGCCGAGAGCGGGCTCTGCTCGGTGACCGGGACCCCGGACGGGCCGGGCCGTGTGGGCGTGTCGGTCTGCGACATCGCCTGCGGGATGGCCGCCCACGCCGCGATCCTGGAAGCGCTGTTCCACCGGGAGCGCACCGGCGAAGGCCGGGCGATCAAGTCCTCGCTCTTCGACAGCATGGCCGACTGGATGACCGTGCCCTATCTGCACGAAGTCTATGGCGGCAAGGCGCCACAACGCGAAGGCCTGCATCATCCCTCGATTGCGCCCTATGGCGCCTACGATACGGCGGACGGCAACCAGGTGGTGATCGCCATCCAGAACCAGCGGGAATGGGCGCGGCTCTGCGCTGACGTGCTGCAGACCGCCGATCTGGCCGACCGCCCGGCCTTCCATGACAACGTCGCCCGGGTCGAGAACCGCGCGGCCCTGAACGCCGAGATCGCGGCGATCTTTACCAAGCTTCCACGGGACGAAATCGTCACCCGCCTGAAAGCCGCCAAGATCGCCTTCGGCGCGGTCAACAACGTCGCAGACTTTGCGGCCCACCCGCAGTTGCGGACGATGGAAATCGAGACACCCAAAGGCCCGCTGGACGTGGTGGCGCCGCCTGCGCAGATCGTTGGTGATTCAAGCGTGCTCGGCCCCGTACCCGCCTTGGACGAGCACGGACACAACATCCGCGAGGAGTTTTCGACCTAGTCCAGTGTCGGGTCGATCACGACCTTGCCGATGCCGGCGCGGTCTTCGACCCGGCATTGGGCGTCGGCGGCCTGGCTGAGCGGATAGACCTTGTCGATAAGCACCTTGATGTCGCGCTCACCTGCGCGCGCAAAGGCCTGTTCCAGCCCGCCGGGCGCTTCGCGCGGCTCGCCAATGATCTGTAATTGATAAAGATACAATCGCCGCACATCGAGGGGCACATCCGCGCTCGCCGAGGCATTGCCCGCGGTCACCAACTTGGAGCCCCGGCCCATGGACTGGATGACCTGCGGGAACAAGTCCGGGTCGGCGACGCTTTCGCAGACGCCATCTACGCCCTTGCCGTCGGTCAGCTTCATGAGTTCATCGTGCAGGTTCGCGCTGCGGTAGTTGATCCCATGGTCGGCCCCCAGCTCGAGGGTCGCCGCCACACGGTCGTCGCTGCCCGCTGCCGCGATCACCTCCGCACCGCACCACTTGGCGACCTGAATGCAGGCTGCGCCCAGCCCGCCGGTCGCCCCCATCACCAGAACGCGGTCACCCGCTTTCGTGTCGAGGACGTTTTCGACCTGGTTCGACGCGGTGGCCAGATGGCGGCCAATCACCGTGGCCTCATGAAAGCCGAGACTGTCCGGGATCGGCACCGTGCGCGCGGCGTTCGTGCGAACATATTGCGCATACCCGCCCCAGACCGTGACGCCGAGCATGTCGGCGGGGCCGAGACCGGGGATCACCACATGGGAGTTCGGATTGTCGGTGGGCAGGAAGATACTGCAATAAACCCGGTCGCCGATTTTGCGGTCGGTGACATTCTCCCCGACCTCAACGATCACACCGGACGGATCGACGCCCGGCACATGCGGCAGCGCCGGCTTGTGGGCATAGGTACCGTCACGCAGATAGATATCCAGCGTCCGGTTGACCGTAACCGCCCGCACCTCGACCAGCACATCGTCAGGGCCGATTTCGGGTGTGTCGGTCTCCTGATAGGACAGAACCTCCGGTCCGCCGAATTCGGTGATGACGATCGCTTTCATGGCAAGCTTCCTATATGACACTACGCTGGAGAGGGCGCGCGAAGCTCAGCTCGTGGCCGTCCGGGTCCGTCAGGTGAAAATACCGCTCCCCCCAGGCCGCGTCCTCCGGGGCTGTATCCGGGTCCAGCCCTGCATCGACCGCGCGCACGAACATCGCATCCACGTCCGAGACGTAGAAGATTGCCCGCCCCCACCAGGACAGCTTCACGTTCTCCGGCTGGGCAATGATGTTGAGAAACCCATTGCCCGCAGCAAAGGAGGTGAAGGCATCATCCGGTCCGCCATAGATCCGTTCAAACCCCAGCGCCTCGTAGAACGCCACCGAGCGAGCCATGTCGTGGGTGCCCAGCGTGACGGCCGACAGGCCTTCGATGGTGGGGGCTGCGCTCATGGTTTCCGGCTATTGAACCTTCACGGGCTTGCCGGTTTCGGCCGATTCCACCACAGCCTCCAAAACAGCAATGCCGTGAACCACATCGTCCTGGGGCACCGGATATTCCGCGTTGCCCGCGCACGCCGCTGCCAGCGCTTCCAGTTCGGCGTTGACCATGTCGAAGCCGGAGAAATCCTCGGACTCGGATTCGATTTTCCCGGTCGCGCCGGTGATCGGCCCGTCACCGTTCTGCACGAATTCGAAGGACGACAAATCCGGTTTGCGGATCTCGATGGCGCCGCCCAGACCATAGGCCTGCATGCGGAAGCTCGGGGCCGTCGCCAGCATGTTGGCCATATAGCCGGACATGCCGTTTTCGAACATGAACAGCATTGAGGAGGTGTCATCGGTGTCGTTGGGAACCGCGCGGCGGAAGGACTGGCAATAGACCTCATCGATCTTGCCGAAGAGGTTGATGTAGATGTCGATCAGATGCACCCCCATCGGGGTCAGCCCACCCACGGGTGTTTCGGTCTTGTCGGCGCGCCAGGCTTCCTTTGCCAGGAACATGCCGTTGGGCGCGCACATGGTGCCCTCTACATGCATCAGTTCCTTGAGCGCACCGGCGTCCACGATCTCCTTGGCCCGATGGACCGAGGGATGAAAGCGGCGGTTGAAGCCCGTCGCCAGCACCACGCCCGCCTTCTCGCAGGCGGCGAAGGCGGCCTCGGCATCGGCCTTGGTCAGGGTCAGTGGCTTTTCACAGAAGACATTCTTGCCCGCAGCGGCCGCGGCCTCGATCTGCTCGAGATGCTTCGAATGGGGTGTCGCCAGAACAACAGCATCGAGGTCATCTATGGCCAGCAGGTCTTCATAGCTGTCTACCAGCGTGAAGCCCTTTTCGTCGGCATAGCCCTGGGCCTTCGACTTCGTGCGTGTCGCGCCATGGGTAAAGGTGATGTTGTCCGACTTGCTCTGGACCGAATCCACCAGAACCTTGCCCCACCAACCGAGGCCGACAATTGCTGCGTTGATCATGTTTCTTCCCCAAACTCTTCAAGAACTTAAAAACGAATGCACATAATACGGCACACAGTTTCAAATGTCTGCCGACCCTGGCCGTTTTCACGGCCCTCGAAATCTGCCGATGATACCTGCTGAATACGGCGAAATCCGAACCGTGGAATTCGGGACGGTATGCCTGTTCCCCCGGCCCGGCTATACTTTGAATCAACCGTCCGCGCCTGCGCGCGGTTCCAGAACATCAAAAAGGGGGAAGACGAGATGAGCTTACGTGTCGGCGTTGTCGGACTTGGAATCATGGGTGGCGCGTTTGCCGCGAACATTGCCAAGGGCGGCTTTCAAGTCACGGGTTACGATCCGGTGAAGTCGAAGGTGAACGCACTGGTCAAGGCCGGCGGCAAAGCCGGGAAGAGCGCAGCCGACGTGGCACGCAAGTCCGACGTGGTCTTCACTTCCCTCACCTCGCCGGCGATCCTCGATGCCGTGGTGGCCGGCAAAGACGGGCTTTTGGCAGGTGCCCATGAGGGCCTCATCGTGCTCGAAACCTCGACCCTGGACATCGAGGACAAGGAACGCGCACGCCAGGCACTCGCTAGGAAAAGCGCGATCCTGATGGACGCCCCGGTCAGCGGCGCGGGAAAGCAGGCCGCCACCGGCGACATCACCATCATGGTCAGTGGCACCAAGAAGGACTTTAACCGGGTCAAGCCGGTGCTCGAGGCCTTCACCATGCTGCAGTATCACGTCGGTCCGTTCGGCGACGGCATTAAGCTGAAGATGCTGATCAACATGCTGATCAGCGTCCACGGAGCGGCCTTCGCCGAAGCAATCACGCTGGCCCGCGCGTCGGGGATCGATCTGGATGTGTTCGGTGAAGTGCTCAAGAAATCCGCCGGCAACTCGCGGGTGATCGAATATCGCGGGCCGCTGATGCTGGCTGACGAATACGCCGACCCGAAGGTGAAAACCGCCGACCTGACCGTGATGATCAAGGACAACAACCTGATCGAGGACTACGCCAAGGACAACAACGCGCCCGTGCCGGTCTTCCAGGCGAGCATGTTCTCCGCCTATGCCGCATTGGCCCAGGGCTATGACAATGAAGACCCCGGCGTGGTCACGCGCATCTACGAGCAGATGGCCGGTATCCCGCGCAAGAAGAAGCGCGCACCGGCCCGGCGCAAAACCGCCAAGAAGAAGTAGGCATGGCAATGAACGCGGGCGTTATCGGGCTGGGCAATATCGGCGGCGGCGTGGCCCGCAATCTCGCCGCCGCGGGCCATACGGTGGTCGGCTTCGATATCGACCCGGCGTGCATCACCGCGGCGGGCGCGCAGGACGCCGCCGATGCGGCCGAAGTCGCCGAGCGCGCCGATCTGATCGTGCTGGCCGTAGCCTCGCTGACCGCGTGGCGAGCCTCGCTGGCCGCCATCGTGGCGACCGGGCGGCGCGGACTGATCGTGGCCGATCTCTGCACCTTCCCGCTGTCCGAAAAGGAAGCGGCCCATGAGGAGCTCCGCCGCGCCGGGATCGCCTTGCTCGATTGCCCCGTCAGCGGGGCGCGCCCCCAGGCACAGGCGGGCGAGCTTGCCATGCTGGTCAGCGGGGATACCGATGCCTTCGACCGCGCTCAACCAGCACTTCAGGCGTTCTGCAAGAGCGTGACCTATGTGGGGGACTACGGCATGTCCTCGAAAATCAAATACGTCATCAACCTGATGATCTCGATCCAGAACATGGCCTGCGCTGAAGCCTTCCTCCTGGCCCGCAAGGCCGGGATCGATCTGAACCAGATGGCGGATGCCGTCATGGACAGCGCGGCCTATTCGAAGGTCTTCGAAATTCGGGCCGAGAAGTGGATCAGTGGCGACTACGGCGATCCCACGGCCGAGCTGGCGATCCAGCTCAAAGATAAGGACATCATCCGCGATTTCGCCGACGCGGTCGGCAGCCCCACACCGATGTTCGATGCGGCCATCCCCTACTACATCGCCGCCGGGTCCCAGGGACGCGGCCAGCAGGACGCCGCGTCCATCCTCGCCGTGCTGGAACACATGGCGGGCATTCCACGGGACGAACCGCCGGCGTCCTAAATCCAGCGCCGCACCCTCGCCTTGTAGTCCAGATAGTCCTGCCCGAACTTCGCTTCGAGGAAAGCCTACTCGCGCGCGATCACCACGTAGTGGATGACCAGCACAGCCGGGACACAGCCCGCGACGATCCAGATGCGATCGAAGTACAGCGCCAGTCCGACGCACAGAAGCACAAACGCCACATAGATCGGGTTGCGCGACCAGCCGAATACGCCGCTGGCCACAATCGCCGTGGTCGGGCGTTCGTGGAGCGGGCTGGTGCCCGCCCGCCAGAGAGTCATCGCGGACAACAGCGCCAGCAACAGACCACCGCCAATCCCGATGATCCCGCCGGGAAGCTGAATGGGTTCCGGGATCACCCGCAAAGGAACCAGATAGTCCAGGCCGAGCCCCAGCAGCACCCCTGCCAGAAAAACGAAGGGCGGGAGGGGAACATATTCGCGATCTTGGGATGCACTCAAAACTCGTCACCTTTCAAGGTACAGGGGCTAGCCAGTTGGTGGCCACGCTATCGATGAAATACCAAGCCGACAGTTCGGCCAAGTCCGCTCTGGATTGTTTCACTCCGTTCGCAATGACGTGGTGGGTTCAACACTGTATTCGCATCACCACATCCCGTCGTTCCCGTGCAGGCGGGAACCCATAAACTCAGGCAGCCGCCTGATTGAACATGGTGTTTATGGATGCCCGCCTGCGCGGGCATGACGATGGAGGGGCAATCACTGCCACAACGAATCTCCCTTAAGCCTCATCCTGCGGAGCGCGCGCAGCGTGCGCCTCGAAGGATGCTGGGGAACGCAAAAACCGAGCAAATCCAAGTATCCTTCGAGACGAGCCTGCGGCTCTCCTCAGGATGAGGCTTCTGTCTGGCCCGGGTCCCTCACGTCGCCTCTCATTAAAGCTGTCATTACGAGGGCCGGAGGCCCGCGGTAATCCAGAGTGGATTTCACTCAGCGGCGCCACGGCCTGAACAAATTACTGGCTGCTCTTCCGAACCAGCGCGGTTTTGACCGGCTTCGCGCCGCCCCCTATGATTGCGCCTTCAATTAAGGGGAAACTCCATGACCGAAAAATACCACCTGATCAGCTCGTTCACCTGACCATGGGTCCAGCGCGCCGTGATCCTCTTGCGTGCCAAAGACATCGAGTTCGACGTGACCTATGTGAACCTGCAGGACAAGCCGGACTGGTTTCTGGAGATCTCGCCTCATGGCAAGGTCCCCGTCCTGAAAGTCGGTGATGAGATACTTTTCGAGTCCAACGCCATTGCGGAATACCTC
>Ga0181558_10004575_pt1 | contig 12365 bp, 5 predicted proteins | sample 011ome_22_FD_133754 | JGI IMG/M metagenome (GOLD analysis project Ga0181558, IMG submission 133754) | Coastal salt marsh microbial communities from the Groves Creek Marsh, Skidaway Island, Georgia - 011507BT metaG (megahit assembly) | ecosystem: Environmental > Aquatic > Marine > Intertidal zone... | reverse complement strand
CGGACACCACGCGTTTGTTTTCTCGAACGTCGCGCTCGCGAACCCGCCGCCGTTCGCGACGGTGCGCGTCGGGACGCCTGATGAGGACGCGCGTTCGTGGAGAAGGACCTCGGGACCTTCGATCGTGAACCCATCATCGAGTGATGACCAAAACGAACGCGGTTCCGCGTCATCAACGGGCGTTCGTCCGTCCGAGTTCGAGTCCGAGTCCGAGTCAGAACGCGTGCGAGAACAGCCGCGGGCGCTGCTCCTGTGCTGGCCGCCGCGGGAGGAGCCCGGCGCGGACGTCCCGGCGGAGGTGTCGCTGATGGCGCGCAGCGCGCTCGCGCGCTTCCGGGGCGACGCCGTGCTGTACGTCGGGGAGGCGCCCGAGCCGGACGGCGACGAGGCGTCACGAAACGCGCGCGGTGCCACCGCCGGGCCCGCGTTCCACGCCGAGCTCCTCGCGGGGTGGCGACGCGTCGAGTCCGTCCCGCTGCCCCGTTGGCCGGGCGCGGCGGACTCGCTGACGGTGTGGCGGCGGCGCGCGCGGGAGGCGGAGCGCGACGCGGACGTTCGTCACTCGGGTCACTCGGGTAAAAGTGACCTCGAGCCGCTCGAGCCGCTCGAGCCGCTCGGCGCGGACCTCTCGCCTCCGCGGCGGCTTTCGCGTTCACCGACGAACAACGCGGAAGCCGCGTCTGCTCCGCGGACGGAAACCGACGACGCGCGTGCGGAGACGGCGATGACGAGCGAGACGCGCCGCCGCGCGCTTCTGCGCGAGGCGCGCGAGGCGTGGGAGTCAGCCACCGTCGCGGGAATCGCCGCGCGCGCGAGCCGAGGTGGCGCGCGCGCGATGCGCGGCGCGGAGCAAACCGCGCTTCGCGCGGTGCGCGAGCGGAGCGGCGCGTTCCGAAGGCTGGCGCTCGCGTTCCTGTGACGGGCCCCACCCCACGTTTTGCTTTTTTTCATTACGTAGCTATAGCTATGATAGCTCTCCTATCAGAGGTCATACTCGTGTTCATAGATACACACGCACTCTTCGCACGTATGTGGTCAATCACGGTCGCGCTCGGTACTCCTCGTGCGTCGCCCTGGCGATGCTGCTCTTGTACCGCGTGGCGCGCGCGCACATCAGCAGGCGGCGCGTTTCGAACCGCGAGACGTCCACGCCCGCCTTGGCGGCGAGCGACGCGAGCGTCTGACTCTTCGTCCATCCCTGCGCCTTCGCGACGCCCGGCAGGTACGTCGCCGAGCCCAGGAATCGGTTGGAGAAAGGAGGCTCGAAGAACTCGACGCTCAACCCGTGCGTGTCGAGGTCCCAATCGTACACGCGCGTTTTCCACGCGTCGTCGTCGTCGTCGTCGTCGTCGTCGTCGTCGTCGTCTCGGTAAAATTCGACGCCGTCGTCGTTACACGTCGTCGCCGCGTCTCGTACGGGCAGCGTCTCGTACGAGTGCAGCAGGGAGATCTTCACCGCCAGTCGTTCCAGCTCCGCGATGTCGGTCACCGGCGGGAAGCGCGAGTCGCGCGTCCCGGCGAGGAGCGCGTACTCGGCCAGACCGCCGCGCAGGCGCCGGGGGGAGAGCGTGCCTATGCACCCGCGGAGAGTGGATTCGCGCGACGTCTCCCAGGTCACGAAGAAAGGACTGTGAAACGAGGCACGTGTGTGAGCGTGCGTGTGCCGCGAAGGTCGGTGGACAGAGATCGCGTCGGGACGCGCGACGTACCACGTGTGGTCCGCGTACCGCGGCGGGGGAGGCACCGCGCCCGGTGGGCCGGCGATGTGCGCGAATAACACGTCGAAGCACTCGAAACACATCTCCTGCGACATTGTCGTGGGGGAGCGCCGGTCGGTGGGGCTGGATGTTAGTTCGTCCGGCGTTCGTTCGTCACGCGCGAGCGCCCCGAAAGCGCGCGTGTCACGCGTCGAGCGCCGGGTCCGCGCGAACGCGCGCGCGCACCTTAGTCGCCAGCGCGGGCGCGCTCGTCGAGGCCATCTCGACCGTCCTTCCCGCGTCTCGTCGACCGCGCGCCGCGCAGTGGCGCCGTGGGTCTCTCGTCTCAGATCGTAGTCTATGGAAACCGTCTGTCTAATCAAACTTTTCACAAACACAAACTCACAAACTCTAAACTCACAAACTCGAAAACACGCGACGCGTCGTACTACCGCTCCTCGCGCGTTTTCGGCGGCGTCGCCTGGTAGCTCGCGCGCAGGTACGCCACGATCTCCGCGCTCTCGAACATGGCGACGCCCGTGTTCGGGTCCTCCAGGTACGGCACCTGGAACGTCCCGGCGCGCCTCTGCAGCGCCGTGCGCCGCGGCGACCCGCGCGCGCACGGCTGCGAGACGTACGGAATCTCCAGCGCGCTGAGCGTCTCGCGCGCCAGCGCGCAAAACGGCGACGCCTCGTACGCCCAGAGCTGCAGCGGCTTCGCGACCGACACGGAGGGCCTCGTGTAGAACGCACCGGCGGTGCCTCTGCGGAGCGCGCCGGTGACGTCCGCGCCAGCCCCGAGCGCGTCCGCGCCGCCGCGCGCCGCCGAAGCCAGCGACGCGCGCGCCGAAGCCAGAGGGCCGGGCGCCACCAGGGGGCTCGGCGCCGCGCCGTCCAGGTACGTCGCGTACAAGTACGCCACGATGGCATCCGCGCCGCTCAAAGCCACGCCGGTGCTCGCGTCCGTCAGGAAAGGCAAAGTATCGTCTGGCTCTAAAGGCTGGTCCGCGGCGAGGCGGGCGCGCTCAGCCGCGAGGAGCTTCCTGTGCCTGGTGGCGCCGAGCGGGCACGGGCGCATCTCGCACGCCAGGTCGAGCATGCACAGCGCCTCGCGCACGCGCTTCGAGCCGCCGCACCCCTCGCGCTCGAACAGGCGCAGGGCGGGGAGGGACGCCGCGCGTGGCGTCTCGGAGCCAGACCCTTCGTCCGCGTTCGCGTCCGCGGCGAACAAAAAAGCCGCGAAAACGTCGCCGCCGACGAAGCCGCCGGCCAACTCCTCTCGCGCCTCGCGCTCGCGCCTCGCGCCCAGGCGGCGCGACTCGGTGAACCTCGCGCCCAGCGCGCGCACGAACGCGTACTCGTCCGCGACGTCCGCGCCGAGCCAGGGGCGCCAGCCGTTGACGAACAGACCGGAAGCGCCGCGAAGCACGCCCGTCGCGGCGGCGCCCGCCAGCGCGCCCAGCGCGCCGTCCGCGACGGCGAACATCCGCGGCGCCGGCGGCGAGTCGCGCGCGCGGCGCGCGGCGGCGTCGGCGGCGGACTCCGCCGCCGCCGCCGCCGCCGCCGCCGCCGGGCCCACCGCGGTGGTCCTCGCCTCGTCCCGCGCGGGCGTCCACAGCGCGTGCGCGCCGTACGGCACGCGCGACGGCAGCGCGATGCGGCACACCGGGCCGGCGGCGATGTTCTTGGCGTCCAGCACGACGCATTCCGACCGGCCGGTGGCGGCGGCGTCGCACAGCGCGCGCGGCGCGCGCTCGAGGCGGACGTTTTCGTTTTCGCTCGCGTCGTCCGCGGCGCACGCCGCCTCGTCGCACGCCACCGCGCACGCGGCTTCGTCGTGCACGTACATCACCAGCCAACCGTCGTCCTCGTCGCGCGCGTCCTCCGCGGGCACGAACTGCTGCTCCATGCCGTACCGCCCGAGGCCGTGCTCGTACGTCTCGGAGACGCCCGTCTCCAAGTCAAACTTGACCACGGCGTCAAACTTGAGCTGCGCGTCATCCGCCAGGGAGCTCTCGTGCACCCTTCCCGCGTAGGCGAACCTGTTCTTGACCCCCGCGAAGGCGTCGTTGATGCGGGGCACCTCCACCACCTCCTCGAACAGCCACCGCTCGGAGACCACCTTCCCTTCGCTCGGGTCGATGACCCACTCGTGGACGCGCGGGACGGCTTCGCCGCGCCGCAGCGCCTCTTCGATCCACTCGCGCGTCCCGTTCGCCGCCAGCGCGCCGTGGAAGAACCCATCCTCGCGCACGCCCGTGACCACCACGCGCCCGGTTTCTTCGCACTCGTACGCGTTGATGAAGTGGTACACCATCTGCGCGCCGGAGCATTCGCACCAGCGCACATCCCCGACCACCGCGCCCGTCGCCGGGTCGAGGTCGGCGAGCCCGAATCGCGCCGTCTGCGAATCGTCGTACCGAAGCGGGTGGTTCCCGCCGAGCATGCGCGTCGGCCGGATGTTCATCGAGCCCTCGAACAGCACGACGCGTCGCGCGGTGACACAGAAGTCGTGCATGAACGTCGCGCCCTGCGTGGCGTTGTGCCACAGCGACTTCAGCTCGGACATCCGCCCCGACTCGCCGTCCAGCGCGCCGAGCGAGACGTGCGGCGGGTACACCGGGTTGAACCCGAAGAAGTGCAGACGCCCCGTGTCCGGCGCGCGCTTCGGGTGCGCGGTGAACGGCACGTAGAACGGGAGCTGGTTCTCGAACGAACACGGCCCTTTGGTCTCGAGCGAGTCCGCGTCGAGCTCCCACGGCGGCATGGTGTCCTGCAGCGCCAGCATCTTGCCTCCGTAGTTGGCCAGCGCGGTGTTGGCGGAGTCTTTTAAAAAATACCCGCCGCGCAGCAGGTTGTGCACGGCGTGCGGCAGGAAGGACTCGCCCGCGGCGTTCATCAACGGCGCGAACAACCGCGTTCCCGCCTCCAGCTCGTCGTGCCAGGAGTTGGTGCGCACGTACCGGTTGCGGTACATGATGAGACGGGAGGGGTCGTCCCGTAGAGAGGCGCCGTCCGGGAGCTCGCCGTCGACTGATCGCTTCTCGTTCCGGCTGAAGTCCATCGCGTACACCATCCCGTCGCCCTCGAACCAGTGGTGCCACCCGTCCCCGAACCCGACGTTCGGCTGGTCCGCGCGCGTGCCCCACTTCTTGTAGTGCTCGCGGCCGAACTTGGGGTTCGGGCCGACGTACGAGAACTTGCCATCCGGGAAGCCGGCGGGCAGGCGCCCGGCCACGCGCATCTCCTCCGGCGCGTCCGAGAGCGACGAGTCGATCCCGACGAACCCCTCGAACACCTCGGAGAAGCTGCCGCTCGGGGCCACGGTCTCGAGCGCGTCGTCTTCGTCCGAAAAAGGCCCGCCGGTCTCGACCACCGCGGTGAGCTCCTCGGTGAGGGGCTGGAAGTTCCCCGAGAGGAACGCGGCGGCGTGTTCGCCGAAATCCGCATCCGCCAGCCGCGGGCCCGCCACGCGGTCGGCGTCCACGTACACGCGGGGCTCGTCGCTCGCGTCCCGCGCGTCGACGACGTCGTCGTCGTCCGCGGCGTCCGTCTCCACGAGCACCGTGGACGACCCGCCGGTGGACACGGACACCGCCACCGTGGCGCGCGATGTTTCGCGCGAAACCAATCGCCTCGGCAGTCTCGCGGATGCGCGCGCGCCGCGCGCGCGCGCGCCGCTGGGGCCCGCGGACGCGCTGGACATCGCGCGCGCGCCCGCGTCCGACGCGCACGCCTGCGCCGACATCGCCACCCGACTCCGATCCCACCGCCCTGTGTGGACTGCGCCGGCGAGTTTGGCGCGCGCGGCACCGCGACGTCACGCCATGCCGACTTGGCGCTGCGTTGGAAATCTCGTGCGATCGCTACACGCCGAGCGTCGCCATTCGCCGAGACGAGGACCAGATTTTTCTCTGATTTCTCTCGCGAGATCCCCTTCGCGCGATCGCGTTTCGGACTGTTTGCTCAGTGCGCGAGACGAACGCGCGATCGGAGCGAGTTCCACAATACACTCAGTCCCACGTTTCCGTAAATGCAGTTTGGCACCGCGATGTTTTTTGACCGCTGGCAAAAAATGAGCACGGTTTGTATTTGCCAAAACCCGCCCGCCGGCCACGCGCGGCGATTTTGCCGCGAAACACACTAACGCACTAAAAAATCTCATGCACTAAGTGCGCCTGGGTTCGAGCCCCAGCGAAGCCAGCGGGACGACCGTCCTCGAACGTACCACAGGCTTTGTGTCCGAGTTGGTTAAGGAGTGAGCTTTAAGCGACTGATACGATTTTTTTTTTTAGTGTCTCGTCTAAGGTTCTACTAAGGTTCTACTAAACCGTACTCTACGCGTCCTAAACCGTACTCTATCGTCCACCGCGCGTGATAGTCGCGGACGCCTCACGCCCTCGAGCCCTGGTACCGCCGCCGCCGCGCCGCCGCGTCGTCCACAGATGCCGCGCTCGCGTCGGCGCTCGCCGCGTGCGCGTCCTTTTCGCGCCGAAGAACGTCGCGGCGCGCGGCGCTCTCGAATTTTCCCGCGACGCTTCCAGCGACGTTTCCCGTCTGACTTCTCGCCTCGGCGGCGTCGTCCGCGCCGCCACCCCTACGCCATCCCTCGGCGCCGTCCCTACGAGGCAGGCTCGCCAGGCGCCTCCGCCCGGAACCCCCCTCCGAAGCGTTCGCGTTCGCGTCCGCGTCGGAGCCGTTCCCGGGCGCGGCGCCGAAAGTCTCGAAGGTTTCCCAGCGCGTGCGGCTGTTGGTGAACGCCACGACGGCCGCGTACAGGACACCCTTCTGCTCGGCGTCCTTCGCGTTCTTGTCCGCGCTCGCCGCCTGCGTCGGGCGCAGCAGGTCCAGCTCGGACCCGAACCCGTCCGTCGAGCCGCGGCCGGAGAACCACGCCGCGCCCGCGCTGACCACCTCCAGCACGCGCCCGCCGGGGTCGAGGTTCAGGTTCCGCTCGGGGCCGTACCGCCCGTCGATCTCGTCGCGGTTCTCGTACGGCCCGGGAAGCAGAACGATCTGGTCGTGGTTGACGTACGCGCCGAGCCCGCGCCCGCGCGCTTCGCCGAAGCGCGCGGCTCTTCCCGCGAGCTCCGTGACTTCGAGCGTCTGGTCGTACACGCCGCGCTTTCGAGGGTAGTCGAACCCTTTTCGCGCGACGTGCGCGCGCGGGTGCGAGAGCGTCGCCTCGATCGCGCGGCTCACGTCCCGGAAGGGCAACATGGGCGTCCCGCGGCCGTACGTGTTGTGGCCCATGGGCGAGACGTACACCGGGCAGTAAAAGAACAAGGTGGGCTCGTCCAGGACGTCCGAGCGAGGACGCGTGGGTTCCGTCCACGTCAAACCGCCGTCGTTGCTGACGGTCACGTACGTCTTGAAGCACGGCTCGTACCCCCCCTTCTGCCACTCGTAGAACTCGAGGTACGGGTACCACCGCGGGGTGTGGCATCGGATCTGCTCGGGGGTGTCGAAGAAACACCGCCCCGTCTCTTTCGTGCGGTTCACGTTGTAGTGCAGCGTCGCGTTCACCGTCCACGCGGTGAACCGCGCGCGGATCTGCTCCCCCGGGACGAACCCCGTGCCGTTGATGTACACCTCGGTGTGCCCGCTGAACGGCCCGCGCGCGCTGTACACGCCCGCGACTTGCCTGGTGAACGCGTGGAACACGTCGGGCGCCGTCTTGACGTACGTGAAGTCGAACGCCGACGCCGCGGACGAAAACGCGACGCCGTCGTGGCTCACCGTGACTCGCGTCGCCGTTCTCAAGTCGGTGACGTTGGGGCCGAACGTGGTGTTCCGCGGGGGCATCGTCTGCTGCGGCGCGGGGCACCGCACGCGGTCGTACCCGAGCCAAACGCCTCGCGATCGCAAAACGCGCGCGGGGATGAACGGCGCCCACGAGCAGTTGGTCAGGTTCTTCGTGTCCGAGAAGTTGGTCCCGTCGTCGGCGTCGCCGAAAAACGTGACAACCGGCGCGTCGTACGGGTCCCACCCATCGCCGAACATCGCGACGAGCTCCGCCGCGGTCGCGTTCAGCGCGGTGACGTTGACGACGGGGATCGAGCAGTTGCCCCGCCACGAGAAGTTCCCGAGAAACTCCACGTGGTTCGCGAGCTCGGCGTCCATCGCGCAGTCCGCGTGGCAGTCGCCGTAGAACGTCCCCGCGGCGCGCGCGCGGATCTCCGACGCGTTCAGGCGCGTCTCGCCCGTCAGGTTGAACACCGCGTCGTGCGGCCCGAGGTGGTCGTAGAAAAACTCGCACGTCACGCGCTCCGAGGGCTGGAACGGGCGGTACGCCTCCGCCGGTTCGGTGTCCTCGAAGCGCTCGAGAAACGTCACGTTCGCGCGGACGTACGACGCGTCCACGAGCGCGTACCCGATCCCGTCCGTCCCGTTCACCAACTCACCGGGCGTTCTCGGGGCGGACGAGATCGCGCTCGCCGACGGCGGCGTCGGTCTTTCCTCGCCGAGCACGGTGGCGGCGTCGCGCACCGCGGCGACGCTCACGCTCGCGCCGTCGTACTCCGCGAGGAACGCGCCGCGCGCGCGTTCCTCGACACAGCCGTCGTCGTCGTCGACGCAGCCGTTCGAGCCTTCCAGAAACGCTCGCGCGACGACCGTGCCGTTCGCGAGCGTCAGCTCCACGCGCGCGTCGTCGAGTTCAAGCCGGGTCAAACCGCGCGCCGCGAAACTCGTCGTTCGCGTCGCGTTCGTCGGCGCCGCGCGGTTCACCGTCACCGTCACCGCCGTCCCGCCCGCGTACGCGCCGGTGGCGTTGTCCGGGCGGAAGTACCCAGCCGGGGGGCCCTCGACGTACTCGAAGAACGCGAACCCGCCGGGGCCGCCGCGCGGCGTCGCCGCCGCGCTGGAGTCCGCGCTGAACACCACGCCGTCGGCGCTGACGGCCACGGCGACGACGCCCGCGCGCGCGCGGGCGGGCGAGACGCACCGGAGGCGCGTCGCCGACGTAGGCGTCGCGGGCACGTCGACGAACCCGAATCCGTCGCTCGCGTCGTACGCAAACGCCGAGGTGTGCGTGTCGTGCGGCGTGTCCGTCGAGGCCGGGCGGTCGAAGACGTGAAAGAAGCGACACGTCTCCCTGCCCGTGGGCGCGGGCCAGGCGAACGGCCCGCCGTCGACGGCGACCCGCGTCCCGCCGCGCGTCGGGCCCGTGCGCGGCGCGACGCGGGTCACGCGGAGGGGTTTGGATTCGTGTTTGTTGAACGGTTCGTTCCACTCGATCGCGGCGTGGCCCGGGTAGACGCCGCGAGGCAGCGCGCGTGTCTCCACGCGCGCGTCCGCGTTCGGGTACGAGCCGCGCGTCCGGGCGCGCGCGGTGGCGTCGGCGACCGCGGCGCGTCTCGCGTCGTTCGCGCGCGACCACGCGTCGGGGGAGGAGACGTCGGCGTCCGTGTACGATGCGTCGTTCTCGTTGACGTGCCGCAGCTCGCCGAAGGCGTCGTACTCGCGGTGGTCCTCCACGAGCGTGTCCGCGCCGCCGCCGTACACGTCGCTTCGCCCGGGGTGCGAGAACGCGTGCGTCGCGCGCCCGCGCGCCAGGAGCAGGAGCAGGACCGCGCGCAGCAAGCGGGCACCCGTCATCGAGACGAAAAAGCGACGCGCTGCGACCGCGACCAGGGGCTCACGCTCGAGCGGGCATCTTTCGTCGCTCGCGCGACGCGCGCGTCGGTGGCGCGGCCTGCGGCGAACGTGCGCGCGTCACGCGCGACCGGCGCGCCCGGCTCCGAGGGTGTGCGGGCGGGGTGGCGGCACGAGTGCTTTTCCCGTGCGAGGTGACAACGGAACAACAACGCCACGATGGTTGGTTGGCGCGCGGGGGCGTCGGTTTTTTTTTTTTTTTGTTTACCTCCAGTCTCGGTAACACCCCACCGAAACATACTATCGCGCGCGCTCGACGAGCGCGAGCACGTCGCACCTCGTCCCGACCGCGTCGTCGCGATGCGCGCCGCGATGCTCAGGCTCGCGATTTTCGCGGGTGCGTCTCCCGACCTCTCGCGCTTCGCTCTCGCGCCGCCCGGGTCCCGGCCCTCCGCGCGGACCCGCGATCTTCATTCACCCCCCCGGACGGGCCGAACGCGCGCGCGGTAGCTGACCCTCCCCCCCCACTTCACGCCCGAACCTCAGGCGTGGCCGCGGCGGCCGCGAGCGGCACCTCCGTGGACGCGCTCTCCACCTCGGTGCCCATCGTGCGCATCGCCGCCTCCGCCGCGGAGGCGGACCCCGCGGCGAACGTCATCGCGCCCGTGCCCGGCGACCGCGAGAGCTGCCTGGCGTACGTGGCGGGGGGCGAGTCCTCCCTCCCCCCCTCGTACGACGTGGACCGGGGCATCGACACGTTCGGCCCGGGGTACTACAAGCGCCTGGCGCGGACGCTGACGCACCTCAAGGCGATGGTCGCGGCGTACAGGCTGGACGCGCCCGCGGTGCTCATCCTGGATGCGAACGAGAACCCCGTGACGCATCCCGACTTTTCCTTCTGGGCGGATCCGGCGCGCGACGACGCGCTCGCCGCGTTCGTCGCCGACGCGAGCGCCGCGGACCCGGGCTGGAGGCACGCGCAGCTGTCCGTGCTGGCGCTCTCCGACGCCTTCGGCACGCTGGTGCAGGACTGGGCCGAGGACGGGCGGCCGCGCGCGACAGCCATCACCCCCGAGCGCCGCGCGCGCGCCGACGCCGAGCTCTGGTCGTACGGCGCCTACCTGGTCTCGAAGCAGGGCCTGGCGAGCACCCTGCTTACCTTCGCCGACCGCGCGGAAGACACGGAAGACAGAAGCGGGTCGTCCTCCCTGCGCTTCGACCTGCGCGGCGCGTCGTGCGTCGAGGCGGACAACTGCGTGCTGTGGGAGGGCGTCGGCGGCGAGGGGTGGCTGGTGGCGACGCCGCCGCCCTTCGCGCCCGGGCGGCAAGACGCCAGCGACGAGGACGCGTCCGACGTGGAGGTGCCGGTGTCCGAGCTGGTCAAGGAGAACGTGTACCACGTCAGGCGCTGGTGGACGCGCGCGGACGACCTGCTGGCGGACGCGCGCCGCGGGAGCCTGAGCGTCCCGTCGGACGAGGCGCTGGACGCGATGATGCGCGAGGCGGGGGTGGATCCGGCGGACGCGCGGGCGACGACGACGCCGGCGCCGCGCGGAGGGGCCGACGACGGCTTCGTTCGCGGGGTCGAACCCGCTCATCAGACGAACGCGCGTGAAGACGACGAGCTCGAGGCGCTCTTCGCGGAATCCGAACCGGAGGGCGTCGGCGAGCCGAAAGAAGGCGCCGAAAGAACGCGAGCCGAGTCCTCCGCCGCGGTGGAGCGCGCGGCTGAGCGCGACGAGGCGCGCGTCTCGTCGCGGCTGCTCATCCCGGACGGCGCGCTCGAGGAGACGGCGGAGGCGACGCGGGCCGAGCCAGCGGCGCGGGTCGCCGAGCCAGCGACGCGGGTCGCCGAGCCGGCGGCGCGGGTCGCCGAGCCGGCGGACACCTCGAACGCCGCCTACGACTTGACGGCGGCGGAGGCGGCGGACCAGGCGCGCGCGGGGATCACGCGCACGGAGAGCGCGTTCGCGTACGGGAACAAGCTGTTCGATCAGACCTGGGGAGGCTCTGCGGCGGACCCGTACGTCGCCGCGGCGGGGAACGTGGCGGCGGACCCCGCGGGGCAGCAGGCGGCGGCGGAGGACGTGCTCGGGTTGATGGAGGCGTACCGCGACGAGCCGAGGCTGGGCGCGGTGTCGAGGCGCGAAAGCGCCTTCGCGGCGCTCGGCGAGGCGCGGGGGCATTTCGTCGCCGAAGAGCGGTCGGCGTCCTCGAGGCTGCGCTCGCCGGAGACGCTCGGCGCGGCGGCGGCGGCGGCGGCGGGCGTCGCGGCGATGGCGGCGGTGGCGGCGACGGCGTCGCGGCGGCGCGGCGCCCAGTCCGCGAGCGACGCGCTTGAGCGGGTCGCGCTGATGGCGTAGTCTCCGGGTCTTTTGTATTACGAAAGTAATACACATTGGAAGGAAACGCAAACGAAAACGTATCATCATGCCACCACGTACGTAACCATCGCGCTACTCCTTCTTCGGTGGTGGCGGCGCCTCCTCGATCCAAGGTACGACGGTGCCGTCCGGCTGCGCGACGCGCACCATGTTCGTCTGCGCGTCGCCGCCGCACCCGCCGCACTGCGCGTCGGCGCCCTCGGCGCATCTCTCCCGGTTCCGGGGAAGCCCGACGTGCCCGCACTCCCAGCACACCGCGGCTTGCCCCATCCCGTTCGTGCCCTTGCCGTCCGGCCCGGCGCGCAGGATCTCCAGGTACGCGTTCACGCGCTCCGCGCACCGCCGCGCGCAGTCCGGCCGCTTGGCGAAGCAAAACAGCTCCACCGCCGCGTGCAGGTGCGGAGGGAAGTTCCGGTCGCCCGCCTCGTCCGCCTTGGGCACCACCTTCAGGGTGGAGAACTCGCGCTTGATCTCGATGGCGGTGGCGCCCTCGGGGACGCGGAAGGGCTCGGCGCCCTCAGGGGGCGCGGCGCCCTCAGGGGGCGCGGCGCCCTCGGGGGGCGCGGACATGCCTGCGAGCGGCGAGTCGGCGGCGCCGTGATTTGTGCGCGAGGCTCGGATGCCGCCGACTTTTTTCGCCTTCTTTAGCGAGTCCTCCGAGGGCGCGCGATGTTAGTCCTTTTCCTCG
>Ga0181558_10004574_pt1 | contig 12365 bp, 8 predicted proteins | sample 011ome_22_FD_133754 | JGI IMG/M metagenome (GOLD analysis project Ga0181558, IMG submission 133754) | Coastal salt marsh microbial communities from the Groves Creek Marsh, Skidaway Island, Georgia - 011507BT metaG (megahit assembly) | ecosystem: Environmental > Aquatic > Marine > Intertidal zone... | reverse complement strand
CAGCGTCGTTCCTGCGGTAAAGTCGCTTCGAAAGGACTAATAACATGGCCAGGTTTCGCGTTCAGTGCACGGGAACGATGTAGACTACATATTCGGATAGTTCGGTCCGCCGCCGCCTTCAGGAGTGACCCAGTTGATGTTCTGGTTAGGGTCCTTGATATCACAGGTCTTGCAGTGGACGCAGTTCTGCGAATTGATCTGGAACTTCGGCTCCTGCCCTTCTTCCTCGATCCATTCATAGACACCTGCGGGGCAATAGCGCGCCGACGGACCACCGAAAATGTCGTATTCGCTCACCTTTTGCAGGTCGCGATCCTTCAGCTGCAAGTGAACCGGTTGATCTTCTGCGTGATTGGTAAAGCTGAACGCGACATTGGTCAGGCGATCAAAGCTGATCTTCCCGTCTGGCTTGGGATAGTCGATCTTGGGATAAAGGTCCGCGCGGCCCGTATGCGTATGGTCAGGCGTATTCTTCATCGCAATCGGCAGTCCGATCTTGAGTGTGCGCATCCACATATCCGCGCCAGCCAGAACCGTGCCGACATCGCCGCCAAACTTGGCAACCGCTGGTTGCGCATTCTGCACCAGCTTCAATTCGTCTGCGATCCAGCTTGAGCGAACCGCTGCGTCGTAATCCATCCGCTCGTCATGCGCACTGCCAGCGGCTATTGCCGCGGCCAGACTCTCTGCCGCCAACATGCCGCTCTTCATGGCAGTATGGCTGCCCTTGATGCGCGGCACGTTCACAAAGCCAGCTGCACAGCCGATCAGCGCGCCACCCGGGAACGCAAGCTTTGGCACAGACTGCCAGCCACCTTCGTTGATTGCGCGCGCGCCGTAAGCAACGCGGGTTCCACCTTTGAGATACTCGCGGATCGCCGGATGCTGCTTCCAGCGTTGGAACTCCTGATAAGGCGAAACCCATGGGTTGGCGTAGTCAAGCGCTGTAACGAAACCCAGCGCCACCTGGCCATTCGCCTGGTGGTAAAGGAATCCTCCGCCCCAGCTGTCGCTTTCTGAAAGCGGCCAGCCCTGCGTATGGATCACGCGGCCCGGCTCATGCTTGTCCGGGTCAATGTCCCACAATTCCTTGATGCCCAGACCATAGACCTGCGGCTGACAGTCGGCCTCAAGATCGTATTTCGCCTTGAGCTGTTTGGTCAGATGGCCGCGCGCACCCTCTGCAAACAGGGTGTATTTCGCCTCGATCTCCATGCCCGGCTGAAAATCGCCTTTGTGGCTACCATCTTCGGCGATGCCCATGTCCTGCGTAATGACCCCGGTCACCGCGCCAGCACCGTTGAACATAACCTCTGCCGCGGGGAAACCAGGGAACACCATCACGCCCAGCGCTTCGGCCTGTTCGCCGAGCCACCGACACATATTGCCGAGCGAGCCGGTATAGCATCCCGCGTTACTCATGAGGGGCGGCATCATCAGATGCGGCATGTCCCACTTGCCGTTCTTGGTCAGCGCCCAATGCCAGTTATCAGTGACTGGCGTTTCTGCCATCGGGCAATCCATCTCGCGCCAATCCGGGAACAGCTCGTTCAGCGCCTTCGGATCAACCACAGCGCCGGACAGAATATGCGCACCTATTTCAGACCCTTTTTCAAGGACGACAACTTCTAGTTCGTCATTGATCTGCTTTAATTTGATTGCAGCAGACAGGCCCGCCGGGCCTCCACCAACAATTACAACATCACAGGGCATCGATTCACGTTCAATAGCTCCGGCGCTCATGAAGTTCTCTTCCTTCGGAAATCGGTGTTCAACGTCACGCAAAGCCTTGATTGCTACGCCTTCCAAGGTCAAGACCCGCAATTGTGAGTATGGCCAATCAAGACACGCTGACTTCGCGCGATTTTGACGCGCTGGTTTCATGGTGGCGGGATGCCGGCGTGGATTGTGACTTTGTTGATGACGCTACGGATTGGCTGGCAGAGCCTTCGGTTGCCGAAAACACCGAAAAGTCCTTGGCAAAGGCCATGCCGAAGCTAGAAACCGCTGAGCCACCGCCTCCACAAAAGATTGATCTTTTCGCTGCCAATCGGCCTGCCGACCTCGCTTCATTCCGCGAATGGTGGATGAACGAGCCGTCGCTCGATGCGATCGGACCGCGTGGTCGGGTGGCTCCGCGAGGTAACGCAAGGGCCAAGCTGATGCTGATCGTGGTCGATCCCGAGCAAGGCGATACCGAAAAACTGCTCTCGCAGACGCAGGGCCGCCTGGTGTCCCGAATGCTCGCGGCGATGCAAATTTCAGAGGACGATGTTTATTTCGCCTCCGCTTTGCCGCGTCATACGCCGATGGCTGAAGGCGCGGCGCTCGCGCAGGAGGGATTCAGCGAAGTTTTACAATACCATATTAAACTTGCCTCGCCACAACGTGTGCTAGCGTTCGGGGCTAACCTTTTGCCGCTTTTGGGGCACGATGCGGCGCAAGAGCCTGCTTCTTTGGAAAAAATTAACCAAGAAGGGTTCAGCGTAACTGCCATGGCGGCGGACGGGCTCGACAGCATGATGGCAATGCCGCAGCTCAAAGCCCGTTTCTGGCGGCGATGGCTCGAATGGACAGGCACGTAAGCGCAATGGCACACTACGGCGTAAGAGCATTGGCAATCGGACTTTTGGGGAGTGTTGCCGCGCTTTCTGCGACTCCGGCTTTGGCTGCGAACAGTGCAGCGGATTATTTTCGCGAACGCGCCGAAACGAGCGAAGTCCCGAAAATCCTAAGCGACGCAGACCAGGCACATTACCGCGACATTTTCACCGCAATCGCTTTGGAAGACTGGAGCCGCGTTGATGAGCTGCTGGAGAAAAGCCATGACGGTTTGCTGCAGCAAGTGGCGCTCGCCGAATACTATACACATGCCAAAAGTCCAAAGATCGACGCCGAGAAAATAGCAGTATGGCTCGAGATGGGCACCCACTTGCCGCAAGCCGAACAACTCGCTCGCTTGGGTGAAAAGCGCGGGCTGGAATACACCCCCTCCCTCCCCCAGACTCAAAGCTTTAATCGTCAGTCCTATGCCTCCAAGCGGCTCCGGCCGCGAAGCGTACAAGACGGAACCATGCCACAGGATATTCGCAACGAAATCCTGGAGCACATAAAGAATGACGATCCCGATAACGCGCGCCTGTTGCTAGAGGGGATTGACGAATTGCTAAGCGCGGAAGCGCGGGCCGAGTGGCGCCAGCGTGTCGCCTGGAGCTATTACATCGAGAATAATGATCCGATGGCTCTGGCAATGGCACAAACCGTTACCGAGGGCGCTGGCGCATGGCTCGCGGAAGGGGAATGGGTCACGGGGCTGGCCGCATTGCGCATGGGCGATTGCGACACCGCCGGTCGCGGATTTGCCCGCGCAGCCGAGCTTGCCAGCAATGTAGAACTCAAGACAGCCGGCCATTTCTGGGCCGCGCGCGCGCTTACACGATGCCGGGCACCGGGAGCCGCGACCGAACACCTGCAAGCCGCCGCGAGATACGACGAAACGTTTTATGGCATGCTTGCGCTGGAGCAACTTGGGCAGGATATCCCGACGCAATATGCCGGTGCCGATTTTGCACCCGCCGACTGGCAGCGCCTCCGCGATGAGCAAAACGTGCGCATCGTGATTGCCCTGATCGAAATTGGCCGTAGCGATCTGGCTGACGAAGTTATCCGTCATCAGGCGCGCATCGGTGATCCGAAAGAGTTTGCCGCGCTTTCACGGCTTGCTCGCGAACTTGGCCTTCCGCAGGCACAGCTTTGGATGGCACACAACACGCCGCGCGGCAGCGATCCGGTACCTGCTCTGCGCTATCCCACGGCCCGATGGAAGCCGACGACCGGATGGCAGGTGGATCCGGCACTGGCCTTTGCGCTCGCATTGCAGGAATCCGTATTTCGCGCCGATGCCGTCAGCCCGGCCAATGCGCGCGGGCTGATGCAGATTACGCCAATCACCGTGCGCGAACATGCCAGCCGGATGAATATGAGCGCAAGCTACGTCAATCTCGACGATCCCGAGACGAACCTCGCCTTCGGGCAACGCAATCTGGAGATGCTGCGAGATAGCAATGCTACGCAAGGTCTGCTGCCCAAGATCATGGCCGCCTATAACGCAGGCCTGTCACCCGTGACGCGCTGGAACAATGAGGTCCGCGATCAGGGCGATCCGCTGCTCTATATGGAGAGTATCCCCTATTGGGAAACACGCGGATATGTGAATGTGGTGATGCGCAATTACTGGATGTATGAACGGCAATCAGGCGCTCCGTCAGAAAGTCGAAAGGCGCTGGCGCAGGGTCTTTGGCCAAGATTCCCGGAAAGCCGCGGTGCCGGTGCGGTTCGCCTTACCGGGCGCAACTGAAGAAGGACGCAAGAGGACATGTATGGCGATTGATCCGGACAAGACATTCACCCCGATCAATATTGCTGTCCTTACCGTATCCGACACTCGCACAGCAGAGAATGATACCTCGGGCGATATCCTTGCCGCGCGCATTACAGATGCAGGGCACAATCTCGCCGCGCGTCTGATCATAAAGGATGATGCAAACTTGCTCGCAAGCAAGTTCAACGACTGGATCAATGATCGACAGATTGACGCGATTGTCTCAACCGGTGGAACCGGCCTGACCGGTCGCGACGTAACGCCTGAAGCGCTCGCACAGTTGGACGACGCGCGCGATATTCCCGGCTTTGGCGAGTTGTTCCGTTGGCTCAGTTACAAGACGATCGGTACTAGCACCGTGCAATCGCGCGCCTGCGCAGTGGTTGCTCGTGGAACATATATATTTGCCCTGCCCGGCTCGAATGGCGCGGTGAAGGACGGCTGGGATGGCATCCTGGCCGAACAAGTCGACAGCCGTAACCGGCCGTGCAATTTCGTAGAACTGATGCCGCGTCTGAGAGAGAAATAGCCTTTCGCGCACACCCATTGTTCTTTATATGTTCTCGCCATGCGGCGTCGCCTTTTCATGCGAAGATTATTGGCCGCGGCGCGCAGTCCGCAACGGTTTCCACGCGTTTTGGTTTATCGGCACGAGAGACTCGCGATTATGTCGAGCAATTGGATGGCCCCGCGCCCAAACTGCGCACACGAGTTACGGAGAAACGGTCTCGCACCATCCTGAGCTTCAACCAATCACCTGACATTCCGTTTGATCGTTCGATCAATGCCTATCGTGGTTGTGAACATAGCTGCGTGTATTGCTTTGCGCGGCCAACCCATGCCTATCACGATCTCTCACCGGGACTGGACTTCGAAACGCAGCTTTTTGCCAAACCAAACGCAGCGGAAATCCTGCGTGAAACATTGGCCAAGCCGAAATACAGCCCTCGCCCCATTGCCATGGGGACGAATACCGATTCGTACCAACCGGTCGAGCGGCGCTATCGGATTACACGGCAAGTGCTGGAGGTTTGCCTGGAGGCCCGCCATCCGGTGACGATCACCACCAAGTCGGACCGCGTCATCGACGATCTCGATCTGCTTAGTGAAATGGCCAGCATGAAACTCATAGCTGTTGCAATTTCAGTCACCAGCCTCGATCCCAGATTATCGGGCAAGCTTGAGCCGCGCGCGGCATCGACCGCGAAGAGACTCTCCGCATTGGGGAAACTCACAGCGGCGGGCATACCAACGCATTGCTCTATCTCACCTGTCATTCCAGCCGTCACGGATGAGTTCATGGAGGAAATTATCAAGCGCGCGGCCGAGTTGGGTGTGCAATCGGCGGGCTGGATCCCGCTACGCCTTCCCCATGAAGTCGCGCCGCTATTCCGCGAGTGGCTGGAAGTTCACTTCGCTGACCGGGCAGGCAAAGTCATGAGCATTGTCCGCTCGATCAGGAACGGTCGAGACAATGACCCTGATTTCTTCAGCCGGATGAAGCCCTCTGGCGTATGGACGGACCTGTTCCGGGCGCGCTTTAACCTGGCTTGCAAACGCGCGGGGCTGCGCGGGAACAATTCGGCTTCGGAAAGGGGTGACGATTTCCAACTGGATTGCTGGCAGTTCAGAAAGCCTGAAATTGGCGGACAATTGCGGCTGATCTGACCGTTACCCACAACCTACCAAAAAAGGCAGCACTCCAAGAATTGTATAGATTCGACATTTCTTACCGAATCTGCTGAATGCGCGTTCGCAATCTGCAGGAAAATGCAGACGCTTCGGGAAGCAGGTAAGAGATGGAATTTGTTTTCAGCCCAGTGCGCCATTTTCGGCGCGTCAACGCGATGCAAAAGCACCTACGACAAATTAGTGTCACTTCGGCTAAGGCCGTTAGCTTTACGCTGATTGTGCAGCCAAGCGACTAAGACAAAAAGAGCGGCTCATAATGAACCGCTCTATTAAGTGAGCAACATACTCGATACAAAATGCATCAAGCTTTTCGGGTCGCAGGAGAGTGTTAGGACTTGCGCCTAACACCTACAAACCGCGCTACAACTATCTTTGTATTTCGAACACTTAACGTTCCAATAGCAAACAAACGTTGTTGGTCTTGGCCGCAGCGAGGGAATCACCCAAAGGCCCCGCCCGCCATTCCCGGCTTGAAGCGTATGAGGCGGCTGTCGAACAGAGCAGCGGTGCGGTTTACCACGGCCTTCTGGTAATCCGCATCCTTGATCATCTCAAAGAACGCGCCTGAATTGGGATATTGTGCAACAAAGCCATCGTGCCATTCGCGGGTGTCGGGCCCTGTTACCATCGTCTGAAATGCGCCTCGCCACACGATCTCTCCGCCGACCCGGCGAAAGATCGGGCCGGACGTTTTGCCGTATTCCTCATAGGCGCGCCTCCCGCTCCAGCCGTTCCCGTGATGCTCGTGTCCTTCAGGGTATTTGGCAAGGTCACGGTAGAGCAGCAAGTTAAGCATATGGATCGGCTCGTCGCGCGGCAGATCCTTGAATGCCTGAAAATTGGTGGGCGATGGATCGATGTAGACTTCGCTCATGCTGTTCACCCCTCCAGCTTATAATCGGCGAACCGATCACGCAGGTCTTTCTTTGAAATCTTGCCGGTTGCCGTGTGGGGAATTTCATCCACAAACTCGATCGCATCGGGCATCCACCACTTAGCAATCTGCGGTTCAAGATGCTTGAGGATATCCTCCTTCGTGACATCGGACCCTTCGCCTTTGACCACGAACAGTACGGGCCGTTCGTCCCATTTCGGGTGCGGCATGCCAACGCATGCTGCCTCTGCAACGCCTGAATGGCCAACAGCTGCATTTTCCAGCTCGACCGAGCTGATCCACTCGCCGCCAGATTTGATCACGTCCTTTGTCCGGTCCGTCAGCTGCAGCGTGCCGTCCGGATGGATGATGCCAACGTCACCGGTGTCGAACCAGCCTTCCTGGTTCGCCGCATCCTGCTCGGCCTTGAGATAGCGCTTGATGATCCAAGGTCCGCGAATTTGCAGTGCACCGGAAGTCTTCCCGTCGCGGGGTAGTTCGGTCATGATGTCATCAAGATCAACAATGCGCAGCTCGACTCCGAAGATCGGGCGGCCTTGCATTGCGGTCTTGTCGACTTTCTCCTCAAAGCTAAGCTCGTCCCAATCCCATGTTGGGCCGCCGACTGTGCCGATGGGCGAGGTTTCGGTCATGCCCCAGGCGTGCTGCACGCGAGTGCCGTTCTTCATCAGGCGCTCGATCATGAAGCGCGGGCAAGCCGATCCGCCAATCGTCGCAGCCTTCAGCGGCGGCAGTTCGATCCCTTCTTTGTCGCAATATTGGAAATGGGCGAGCCACACTGTGGGCACGCCAGCGCTGTCGGTTACTTTCTCGCGGATCATCAGATCATGCAGCACCGCCGGATCATTCACCGCGCTGAACACGAATTTGATCCCTGCCATCGCGCCTGCATAGGGCAAGCCCCAGCTGGCCGCATGAAACATGGGTACGACCGGAAGCATGCAAGAGGCGCTGCTGAAGTTGAACGCGGCAGGCTGCAAGCCCGCTAATGCGTGCATCAGTGTTGAGCGATGCTCATACTGCACGCCCTTGGGATTACCTGTGGTGCCTGATGTGTAGCAAATCATGCATGGATCAGTCTCCGCACCGGTAACCCACTCGAAGTCTCCGTCATGCTCACCAATCCAGTCCTCAAACGCGGGAGAATGCTCACCGCTGTCATAGCAGATGTAATGCTCGACTGTGGTCCAGCGCTCTTTCATCCGGTCCACGATCGGCTGGAACGCCGCATCGTAGCAAAGCGCCTTATCTTCGGCGTGATTGACGATGTATTCGAGCTGGTCATCGAACAGGCGCGGGTTCACTGTGTGAAGCACCCCGCCCATCCCCGCAACGCCATACCAGCTGACCAGATGGCGTGAATGGTTCATCGCAAGGCTGGCAACCTTGTCACCTTTCTTGAGGCCTAATGCCTGGAGAGCCTGCGCCATTTTCAACGCATCTGCGCGAATTCCGGCCCAGTTTGTGCGCGTCTCGCTGCCGTCGGCCCAACGTGTCACGATCTCGCGCATTCCTGCCTCGCGTGCAGCGTGATCGATCACATGGGTGATCCGCATGGTCCAATCTTGCATGGCTCCGAGCATCAGGTCTCTCTCCTCAATTCAAATCCTCGTTTGAAACTGTCATGCCGAGACCGGATGTGCTTTGCAATCGTTCAAAATTGGCCGATGAATGAGCTTTCAAGCCGGTCGTCAGGCAACCAATCTCAAATTCGCACGGCCGCGCAATGGTTGAAGCTGGACATTGCCGATGCCTTCGACCGCACCCAACCGCTCAGCCAGTTCGCCATCCAGCGCAAAATCCTCGCCTAGAATGATAGTGACATACTCACCCGGGTCCAGCAGGATCCGGACGATCACTTCACCACCCATCGACGTATTGCTGCCTTCGGACGCCGGGACCAGCTCCAGCCGCAGATCAGCGAGCGCTTCCAGGCTGAGTACATCAAGCATCAATCGCATGCGCTTGCCGCCCCGAACTTCATCTAGCGGCCTTGCACCCCGCACCGTTACGCGCGGCGGTTCACTTGGATTGGGCGAGTCCAGTTCGACATTGAGCAAGATGCAAGTGCCTTCAGCTGCCCATTTCTCGAACTGAGGCACCAGGCTTTCTTCGAAGCATGCCGCGCTGAACTGCCCGGACGAATCGGAAAAGTCGCCTCGGATAAAGTCTGCGCCGCGTTTGGTGCGGCCCTTACTGAAGCCTTCCACCATCGCCGCCAAGACGGCTGGTGAACGCCCCCCGGTAGGTGCGCCGGCCTCCATGATCGATTGATAGCTGCGCGCGCCATTGGCAGATGCAAGATGCCAATATTGCTGGACGGGATGAGCGGAGAAATAGAAGCCGAAATTCTCGCGCTCTTTGGCCATCTGCTCGGTACGAGACCACGCTTCGGCTTCCTGAAGCCGCAAGTCTTCATCCGGGGCATCCTCGCCGCCGAACAATGCCGCCTGCCCACTCGACCGCTCTCTCTCTGCCGCATCGGCAACGGCCAGGAGCATGTCGATATTGGCGAACAGCTTCCCGCGGTTCTGATCCAGGCAATCAAGCGCGCCCGCAGCGACCAAGCCCTCCAACTGCCGCGAGTTCATTGAACCCTTGGGGATTCGTTCGAAGAAGTCCTTCAGGCTGGTGAACGGGCCAGAGCCTTCGCGCTCAGAGACGATCGCATCCATCGCCTTGTCACCGACATTGCGGATGCCCGCGAGGGCATAGCGCACTCCGTAACCTCTATCGGTCTGTTCGACCGTGAAACGCGCCTCGGAATGGTTGATCGAAGGTGGCAGAACTTCGACCCCGCCATCGCCGCCCGGATATCGCCGCGCATCATCTACAAAGACGGCCAACTTTTCAGAATGGTGCATGTCAAAGCACATCGAGGCGGCGAAGAACTCTTCCGGGTAATGCGCCTTCAACCACGCGGTCTGATACGCCAGCAGCGCGTAAGCGGCTGCGTGCGATTTGTTGAAACCATAGCCAGCGAACTTGTCGATCAAGTCGAACAGTTCGTTGGCCTGCTGCTTATCAATGCCTGAAACTTCCTTGCAGCCATCGATGAAACGCTGGCGCTGCGCGTCCATCTCGGACTGCTTCTTCTTACCCATCGCGCGGCGCAGCAAGTCCGCATCACCCAGCGAATATCCCGCCAGAATCTGCGCGGCCTGCATCACCTGTTCCTGATAGACGAAGATGCCGTAAGTTTCGGCCAGAATGCCTTCCAGCTTGGGGTGCGGATATTCGATCTCGGCTTCGCCATTCTTGCGTTTTCCGAAAAGCGGGATGTTGTCCATCGGACCCGGACGATAAAGCGAAACGAGCGCGATGATGTCGCCGAAGTTGGTTGGCTTCACTGCCGCGAGTGTGCGCCGCATACCTTCGGATTCCAGCTGGAACACACCCACGGTGTTGCCTGACTGGAGCAGGTCATAAACCGCCGTATCGTCCCACTCGAGCGCGCCGAGATCGATCTCGACCCCGCGCTTCTCCAGCAGATCAACCGCTTTGCGCAGCACCGACAGCGTTTTGAGACCGAGGAAGTCGAATTTCACCAGGCCGCTGCTCTCGACATATTTCATGTCGAGCTGCGTCACTGGCATATCCGAACGCGGATCTCGGTACAGCGGCACCAACTGCGCCAGCGGGCGGTCGCCGATCACCACCCCAGCGGCGTGGGTCGAACTGTTTCGCGGCAACCCTTCAAGCTCCAGCGCCAGATCGACCAGCGCCTTCACCTCGTTGTCGTTATCGTATTCGCGCTTGAAATCCGCCGCGCCATTCAGCGCGCGCGGCAGCGTCCACGGATCCGTCGGATGGTTCGGGATCATCTTGCACAGCCGATCGACCTGACCATAGGGCATCTGCAGAATACGCCCGCAATCGCGGAGCACCGCCCTCGCTTTCATTTTACCGAATGTGATGATCTGCGCCACGTGATCATACCCGTATTTGGCTTGGACATAGCGGATCACTTCGCCGCGCCGTGTTTCGCAGAAATCGATATCGAAGTCCGGCATGGAGACGCGTTCGGGGTTCAGGAAGCGCTCGAAAAGCAGACCCAGCTTGATCGGGTCCAAGTCTGTAATCGTGAGAGCCCAAGCGGCAAGCGAACCGGCACCGGAGCCGCGGCCTGGCCCCACCGGAATACCGTTATCCTTGGCCCATTTGATGAAGTCCGCAACGATCAGGAAGTAGCCGGGGAAGCCCATCCCGACGATGATCTCGACCTCGTAATCCAGCCGGTCAAAATAGACCTTGCGTTCTTCCTCTGATAACGGGCCATAGGGTTCGAGCCGCGCTTCCAAACCTTTGCGCGCATCTTCGGCGAGCATTCTCGCTTCACCTTCCAGATCACCCGCAAGACTGGGCAAGATCGGCTTTCGGTCGGGTGGAATCACAGCGCAGCGTTGTGCAATCACCATCGTGTTCGCGATCGCTTCCGGCAAGTCCGCAAACAGCTCTTCCATCATCGGCGCAGATTTGACCCATGCCTCCCGATTGGAGTGCGGGCGATCCTCGGCATCGATATGCGATGAATTGGCGATGCACAGCATTGCGTCATGCGCCTTGTAGAAATGCGGCTCGGCATATTGCGCGGGGTTGCTGGCCACCAAAGGCAGATCGCGCGCATAGGCCATGTCCAACAGAGCTTCTTCTGCCGCAATACAGACCGGATCGGAATGCCGGGCGATCTCGATGTAGAGCCGTTCAGGGAACAGCGCTTCGAGCCTGGTAATGAGTGCGTCGGCATGATCTCTCTGCCCCTCAGCCAGCAAACGGGTCAGCGCCCCCTCACCCGCACCGGCCAGCGCGATCAGCCCCTCTGTGTGCCCTTCAAGCTCGCTCAGCTGCACATGAGGTTCAAATTCGAGTGGCCGATCCAGATGCGCTTTGGAGACCAGGTGGCACAAATTGTCATAGCCCGCCTCATCCTGCGAAAGGAGTGGCAGATAATCGACCTGGCGCCCTTCCTCGTCACGCGCGATACCCAGCAAAGTGCCAATGATCGGCTGAACGCCTTCATCAATGCACGCGCCCGCAAAGGCGACCGTCCCATACAAGCCGTTACGGTCACAGATGGTGATAGCGGGAAAGCCGCGTTCCTTCGCAAGCTTGGCAATCGCCTTGGGCTCGATGGCTCCTTCAAGCATCGAGTATGATGATTGCACACGTAGCGGAACAAACGGAGCGAAAGCCATTTCGCTACTTTAGGAACTGCTGCGCGATTCGGAAGCACCTAACCGCGTAAATTCTCCACAAGTGGACAGACTTACCAAATGGCTGATCCGAAACGACCCGGTTTCACCGGCCGATGTCCGAAATTGGGGTGGAAAGCAGACAATCATATCAGCATGTGCTAACGAGAGTTCGGGCCGCCAAATTTTGGGAGAATAGCCATAT
>Ga0181558_10004572_pt1 | contig 12367 bp, 13 predicted proteins | sample 011ome_22_FD_133754 | JGI IMG/M metagenome (GOLD analysis project Ga0181558, IMG submission 133754) | Coastal salt marsh microbial communities from the Groves Creek Marsh, Skidaway Island, Georgia - 011507BT metaG (megahit assembly) | ecosystem: Environmental > Aquatic > Marine > Intertidal... | reverse complement strand
AGAACAGTTCAAATGTACTAAAAACTGACAGACATTTGACAGACATTTGCTTTTAGTTGTTTTCTCAACACGCTTTGTTCCAAAGCTACTGCACTAAGATATATCAAACTTGAACTAATACTTTGAAATATTTTTTTTAGTTTTATAATATCATACAATCAATAAAAATTTTAAATTATGAAGAAATTACTTTTATTAATTTTTACATTCACATTATTTGCTTGTAGTGGAGACGGGGATAATAATGGTTTTAATAATAATGTAAGTGGAACTTGGTCTGGCACATTTCAAACAGATGCTGGAGATAGTGGGACTTGGACTTTGATACCAGACTATGAAGACGGTGGTTCAGGTTATGTTGAATATTCAGGGGAAATTATATCTGAAATTTATGGTGTTGGTGAATTAGATGGTTACACAGATGAAATTGATGGCTTTGTAGCAATTAGTTATCAAAATGACGGTGATATGCCTGAGTATGAATTTGAAGCAGATTTGAATGGTAATACTTTAACAAATGCTTATATTGTTGATGAATGGTTTACCCCTATTGGGACTTTTACAGGCACAAAAAATTAAATACAATGAAAACAATTAAACTTCTACTACTTGCAATCATTTTAATTTCTTTTGATTTGACTGCTCAAAACGAATATAAGGTAATAACTAGCGTAGAATCAATAGTTCCAAACGGGCTTGGAAGATCAAGGCTTATTAGCTCTAATGATGTTAAAGATTATAAGGAGTTTACCTCTACAAAGACCGAGGATGATAATACCCGAAATAAGTCAAAAAGAGATGAAATAAGGGTTAGAAATTTTGATGAAACGAAATTATTGAACTTTTATAATTTGGGAGGAATTAGGTTTCAAAATATTGCTGCTAACGATGCATTAATTACATCCAAACTTAACGCTATGTCAGATGAAGGTTGGGAATTGATGTTTGTTACAAGTGGTGTGGAGAGTAAAGGGGATAAATCTGACAATAATGGAATATTTATCACCAGATATGTTTTTAAAAGGACTAAATAGAATTTAATCATAATGAAAAAACTACTTTTACTCTCCGCTTTATTAATCTTTGCTTGTAGCAGCGATGATTCTTCAAATAATACATCCATTTCAGGAAGTGGCAAGGCACATTTAATATAGTATATTAAGGGTCTTTTTATAAGATAGAGACAGAGGCTCTTATACAACAATAAAAAAAAGCTTCTCAAGATTTGAGAAGCTTTTTTGGTTTCCTATTGTTTCCTGAAACTTAATGAAAAGCTTTATCAACTTTTACACGTTCTTTTCTGTTGGCCAATTCCCAAGCCGTAAAAAATACAAGACGCGTTCTGTTTTCTAATAAATCGTATTCTATTTTATCTGGTGTGTCAGTAGCTTTATGATAATCAGCATGAGTTCCATTAAAATAAAAGATGATTGGAATATTGTTTTTTGCAAAATTGTAATGATCTGAGCGGTAATAAAAGCGATTGGGGTCGTTTTCGTCGTTATATGTATAATCCAATTCTATATTGGTGTATCTATTGTTTACTTCTTCAGACAATTCGTGGAGTTCTGTACTCAATTTATCACTACCAATGAGGTAAATATAGTTGCGTTTTCCAACTTTTCGTTTAGGATCGGTTCTCCCAATCATATCTATATTAAGGTTAGCTACTGTGTTTTCCAGTGAAACAACAGGAGCAAAGTCTGTATAGTATTTAGACCCTAGAAGTCCTTTTTCTTCTGCGGTAAAATGCAAAAATACTACAGATCTTTTTGGGCCATCTCCGTTTTTTACAGCTTTTTGGAACGCCTCTGCAATTTCTAATAGTGCTATGGTCCCCGAACCATCATCATCTGCACCATTAAAAATCTCTCCGTCGTGCATGCCAACATGATCAAGATGTGCAGATAGGATTATATATTCCTCGGGTTTTTCTTGACCAGGAATCATAGCAACAACATTTTCAGAGCTTATAGGCTCAGAAACATTTTCAAACTTAATAATTATACTTTGAGGATAAACACCGTTATTATTCTGAACGAGCTTACTTCCCATTTCTGAACTTACCAAAAAACCATAAAATGAGTTGGCATCAACATCAAGTGCTAAATTACTTTCTCCACCTCGTTTTTCTATAGATTTATAATAAGACGAATAGCGTTTGAACATTGCATTGTCTATGAGTATAAATGCTTTTGCACCTAATTCTTTTGCAAGGTTACGTTTGGAGCTTAAAGATTGTCTACCGTTGGACCATTTTGAAATTTCATTGGTTCCAGAAACAATATAGTTTCCATTTTCGTCTTTTGGCTCGCCATCAATAGCAACTACTATTTTTCCAGCAACATCCAAATCTTTGTAGTCGTTATATAAGGTACTTTTAATGCCATATCCGACAAAAACAAACTCTTCCGCTTCTATTATTGCAGTCTCTCCAGAAGCAATAGCAACAAAATCATCATAATAACTAAACGATTGATTTCCTATAGATATGGTCACTTTTGGAGTTTTAACAAGTTTCATTGGAACATTTTGAAAATAATCGCCGTTAGCCTTTGCAGCTCCAATTCCTAGATTTTGGTATTTTTGTTTAAGGTATTCAACAGCTATTTTTTGTCCTTCTGTGCCTGTTTCTCTTCCTTGAAATTCATCAGAAGCATAGGTGTACAGCTTTTCTTTTAGTTCATTAGCGTTAATTTCATTGGCATAAACACTGGGATTTTGTGAAAAAAGTGAAAATGAAACTATGAATAAGCAAAATAGGAGGTAATTTTTCATGTGATTTTTATGTATAAAGTTGTTTGTTTGTTGCAAATTTCGACTAAATAAATAAATTTTTCATAAAAAATGTGTTAAAATATATTTAAAGGTTTGTGCTCGGTTTTCTTCTTAAAAAATCCATAAACTGCACGATTTTATCGTTGAAATAAAAAAAAAATTGAATTTTATGTCAATCGATAAAATATTTTGTATAATTTTGCATCATTAATCATAAACAAAATAATTAATTATGAAAAAATTACTTTTAATTGCAGCATTATCAATATTTGCTTTTGGTTCTGCTCAAATTTCAACAGATGCTGGTACTTTTACTAAGCCTGGAGCTGGAGCTACAATGTTTGAAGCTCAATTTACACCTAATTTAAACGGTGGTACTCAATTTGGTATGCCAGAAATTACAGGTGGTGCAACTTTCATGATGAGAAAATTTGACTCAGACACAAAAGCTAAGCGTTACTTTGCTAATTTTAATTTCGCTGATAGTGGTGTTGATGGAGAAGATTCTACTTTCGGGATTGCAGCTGGTATGGGTATCGAAAATCACCTTACTGGTGCTGAGCGTTTATCAACTTACTGGGGTTATCATGGTTTAGTTGGTTTTGCTGACAGTGGTTCTGCAACAACTCTTACACTTTTTGCTGGTGTTTTCTTAGGTGCAGATTATTACATTGTACCTAACGTTTACGTTGGAATGGAATTTGGTTATGGTCTTGGTATTTCTTCTGTTGATCCAGAAGGAGGAGACGCTACAACTGGATTTGGTCTTGGTGACAGTGTAACTGGTAATTTTAGACTAGGATTTAGATTATAATAAGATAATCATACTCAAAAGCGGTGCATATGCACCGCTTTTTTTTTTTTGTATTTCTCAGATTTAATCAAAAATTAAATTATTTTGTTTAAATTTGTAATGACAACCATAAACAAATATTATGAAAAATTTATTTACACTAATAGCTTTATCCATTTTAACCTTATCTTTTGGTCAAGAAGAAGAATCAAAATTTAATTTTAGTGGTTCAGTAGACGCTTACTGGAGATCTAATATTAATTCTCCAAATGACGAGGTAAATCAAGGAACACTTCCTTATGCTCCTCCAAGTTCATTTGTTAATATGCCAGGCTTTTCTTTAGGAATGGCAAATTTAGTCGCATCCTACCAAGATGAGAACGTAGGTTTTGTTGCAGACTTAGCATATGGGCCAAGAGCAGACCAGGCTATTAACCCAAATGGAGCAACTAACAATGCTGCAATTAACCAAATGTATATGTTTTGGAAGATTACAGAGAACACAACTGCAACTATGGGTCGTTTCAATACATTTATTGGTCTTGAAAGAATTTCACCAGTTGAAAACTTTAACTACAGTATGTCTCATGCGTTTACCTTTGGACCTAGAAATCATAATGGTTTAATGCTTGATTTCAAACTCAATAACAATTGGGATATGAAATTAGCGGTAATGAATCCAATGGAGGTTACAGATTTCAACAATACTGGACATTATTCTGTTGGTGGTCAAATTACGAATGGAAGATTTAAACTTGGTTATGTTCGTAGCCAACGCTCTAGTTTTATTGATATTATCGGTGGTTTTGATCTTTCAAGTACTATCCAAATGGACTTTAATGTACAATTTGCAAATTACAAAGACGGTGTACTTAGTGGAAGAATTGGAGACGAATATACAGCGCTTTCAATATACCCTCAATATACAGCTTCTGAAAAAATGTCTTGGGGTCTTCGCTTAGAATATATTGCTTTTGGCCCAATTGCTGATAGCGATGTTCTTAATGTATTAACACCAACATTAACCGCTAACTACAAAGTGGGTGATTTAACTATTAAGCCAGAATTTAGAATTGATGATTCTTCTCAAGATATTTTCATCAATAATGATGGAAACGGTAGTGGAAGCCTATCTTCTTTTGTTCTTGGAGCTGTATACAGTTTCTAAAACTAATATAGACAAACATAAAAGCGATGCAATAGCATCGCTTTTTTTTTTACATAAATTGAAATATATTTCAACAGATTAAAAATTTCATTTTTTTTTAAATTTTAAATAAATAATTTAACTTCGTGGCATTATTAAACCTTAAATCTAAATACTATGAAAAAATTATTTTTATTAACATTCTTTACATTATTCTCCTTATGTTTAACTGCTCAAACTGAAAAAGGGAATTGGTTTTTTGGAGCAGATACTTCTCTTGGATTTACTTCGTCTAATGCTCAAGCAGAAAGTGAGGATAGGAAGTGGGTGAGAAAACAACCGTCTCTAAATTTTCATTTAAGCCTAATGTTAACTATTTTATTATGGATAATTTATCTGTAGGCTTAGGCGTTCAATTTGATTCTACAACTGAAAAAGATGGAAGTGATTCAGATACCGTATCCACAACAGCAATATTGCCTGGCGTAAAATATTTTTTCAACTCTGGAAATAGTTTTGTGCCTTATGTTGGAGTTGGAGCTGGACTAATTTCTGTTAGTGCTGGCGATTACGACGAAGAAAAGTATAGCGGTTTTGCATATTTTGTTAACGAATCAGTATCTTTAAATGTAGGTCTAACATACTTAAATTCAAATATGAAAAATAAAAAAGAAAGTAGTTATGTTGTTAAAAGTGGTGCTTTTGGAGTTACTGTTGGCTTTGGAATATTCTTGTAATAACAACAATCTATCTATTTATTACAGAAAAAAGCGATGCATTGCATCGCTTTTTTTGTTTTTATAACTTTTGTATTTTTACCAAATGAAAAACATTATCATCATTAATGGCCCCAATTTAAATTTGTTAGGAAAGCGAGAACCCGAAATTTATGGTTCTAAAACATTTGACGCCTTTTTTAATGAATTACAATCTGAATTTCCTCAATTTAAATTGGACTATTTTCAGTCAAATATAGAAGGTGAGCTTATTGATAAGCTTCATGACGTTGGGTTTTCATACGATGGTATAGTTTTAAATGCCGCCGCTTATACCCATACTTCTGTTGGAATTGGTGATGCGATCAAAGGAATTTCTACACCTGTAATTGAGGTGCATATTTCAAATACTTATAGTCGAGAGGAATTTCGTCATCACTCTTTTGTTTCTCCTAATGCCAAAGGGGTTATTTTAGGATTTGGTTTAAAGAGCTACAATCTTGCCCTACAAAGTTTCTTATAATTAACATCAAAAAAAAGACGGTCAAAAAAGACCGCCTTTATTAGAACTTTTTTTTATTTCTAAATATGAATGACTTCGTCATAGGCATCCGCAACCGCTTCCATGATTGCTTCACTCATCGTTGGATGTGGGTGTACTGTTTTTAGCACTTCATGGCCAGTTGTTTCTAATTTACGTCCCAAAACGGCTTCTGCAATCATATCGGTGACTCCAGCACCAATCATATGACAGCCGAGCCATTCGCCATATTTAGCATCAAAAATAACTTTTACAAACCCTTCTGTGTTTCCGCCTGCACTTGCTTTTCCAGAGGCAGAGAATGGGAATTTACCAACTTTGATGTCTAAGCCTTGTTCTTTAGCTTGAGCTTCTGTAAGCCCTACACTAGCCACTTCTGGACTACAATAGGTACAACCTGGAATGTTGCCATAATCTAAGGCTTCGATTTGGTGAACTGCAATTTTTTCGACACACAAAATACCTTCTGCTGAAGCGACATGCGCTAGGGCAGGGCCAGGGGTGACATCGCCAATCGCATAATAACCTGGCATATTGGTTTGGTAAAAATCATTCACCAAAATTTTATCGCGATCGGTCACAATACCGACATCTTCTAGGCCAATATTTTCAATATTTGTTTTTATACCTACAGCAGAAAGCACCACATCGGCTTCAAGAGTTTCTTCTCCTTTTTTAGTCTTCACTGTTGCTTTTACGCCTTTTCCTGATGTGTCTACTGCGGTAACCTCTGTAGACGTCATGATTTTTATTCCACTTTTCTTAAAAGAGCGTTCAAGTTGTTTTGAAACGTCTTCATCTTCAACAGGAACAATTCGTGGCATATATTCTACAATTGTAACTTCTGTACCCATAGCGTTGTAGAAATAGGCAAATTCTACGCCAATAGCGCCTGAACCTACAATGATAAGTTTTTTAGGTTGTTTTTTTAAGGTCATCGCTTGGCGATAACCAATTACTTTTTTGCCATCTTGGGGAAGACTTGGAAGTTCGCGAGAGCGAGCACCAGTTGCAATAATAATATGATCAGCACTATATTCTTTTCCGTCTACATCCACTTTTTTTCCTGGTTTGATTTTCCCATAACCAGAAATGACATCAATTTTATTTTTTTTCATTAAAAATTGTACACCTTTACTCATCCCATCGGCCACATTACGGCTACGGTTAACTACGGCGTCAAAATCTTTATCATAGTCTTTGACTTGCAAACCATAATCCCCTGCGTGTTTGAGGTATTCAAAAACTTGTGCCGATTTTAGAAGTGCTTTTGTTGGAATACATCCCCAATTGAGACAAACGCCTCCCAAACTTTCTTTTTCAATTACAGCCGTTTTGAGTCCTAATTGAGAAGCACGTATGGCTGTTACATATCCGCCTGGTCCACTTCCCAAAATAATCACATCATATTTACTCATTCCTAGTATCTTTAGTCGTTGTTAGAAGTTGCAAATTTACAAAACCTAAATCTATAAATAAAACAGAAATGAACTAAAAGTAAGCGAAGTTTTTTGAGTTTATGATTTTTTAAAATCTATGCTAATAGAGTTTACACAATAGCGGGTTCCTGTTGTTGTTGGGCCGTCATTGAAGACATGACCTAAATGCCCGTCACATGATGAACAAACAATTTCTGTTCGAATCATGCCATGACTCTTGTCAAGAATATATTCTACATTCCCTTTGATAGACGCATCAAAACTTGGCCAACCGCATTCTGCATCAAATTTTGATTGACTTTCAAATAATGGTGTTCTACACCCCGCACAATGGTATACGCCCTCTTCAAAATGATGGTTATAAACACCAGAATGTGGCATTTCTGTCCCCTTTTTTCTTAGGATACGGTATTGAGCTTCACTCAGCTCATTTTTCCATTCTGCTTCAGATTTATTGATTTTTGATTTACTCATTTTTTGGAATAAATTTAAGTGCAGCACCATTGATACAATGACGCATTCCCGTTGTATTTCGAGGACCATCATTAAAGACATGCCCCAAATGACCGCCACAAGTTGCACAGTGTTCTTCGCTGCGTGCTACACCAATTTTATAATCTACTGAATAAGCCACATTGCCTTTTATTTCGCGATCAAAACTTGGCCAACCAGTACCAGAATTAAACTTATGTTCGCTTTTGAAAAGAGGGGTATCACAACCTGCACAAACATAAGTTCCTGCACTGTAATTTTTGTCCAAAGGACTAGAAAAAGCACGTTCTGTACCTTCTTTTCTTAGAACATAAAATTGTATATCTGTCAGCTTTGATTTCCATTCTGCTTCAGATTTATTGATTTTAAAGGTTTCTTTTTTTTGAGCTTCAGATTTACAGGAGCATAAGCCTAAAATTAGAAGTATTGAGATTAAATTTTTTGGATGCATGGGTATATTTTTTATGTTTTAAAATTAGTTATTTTTAGACGTAAATTATTTATTTTCACAAAACTTTGTGACTATTTTAAGTTTTTTGTGTCTTATACTATGGAATGCTTTTTGTTATTAATTTTAAAAAACGTTTACATGAAAACAAAGATTTTATTTATTCTATTGCTCTTTTTAGCAATTTCTTGTGCTACAAACCCTTTCACAGGAAAAAAAACATGGGCCTTGGTGCCTAATTCACAAATTTTACCAATGGCTTTTGCACAGTATGATCAATTTCTATCCGAAAATAAAGTGATTACAGGTACTACAGAGTCAGAAATGGTAAAACGCGTAGGACAGCGAATTTCAGCTGCTGCAAAACGCTGGTTGGATGCCAATAACTATCAAGGGTATTTGAAAGATTACAAATGGGAATACAACTTAGTACAGGACGAAACCGTTAATGCTTGGTGTATGCCAGGGGGGAAAATTGTGTTTTACACAGGAATTATGCCTATTGCTGCCAATGAAACGGGTATAGCCGCAATAATGGGTCACGAAGTGGCACATGCATTGGCCAACCATGGTCAGCAACGGATGAGTGCGGGAATGTTTCAGCAAATAGGGGCTGTAGCTGGAAACGTTGCCATTAAGGATGAAAAATACAGAAATATTTTCAATCAATCGTATGGGATTGGAACTACTGTTTTGGGGGTATTGCCTTTTAGTCGAGGGCATGAAACCGAAGCTGATAAAATAGGAATATATATTATGGCGATCGCAGGGTATAACCCCGATGAAGCCTCAAGACTTTGGGAGCGTATGAAAGCCAATAATAATGGTAAAAAAGGCCCACCAGAATTTTTAAGTACACACCCTTCCAATGATTCTCGAATTGCAAATTTACGTGCTTTAGCCCCTGCTGCTCGTGCAGAAGCTCAAAAGTATGGTATAACGAGTTTTAGATAAATTAATTGTTGTCAAAATAATTGCCTAAATTAGAAGCTGCTTATAAAAAGCAGCTTTTTTTATGAAAACACTCAAAAAAGGAAGTAAAAAACTCATTAATGCATGGGCATTTTATGATTGGGCAAATTCGGTTTATCCTCTAGTTATTAGTACTGCAGTTTTTCCAATTTATTATACTAGTATGGCGAATTCTTTTGCCAATACAGAAGGCGATATATCCTTTTTGGGTACGCATTGGAACCCCACAACACTATATGATTATACCTTAGCATTTTCATTTCTTATTGTTGCTTTTTGCTCTCCAATACTATCTGGAATTGCAGATTATACAGGGAATAAACTTAAATTCTTAAAAGGATTCTGTTTAATGGGTTCACTTTCAGTAATGGGGCTCTACTTTTTTGATGGTGCCTCTACACTTTGGGTAGCGCTTTTGTGTACAATTTTTGCGAGCATAGGGTTTTGGGGCAGCATTGTGTTTTATAACGCTTATTTGCCCGAAGTGGCTTTCCCCGAACAGCAAGACAAAGTGAGTGCAAAAGGTTTTATGTATGGCTATTTTGGTTCGGTAGTATTGCTTGTTTTTAGCTTAGTTTTAGTCCAAAAACCAGATTGGTTTGGGATTACAGATCCAACTTTAGCACCTCGAATCACATTTGTTTTGGTTGGACTTTGGTGGTTTGGGTTTGCTCAAATTACATACCGCCGTTTACCCAATAATGTTTTTAATCACAAGCCTGATAAAGACTACATTTGGAAAGGATTTTTAGAACTTAAATCTGTTTTTAAATCATTAGGACAGCATTCACAATTGAAGTATTTTTTAATTGCTTTTTTCTTTTTAAGTGTTGGTGTTCAAACCATCATACTTATGGCAGGAATATTTGGTAGTGAAGAATTGGGTTTACCAACTTTAAACCTCATATTAACCATATTACTCGTTCAAATTGTGGCCATAATTGGCGCTTATTTGTTTTCAAGATTATCTGATAAAATAGGAAATTTAGCGACTTTGAAAATTACGCTATTTATTTGGGGAATAGTATGTTTTATTGCTTTTGTATTGGATAAAAACCAGCCCAATATAGATTACTATTTTTATGCCATGGGCATTGTTTTGGGCTTTGTTCTTGGTGCAACGCAGTCACTCACACGTTCGACCTATTCTAAATTGTTGCCAGAGACACACGATCATGCTACTTATTTTAGTTTTTATGATGTTACTGAAAAAATAGCTATTGTTTTGGGGATGATAGTATTTGGTATTTTAATCGCGCTTACAGGGTCTATGCAGTATTCTGTATTGGCGCTTGCAGTTTTCTTTTTACTAGCTTTTCTTGTTCTTTACAAAATAAAACGAACAACTCACGTTTGTTAAATCTCCAACTGTGGAAATTATCTTGGCACAACAATTGTCATTTAGGTGATGTAAATCATTGTAAATTAATCAAATAAGAAGATAAATTTATAATGATAATGAAATTTGATACTTAACAATTTCTGTTCAGCATGACAGAATGACTTATAATTGATATGAATAACCCAAAATATAAAATACATGACACATTGTCACTCCAAGATTTTGATGAAAATTCAGAATTGATTCCACTGATGACTACCGAAGACGAAGAAGAGATAAAAAACGAAACACTTCCTGATTCTTTACCTATTCTTTCTTTAAGAAATACAGTATTATTTCCAGGCGTAGTGATTCCAATTACTGCAGGACGCGACAAGTCTATTAAGCTCATTAATGATGCCAATAAAGGTTCAAAAGTTATAGGTGTTGTAGCACAAAAAGATGAAAGTGTAGAAGACCCAAAATTTGAGGATATTCACAAAATTGGTACCGTTGCCCGAATATTGAAAGTTTTAAAAATGCCTGATGGTAATACAACGGTCATTATTCAAGGAAAAAAACGTTTTGAGATAACAGAACTTGTTTCGGAAGATCCATATTTAACTGCGAAAATCAAAAATGTTGATGAAGTAGTTCCTACAAAAGAGGATGATGAATTTGCTGCAGCCATTGAATCTATTAAAGATTTATCTCTGGAAATTATCAAACAAAGTCCAAATATTCCAAGTGAAGCTTCCTTTGCTATAAAAAATATAGAAAGCAACTCTTTTCTTATCAATTTTGTATCGTCCAATATGGGTATTTCTGTGGTTGAAAAACAAGCATTACTCGAAGTCAATGATTTGCATCAACGCGCCTTGAAAACTCTCAAACACATGAATGTTGAGTTTCAGCGATTGGAATTAAAAAATGATATTCAATCCAAAGTGCAGCATGATATGAGTCAGCAACAACGCGAATATTTTCTTCAACAACAGATAAAAACCATTCAAGAAGAATTGGGTGGAGTAAGTTATGAGGAAGAAATTGAAGACATGAAAAAGCGTGCTTCGAAAAAGAAGTGGGAAGCAAAAACAAAACAACATTTTGAAAAAGAAATAGGTAAACTTCAGCGTATGAATCCTCAAGTTGCGGAATATTCTATTCAAAGAAATTATTTGGATTTGTTTTTAGATTTGCCATGGAATCATTTTAGTCAAGATAATTTTGACTTAAAACGAGCTCAAAAAATATTAGATCGTGATCATTTTGGACTAGAGGAAGTAAAACGTCGAATTATAGAGTATTTAGCGGTTTTAAAACTTCGAAACGATATGAAATCTCCAATTTTGTGTCTGTATGGTCCTCCAGGAGTAGGGAAGACCTCGCTAGGGAAATCCATTGCCGAGGCCCTTGGTCGAGAGTATGTTCGAATTTCTCTAGGTGGATTACGGGATGAGGCAGAAATTAGAGGGCATCGAAAAACTTATATTGGAGCAATGCCAGGACGTATTTTACAAAGTCTTAAAAAAGCGGGAACTTCTAATCCTGTTTTTGTTTTAGATGAAATTGATAAATTATCCAATTCACATCAAGGCGATCCTTCTTCTGCAATGCTCGAAGTTTTGGATCCAGAGCAAAATTCAGAGTTCTATGACAACTTCTTAGAAATGGGTTATGATCTTTCAAAAGTGATGTTTGTAGCCACTTCCAACAGTTT
>Ga0181558_10004566_pt1 | contig 12373 bp, 14 predicted proteins | sample 011ome_22_FD_133754 | JGI IMG/M metagenome (GOLD analysis project Ga0181558, IMG submission 133754) | Coastal salt marsh microbial communities from the Groves Creek Marsh, Skidaway Island, Georgia - 011507BT metaG (megahit assembly) | ecosystem: Environmental > Aquatic > Marine > Intertidal... | reverse complement strand
GCCTACGTGCGCATCGCTAACGACCAAGAGTCCTTGGAAATGGCTTTAGTAGAAAATATTCAGCGACAAGATCTAGATGCCATTGAAATTGCCTTATCCTACCAGCGCTTGATGGACGAGGTACAGTTGACCCAAGAAATGATGGCCCTAAGGGTAGGAAAACAACGATCAACAATAGCTAACTACCTAAGATTATTGCAATTAGATCCTATTGTTCAGTCTGGTATTCGCGATGGATTTATCACTATGGGGCATGGAAAAGCATTGGCCCACGTCACGTCTGCTAAACAACAGATTCAGTTTTATGAACGCATCGTGGCTAAAAACTTGTCGGTACGCGCTACTGAGGCTATGGTTCAGCAACAAAACACTCAAACCACGGCTAAAACACCAAAATCTGGTGAATACGCGACCCAACAAGCTGCTCTAAGCCACCTTTGGGGTGCCCCAGTATTGATTCAAGCTAAGGGAGCAGGAAAAGGGACGGTTACTTTTTCCTTTAAATCAGCCAAAGAGCTTGAGGAGTTGACCAAAAAATTTATCGGTGAATCCTAAACACATTTTTTTGATCATCTTCGGGTTGTGGAGCATGATTCCCTTTAGGGGAATTGCTCAAGAAAGCGAACCTGTGTATTCCACCCAAACAAAAAAAAACAAAGAGGAGAAATTAGGTGCCTTTGATCTTGGTGAGGCGTCTGAAATCAACCCATTGGCCCCGGCAAAGGCCGCTTTTTTTTCAGCAGTTCTGCCAGGGCTGGGTCAGGCCTACAACAAAAAGTATTGGAAAATACCTATGGTTTATGCTGCTTTAGGGAGTAGTCTATACGGCTACCTCAACAGTCAATCCGCCTACACTGAATTCAGAAATGCGTTTAAATCCCGGAGAGCTGGGTTTATGACCGATAAATACTATGACTTGAACAACAGTGGATTAGTCCCTGGATCTCCAGATATTTCAGACAGTTCACTCCAAAAGGCTCAAGAACTAGCACAAGACAATAGAGACCTGGCCTTGGTGTTCACCATAGGTATCTATGCGTTAACTATTATCGATGCCAATGTGGATGCGCACTTAAAGCAATTCAATGTAAGTCAAGACCTTAGTTTTCGGTGGAGCCCCACTTTAGAAAAGTCTGGAATTGACCAACAGTGGTACACCGGTGTACAATTGACCTTAAGATATTGATATGAAAATTGCCTTATTTGGATATGGCCGTATGGGTCAATTAATCAAAGAAATTGCTTTGGCCCAGGGGCACGAGGTACCTGTAATCGTCGATCAGAAATTAGACAGCGTTGACTTGTCAGGCATAGATGTCGCTATTGATTTTAGCACACCTGAATCAGCTTTTCACAACATCTCCCTTTGTGCCACCCAATCGGTACCGGTGGTCTGTGGAACAACCGGATGGTTGGATCAATACGAAGAGGCCGTGGCCCTTTGCGCTAAACAAGGAGGGTTGCTCTATGCTTCCAACTTCAGCATTGGGGTAAATATCACCTTCCGCATCAATGAAATTTTGGCTCAGATGATGGCGCATTACCCCGTGTATCGAGCATCTATTACAGAAATACACCACACCAAAAAACTGGATGCGCCAAGTGGTACTGCGATCACACTGGCCCAAGGAATCATCGATTCAGGCCAATACACTCAATGGCAATTGGCCCCCAATAGAGCTGACGAGCAAGACCTCCTAATTAGCTCCATCAGAGAAGGTGATGTTCCTGGAACACATCAGGTAACTTACCAAAACGATATAGATACTATTGAACTCAAACACACCGCTCATTCCAGACAAGGGTTTGCTCATGGCGCGGTCATGGCTGCTACCTGGTTAGTGGGTAAAAAAGGAGTATATTCTATGCGTGATATCATTGACAACCCCATTAAACCATAAAAAATGACTTGGACACATTGGTTGCTATTTTTTCTAGCTATTCAACTCCTTCATGGAGCAGCTACGTACCCGCTCTATAAAAAAGTAGGTCACGCGCCTTGGAAAGCATTTGTCCCCTTATACAACGCGTGGATCTTGCTTAAGATCATCCACAGACCTACCTACTGGATCGTTTTGTTGTTGCTCCCTGTGGTTAACTTGATTATGTTACCTGTTGTTTGGGTAGAGACGATCAGGTCATTTTCCCTTACCTCAAGAAAAGAGGCATGGACCGTGGTCCTTTCATTAGGGTTTTATTTGTTTGTGGTTGGTCGAAAGGCAGAACAACTCACCTACCAACCTGATCGCGAAAAAATGCCAAAAACTGGCGCAGGTGAATGGCTGAGTTCTATGGTATTTGCCATAGTTGCCGCTAGTGTTGTCCACACTTATTTTCTACAGCCTTTTGTCATTCCTACTGGATCGCTGGAACGCACTTTATTGATCGGCGACTTTCTGGTGGTTTCCAAATACCATTACGGAGCAAGAATACCCATGACACCACTTGCTGCACCCATGGTCCACGACAGTTTACCTGTTGTGGGAAAAAAATCATACCTCAGCAGACCTCAGATTCCTTATATAAGAATACCTGGATTTGCCCCGGTGAGAAGAAATGATATCGTAGTTTTTAGCTGGCCTCAGGACACCGTGCGGTTTTTTAGAGATCCCTCTAACATCAGAATCGATAAACCCATCGATAAAAAATCAAATTACGTGAAACGATGTGTGGGTATTCCAGGGGACACCCTAAGTATCGTAGATGGGCAAGTCATGATCAACCAGTTCCCTCTTGAATACGATGATCGAGCTCGTCTGCAACACAATTACGCGGTTTTTGCCCAGCAGGGAATTTCAGCTCAAAAACTTAAATCGTTGGGGATTGATGGATTTAACAGAACTTATAGCATAGCCCAACTCAACCAAAGCCAGGCTGATGCCATTATGCGTTCCGGCGCTAGTATTTACAACAATCCACAAGGAGATGGATACCTGATTTTAACCTTTGACAAGGGTATTGATCCTCAGGTTGTCCGCCAACAAGGTTTGGTGGTCACAGAATTGATGGATCGAGAGAAATGGCTTACCCTAACTCAAGAATCCGCACAAATCCTAAAACAAACTAAAGGAATTGATTCGGTTGTTCAACAAATTGCCGGAAAAGCACGCTACAATTCAAGTATTTATCCTCATACTCCCTTACTTCCTTGGAATGAAGATCAATACGGCCCCATTTACTTGCCTAAAGCGGGAGACCAAATTGAACTCACGCCCAAAAATATTCTAGTCTACAAAACAGCGATTCAGGATTATGAAGGTCATGAAATCCTACAAAAAGACAATCAGGTTTATGTAGACGGACAAGTACAGACCCACTATACATTTGATCAATCCTACTATTGGATGATGGGAGATAACCGACATAATTCTGAAGACTCTCGCTTTTGGGGTATGGTACCCGAGAATCATATTGTGGGAAAACCCATATTTATATGGATGAGCGTTGATGGGTTTACCCAACCCATCAGTCAATGGCGCATTCGTTGGGACCGGGTATTTACCGTCGTCCACGGTTCAGGCCAACCCCGCTCCTACTTTGCCTACTTTATAGGTGCATTGCTGATCTATTACGGGGTAAGTTATTTTAGAAAACGAAAATCCAAACAAGCGTGAAGGTAATCGTTCCTACCTATCTCCCTTTAATCCCAACATTTGCCGCTATTCACCAAGGTGATGTGGTTTGGGAAGTATGTGGTACTTATCAAAAACAATCGTACAGAAATAGGTCGTTAATCGCCACCGACAGGGGGGCATTGACCCTGACAATACCTATTGCGCACAGAAACCACCGACAAGCCTTTCAAGAGGTGCAAATAGATCCTAGCGAGCCTTGGCAACGCACGCATTGGCGGGGCATACAAACCGCATACCGCAGTGCTCCGTACTTTGAATTTTACGAGGATCGATTGGTTCGATTATTTGAAGAATCCTTTACTTACTTAATCGATGTAAATTTCAAAAGCATTGAAATTTTATGTCAATGCGCCAAACTAGAAATACCTCAATCAAAAACGGAGGTATATGTCAAGGAATTGACTCCAGATGCTGATAAGCGTCTGTGGGCCTCAAGCAAACACATACCCGCTGATTGCTCGAAGACCTATGGTCAGGTATTTTCCGATCGACACGGCTTTATAGAGGGCCTATCCTTTCTTGATTTATTATGCAATGAAGGGCCTTCAAGCATCGAATACATCAAGCAGATACCTCTTTAATCCGGAGAGGTAAAATTCAGGCGCACCAAAACGGGAAAATGGTCAGAGTAGGGTAATTCAGTTACTAGGTGGTCATGTACCTCAAAAGCTTGATCGACCAATACATAATCAATCCTCAGCGGAAGGAAAACAAACCTAAAGGTGCTGCCAAATCCCACTCCTTTTTCAAAAAAGGTATCCTTCATGTCCGTTCTTATGGTGTGGTAGACGGAGGAAAACTGGTTGTTGTTGAAATCCCCTAAAACTATATTGGGGTACGGAGAACGCTCTTTATGCGCAGAAAGCAGTACTGATTGAGATTCTTGTTTGTCAAATGAGCGCCCAATGCGATCATACAAGACAGCTAATTTTTGGGCCCACTTACTTTTGGTCGTATCTCTAAGTACTTCCTGATTGGCGCGATTCATTAATTTAAGGGATTGGAAATGCGTGTTATACACACGAACTACCCTATCCGCTAATTCTATATCCGCATAGATAGCTGTATTGGAACTAGAAGGAAAATCGATACGGCCTTTTGATACAATGGGATATTTAGATAATATGGCGACCACGGAACGCTCCTTGTTATCTCGTGAGGAGTAGGTTTGGTACGGGTATTGTTTAAAGGCGGCTAAAAACTCGGTGTCAAACTCTTGAAAGGCCAATACATCTGCCTGTGAATTTTGAGCAAAAGCTACTATGCTGTCCGCCAAGTATTCCTCTTGGGTCCAACGATATTTGTTTAACAATTTGACATTATAACTCATTACAGTCAAATCGCTTTTGTCGGAATCCGCTAGGCTATTATTCCATCGGTATACTGGTCCAAATTGCCAATGTGTGAAAAGCAAAATCACTATCGACCACCAGGCCATTGATTTCCAACGAAATAGCCAAAACAACAAAAACAATGCATGCCCTAGCCATAAAAAGGGCATGGCTAAACTAAAAAACGAGAGGAAATAGTAGCCATCACCAGGCAGAAATGGCGCAAGCTGTGCCACAACGGTTATGGCAATCAGCACCAAATGCGCCGCTTTCATCAATGAATTTGTTATTTCACTGGGTTTAAACATGATCGGGTCCTTGTTGAAATAAAAAATCTTTTTCTTCTTGAGTCAAAGAATCGTAACCAGAAGCACTTATCTTATCTAAGATAGAATCTATTTTGCGTTGGTGAGCCACTTGAATACCACTTGGCTCCCCGGTAGATTTTTTTGCTCCTTTCGATTGATAAACCTTTTTCAAGTGACTTTTTTTGTTTGATGAGGGTCTATTCCAATTGATTATCGACCACTGTGTTAAGTCTCTACCTTGTCTGAGGTTTACCGCATAGATCAGGCCTACTAATGCACCTACAAGATGGGCTAATTGAGCCCCAGAAACATTACTCCACAAACTAAATAGATCAATCATTACCAATGCCGCACCTAGGTACTTTAATTTGATCTGACCAAAAAACAAGTGAACGGGAAGATCTGGTTGATAGGCACATACATAGATGATCAATGCCATAATACCTGCTGAAGCTCCCACCAAATACCCAATAGCTAGTTGAGGAAAAACGATACCTACGAGAAGGTAACTAATGCCTGAAGTTAAGGTTCCTATCCACCAAATATGCCACCACCTGGCTGAAGAAAATAAATGCAAAAACAATCTGGAAGCACCCGCAACAAAAATCAGGTTACTGATTAAATGTATCGGTTGCACATGTACCCACCCGTACGTAAACAGGGTCCAAGGTCTACTCAAAAATTCAGTCCACTGCCTGGGTAAAGCCCAAGTATCTACCGCACTGTTGGCCTCACCAAATACTAAGTTTTGTACCTGTACCACAAAAAAAACAAGGACCATGAAACCCATCATGCGGCCAGATGAGTCTAGATGAAGCCAAAATCGTTGGACCTGCTGTTTCATCAATACCAACGATTGCGATCAAAGGAATTTTTCTTCCAATACCAGGCCATCAAAAATCCAAAAAGCGCACCGCCTACATGGGCAAAATGAGCAATACCAGAGCCAAAAATGCTGTAGCCTGTGATTCCAGAAAAGAGATCAAGTCCTATTAAAATCGGAATAAAATACTTGGCTTTAATAGGAAAAGGTACAAACATCAAGAACAGTTCGCTATTGGGAAATGCCATGCCAAATGCAACCAAAACACCGTAGATCGCACCTGATGCCCCCACAGCAGGAGTTGATATAGCCTCAATCATAGCCTGAATGGTATCTTGACTAGCTACATCATACCAAGCAGGGCTGAATTGACCCTGACCCAATAACGTGATGACTTGCTGGGCAGCATATCCACCAGCTTCCAATGCTTGGATACCGCGATAGAAATAAAAATAGTTAACTCCCGTGTGAATCAGTGCGGCACCAATACCTGCAGACAAATAAAAGAAAAGGAACTTCTTTCCACCCCACATGTGTTCCAAAGCACCGCCAAAAGCCCAGAGGGCATACATATTAAAGAAAATATGAGATAGCCCTCCATGCATAAACATATGGGTAATCACTTGCCAAAATCCAAAGGATGGATGCTCTACAAACCAAAGTGAAAAGAGTCCATACATCACATCACCGTACAGTAAAGTTGCTAGAAAAAACAACCCGTTGATGATGATTAAATGTTTCACCGTCTCTGTTATAGATCTCATAAACTGAATTTTTTAAGGAGTTCTTCCGCAGTGATCGAAACAATAACTGGTTTGCGATCGGGACTAAATTCCGGTTCTTTACATGAAAATAAATCATTGATTAAGCCCAACTGCTCCTCTACAGTTAAAAATTTTCCGGTGTTTATGGCCATTGATTTCGACATCAACTGTGCCATCCGATCCACAGTAGAAAACCCTGTATGCTCTATAGATTCCAAATCATCTACCAGCTGAATCAATACATGTGCAGCATCTTGTGGCAGCACATCCATAGGAATACCCAGTACCTGATCTATCGACTGTTCATCGAATTCAAATCCAATCGCTTGAAGATCTCCACGCATAGAGGCCAATATAGATTGCTGAGCGATACTCAGCCCCAATGTGAGTGGGAACAAAAGTGTTTGACTTCCCGCTTTTTCCATGGTCATTTGAGCCAATAATCGCTCGTATACGATGCGTTGATGAGCCCTTGACTGATGGATGACAAGCAACGCCGATTGGTGTTTGGTAACGATATACTTTTTTTCCCACTGAAAACTGGTAAATGCTGTTTTGGTTTCTTGTTCCCAACCTTCAAGGGATGTTTGTTGGGATTCAAAATGAGCCATCGTCTGTCGGTGGGGATCATCTCCTAGACTGTACAGTGTTTCCCATTGTGTCTGGCTAGGTTTTGATTTATAGGCCGGAGTATGTTCGTTAAAAGGATTGAAATTCCTATCCACCTCAATCTTGGGATAAACTGGGTTTTTAGACTGATAGGCATAAGGCGTATCTAAATTTGGATCCTTGTCAAAATCTAAAATAGGAGCTACTTGAAATTGTCCTAGACTGTGTTTCACCGCGGACCTTAAAATAGCGTAAATACCTTGTTCATCATCAAATTTTACTTCTGTTTTGGTCGGGTGGATATTGACATCTAATCGTGCCGGATCGACTTGAAGATAAATAAAGTATCCTGGATGTACTCCTGGGTTAACTAGTCCTTCAAAGGCTTGAAGCACAGCGTGGTGAAGAAAACCGCTTTTGATGAATCGATCATTGACAAAAAAATACTGCATCCCCCGCGACTTTTTAGCCATATCGGGCTTTAAGATAAATCCAGAAATCCCCACCAAAGGGGTCTGCTCGGAAATAGGCACTAATTTTTCCGCATACTTCTGTCCAAAAACCTGGGTAATTCTCTGTTTAATAGGTGCTTGGGGCAATTGAAACAATACCTCAGAGTTGTGATGTAACACAAAAGAAATTTCAGGATGCACCAACACTAATCGGTGAAACTCATCCAAACAGTGTTTCAATTCAACGGTAGCTGACTTTAAAAATTGCCTGCGCGCAGGTATGTTATAGAACAGATGCTGAACAGTGACGATGGTTCCTTGGGAACTAGGTGTCAGCTGTATCTCCATGGAGCTGCTGCCTTGAACCGACAGCACGTATCCTTCTTCAGCCTCAACGGTTTTACTCTGTATGCGCAATTGAGCAATCGAGGCGATCGAAGCCAATGCTTCACCCCTAAAACCCTTGGTTTGCAGGCGAAACAAATCCTCGGCTGATGTCAATTTTGAGGTAGCATGACGCTCAATAGACAGCGGAAGATCTTCTCGATCAATACCTTGACCGTTATCAACCACCTGGATCAACTGTTTACCTCCGTCACCCAAAAATACTTCTATCTTATCCGCTCCAGAATCCACCGCGTTCTCCAATAGTTCCTTAAGCGCCGAACTAGGGCGCTGAACAACTTCTCCTGCGGCAATCTGATTAGCTACGTGAGCCTCAAGGCGTTTGATGATTTTACCCATTATACCACCCAGTTAAGCACTCCAGTCTTGACGAGCGCTAAAAAAAACAACACCAAGAAAACGAATATAAAGAACAATCTAGTCCTTCGGTTTTTGCTTTCAGTCTGGCTTTTTTGAGCGCGCCAATCAGCGCGAAAAGACCTTCTACCAGAGGCTCTAGAGGACAAACCGGCTTGAGGCAGATCAGCAGCTTCTTGTTTTTTTACCAACAATTCCAAACGCTCTTTCCTCGGGTTGTAATACCTAGGGGTATAAGAAAACGACTTGTTTTTGTTTTGTTTAAATAGCGTAGGTAGTTTCATGAGAATCAACTTAATCCAAAAATAAACAAAAACCCAGGATGGACCTGGGTTTACTTTGCTAAGTTATTTACAAAAATACGGTTATAATGCCGCCATTTTTACAGCAGCTACCGCTGCTTCAACCCCTTTGTTTCCGTGTATACCTCCTGAACGATCAATAGCTTGTTGGAGATTGTTGTCCGTCAACACACAAAATATGACCGGAACATCTTGGTCTGTATTGAGATTCATAATCCCTTGAGCGGTGGATTGACAAATGAAATCAAAATGTTTTGTTTCCCCTTGGATGACACTTCCAATAGCAATAACCACGGAGAGTTGATGGCGATCAATCAATTTTTTGCATGCGTGTGGTAATTCAAAGGCACCTGGTACGCGGTATGTGTAGATATTGTCAGAAACAACGCCCAGAGCAGAAAGTGTATCTACTGCTCCACGATACAAGTTATCGGTGATTTGGCTATTCCACTCGGCTACAGCAATCCCTACACGCATGTGCTCACCAGAGGGGAGACTTGATGCGTCAAAGAAAGATAAATCAGTCCCTGAAGTTGCCATTATTCTTCCGCCTGTAAACTGCCCAATAAGGCATCTACTGAGCTCGCCTCTACGGCATTAGGATATAGGTCGGAAACAGTCTTGAAATACTCTACAGCACTTCCCGTCTGACCTAATTCCTGGGCCAATACACCCGCTTTAAACCAAAAACGAGGAGCAGAAAATTCATTGTTGCTGTGCGAAGCTGCGGCGACATAAGACTTTAAACCAGCCTCCTTATCTCCAAGCTCGGATTGAGCATCCCCAAGGGCGCCTAATGCTAAGGCTTGCATCAATGCATCATCTGTTTTGAAACCAGACAAATAAGTAACCGCCTGTTCAAATTGACCTAAATGAAGATAGGAAAGTCCTGCACCATAAGCAGCTAAATCCGCTGCTTTCGTGCCAGCGTACTGTTCAGCAATTTCAACAAAACCGTATTTGCCTTCTGCACCTTCCAGGGCAAGTGTAAAAAGAGAGTCTTGTGATTGCTGCGAAATCAGTGCTTGATCAAAATAACGTTGTGCGTAGTACAATTCGTTAGACGCCTCGCGCTCTAGAGGCTTTTGTACCCATTGTTGGTACCCCAAGTAACCTAAAACGCCCAGGGCAATTGCGGCAATGACCCCTAGAATAATGTTTTGATTTTGGGATACCCAAGCCTCAGATTTGGAAGCGCTTTCGTCTAATGAGGAAAAAACCTCTGCTGTAGTGCTCGATTCTTGAGTTACTTCCTCTATTTCTTCTTGGGCTTTTGGTTTATAGCCTCTTTTTTGATATGTAGCCATCTATATGAGATTTAGAGGGCAAAAATAAAGTTTTTATCCAAACCCAAAAGGGTATTCTTTCGTTTATTTTCAATAATTTGCAAGTCCCAAAAAAAGTGATTTTCGCCTATAAACTCTCTATGTTTCTCAAACACCTGACACTGGTTAACTACAAAAATTTTATAGAGAAATCGATTGATTTTGGCGCTAAAATCAATTGTGTGGTTGGACCTAATGGCCAAGGAAAAACTAATGTTCTTGACGCTATTTACCATTTGGCTCTAGGCAAAAGCTACTTTAATCCTCAGTCATCACAAAATATTAGACACGATCAAGACTTTTTTTTGATCCAAGGACTCTTTGATAAAGAAGGTCAAGAGGAGACTGTTGTGTGCAGCCTAAAAATTGGATCCAAGAAGGTTATCAAACGCAACGGTAAACTATATGAGAAACTGGCAGACCATATCGGTGTACTCCCATTGGTTATGATTTCACCTGCTGATCGAGATCTGATCGTGGAAGGCAGTGAAGTGCGCAGAAAATTAATCGATGGAATCATTGCTCAATCAGACAACCATTACTTGAACTTGCTTTTAAGCTATAACCAAACACTCTCACAGCGCAATGCGCTACTCAAATACTTTGCCCTTAACCACACATTTGACCGGGAAACACTCAGTGTGTACGACGCGCAGTTGCGTGATTATGGCCTACCGATTTACCGCAAAAGAAGCGCCTTTCTTGAAGAATTTATTCCGTTGTTTGAACAGCAGTATCAACAAATCAGTCAAGGAAAAGAATCCGTAAGCATTCAGTACCAAAGCCAACTTCACCTGGGAGACTACGGGGCACAGCTGACTGAATGTCTCTCTAAAGACCGAGCGATACAGTACACTAGTTGCGGTATCCACAAAGATGACTTGTCGTTTGAAATTGACGGCCACCCTATCAAAAAATTTGGCAGCCAGGGTCAGCAAAAATCATTTTTGATCGCATTGAAATTGGCGCAGTTTTCCTTTATACAAAAACATACCCATACGCAACCCATACTGTTATTGGACGATATATTTGACAAATTAGATGACCAACGAGTCGCTCAACTGGTAGATTTAGTCAACCAAAACCGATTTGGGCAACTATTCATCAGCGATACTAATTTTGAACGAACTGAAAAGATTGTTCAAGCTACCGGGCAAGGATACACCATGATTGAACTGCCATGAAAAGAAACCATGAGCCAAAAAAAATACAAGATCTAGTCAATCAGTTTATAGAACAAAATGAGTTGACCAGTGGACTTGATGCCGTAAACGTTCAAGATTTATGGAGTGACCTTATGGGACCAGGAGTGATGAGTTACACCCAGAGTATCGCCCTTCGTGGCTCAACATTAACGGTAGTACTCACTTCCTCTGTTTTGCGCAGTGAGCTAAGCATGGGGAAACAAAAAATTATCTCCATGATGAATGAAGGCCTAGGAAAAAATCTCATCGAACACATGTACCTTCGATAAGTTAATCAGCTAGGCCTTTATTGGATGGACATTAAAAGATCTCTCTTCCAGAAAAATGGAACGCAGACTCAATGGCCGCATTTTCATCCGAATCAGATCCGTGCACGGCATTTTCTCCGATAGAGGAGGCATATCTTTGGCGAATAGTTCCTTCTGCAGCTTCTGCTGGGTTCGTGGAACCAATTAATGTTCTAAAATCTTGTACGGCGTTTTCCTTCTCAAGCACAGCTGCCACGATAGGTCCGGAGGTCATAAAATCTACTAACTCACCAAAAAATGGTCGCTCGCTGTGCACTGCGTAGAAACGCTCTGCATCTAATCGGCTGAGTTGGGTGTATTTCATGGCTACAATTTTAAATCCAGCCTCATTGATTTGTGCCAAAATTCCCCCAATGTAGCCTTTAGCGACTGCATCTGGTTTGATCATGGTAAATGTTCTATTTGCACTCATTTTTTAAAATTTTGTGCAAAATTACACCAAATAATCGAATCTATGGTTCCATAGATGAATCGCTGTGAACTAAAGTCCGTAACGCAACTCATAGCCTGTATTATTGGGGAAGTCTGGATATCGGTATACCAGTCTTC
>Ga0181558_10004563_pt1 | contig 12377 bp, 8 predicted proteins | sample 011ome_22_FD_133754 | JGI IMG/M metagenome (GOLD analysis project Ga0181558, IMG submission 133754) | Coastal salt marsh microbial communities from the Groves Creek Marsh, Skidaway Island, Georgia - 011507BT metaG (megahit assembly) | ecosystem: Environmental > Aquatic > Marine > Intertidal zone... | reverse complement strand
GTGAGAAACGCCGAAAAAACGAATAGAAACATCACAAGTCAATCACTCGTTCGCCGCAGCCGCAGCCTTCTTGCGCTCGCGCTCCGCCTCGCGCTGCGCCTTGCCCTTGCGCTGCTTCTTCTTCCAGGGCTTCCCGTCCTCGCCCGCCGCCGAGGTGGGCGCCTCGCGCTTCTCCCCCTTGGACTTTGTCGACTTCGTCGACCTCGTCTCCGCCTCGCCGCCTAAAAAGCCTTTTTTTTTCTTTTTCTTTTTCGCGCCTTGGCCCTCGTCGCCGCGCCGCTCGCCATCCTTCGCGCCGCGCTTCTTCCCCCCGGCTCCCCGCGGCGCCTCCGGCTCCTCCGCGGGCGTCGCCTGCGGCGCCACCTTGCCCAGGAGCGTGCAGACGCGCGTGAGCGCGGCCACGCCCTTGGGCGGCATGCCGGGCACGAGGAACTGCGTCTCCACCGCCGCCGCCGCCGCGTCGGCGTCCGCGCAAACCGCCAACGGCGTGCCCTCCGGCTCCAGCCTCCCCATCGCCTCCAGGCACTGCAGCGCGAGCTTCGCGGTGTCCCCCCTGGCGCCGCGGTTGCGGCAGGGCGCGCCGATCGCCCCGATGATCGCGCTCGCCAGCGCCTTCTTGTGCTTCCGCGCGGAGGCGGCGACCGCGGGGCTCCGCCGGCGCCCGAGCGCGAGCGCGGCGGCGAGCAGCTTGAGCCCCTCGGCGCGCACAAACTCGCCGCGCGCGCCCGGCTTGTCCGCGTCGGCGCTCGCGAGGTGTGCGAGCTCGGGGAGAAGCGCGGCAGCGAGGCTCGGGTGGCGGTCGAACGCCGCCTGGAAGAAAGGGCCCTTCAGACGACACCGCTTGTTCGTCTTGAACGCCTTCAGCGCCCCCGCGTACGCGGCGACGGCGGCGGGCGCCGCCGCCGGCTCCGCGCCGGGTCCATCCGCGCCCGGCGCCTCGCCGCGCGCGCGCGCCTCCAGCGCCTCCAACACGCGCAGCAGGTACAGCGACACCGCGGTGGCGGGCTTCGCGAACCCCTTGGCGTCGCCGCCGCCGGAGGGGCGGGACGCGGCGCGGATGGAGGCGGCCAGGGAGGCGGCGATGGTCTCGACGGTCACGGGCTCGACCCCCGCGTCGGTCGGGACGTCGCGCGCGCGGCACACGTGCTTGACAAGCACGCCGCCGACGCGCTCGGCGAGCGCGGACGCCTGCGGCGTGCCCGCGGCGAGCGCGGTCTGCATCGCGCCGAGCAGCGGGAGCGCCGCGCCCGGGAGCCACGGCGAGGCGGGCTGCGCGCGCGCGTAAAGCTCGAGCAACGCGAGCACGCGGAACTTGAAGTCGCGCGTCGCGCGCACCATCGACTTTTTGCGCTTGATGTCGTTCCGGCGGGACTTGAACGCCTGGCCGAGCAACGCGTCGATGCTGAACATCGCCTCGTCGTCCATGTCCTCCGCGGGGTCCTCCTCTTCGTCGGAGTCGATGTTCGCGCCGGACTTGGCGAGCGCCGCGGCGATCGCGGCGGCGCGTGTCTCATCCACTGGACCGTCGTCCGAGTCAGAGTCGGCGTCCTCGTCGGATTCGGCGTCGTCGTCGGATTCGTCGTCGGATTCGTCGTCGTCGTCGTCATCCGACCCCGCCTCCTCGTCCTCGTCCTCGTCCTCCTCCTCCTCCCCGTCGTCCTCGTCCTCCAAGGGCGCCTCGTCGTCGCTGCCGCCGTCCCCCGCGGCGGCGTTGCGACTGTCCGCGTCCGGCGCGAGCACCACGCGCAGCATGTCGCGCACGCTCGCCTCTGAGACGGAGCCCGACACCGACTTGAAGACGTGCTCGACGACGTCGCGCAGCAAGGCGCTCGGCTGCGCGAGCAATGACAGAAGGATGTCCACCAGCACGTCCATCGGCTCGGGGTCTTTAGGGTCTTTAGGGTCCGCGTCCTCGGCATTCGGTGCGTTCTTCTTCTTCTTCGCCTTCGCCTTCGCCTTCGGCGGCGCGAGCAGGTCGTCCACGCAGCGCGGCAGGTCCTCGATGGCGGGCGTGAACTCGCGCCAGTCGCTCACCTGCAGCACGGCGAGCGCGCGGAGCAGGGGCGCGACGGCCAGCGCCGGGGACGCGTCCCCGGCGTCCTCCTTCCTCGCCTTCGCCGCCTTCGCCTCCAGCGCGGCGAGCGTGTCCAGCGCCGAGAACAGCGAGGCGCGGACCGCCGCGCACTCCTCGGGCATGTCGTCCACCAGCGCCGCGCCGCTCCCCGGCGCGCCCAGCTCGCGGCACAGCGCCGCCGCCGCCGCCAGCAAGTCCGGCGGGGGATCCGCGGGCGCGCGCTCCTGCTTTTCCTTCGGCTCCGCCGCCGCCTTGGCCGCCGCGACGGCGGCGGCGCGGCGTGCCTTGACGTTCGCCGCCAGAAGCGCGGACGCGCGCACCGCGCACGCCTCGCGCAAGCCGTCCACCGGCGCGGCGAGCGGCGCCACGCCGACGCGAAGCAAGACGCTCGCCTCTTTCTTCTTCTCGCCTTTTTTTTTAGCAAAAGGCTTTTCCGAAACGCCCGCGTCCTCCTCCCGGTAATACGCGTGCGCGACGAGAAACTCGAGCAGCTCCCGCTGCGTCTCGCGCGGCAGACGAGGCCACAGCCCGACAGCCTGCTCCAGCGCCCACAGCCGCCTTTTGTTCCGCGCCGCCGCGCTCGGCGCGTCGCCGTCGCCGTCGCCCGGTTCCGCGGCTTCCGCGCCGTCCGCCTCGGGCGCGCGCGCGAAGATGCGCATCAGCTCGCGCGCGTGCTCCGACGCGTCGTCGCCGGTGAGGCCGCCCAAAAGCTCGCGCACGGCGTTTTTCTTGTCGCCCGAAGCGTCCAGCCTGTGCGGGCCGAGGCGCTGCAGCGCGGCGGCGACGGCGAGCCGCACGTCCGGCGGCGTGTCCCTCGCCTTGGCGTGCTTCAGCACGTGCGCCAGGCAGTCGTCCGCGGTGGCGTGCAGGTAGTTGTCCTTCTTCGCGAGGTTGTTCAGCAAGCACCGGCTGAAGCCGTCGCTGAAGAGCGCGGGCACGAGCGCCGCGTCCGCGCGCGCGAGCAGAGACGCGAAGAGCCGGAACCCGAGGAACCGTCTTTGGTGCGACCCGCTCGTCATCAGCCCGCGCTCCACCTGCGTCTCCCACAGCGCCTCCAGCGCGCCCGGGATGGCGTGCGTCCGCGCCGCGTCCATCAGCAACACCCACACCGAGTGCGTCTGCGGGTGCGCGCGCGAGGACGCGGCGAGCGCGTCGCGCACCTTCTCCAAATGCGACGCGCGGAAAAACGAACGCCACCGCGCCGCCGCCGCGACGCGCCGCGCCTCGGGAAGCTGAGGAGAGAGAAGGCCTCCCTTCTTCTTCCCTTTCTTCCCTTCTTTTTCCATCACGGCCGCCACGGCTGCCGCGGCCGCCGTCTCCTCCGGCGAGGCCGGAGGCAGCACGTCGCAGCGCGCGCGCAGCGCCGGCGGGAGCGCCGGCCACAGCTGCGCGGCGAGCGCGAGGGATTCCGGCGTCGCGTCGGCGGCGGGCGCGGCGATCCAGTCCGCGAGCGATGCGGCGCGCTCGAGGACCTTCGTGACGTCCCCCCCCGCGCCGGCAGCCTCGGCGCCGCCGAGCGCGTCGGCGATCTCCAGGATCACCGCGCTCGCGGACTCGGCGAGGTACGCCTTGGCGGCGGCGAGAGCGGAAACCTCCTCAGCCACCGCCGCGGCGAAATCCACCGCTTCTTTTCGGCCCATCTCCCCCGCGGCGAGCCGCGGGGCCATCGCGCGGACGAGCGCGGCGACCCCGAACAGCTGGCCCATCAGGATATCTCTCGCCTCCGAGCCCTTGGTGGCCTGCGTGATGGGATCCAGCGACGTCTTGAGCAGTTTCAGCCCGTCGGGGAGCGACACCAGCGGGATCTCCGAGAAGGCGGCGGTGAGCGCGAGGGCGAAACCTTGCCTGGCGCCGGATCGACCGGATCCGAGGCCCCTGGCGAGCCGCCTCAGCGCGTACACCAGCACGGGAGAACACCCCGTGAGAGATGGCGGCGCCTCGTTTTCGTCCCCGGATCCGTCGCCCGCGAGCCGTCCGCCGACGTCCGCGGCGTCGCCCATCTCCGCGTCCGAAACCGCGCCCGAAACCGAGAACGCATCCTGCGCGCTTTTCAGCTCGTGCACCAGACGCACCGCGCTGGTCTGCCGCGTCTCCGCCTCCACGTTCGCGAGGTCCCAAAAGTGCTGCAGCACGTGCCCGGGCACCTCCAGGCGCACCATCGTCGCGGCGCGCGTAGGAGCTGCGCGAGAACGCGCGCGTCGGCGTGTGGCGGCACGCGAAAAGCGGGGGAATAGGCGGCGGCCGACGACTGGACGTTTTGCGTTTCGCCGGCGGGCCGACGATTGAACCGGCGGCGGCGACCTCCAGCCGACAGTTGGAGTTGTTGGACCGTGGCTCGTGGGCCTTTTTTTCGATTTCTCCGCGTTCATCGTATGAGCAAACAGTGTAGCCTAAAGACGCCACGAAAGATCGGCGCTTCGGCAGCCTTCGTCCGGCCTCCCACAAATCGACACGTAGCACTCTTTCGGAAACGCGGCGAAGCGGCGCGCGTGACGGCCACAAGTGTACGCGCGCGCTCGAGGAGACGCGTCGCCGAAGGACGACTGTTCAGCCGTGTGCACGCGCTACTCGTACCTCCACGCCTCGTCGCAGACCGGCACACACGCTCGCGAGCTTTCCGTGAATCCGTCGCACGATCGTCACGATGTTGCAGAGCGTGCTGAGGAACGCGCGCCGCAGCGCCGCGCTGGTACGTGCCTGCCCCGCGAGACCGACGCGCGCGAGGGCGTTTTCGCGTGCGCGCGCCGCGCAGAGCGCATCGGTTCCCTCCTCCCTCGCTCCGGTCGGACGCCTTCTACCCCCGCCGGGCGCGATCAAAGTCGCGATCTGGCGCCGGCGGGCGACCGAGCGACGGCGGATCCCAGAATGATGCGAACGGAACGCCGAATGCGACGGCTCGCTGACCTCCACACTCCCTTCTGAAATTCGACTCGACAGCGCCCCGCCGCGGCTTGGAACGACACGCGTTTCCTGTCTCCCCTGGCGTCCCGCGCGTACGCCAGCGGCGCCGAGGTGATCGGCATCGACCTCGGCACCACGAACTCGTGCGTGGCGGTGATGGAAGGCAAAACCGCCAAGGTGATTGAAAACGCGGAGGGCGCGCGCACGACGCCCTCCATGGTGGCGTTCACGGACAAGGGCGAGCGCCTCGTGGGTCAGCCCGCGAAGCGGCAGGCGGTGACCAACCCCACGAACACGCTCTACGCGTGCAAGCGGCTCATCGGCCGCCGCTTCGACGACGCGCACACGCAGAAGGAGGCCAAGATGGTGCCCTACGGCATCGTCGCCGCGTCCAACGGCGACGCGTGGGTGGAGGCGGGCGGCAAGCAGTACTCGCCCTCGCAGGTGGGCGCGTTCGTGCTGCAGAAGATGAAGGAGACCGCGGAGTCCTACCTCGGGCACGGCGTCACGCAGGCGGTGGTCACCGTGCCCGCGTACTTCAACGACGCGCAGCGCCAGGCGACCAAGGATGCCGGCAAGATCGCCGGCCTCGACGTGCTGCGCATCATCAACGAGCCCACCGCCGCCGCGCTGTCGTACGGCGTGGACAAGAAGGAGGGCCTCGTCGCGGTGTACGACCTCGGCGGCGGGACGTTCGACGTGTCCATCCTCGAGATCTCGGGCGGGGTGTTCGAGGTGAAGGCGACCAACGGTGACACGTTCCTGGGCGGCGAGGACTTTGACACCGCGCTGCTTGACGAGTTCACCTCTACGTTCAAGAAGGAATCCGGCATCGACCTCACCGGCGACAAGCTCGCGGTGCAGCGTCTGCGCGAAGCCGCGGAGAAGGCCAAGATCGAGCTCTCCTCCGCGCAGAGCACGGACATCAACCTGCCCTTCATCACCGCGGACGCCTCCGGCCCGAAGCACATGGCCATGTCGCTCTCGCGCGCGCAGCTCGAGAAGCTGGTCGGCCCGCTCCTGGACCGCACCAAAGATCCTTGCCGCGCGTGCATCAAGGACGCCGGCATCTCCGCGTCCGAGATCAACGAGGTTTTACTGGTTGGCGGCATGTCGCGCATGCCCAAGGTGAACCAGCTCGTGAAGGACCTGTTCGCGGGCAAGGAGCCGAACAAGGGCGTGAACCCCGACGAGGTGGTCGCGATGGGCGCCGCCATCCAGGGCGGCGTGCTTCGCGGCGACGTGAAGGACATCCTGCTCCTGGACGTCACGCCGCTGTCGCTCGGCATCGAGACGCTCGGTGGGGTGTTCACGCGCCTGATCAACCGCAACACCACCATCCCCACGAAGAAGTCGCAGACCTTCTCCACCGCCGCGGACAACCAGACGCAGGTGGGGATCAAGGTGCTGCAGGGCGAGCGCGAGATGGCGGCGGACAACAAGATCCTCGGCAACTTCGACCTGATGGGCATCCCGCCGGCGCCGCGCGGCTCGCCGCAGATCGAGGTGACGTTCGACATCGACGCCAACGGCATCGTGAACGTCAGCGCGCGCGACAAGGCCACCAACAAGGAGCAGCAGATCACCATCCAGAGCTCGGGCGGTCTGTCTGACTCGCAGGTGGAGCAGATGGTGCGCGACGCCGAGGCGCACGCCGACGCCGACAAGACGCGCAAGGAGCTCATCGAGGCGAAGAACGAGGCGGACACGCTGCTGTACTCCGCGGACAAGAACCTGTCCGAGCACGGCGCGAACCTGCCCACGGACGTGAAGGACGCCATCACTGGCGCTCAGGCGGACCTCCGCTCGGCGCTGGAGGCTGAGAACCTCGAGGAGGTCAAGGCGAAGATCGAGGCGTTGCAGCAGGCGGTGATGAAGATTGGCGAGGCGCTCAACAAAAACGCGGGCGGCGCGGCGGCGGGCGAGGGCGCCACCTACGAGGGCGAGGAGGTCAAGGAGGAGGAGAAGGAGGAGCAGAAGAAGGAGGAACAGAAGTGATGGCAGCTCGGACGCGCTTTGACGCGCGGAGAGGAGGACACGAGCGCGGGACGCGAGCGCGGCGGTGACGCGCGGCGGTGACGCGAAGCCGCGATGAAACTCGATTCGATCCTTCACCTTTCCTCGTCTACCTCTTCTCCACGACGTACCGCGCGGACTCGAGGATATTGGCGCCCGTGCCGCTCCCCGTGCGTTTCAAGCTTCCCCCGGCGCCTCCCCCTCGCGCCGACGAAGACGCGCCCAGCCCCCCGCCTCCGCTCTCGCCCCCGTCCTCCATCCCCAGGCGCTCGTACGCCGCGCTCTTCCCCGAGAGCTTCGCGCGCATCTGCGCCAAGCCGGCCACCCCGCCCCCCTCCATGGCGCCGCTCACGGACGACGCCTTGCCGCGCCGCAAGCGCTCCGCTCGTTTACTCCGCAAGTAATGCGTCTGGGGGACGCGGTGAAGGGAAGACGGTCGGGTCAGCGAGGCGGTCGTCGAGGGCGCGCGCGATCGATCGGTTTCGTTCGGTCGGAAGCAGAACGGAGCGAGCGCGGACGCGAGGGACGCACCACGTAGAGGAAGAACACCACGATCATGAAGATGAACCCGAGGAGGAGTTGCCCGAGCATGTTGAAGTGGTGCGGCCATTGGTTCGCGTCGCTCACTCTCTGGTTGTCGGGGTGGTTCCCCATGCTGCGCGCGCCACGCAACTGCCAAGAGGTGGTGAAAACGAGGAAAAGTGTGCTTCATGCGAAACCGCGTAGGGGTAGAATAGTACCCACGACGAAAAATACAAACATAGCAAATAGTCTCTAAAAGAGGCAAACTCCGAAAATTCAAGGTTTTCTTGATGCGGTTTATGTTTGCTGCTCCGCCGGATTTTGGCAGAACTTTCTGGCTTCTTCCCGCGTCTCACGCGTCGCCAGTGAAACACGATCTCCGTAGCTCAGAGGAAGAGTGGTGGGCCCATAATGGTTGAATAGCTGAATGGGCAACCCACAGGTCACAGGATCGAAACCTGTCGGAGATATCTCTTTTTGTTTTTTTCTCATCTGTTGTGGAGGACGGCGCGTCGGGCCCTCGAGACGCGCGTTCGCGCGCGCGCGGGCCGGCCGTTCCGAGTCGAGACGCGCGAACGACAGGGGGCGTGTCGCGTCGTCGTTCACCTCCACATCTGTCGCCGCGACCGTCGCGTCCTCGCACACACAAAAAAGAATGGTATCAGATGCGTTATTACCAAAGGATATCCACGCCGCCTTTCTATCGCGCTCGCGCGGCTCAGCGGTCCCCGCGCACCTTCTGCGCGAACTTGCTGCTCCCGAGGTCCGCCGAGCCGGGGAAGGCGCCGAAGGTGGTGACGCGCGGGATCTCGCCGCCGCCGCGGATGCGCGCATACTCCACGTAGGGCGGGTCGCGGTCGCCGCCCACGTACGGGTTCCCGCCCGGGATGCAGTTGTCCGTCATGTCCTTGAACTTCTTGATGATGGTCACCGCGGGGCCGGGCGCGCGCTTCCCGAGCTTGCGCTGCGACGCGTACTGGTCAAGCACCGCGCGGTTCGTGCCGTCCTGCGCGGCGAGGTCCACGCCCTTCGCCTCGTCGCCCTTGTACAGGTACGGCGCGAACATGCAGAGCTGGTTCGGGCCGAGGCCCATGCGCTTGAACCACTGCACCAGCTCCTCCGGGGTGGCGTCCGCGCCGGGCACGAGGCCGGCGGGGTCCGCGGCGTCGGCGTCGCGGCGGCCGATGCGCACCTTGGCGCCGAGGTACGGGTTGGTGCCCACGAACAGGAACTCGTAGTTGGGGTCGTCGGGGCCCATCACCTCGTAGTAGTCCTTGGCGAACTGGATGCGCGCGGCGTAGTGGGGCACGATCGCGATGACGTCCGCCCAGGAGATGGGCTGCGTGACCACGGCGTCGATCTTCTTCTTGATGCGCTCGATGGACGCGAAGGCTTCCTTGCAGTCGGCGTTCTCGGGGCGGTCCAGCTCGAAGCGGATGGAACCGTTCGCGCCGTTCTTCTTGCCGACGACGTTGAACGTGCCCGCGTCGTGCAGCGCCAGGCGCATGTACTCGCCGAAAGGCAAATCGACGTTCTCGTTGATGATGGGCTCGATGAACTTCAAGTACTGCTGTTGCGCGCGGCCCTTCTCGCCGCCGTTCGTGAGAGGCGCGCCCTCCTCGCGCGAGATCGGGTCCACCTCCAGCTTGGGCAAGTTTATCTCGCGCTTCGCCTTGACATCGCCTGGGGCGGGGGAGGGGAGCTCGAGGCCGTCGAACATGCCCGCGAACGCGGGGGACGCCGCCGCGAGAGACGCGACGCCGGCAGTCACCGCGCTCAGCGCCTGACGCCGTGTCACCGCGGGCGCGGCGTCCGCGGACGAGGCCTCGTCGCGCGCGGACGCGCGAATCGCGGAGGAGCGCTTATGGGAGACGCGCGCGCGGCCTACGCGGCGCGCAGGCGCGACCGTGAACGCGGCGCCGACGAGAGAGGCGGCCATGTTGCGTGTAGTGTGGCGTGTGCGTGTGCGGTCCGTCGAAAAACGCGCGCGGAGGGCAGTGGGGCAGGGAGGCGCTCGTCCCGATCCCACAGTTTCTCTCGATTGTTGTTACGCACGCGTCCGCACGAGGAGCCTTTCTGCCACTTGCCATGTCCTTCCGCCAATGAGCAAACGCCTCGTGGGGAGGATCTTTATTTCATCGGATATCGTCAACCGGACCCCGTTGATAGGGGCGTTTGAAAGACTGCAGGAAAACGCGAACCGCTCCGAGCGATTTCGAAAGCGAAAAAGCACTCGGAACTCGCTCTTCGCGACGGGCACTGCGCTTTTGCAGGAAAGTCGGCATGATGACGTTCCGGTGAGCACTCCTCGCCGCGCGTCACGACAGGTGTAGGCGCGCGTTGCTGCCGCCAGTAGACGCGGAACACACCTTACCGTCACCCTTCGCGTCGGAAAGGCTGAACCATGGCGGCCCTTTGCGCGCACATGGGCGCGTCGCTCGCGGGGAAGGCGGTTTCCGCACGCGCATCGGCGACGAAGAAAACGTGCACGCCCGTCGTGGTGTGCAGGTCCGCGGTGGCGCCCACGCGGGCCGCGGCCGTCCGCGGACGCGCGGGCTCGGTGTCGGGCACGTTCGGCGAACAGACAGGCGCGGTTAAGGCGCGCGGGATGCGTCGGGGCAAGGTACGAGCCGCGAACCCGACGGGAACCAATAACCGCTTTTCGCACGGCGGATAAGGGTCTAGGGTTGCGTGCATTTGATTTTCTTCCGAAGCTCACCGTCCCCGCCGTCCCCTTCCCCCGCGCAGGTCGTCGCCGGAGCGGTGCCGGACAGCTTCACCGGTGTCCCTGGCATGGGCTCCCCTCAGAACGAAGGCCCGAAGGGCTTCCTGGAAATCCTCTTCGGCAAGAACCCCAACAAGGGGAAGGTGCGTCGCCACGCCGAATTCGATTCGGTCGCGCCGCGCGTCGCCGAGCGCGAGCGGACCCGGTCAGTGACGTGACTGACACGTTTCCTCCCCGGAATCACAAACCCCTTATCTATGGTACCGCGCACAGGACTACGCGCCTCTGCAGTTCCGCGTGCTGTCTCTTTTGCCATACCTGATACCGTGCATGGGCGCGATCGCGTTCACGGATCAGGCGTTCATGGCGTTTCCCGCGACATGGAAGGTGGCGATCGCGATTTCGCCGCTGCTGCAGATCTTCTACAGCAACTCTTTCATCCCGTTCGTCACGTTCTTCACGCTGTTCCTGGCGGTCGTGCGCAACGTGAAGCTGAACCACTTCCTGCGGTACAACACCATGCAGGCGATCCTGCTGGACATCTGCGTCATGCTCGCGGGACTCATCATGCAGTACCTCCCGATGTTTGTCACGGTGTCGCGCCTCGGGGACATGCTGGAGGTGTTCACGCTGTGCAACGCGCTCTTCGCGCTCACCTACTGCGCGCTCTGCGTCATGCAGGGGATCTACCCGGAAATCCCCATCATCACCGAGGCGGTGTACGCGCAGGTCAGGGACCAGAACTAGGCGAATAGCAGCGCGAAAACCGTAGTGCGGTGTAGTCAAACCAAAGACCTTCGCTACGCTGTCATTACGAACCTCGCGGATGTTTAAACTCGACTCATCGCGCTTAGCTGGGCGGGGGGTACCGCAACGCCTGTTGCTTGACCTTCCTGTCGTACTCTACCCTGTCGTTGGTGAAGAGCATGTACGCCTCGCTCTGCGCCGGCGACGCGGGGTTGGGCGAGTCCAGCAAATCTTGCACGCCCAGCAAGATCTGTTTCACCGTGATCGAGGGCCGCCAGCCGTCGTCCTCGCTCAGGATGCTCAGGCACACCGTCCCGCTGGGGTAGATGTTCGGGTGGAAGAATCCCTCGGGGAACTTGCACTTGGGCGGTTTCGAAGGGTAGTCCTCGCTGAACTCCATGGACAGAGGGTAGAACCCGAGGTCCCACAGCGTGTCTTTCTTTCCCGGAATCTGGCAGTCCCACTTCAACAAGTTCACGGCGCCATCTTTCCCCGTAGCGGGCCTGGCGAAGAACCCATGCGGGCGATCCTTCCTCCAGACCTTGCGCTCCTCCGCGAGCCGAGACCGAGCGATGCCCGACATCTCCCACCGACGACGCGCGCGCCAGTGCGAGTGGGCGAGTTCGCGCCAAAAAGTTTAAAGCGATCAGCGTCCATCGCGACGTTTAGGCGGATGTCACCAGTTTTCGTTCGAACCCCGTCGCGATCCCAGAACCGGCGGCACGCGCGCGGGGTTCCAGGAGGCTTCTCGGCGCGATGCCGCGCGACATCGTGGCGCTGATGGCGCTGGTGGCGCTCGCGTCGCTCGCTTCCGCGCCGTCCCCCGCGCTCGCGCAGGTCTCGGACCCCGTTCACCACGACCGCGTGGTGACTGGCGGGAACAACAAGTTCCTGGACCGCCAGACGTTGCCCGACACGCACGACGACGACGAGGCTGCGCGCCCGCGGGACGAGTGCCCCGCGAACGTGCGTCTGCGCTGGATGACCGAGGTCTCCAGCAGCGTTTACGCCACGCCCGTGATCGCGGACCTGCACAACGACGGACACAGGCAGATCGTGGTGCCTTCTTTCGTGCACCACCTCGAGGTGCTCGAGGGCGAGAACGGCGCGCGCGCGGGCGGCGCCTGGCCGGCGTTCCACAAGTCCACCGTGCACGCCTCGCCCGTGGTGGTCGATACGCGCGCGCGGGGGCTGGAGATCATGCTGCCCACGTACGACGGGCAGGTGCTGTTCTTCGACCGCGACGGCGACGCGACGCGCCGGCGGCTGACTCTGCCGCCGCTGCCGGTGAAGCGGAACTGGTACGTGCACCTCGCGCCCGACCACGTGGACCACTCCGCGCCCGACGTCGGCGCGGCGACTCGGGAGGCGTTCGCGAGCGGGTTCGGGAAG
>Ga0181558_10004557_pt1 | contig 12383 bp, 2 predicted proteins | sample 011ome_22_FD_133754 | JGI IMG/M metagenome (GOLD analysis project Ga0181558, IMG submission 133754) | Coastal salt marsh microbial communities from the Groves Creek Marsh, Skidaway Island, Georgia - 011507BT metaG (megahit assembly) | ecosystem: Environmental > Aquatic > Marine > Intertidal zone... | reverse complement strand
GAAGTGCCGTTAATTCAGCAAATTCACGCACAAACTTGTTTTGACGTTGTTTCTGTTTAAATAAACAAAAAAAAGGGTGAATACGCGTTATTCCATTATTGACCAGAAAGCATCGTCGCGTTACCCCAAAAAAATTTTGATGTGCGGCAGTTCTTGTAACGGACAGACGACAGGTTCGTTTTGAGAAAATTAGAACACACATCAACAAGGAACACAAACGAAGCAAAAACCGATAGTTTGTACCTGTACCCGTGGTTTGTTTAAAATTTACAAGTTTTGCACATTTCAACGAAATGTTTTTTAATTTGAAACATTTGGTGTTTTACCCCTTGTACTGGTCACGTCGTGGGTTAAAAAGTTCTTTCCAAGCCATACATTCCCACTTTTTTCCCTGTCATTTTTTTCCACGCAAAACACGTTGATTTTTGTTTAGTTGGGTTTGTTGTTGTTAGATTACTTTTTTTGCTTTGTTGTGTGTATGTGTATGTGTGTGTGTGTGCAAATGTTTATGTATTTACGTGCTTTTGTTTCTTGTGGTAGGATGTTTGAAGGAAGCAGGGCGTGGAAACGTCGCTCGCACACTCCCGGAAATAGAAATGGACGTTCGCGCAATCACCAGAGGAGGTCTCGATACAAGGTGCACAAGAGCGTCCACGAGAAGCTAAAAGAAGGGTCACAAAGGAAACCCCGATCACAAAGTGTTTCAGTACACCAAACCCCGCTAATGCCGTCTGATGTTAAAACGATTTCAGCCACAGACTGCACCATTGACCGCATCCAACTGTCGATTGCGGACGAGAGGTACATCATGGCTCGGTCGGTACAAGATTTCAGCAAACACAGCGGAAATGCGTACGCAGAATCCTCGATGCTTGGCGCAAAGCACAAAAACAGGCGCAAAGAGGCCTGTGGAACCTGTCACGGTCACCACGAGTGTCATGGACACCCAGGGTCACTGACGACCTCTGCTGGACCAGTCATTTACGCCAAAGATATGGCAATTATTCGAGAAGCGATGAACGTTGTGTGTTACCACTGTTCACGGGCCCTGGTCTCGACTGGAGCAATGACGCCGAGGTTGGCTGACCAGTTCGACATGGCGTCTCCGCTAGTGCAAGAGCACCTCAGCGCAGCAACCCGTTTACGAGTAGAGCGACTTTGCATCAACAGTATCCCAGACGGAGATATGCAACTTATTGCTTCTGTTGATTCACGAATTGTTCTCACCACAACGCAGCTTTGGTTTATTGTGACGTCAACGGTTGGGAAACTCAAACAGCGCTCGGATTTGTACGAGTCGAGCTCGCGTTTTGGTCATTTAGCTTGGTACAAGCTCGTCAATGAGCAGACAAAGCTTGCGTACGAGTTTCTCCGCTGGGCTCTCGAGATTTGCAGACTGGACGAATTTGAGTGCGTGACCAAAGAACTGAGCTCAGGAAACAGGTTTGATGCATCAAAGGTCGACAATGTTTTTGGAGCGTATGCTACCGACATGCAAAAGTGTAATTCGACCGAAGCACTTCAAGTTCTTGAACTGGTTTGTCGCATCGAGAAGCACTATGTGAATTCGGCGACTCGCCTGAAAAACAGGATGTACAAGCTGGAGTGTTCAGTGCGCTCTATGCCGCAAAACCTCGAATTTTCTGACGACCAGTGGGACGCCAAAGTGCGCGGGATGCTTGCTGAAACGTGTGGGACATGGATTCCCCCGGACCCGACGTTGCTCGTGCGCACCAAGTTGCAACGCAGGCTTCCTGATCTTTGGTCCTGTGTAATCAACGCACTGGAGCCCGATGCAATCGATGTCCCGGTTCCAATTTCGACTCACAAGAGGCAGCTCAAGGGGTTGGTCGAGCCACCGAAACTCGAGTTCAACCCTCAAAGTTTGGACATGCTTAGCACGCCACAAGAGGCCTCTAACGTCGCGCGCTGTCTTTCATCAGTCGAGTTTCAGATTTCGTGCATCGTTTCCCACATTCACAAAGCGGCTGCGTTTGCACAAAAGGCCATGTCCAAAGAATCGTTCAAAGACGACGGAACCACTTTCAACCGCATCAAACAAGGCACAAGGCTTAGTAACGAGGTGATTGCCCGGTTTAGTGGTGCAGGACTCAGTAAGAAGGAACAGGACAAACAGGCGAACGAGTTGTTGGAGTTTGCTCGCAGGCTTGCGCAAGGTAAAAACCCCTCGAAAAAGGCTTGCAAACCTACCAAAAAACGCTCCAAAAAGCGAGGAAAGAAAGCATCGACAAATCGGATGGAAGAAGAGGAAGACGAAGAAGAAGATAAAAAGGAGGGAGAAGAGGAAGACCGGTGTTTAAGCGACCGGTCGCACCAATTTTGGCTTGGGAAAATAGAAACACTCAAGGTTTATTTGGCCGTTTTGTACCGCCAGAGGCGCGACTTGTACCTGGCGCGAGCAGGAACCACTGGTTTTCGGGGCATCGTGCAGTCCAGGTTGTTTGAACTGGAACATGCCCTGAAACTCGAGTTCAGGCGACTCACCGCAAGTTTGAAGAAAACATGGGGTGCATCGACCGCCGAGGACGACCACGAAATTCTCACTCCGGATAAAAAACACACACTGCGCCTCTTGCCAGAAAAACTCATGGCAGTCGAGACCATGCATCTTCAGGCCCGCGAGTGTTGGCAAGAAATGCTGGACGTGCTAAAGGACGAGACCGACTGGAAGTTGAAACTGCTGGCGATTGATGAACAGCACCTGACCAAGCACTGCGTGCTTCAGCGCGTGCACCCCGACGACTTTGCTCGGGTCGTTCTGGGTTGCGGAGACCACGGTGGTTTAGGGTACACCACTCGCATGACTTCACGTCAGGCATTACTCGCATGCGCCGGAGGCACAGACTTGTCGATATTTCTCCCGAACCCGAGTTTGCAGCAACCGTTCCTGTTCGTCCACCTCGACCTCGAGGAAACATTCCTGGACATGGACTTGTCGAGATGCATGGAAGAGATCGAAAAAAATGCTTCGAACAAAGCGCTGCATCGCCAAGTGAAGAGAAAACCCCGCAAAAAGACCCCAGGACCAAAAAAGACCAAAAAGAACGCGGGGAGGAAAAAAACAGCAAAAATAGTCGCGCCCCTGCCGAAAAAGAAACAATCATTGTGGAAAATCCAGCTTGACTCCATTGCTCGTCACAAGGGCACCGCAAAATCCTCCAAATCCGCCAACAAAAGAAACAAAAGAAACAAAAGAACCAAAAGAAAAACGAAGGCGACGGGACCGAGCGAGCTTGACCTGGAGCGCACAGTCAAGAAAAACAAAACAACCCACGAGACAACACGCCGTGACCCGCGTCCACCGACTGACCAAAAAGCACCCGAACCCTCGGTAACGTCGTCTGCCGAGGGAGACGCGGGTATTGCTTTGCCAGCAACTCCCCTCGCCGAGCGACCCGAGCAGAGCAGTGTCGGCGTGGCAACTTTGAACTCCGGCGAAAAGGAAGCAAAGTCTCCTGCCGAATCTCCGAACAAAAACATGTACCTGTGCTCTGCGTACAACATCAACGACGCTATCATGTTTTCCGCAGCACCAAAGCGACCGAGGCCGACTGCCGCCGAGTCGGAGGAGGAGCTTGTGCGTCTGCAAAGCGCGTGGGACTCTGAGAAAGCCGAGATGGAGCAAAGCAGGAGCATCGACATTTCCAAATCTCGGGTTGTTGTCGTTAACATGGGGAAACACCCGCTGAAAGACACGGTTCGGGCTATTTACAGTCTGCCAACCATGCTAAAAATGGCGAAAACACCTGGGTTGATTGGGACTTACCAAGAAGTCGAGGACCACTCGCTCAAAATCATCAACAAGGCGATTGCGCGAGACAGCTGCGATTTCCTTGTCTGCAGCAAACTGATGGGCGGGTGTGGGTACGTCCAACCTCTGACAAAAACCAAAATGGACGCCAAGAGCCTCTTGCCGTGGACTTTCCCGGAATCAATCAAAGGGGGTCCAAAAAAGTCCCTGACTTTCGAGATCAAACCGTGGGTCCTGAGGGACACTCCCTTTGAGCCCGAGTTCATTTGCAGCAAGCCTCCCGATTCCGCTGTGAAAAAGCTTCCCGCAAACACACAACGATACTTGAACAAGTACGCCAAATCCAAACCTCTGAACCCTCTGCCGCTGTCCGGGATGACCAAGCGGCCCATTTCAACCAAACCCGGAACCGTTTGCATCTACGAGTCGAAGCCGGTTTTGAGCGGAGAGTTTCCCCCGGGGCTCATGTATCGCATCTTGGCCCAGGTCCCTCGAAGCGGGCCTTTTGGCTACGAGTGGCCCGAAAACATGCGGCCCGAACACCTGCTGCGAACCGCCGTTCCCATTGCGCCATTTACAGTTTTCCCTCCTGCCAGAGACAGCAACGCCATGTCGCGGATGCACGGGAAAGTGTTTGGAACCAAGCATTTGGGTCGGTCCGGAGGATCAACGATCCGCAAGACGCTGACCAACAGCAACACGGATTTCAGGGATCCCATGGCGCTCCATACTGCCCTGGTGATTGCGTCCTGCAACAACCTCAATCCCTCCTTTGACATCAGCAGGGCTATTCACAAAGAGCCCCCGACCGTTTCCAACCAGGTCTTCAATCCCAAAAGGCTCGGAGAGTCTTCCCAAGTGGCTGTGAGGCGCGAGTACGCACTGGCGAAAATCTTCACCGGGTCGGCCGTTAGCTCGACGGCTCCGACGTATCCTGTGACCTACACTCGCAACTCGGCGAACCCGTATTACCCACTGTACAAGACGGGAGAGCACCTTTTTCATCGCATCGGCACGAGCTTCAAAAGGGAGCTAAACGGGTTCCTGGTGGACAACTCGGCTCGACTCATCGTTTCGGGGCACACGCGCATCCCGAGCAACGAAGTGTGGCTCTCGGAAGAAGTAGCGCGAATACTGCGGACCACAGTGCACGTAACAAAGGAAAACTTGACCCAAGTGCGCGGCATGATCAGAGAGTGCAACGTCGTGGACGTCCGGACTCGAACCCAGCAAGCCAAGAACAACTTCCACAAGCTCGGCGGGATCGGCTTTTCGAGCACCTTGGCCCAAACGGACAATGCTTTCAAGTTTGGGGCAAGGTACCCGGAGATCAAGTCGCTGATCACCGAAACAAACGACGAATTCCAGCCCGCGCCAATCGGCGGCCACGATTTCAGCGACCAGGTGTTTGAAATGGTCAGTCCCGACTCGGTCGGCCCTGGCAAGAAGATTGTGACCAATTTCCACACCGGGTCACACATCGACGCGAACCGGGCCCCGACGCTCGGTCCCAATTCTATTTTCAGCTGCAAAGCAAGAATCATGCCAGGCGCTGGCAAGGGTATTTGCATGGCCGCCAACCAGATGCCAGGGCAAAACGCAGACTGCGACGGCGACACCGAAGGGGCAAAGGTGTCCGCCGAAAGGGGTACCCAGATCGCCACGTCCATGTTGATTGGGCCCCACCGCCAGATTCTGACAGACCAAAAATTGAACACCGCCACCAAGTTTTTCCAAGACCAGGTGCTTGGGTTGTCTTTGATGACCAGCCGCAACACCGGGTGCTCCAAGGCCATGTTGCTCGAGTTCACCAGCAGGTGCGCCAAGTGGCACGGGATGAGCGTCGGCCAACGCCTCGACAAATTGGGGAAACCCCAGTCTGAGTTCTACTCTCTGCCTTACTCTTCTCGCACCGTCAGCAAACAAGAATTTGAGCAGTTGCATGGGTGCGGGAAAAAACGTTGCGACGGTGAAATTGACTGCAGCGACGAGTTCCGGCTTTTTTCCGTGTCGCAGGTTTTGTCGCTGATTTTCGCGTGCAACTTCAACTATGAGATGAACGATTACTCTGGAAACATGCTGCAAACGGAGCGAGCTATGGCACCCCTCAGTCGAACGGCCAACCGCAACCACTTGCTGATCGAGCTCGGGGTGTGGAAGCACGGGGTCATCGACAGCCGCCACGTGGGATCGAGTCAGCAGAGCATCTTTGCAAAGTACCAGCGCAAGTTTGGGAAGTTGGAAGCTCTTGGAGTTCTCGAATCTCTGAACATTCTGTCGCGCATGTGGGTCTGGAACGAAGGCTTCGGCATTTGTTGGCAAGATTCCATCATGGTGCACCAAGCAATGAAAGACGCGTTGGTGCGCCTGGAAATGAGCCGGAGGCACCCCGCGTTGCCGGGTGCCTGCACGCTGCTCACGAGCAGGTTTGTAGATTTGGTGGATCCGGCGGAGATGTTTGACGATTGCACCGAGATTGCTTCTTTAAACAGGTGGGTCCGGCCGTTGGAAAGCTTTTCACACAGCAAAACACTTGAACACGTGCTTCCGGTCATGCATGTCGAAAGCCGCTCTCAAAAACCAGTGGCACAGTCCGAGCGGTGGCAAAATAGTATAAGCACCACTTGGGCAGACACGCTGCAGGAGTTGGTCGCACACGGAGAAGCGGAGCTCGAATTGAGTGAAATCCACGACACAGACGTGCTGCATTCGACGATTTGCTCCAGGCGTCCCAAAGAGTTTATACGAGACGAACAGCACCCGGGTGCTCCCAAAGAACAGCTGCAGCGCGCCGCTGCCGTGGCTGACCAAGTCGAAATCGACGGTCCCATTCTGTGCATGGAAAGCACTCGTGTGTTTCGCGCATGCGAGAGCAAAGAAAAAAGTGTTTTGGTCGAATTCCAACACAAGTATCGCGTCCTTCGCAAAAGCATTTTGGCAGAGTTCAAGTGTGGTCGCATACCGCTCCAGGAGTGCTCCGCCACTCACGCTTGGACTTTGTCCCACCTGGAGAACGAGCGGATCGAGAACGGGGACAACGTCTTGCTCGGTGTTGAAGGTGCAACGTATGGAAAAGGCGCTTCGCAGCGTCTCCAGTTATTGACTGAAAAGTTCCGCAAAGAACGAGACAGTTTGGTGCTCGAGCTCGCCGAAGACAAGTCCGAAGAGTTGAAGGGGATGTTTGAAAAGTTTATCCAGTACCAGCTTTTCCTGAACCCCGAGTCTCGCTTTGCCAAGTCATTTTTGGAAATGGTGATTGCCGGTGCGAAAGCCACGCCGAGTAAACTGTTCAAACGCGTCATCAAGCTCGAAATGCCGACCATCAACCACAAGACTCCATCGAGGGAGCTAGGCGGTCGCTCCGACGCGTTCAAACCTTTGGCGCAACCGGACGAGGTTTTTGGAACGGTGCAGAGCGGCGACAATGTGAGCGGCAGCCTTGCCTCCGTGACACCCGAGGCTTTTGCACACAACGAAAACAAGGGCACCGAGAGCCTGGCTCGCTCTTCGTACGAGGTCTTTCGCCCTGGAGTCGTGCAGTCCAAAGTGTGGCTGAATAGCAACGCGTCGATCGTGACTGTTGGTGGGATGGTGTCTTCGTCGGGTGGCAATATCCTGTCGACCGCCGACCTCGGCAACAACAACATGCACGAGCGCGCGGTGTCGCCTCCGATTTTGGTCTTGCTGAAAGAGTGCCGCGAGATCGCGGACACACCCCAGTGCGAGCAGAAAGAGACCGCGCGTGCGGTTTCGCATGCGGCAGGACTCGTGGCAAGCATCGAGAGTCTTGTAACAATGTTATTTCGTTTCCACGAAGGACTGTATGCAAACATTTTCAGGGCCCGAGACGCTACCACGCACGCGGCCGTCAGGAGCCTGGTAGACCACGTTTATCTTTTGCTTGAGCACTCTGGTGTGGTCTACCCAAACGACCGTCTGGCAGGCGTGGTTGCTTGGCGGATTCAAAAAGAAGGGTTTAGGGACACCCTTCGCTGGCAAAAAACACGCCAAGCCAGCCTGTGCTACTGGCCGGAGATGGCTGAAGCAAGAGCACCCAAACTCGCGGTTGACGAGTCGGCCTCCACCCCGGAAACGGGGCGCTACGGAAACGTCGACGTGTTCGGTTTTTTATCCGAACAGGACGCCCTGGTTGTGCGGCAACAGTGCGAATTCCTCGTGTGGCACGAGAACCAGAAGAACAGCCTCAATTCCCAGAACCCGGCCGAGAAAACGACCCTTCCGTTTGCCTTGGACGAAATGGTCACCGAGCTACTCCATAAACGCAAGCTGAAGCACGAGCTCGGGGTTTCGAGCGAAGAAACACACAAAGTCAAGGTACAGGACGTGCGAGCGGGGGCCCAGATTGTGCTGCGCAGACTGGCTCAAGAGGACCAGGACCTGCTCATGCGCGTGCGCGTGGCTCGTAGAAAAGAGCGTAAAATGGAAGACTTTGACGATTTCTACTCCGACGAAGAAACGTGGGCGGACGAAGACCCCGAGGAATCAAAAGAAGAAAAAGAGGACGAGCCACCTGCGTTTGGAAACAACGAAACCGCCGCAACCGGGCATGTATCGAACGACCTGATGGACGAACAGTGGTGGCTCGGCCACTGGCTTTCGAAGCATCGGTTTCTTGAGATCTACCTCCGTGGGACGCTTGTTCCTTCGTTTGTTGCGAAGCACGCCTTGACGCGAGCGGAATTCGAGGAGCTCCTCGATGCACTGGTAAAGCAGTGGAAAAAGTCGCGCCACGAGTTTGGGTTCCACGTCGGCTCTTCCGCTACTTCGGCCATGGGCGAATCCCAGACTCAAGCAATCCTGGATTTCAAGCACATTCTCAAAACAGGAGCTACCGTGCACAACGTCAACAGACTGGAACCGTTGGTCGACAACCACACACCCGTTGACTTGCACGTCGTCTTTCGATTGCTGCCACCAAACTCGATTCCTGCTCACGGCGGACCACCGCTTTCTTCCGAGAGCTCGCCCGAAGAGGTTATTCGCGAGTTTACCAGCATCAACCCGCTAAACGTTCTTTTGGAGCAACGGGTCGTGGCAGATTACGATGCTTGCGCGGTGATTACGAAATGCCGCAAACTCCACCAAGAAGCCGTTGCACACAAGGGACTTTCGTGGTACTTGGCCGAACCCGACGAATCTGCATTTCCACCCAACGTCTTGATCAGCAAGCAAGCTGCGTACCTCGTACTGAGCGAACGATCGATCTTGGGACTCTCGAGAGCCGAGCAGCTGCGCATGGTTGGACGAAACCAAACCAAGCTTTCGGAAGACGAGCTGAAACGCCGAGGAGCACACAAATGCAGGCAATTCGTCTCTTCTTTGCTCGGGAAGTTGCCCGTGAGTTTCCTGTGCAGCATCGTGCTTGACAGGCGCCAAGTGTTGCCCCACGATTCCCTGCTGCACGTGTTCATTCGGTTCCAGTACGGCGTCAACCCCAGCTGTTGCCAACTGTCCCAAATTGCCCCTGGATGCGTTCCCTGGATCGACGATTTTCGCATGTCGAAGACCGAGCGGATCAACGAACCACTCTTTGCTTCGGTGCAAGAATTGTTTGCACAACGCGAAGGCAACACCAAATCCCAGGCGCACCAAGCCCGGGATTTCGAGGGAAACCGAGATTACCCCCTTGATTTGGTGCAACACCTGCGTGAATTGATCAAACCAGAAGATCTGGTGCCAGATGCCGAGAAAGAGTGCAAGCCAGACTGCCCCGAACAGGACCACTGCAAGGAAGATGAGCTGTTTTCGGATACCGACGAAGAAAAGGAAATCTGTTGGTCACAAGTTCCTGGTCAAACAAACAGTCGATCAACCGCGCCTGTTGCAAACCACGACTCGCCAGGTCAACACAAGACATCTCTACAAGACACACGGCGACCGCCTCATCAAAGGAACCGACTGGACTTTACCCAAATCGAACTCCGGGCAAAACACAAAAAGAAGGCGAAACAAAAAAAACAGAAGCCGAAAGAAAACAAAAAGGAAAGCGCGGGGTGGGTCTCGAGTCGAATGACTTCGAACCGCAACAGTGAAGTTTACATGAGCGCGTTTCTTGCCTTACGGTCCTATTTGCCTGTCTTTGCCAAATTCCTGGTCCCACCGACTTTCTTGTTTAACATCACACACGACGCAACCACAAACACGTTCTGCGCACAGTACCACCCTCGCAACCACCAACCACAGAGGTTGGTGGCACTGATGAACTTGCCCTTTATGGACACCTCGAGCGTGAATTTTTCAGATCCAAACATCGTGTTTCCAGTCTTTGGAAAAACGGGCGCAGAAAGCTGTCATTCGGATAATTTGGAAAGTGTGATGGATTCGCTCAAGCTTCCTCCCTCCCACTCGTTCGTGCTCAACAAACTGATTTATTACGACACAAGTCCGGTCGGTCTGACTCTCCCGGCAGCACCACTGCGCAACAATTGTGTGATCAGCAATGCTTCCAAGAAAAACAGTGCAAAAACCCTCAATGCCGGGGCACTTTGCGCTGCATCTTCTGAAATTTCTTCCGATCCGTCCTCGACTATTTTGGGAAGAGGCATCCGACTCCCGGTTGTGCCCCTGCGCGCTGAACCATTATTTGCTCTGCAACAATAACAAAAAAAAACCGAGCTTGAAATACAAACAAAAATATCGGATTTTTATTTGCACATTTTAACCGCGTGATACACACAGTTGCAATGTGCGTGTGTCAAATCGAATTCCTTTTTTGTTTCCTCCACGTCTTGTCGAAATATTTTTTTTGTTTTCTTTGACTTTTTTTGCACCTGCTGCAAAAATTGTCCAACATGCTGGCAAGAGTTCGACAACGACCAAAGCACCTCAGATTTTTGAATTGTTGTATATTTTTTCCTCTAACGCTTTCAAAAACCAATTTTTGTTTGTTGGTCACATTGCTGTTTGTGTTTTTTTTTGGGGCTGGTGGAGGTTTCCGTGTGGTTTAAGTGTTCTTTTTGGAACACGCAAAAATCGATCCATTTTTTTGTTGCTTTGTTTGTTTGAAAAAGTCACACAAGCACAAAACATACAACAAAAGAACAGACACGCATGGATATATTTGCGCCCATCGCTCGCACAAAAAGACCACGCAAACGGTTTTCAAAAGGGAAATCTACAAGACCGATTAAAAAAATCAAGCAACCTGCTGCGCCCAAAAAAGATCAACAACAAAGTGCCAAGTCTTTCGACCCAGGTCAGCCACATCACGAACTTGGGCTCAAATCCCCAAAGTTGGCATGTTTACCACAAGCTGGCCAAACCGGACGATCAGATTGTCTTGAAGAACACCGCAATACAGCGGTAAAAAGTCGTTTGAAAGCTGCATCTCCTGCGCCAGATGATCCGAACAAAAGCACCATGCTGATGCCAATGCTCACCAATTTACCACTGATGCCTGTTCTTGGCGCAAACGGTGTTGGGGTACAAGGGCAAGTGCATTCGGTAAAACCAGTTGTTGCTGCAAGACCAGGTTTAAGTGGTCCAAAACCGAGTGCACGCGCGCAACCTTTGCCCGCAAACACCAAGACCAGGACGCCCACGCGCCTGGAACGCGAGAAAGAAGAAAAATCTCTTGCGACGAAACCACACAAGCCATGTTGCCAACCCGAAGTTGGGCTCTCGAAACAAAGCGAAAGTACACAGCAACCCCCCCAAGTTGTGGACGCACAGCCACTGTTTTTAGGAAAAGGGGAGCGACTGCTTCCGCAAGAAACGTTGTCTCCGCCTGTCGAAAAATGCATTGTTGCTCGCATCCACACCATGGCCACAGGGGTTCACTTTAAACAAAACAGGAACCCGTTGCAAGTCACCATTTCAACCGAGTTACCAGAATCCGCTTCGCATCTGTCGTGGGAACAAAAGTTTCACAACGCGTGGTCACCCGATAGCAGGGAGCACCTCCGTGCGGTTACGCCCAAAGCGGATGGTGTTACAATACTGCTGTATTGGAAACGGAGGTCGGTCAATCTAGCAACCTACGGTTTCATCTCCAAGGGCCCGGTTGATTCCTCGGCAGTAACTGAATTCGGAGGTTTGTTTATGTGCGAGCCGCGTAAGCCGCCTGTGCGTAAGCTGGTGCCACTGCAAAGTGTGGTGTTGAATGCTGCTTTTGAGGCATTGGGTGTCGACGAGGCACTGTTGGTAGGAGAATTGGTTCCTGTTCGAGGATTGGCGTCACTGCAACACATTGTTCTGTTTGACGTCGTTTGGTGGTTGAGCCGAGGGTCTCGTGCGCACCCGCATCTTCTGTCTTTTGAGAAATTCAAACGCAGTGCGATACTGTGCAAGATTGTTCGAAAACTGGATGGTCTGTTACAAGACATCGTTGCCCAAGAATTTGACAAACGCAAAGAAGAATTGGAAGCAAAGCAAGAAAGCCCTTCTTTTGCTCGCAAATACGCGCTGCTGTGCACGACCTACTTGAGTTTTAAGCCTTTGGTCTTTTCTGTGGCGCGTCTCGAAGAAATGTTTGCTGCAACTCGGATGGAGACCACCGGGGAAACGCCGTCAGAATTTATGCACCGCAAACTCGTGGTAAACGACGACTCGACCTCAGAACTGGTTCCGCCAGTGTGGTTCAGCCACAGAG
>Ga0181558_10004549_pt1 | contig 12394 bp, 9 predicted proteins | sample 011ome_22_FD_133754 | JGI IMG/M metagenome (GOLD analysis project Ga0181558, IMG submission 133754) | Coastal salt marsh microbial communities from the Groves Creek Marsh, Skidaway Island, Georgia - 011507BT metaG (megahit assembly) | ecosystem: Environmental > Aquatic > Marine > Intertidal zone... | reverse complement strand
CTGGCTATAAGCACCATAGCAATAACCTTTACTGTCATCGTTGTCAGAGCGAATCATGCGGGCAATGGTAGTAATGATCCGGTCATGGTGAATATGAGCAATGAAATGGCGGCAGCAGCCAATGCGCTGCTCGCTACTGTCTCTGAAGGCCCCGGCGGTATTGAAAATGCCGTTGGCTATAACCGCCAGGAACTGCTTCACCTGGAGTTTACCGACAACGCGCGTACGAATTACGTCTACTGGCCCTACCTGCGCAAGGGGCTGCCCCTGGAATACATGTCCGCACAACAAAAGATGCTGACCCATGACCTGCTTCACACGGCCCTGAGTGCCAAGGGTTACCTGAGCACGATCCAGATCATGCAGCTGGAAAACATTCTTGCTGACAACGAAGTCATTGGCTTTCCTCGTGGACCAGAAAACTATTCGCTGGCCATATTCGGCACACCGGGACCGGACAACCAGTGGGGATGGCGTTTTGAAGGACATCACCTGTCACTCAATTTTGCCGTTGCCAATGGCGAGGTCAGTGTCACCCCCTCCTTCTTCGGTGCTTCGCCGGCAGAAATCCGGACGGGCACACTGGCCGGCTTTCGTAGCCAGGATTATGTTCACAACGCCGGTCTTGCCCTGGTCAATGCTCTGGATGCAAGCCAGCTGACGCGTGCCGTTGAGGATGGCAACCCACCATTCGATATTCTGTCAGGGACATTGAACCGTCCCATGGCAAGCTGGGAGGAGTGGAAATCCCTGCCGCAAACAGGTATTGCCATCAGCAGCCTTTCGCCCCGACAAATTCAAATGGCCCAGCAAATTCTTGATGAGGTGATTACGGTTTACCGCCCGGAAATCTCCCGTTCCTACTTGCAGCAGGTTGATGTCACAACACTATATTTCACCTGGATGGGAGACATTCAGGGGAATGGTGCACACTACTGGCGCCTGGATGGTGACGACTTCTTCTTTGAATACGACCTTGTCCAGGGCGATGGTAATCATGTGCACGCGGTATGGCGTAGCAAGGACGGAGATTTTGGTACCGACCTGCTTATGCAGCATCGCCTGGAAAGTCATTAATAAAGACTTTTACGGTTTTGATTGAAGCCTCGCCCTGCTGTGCATTATCCTTGAATAATTAGAGCGTTTTCCCGGTCTGTAAGCAGTACAACCTGATGGAGTTTGCTGTCCCGTCCTGGACCATGAAAATTTAGCAGAAAACCGATACTTACCCATGATCAAACGCGGCATTTCCCATCACTGCCGGTATTTCTCTGACTTCCCGGCAAAATTCCTGGCCATCCTGGCTGTCACCATTGTGCCGCTTTGTGCCTTTGCCCAGGGTTTTGACGAACTGGACCGGCTCGTTTTCGACCCCGTACCTATCGACCCGGAAGAACGGAAAGAATTGCAGTACCTGGATCTTCACTTGCAGTTGCTGCCCATGAACGACACCCGGGAAGACGAACAACCAGTGCCACCTGCTGTTGAGCCTGAGATGCCCGGTGCACTGGAAATCACCCGTAATATCGAAGCCTACCAGGATGCGGTTCGGCGTATAGAAGCTGCAGACGGCCCCTTTGCCACGGAATTATTTGAGTCCCTGGTCGACCTGGCCGGCCAGTACCAGCTTGCCAACGAGCATGAAACCGCTATAGAAATCCTTGAGCGTGCTGAACACATCAGTCGTGTCAATCATGGTCTCTATCATCCGGAGCAATATGCCAGCATAGAAAAAATGATAGATAGCTACCTGGCCCTGGGGGATTACGCCAGTGCTAACGAAAAACAGGGTTACCTGGTTTTCCTCAACGAACAGCATTATGGACAACTGAGCGCGAATATACTGCCTTCACTGGTAGAGCTGGCTGAGACCAATATGGATAATTTCAACAGGGCAATTAACTCCGATGCACCTGTTATTTCCTTTTCCAGCAATGTGGGTCCAGGGAGGCCATCAAGACAGGCTACGCCGAAACAAATGGCTTTCCGGAATCTGTACGTTGCACAGCAGAACTACCTGCATGCCATTGCCACCATGATCGACAACAAACAGTTTTTCGACCCCATGTTGCTTGACCTGGAATACAGTTTTCTTGAAACCCTTCTGCTACAGGCATTTCGTTCAGCCATAATAAGGGATCCTGATTACTACATGAGTTACAAGAGTACCAGCACCGGCTCACTGGTCAGGCAGGATTTTTTCAGGCGAAACTCCAATGGTTACAACCAGGGCAAGGATGCGTTTGAACGCATCCTTGTCTACCTGCGCAATAATCCCAAAGCCAGGGTATACCAGCTGGTCAATGCCCTGATGGAGTATGGCGACTGGAATATGTTATTTGGCAGAGGCAACCTCGCCAGGGCCCGATACCAGGAAGCCTATGACCTGGTCCAGAACCTGGAAATTGAAAAGCAGTACGTCGAGGAATTTTTCAGGCCTCAAATGCCGGTTCATCTGCCCCTGATCACGGCGAAACCCAATAGCCGGGAAAAGTTCGGCATTGCCGAAAACGCAGAAATCGAACACCTGGGATATATCGATATAGCCTTCACTATCTCAAAATATGGCAGGGCAAAACGCTTTGATGTGCTTGCTACATCGGGCCAAACCAACTCGAATATCGAACGGCGCCTGATTCGCTACCTGAGGAACTCACCATTTCGGCCTTATTTCAGCGAGGATGAGGGTTTTGAAGACCGTGAAGTCACGTTGCGCTACTATTTCACCTTTGCTGACCAGGTAATCTGATTACACTCTTTCAAGGTTACCCCTGGTTGCCCCCGGTTACCCCTCGCTACAGAGACACAAGACCTATTTCACTTCCTCGTAAGGCAAGCCGACATATTGCTCGGCAATAACACGCAAGCCTTCTTCAGTCCCCGTATAGTATGCCAGTTCGGCATCCATGATTTTGCGATCAAAGACATCGCCAAAATCATGCAACATGTTTGTCATCCACCAGGAAAAACGTTCCGCCTGCCAGATACGGCGCAGGCATAGTGCAGAATACTGCTCTGTCGCTTCCGGCTTGTTCTCCTTGAAGACCTTCAGCAGGATTCTGTACAGGTAGTTCACATCGCTGCTGGCCAGGTTGAGTCCCTTCGCACCGGTTGGCGGCACAATATGCGCCGCATCACCGACCAGGAACAGGCGGCCATGCTGCATTGGCTCGCAAATAAAGCTGCGCAATGGCGCGATACTTTTTTCCAGGGCAGGGCCTGTTACCAGTTTGCCCCGGACAGATTCGGGCAGCCTGCTCGACAACTCTTCCCAGAAACGCTCATCCGACCAGTCTTCAACCTTTTCTTCCAGGCTGACATCCACGTAATAACGGCTACGGGTATGGGAGCGCATACTGCACAGGAAAAAACCGCGATCACTGACACCGTAGATCAGCTCATCATCAATCGGTGGCGTGTCGGACAACAAGCCCAGCCAGCCTACCGGGTAGACTTTTTCATATTCGGTGCGCAAGTTCTCCGGAATGGTTTGCCGGCTGACACCATGAAAACCATCGCACCCTGCCACATATTCACAGTCGATACGATGCACTTCACCGTCTTTTTCAAACGTGACATAAGGTGCATCTGTCGTGACATCTTCAATGCTGACATTGGCTACTTCAAAGATGGATTGTGCACCGCTGGCTTTGCGTGCCTCCATGAGATCGGCGGTGATCTCTGTCTGCCCGTATACCACCACCTGCTTGCCATCGGCATACTGGTGGAAATCCACACGTCGCATTTCACCGTTGAAGGCAATATGGAAACCGGCATGCGGCAACCCTTCCCTGTCCATGCGTTCAGCAACGCCGGCTTCACGTACCATGCTGACAAAGCCTTCTTCCAGAACACCGGCACGAATCCGGCCCAGGACATAGTCAGGGGTAACCCGCTCAAGAATAATATTATCGATACCTGCGTTATGCAGAAGCTGGCCCAGAAGCAAACCGGATGGGCCGGATCCGATGATGACAACCTGTGTTTTCATTATTTTTTATATTGATCAGTTGCGGACAGTCCTCGTAACACGAAGGAGAGCCGATGATTGTTACCAGGGACAAATGAAGCCCTGAATCAGGGCGAGAAGTATAGCAATGCCGGCAGTCTGGGCAAAGCCACCGACATGATCAAGATCAATTAATCTGCTTGCCCAGGCTATCGAGGAAAGAGCGCTCTTGTGCAGTCGATAACAGCAGGTGTGTCACCTTGCCAATAATATTTTCTTCCGGGACGAAGCCCCAGTAGCGGGAATCTTCACTGTTATTGCGAAAATCTCCCATGACAAAATAACTGCCCTCGGGAACCACGATGGTATCACTCACCTGCCTGATCGGTCGGTCGGCCATGACCATGACGGGATGCCTGACACCGTTAAGCGTTTCTTGTGCGGTCAGGCGCTGTGTGCTGCTATTCATGGCAACCTCACCCAATGGCACTTCAATGTCGTTCACAAATACTTTTAGCCCTTCTGTACGTATGGCATCACCGGGAACCCCGATAACACGTTTGACATACTGTACATCCTTGCCCGGAGGAAAGAAGGTAATAATGTCTCCCCGCTCTGGCGTATTCAGGGCAAACAAACGCGAATGCGTGAATGGAATTGCCGGACCCAGCTTCATTTTATTCACCAGTACCACATCACCAGGCAAAATGGTGGGCTCCATGCTGGATGTGGGTACGGGATTCCAGTCAGCAACCGCAGTCCGGAAAAAAGCCATGCCAGCCAGCAGGCAAATAAGGCCCAGATTTTTCCTGAACAGATTCTTCATAAAAAGTACTCCTTTGCTGATTAGAAGCAATTTTTCCAGGTTAGTTCATTTTGCCAGGCAAAAAAAAGCCGGCCCTGGCGGGCCGGCTCACTTACTAAAAGGGAAAAATGATAAGTATTACAAACTACTTCAGCCTAGAAGCTGTGCCTGATCGAGGCCGAGTACATACGACCAGCAACAGAGTAAAACTCAAGCGCATAACGTGACGTGGTCGAATTCCAGCCGGAATTTGACTCGATGACAGGATCTTCATCACTCAGGTTCCGTACTCCCAGGGCAATCTGTGAGCCCCAAGGAGAATCATATACCAGGTTCAGGTCATGCGTGTCGTACTCGTCAAAATCATAGGTTGCATCAGAGTGCGAATCGATCCACTGGTATACATAACTCAGAGTGAACGCATCTATACCCCAACGCAGTGTCATGTTGGCCCTGTTTTCCGGGTACTGTGTAGTACCGGCGTGCTCGGTTTTACCGATGACAGGCAGGGTTTCATTATACTTGCGAAGGTTTGACCAGTTACCAATAGCTGTGAAATTACCAAAGTCAGTCTCGAAGTCGTAACGGGCACGGAAATCAACGCCTTCCACTTCCAGTAATGCCAGGTTGGCGTTTACGTTGACCAGACCACAATTCGGAAATGACAAACCACTTCCTTCACAACGGGTAATAGGACCTGGTACACCATTAGCCGAAGCGCCACGATTGACATAGACACCTGTAGGCAAAGAGCCGAGCGCTTCCATTTCCAGAATGTCAGATTCATCCACTTCGGTGATGGCATCATCCAGCTCAATATTCCACCAATCAACGGCCATACGCAGCCCCGCTAGCGGCTCTACAACGATGCCGAAGTTGGTGGATTCAGATGTTTCAGCCTGAAGCTCAGGGTTTCCACCGGTAAATGTTTCAATCTGCGCATTAGGACAATCAGCATCGGCGATCCCTTGTGCACGGCAGCGAACCACGTCTGCCACACCTTCAAAATCCTGTGCTGCCAAACTGTACATGTCTGTCAGGTTGGGCGCCTTGAATCCTTCGCCCCAGGAAGCACGAAAGGTCAGCCAGTCAGTAGGCTGCCAACGGCCGGAGATTTGTGGAGAGAACTCACTGCCAAAATCATTATAGTCGTCATAACGACCAGCCACATTGACAATAAGATTATCAAGAACTGGCAACTGGACTTCGCCGAAAACTGCCTCACGGCTACGACCACCTGCAGAGCTGTTACCGGCAGAACCAATGACATTGCCTGCCTCGCGGTAAGAATCGTATTGGTCTGAGTAATTTTCACGAGCTGTTTCAGCACCTGCTGCCCAGCCAATAGCACCACCGCCCAATTCGAAACTGTCCAACTGACCATCGAATGTCACTCCAAAACCTTCCCATACCGTGGAGATATCGCGGTTAACAGTAGCATGGCTCAGGGCAATGGCATCTGCGTTGGACGGCGCAAACGGATCACCGACATTGTATTCATCATTCTCAACCAGGTTTTCGATGATGCTGGCAAGGATATAGTTATTACCGGAATCTGTCGCATTCATGCGGTAATCACGGTAGTAAACCTCGAAGTTAAGCTCTTCATCAAAAAGGTTACCGCGCAGACCGATGGTGGTATCAAATTCATTAGACTTACCTTCGTCATCACGGGTGCCATGGCCAACAAATCGATGATAAGAATGGCATCCTGGCCCAGATTGTTCTGTGCAGAGTCCTGGGAGAAAAAGAAACCACCAATAGCTGGAGCAAACCGACCAATAGACTTGTTATTGACAAAACGGTTTTCTATGAAGGCTTCCAGATTATCATTAATTTCAAAATCGGCCGTCGTGATGGTCGCCCGGCGCTCAATACCGGCATTCTGCATTGAATAATCCGCATAACCGAATCCACAGCCGACACCTGGAACACCAAAGGGTGTATCCACAGGTGTCAAACCTGCATAATCACAGGTACCCGGGTAACCCAGTGCCTGAGAGAAATCCAGTGTAAACAATGAATTACCACCACCATTGATACCCTGCACATCCAGAGTGCCATCCTCAGGCAGACCATTGGGGCCTGTCATGCCATTGACCTGGACATTTGAATAATTGCGGTCTTGGTCAAATACCGGTAACTTTCTGTACCACTCACCAGAGAAAACAATACTGCCCCTGTCATAAGTAGTACCAAAGGAGAAACCCAGGTTATCAGTATTGTCACTGTCACGGGTCGGAGGAGAACCACCAGCATAAATCTCAGCCCCTTCCCAGTCTTCCTTCATGATGATATTGACTACGCCACCAATTGCATCAGCGCCATAAACAGCAGAAGCACTGTCGGTAAGGATCTCGACACGATCCACAGCAGCCATTGGAATGGTGTTGATATCAACAGCCGATGTACCGGTCCAGGGGTTGCCTGGAACATGCCGACCGTTAACCAGAACTGCCGTTCGGTCTGTTCCCATACCCTTCAAGTCAATCAGGGCAATACCACCAAATGAGGAGCCTGATTGTTGAGTGTAAGAACCAACTGAGTTATACGAGCTATCACGCAGCGCGTCAGTAACGCTGTCGACCCCGCTCAATTGCAGGTCAACGGCGTCGATAGCTGTCACGGGACGTGGTGCATCGGATACTACTGAACGGATTCTTGACCCGGTTACAATCACTTCCTCGATGTCCTGGGCCAGTGCCGGTACGGAAGTGGCTGCCCCAGCAGCCGCAATGGTTCCGAAAGCAACAGACCAGACGGAAAGTTTAAAGCGTTTTTTAGTCATTTTAGGTTTCTCCCTATACTTGAAGATCACGCACTAAAACATTGAAACAATACATTCCCACCTATGTATCAATGCAATAGCGGACGCATAAAAGCGTTCATTCACCTACAACAAGGAATGCGCGTTTGGTTTTTTCTTGAGGCAATACATAACGGGATACTGAATTAATCCGGAAATCCCACATTTCCAAAAACAGCGCGGGACTAATTAATAATTCCCTGTACAATCAGTGCCTTAAGTACTTTTTTAAAAATTGCTTAAATTAATTAAACAATGTTCAGTGGATTACTACACACTGTTCAATTAATTTATACACTTTTTTATAATAAATATTGTCCATCAATCATAGGAGGTTTTATCCACCGTGGGACGCAGATCTGACCATACGCAGGAGCAGCTCAAGGAGCTGATTATTACTGCGAGTATCAAGCTCATCACGGAAATCGGTCCCAGTGCATTCGGCACTCGGGCCATCGCCAAGGAAATCGGCTACTCATTCGGGACCATCTACCATGTCTATGGAGATCTCGAAAACCTTCGCTATCACGTCAAGGGACGTATCCTGGACAACTGGTATAAAGAAATGGCTGCCGGGATGGAAGACGCCACTTACAAGGCAGAGTACCTGGTTGATGCCTATATCGATCTTTCTGAACAGCAGCGTTTTCTCTGGGCCTTTGTCTTTGCCCTGCCTAACGAGAAAAAAGAGAAAGCCCCCGCCTGGTACATGGAAAAAGTGGAAAACCTGTTCTCACTTGTCATCAAGGCATTTTCTCCCATATGCAGGAATAACAAGGAAACAGAAATCGCAGCACGCGCCATTTGGCCCAGCATTCACGGTATTTGCGTACTTGCCATAGCCGGCAAACTGGATATGGTCAGCCAGGAGACACCAAAAGAACTGGCACATCGCCAACTGGCCATCTACCTGCGTGGGCTGAAGCATATTGATGAAGACGAGGAGCTGCCTAGAGTCATTCACTAGGACTAGCCCTTCCCTGCCTGTTATACGCACGTTGTATTATTCGACATGAAACTTGTCGTCGCTTTCGCTTATACTCTGTGAGATACCAGATCCCAGGAGCATTACGACATGACGTCAGCCCTTCCCTCCGCCATTACCTCACTCAACGACAGGCAATGGCTGGATACCCTCATCAACAGCATCGATAACCCGGTGATTGCCGGCGTCGAATTTCCAGGCTTTCCACCTGAGGAACTTCAAGCCACTTTTGTCGGTTCGTCAAACAAGACGGCCCTCCAGGAGGCTTACCACTTTTATCATTTCCTCAAAGTGCGCTCGGCAATGGCCGACAATCCCGTGTCTGATCAAAGCCGCTTTCTCGATTTCGGCTGCGGCTGGGGACGCTTCCTGCGTTTTTTCTGGAAAGATATTGAGGAAGCCAATCTTTATGGCTGTGATACCAACAAGATGATCCTGGAGACCTGCCAGTCCCTGAACGTGCCCGGCCAACTGGACAAAATTGAGCCGCGTGGTCAGCTACCCTATGCAGACGGGTTCTTTGACCATGCCATGGCCTACTCGGTATTCACCCACCTGCCGGAAGCCATTCATCTCCACTGGATGAAAGAGCTTGCCCGGGTCACCCGCCCCAGCAGCATTATCTGCCTGACCCTGGAGCCACGGCGTTTCATCGACTTCGTCAGCGAGGTACCCCAGGATGCCGACAATGCCTGGTACAGGAAGCTTTCCGTGCACAAACCCAATGTGCCGCAGTACCACCGTGATTTTGACGATGGCAGGATGGTGTTCATGCCGACCAATGCCGGGCATGAAGAAATCTATGGTGATGCAGTTGTGCCGTTATCATTCATTGAAAACCACTGGCAACCCTGGTTCGACATAGAAACCTACCTGGATGATCCAGAGCAATTCTGGCAGGCAGTGTTAGTTGTCAAACGCACCGCGGCCACTTTCTGAGCATAGACTGCCATACGCCGGGCCATGCGGTTTTCGCCGGGCTGGTACAGTGTCACTATTTGCTGCCGAAAACCTCGAGATAGCATTAACCACTGCGCCGTGAAATGTTTTAGAATGGCCGCCCATCATGCAGACACCACGATTCATCGCATTTTACCTGCCCCAGTACCACCCGATCCCCATCAATGATGAAAGCTGGGGCAAGGGTTTTACCGAGTGGACCAATGTCACCAAGGCACAGCCGTTATTCGAGGGGCATTACCAGCCTCATCTGCCTACTGAACTGGGCTTTTATGACCTGCGTCTGAAGGAAACCCGTCTGCAGCAGATAGCCCTGGCCCGTGAATTCGGTATCGACGGCTTCTGTTACCACTATTACTGGTTTTCCGGCGAAAGGGTGCTTGAGCAGCCCATGAATGACATGCTCGCGGATCCGGACAGTGATATGCCCTTCTGCGTCTGTTGGGCCAATGAAAACTGGACACGGCGTTGGGATGCGGCAGATCACCAGTTGATCATGGAGCAGAAATACCGCCCCGAAGATGACCTCAATTTCATCAGGGACCTGGTGCCCGTGTTACAGGACCCCCGTTATATCAAGGTTGATGGCCGCCCCTTCCTGATTGTTTACTGCCCGCAGCATATGCCTGATGCCCGCAAGAGCTCAGAGGTGTGGCGTGAGTACTGCCGCGAAATCGGGCTGGGAGAAATTCATATCTGTGGTGCGTTGACCCATGGCAATGATGACTACACCAGGTTCGGTTTTGACAGCGGGGTCGAATTCCCGCCACACAATGCCTATGAAGGCTACATGAATCACGAAATCCAATTTCATGAGCCCCATCGCGGCACAGCCATGCAGTACGGCACGGTGGCGCAATCCTTTCTTGATCGTCATTACACAGGCGAGAGGATCTACAAAACCGTGTTTCCGTCCTGGGATAACACTGCACGGACACAGAATCGTGCTGTGTTCATGTACAACGGCACACCGGAAAACTACGAATACTGGCTGGCTGCCACCATGGACCAGGTCCAGGAACAAAATGACAGCGACCCCCTGGTGTTCATCAATGCCTGGAATGAATGGGCTGAAGGTTGTCACCTGGAACCCGATCGACGTTACGGGCGGGCCTTCCTGAAGGCAACACTGGACGTCAAAAACGGCATTCGCCAATATGACGGCTTTACGCACACCGAGTCCCAACTGACAGATACTATTGATGACCCCAAGGCACGTCGTTTCTGGAAAGAACTGAAACAGTTGGTTGGCTATCACTACTGGCTGAATTTTGGCAGGGCCAAGCGCTGGGTAAACAACAAACCCTGGTTACGGGCTCCCTTGCTCCCCTTTGTCAGGTTAGGCCGCAAAGTCCTTGCCCTGTTCAGTCCGGCAGACTGAACCTGTCCCCGACCCCACTTGTAAACTGCAATCACAGGCCATGTATTCACTTTTCGATCTTTGCCTGTTCCTGCTTTTCCTGTCAGCAATCTACTACTGGTGGCGCGGCCGTGAATTACATACCGTGGCCCTGACCGCGGCCAAAAAATACTGCCGCGAACGGGGTATCCAGTTACTGGATGAGACCCTGGTGTTCAGTAAATTCGCCATGACACGTGCCAGCAATGACCGGCGCTACTTCAGCCGAATTTACCATTTTGATTTTTGTCGTGATGGTACCGACCGGCACCAGGGCGAGATTATCCTGCGCGGTCAACGGGTGTTGCGGGTAATGCTGGAGGGGGAAGTCCTGGAGATTACGGAGTATTAGGAGAAAGGGAGAAAGGGAGAAAGGGAGAAAGGGCAAGATCCGTCAAGCAACCGCTTCAAACCAATCCCGAACTCTAACGCAATCCTGAAACCATTGTAGGCCGGAATAGCGAAGCGTCATCCGGCATGGCGACCGCAGATCGCCCGAATCACATCGTGGCAAAATTCAATTATTGCTCGCTACCGGCTTGCCAACCACCACCAAGGGCCTGGAACAGGCCGACCATGGCATTGAGCTGCAGCAGCTTGTTATCAAGGTAGCTGTTGCGGGTAGAAAACAGGGTATTCTGGGACGTCAGTACTGTCTGAAAATCGGCAACACCTTCTTCGTAGCGCACCTGGGCTATGCGGAATGATTCCTCGGCAGCGTCCAGGTTCTGGGCAGCCACTTCACCCTGTGCCTGCAGCAACTGGATATTGCTGAGTAACACTTCCACTTCGTTGAAGGCACCGATGACAGCACGGCGGTAATTGTTCAGGCTGTTTTCCATGGTCAGCCTGGCCTGGTCAATATTCCGGAAACGCTGACCGTTATCCAGAAGAGTCTGTACCAGGTTGGCGTTGATATTGAGAATGGTATCCGGATCACTGACCAGTTCGGACAGCGAAGTACTGGAGGCATTGATGCCACCGGTCAGGGAAATCTGCGGAAACAGGTCTGTCCGCACGATATCCACGCTGGCCCGGGAGCTGCGCAGGTTGGCTTCGGCCTGGACCAGATCCGGACGCCGCACCAGTAACTCTGATGGCAGACCGGGTTGTACTGCGGGGACCTGAATTTCCTGCAGGGTCTGGCCGTCGACATCAAATTGCTGGACAGAACGGCCAGCCAGCAAGGCCAGTGTTGCCCTTGTACTCAGGTCATTCTGAATAAAACTGCGCAGGTTGTTACGTTCCCTTTCCAGGGCAATCTGTTGCTGCAATGCCTCGATGGGTACGGCCACACCGGCGTCCACCCTGGCCTGGGCAATGCGATAGATGGCTTCGGCATTTTCCACGTTCTGCATGGACGCTTCGATCTTGTCGCGCGTCAGCAGCAACTGGAAATACGTGGACGCAGTTGTACCCAGGGTGTTCAGGGCAACATCAGCCACCTGGGCAACACGAAAATCGTAATCGGCCACCGCCCGGTTATAGGT
>Ga0181558_10004545_pt1 | contig 12407 bp, 8 predicted proteins | sample 011ome_22_FD_133754 | JGI IMG/M metagenome (GOLD analysis project Ga0181558, IMG submission 133754) | Coastal salt marsh microbial communities from the Groves Creek Marsh, Skidaway Island, Georgia - 011507BT metaG (megahit assembly) | ecosystem: Environmental > Aquatic > Marine > Intertidal zone... | reverse complement strand
TGATCCAGGATCAATGGCTGTGAGCGCCTCTTCGAATTTGCAGCGCCACTTGGCAAGACCTCGCGAAATACGTCGCTGCACATGCGCACTTTTGCGCAGCGCGAAGATGGCTTCCGCGCTCAGCGCCGCCGCCGCGGTCCCCGCGGCGCGGCTTCGCGGTTCCCGCCGCGTGACCGGCACGCGCCGCGTCGCCGCGGCTCCTGTCCGCGCCGCCGCCTCCACCGCCGTGACCGCCGAGCCCACCGCCAACCCGATGGCGGGCGTCCAGCTTTTCGACGTGAACGGCGAATCCAAGACGGTCCCCTTCTGGAACGAAGACCAGACCGTCGTCGTCACCTTCCTGCGCCACTTCGGATGAGTGTTCTGCTGGGAGCATGCCAGCGAGCTGGCGAGTTTCAAGACTCGCGAGCTCGACCCCAAAGGCGTGCTCCTGGTGGTGGTCGGCGTCGGAACGCCCGAGTCCGGCAAGACGTTCTGCGAGTCCCTGCCCTTCCCGGAGGAAAACCTCTTCGTGGACCCGACGCGGAGCGCGTACAAAGCCCTGGAGCTGCACGGTGACTTGGACGGCACCGAGGGGCTCTTCTTCGACCCGAAGGTTGTCGAGGGCGTGCGCAGGCTGTTCTTCACCAAGATCACGGGCGAGCGCATCAAGGAGCGCGGCCAGGACGGCATCAAGGCGGCGATGAAAAATTACAAGCCCCTCATGCCCAAGGAGTCGCGGGACTCGGTGCAGCAAGGCGGCACGGTGGTGTTCAAGGGACACGAGGTCGTGTACCTGCGCAAGGACGAAGCCACCGCCGACCACGCGCCCCAGGAGGAGATCATGTGCGCCATCGCGTAGATCTCTCGACTGCGCGCCGCCGCGATGACGCACACCTTTCGCCGGCTTTTCCCTCGCGCAAAAAAAGCGCGCGCGTGACGCGTCGGCTCGAAATCTCCGGACCGCGGTCCGGACCGAGCCGAGGCCGATGCGAGCCCTACGGGCTCGCGCGCGGCGAGGCGGAAACCCAGACGGAACGGGAACGGAACGCACACGATGCCACGGAAACACGTCGTGTGGAGAGACGACGCGTGGCACCTAGACTACGTAGAATATTCATACTACTTTGTATAGGATATCCATACGCGTAACGAAGAAAACCCGTCTCACCGCGCGTCGCTCGCCGCGCTCGCCGCCCTCGCCGTCGCGACCAACCGCAGCGGTTCCGGGAAACTCATCAGCCCGGCGGCGTAGGAGATGGGCAACTCGCCCTTGGATTCCGCGAGTTTCCCGGCGAGCTCGGGAGTGAGCTCCAGGTCGAAGTCGCGCAGGATGGCCGCCGCCGTGACCTTGCCCTCCAGCATGGCGAACCGCGAGCCCAGGCACACCCTCGGCCCGCCGCCGAAGGGCATGAACGCCTCGGGCTCCTTCGCGCCCTCCGCGCGGAACGCCTCGAACCGTTCCGGGCGGAACGCTCTCGTGTCGTCCGCGTCGCCGCCCCACAGGTGAGGGAGGCGGCCCATGACGTACGGCGAGATCCACATCCCCGCGCCTTCCGGGATGCGGACGCGCCCTTCGCCCAGCTCGCCGCCGACCCCGTCGTCCGCCTTCCTCACGACGATCATCACCGCCGGGTACAGACGCATCGCCTCCTTCATGGCGTCGTCCAGAAAGGTCAGCTCGGCCACCTCCTTCACCGTGCTCGGCAGTCTCCCGCCCAGCGCGTCGCACGCGGCATCCACCTCCCGCATCGCTCTGTGCAGCGTCTCGGGATTCGCGGCGAGCAGGGTCAGCAGACACGCCACCGTCGCCGCGGTGGTATCGTGCCCCGCGACCATCATCTCCGTCAGCGTGAGGTTCACGTCGTCGCGCGTCAGGCGCGCGCCTGTGGCGGGGTCGCGCGCCGAGAGCAGCGCGGTGAGCAGGTCCTGCGGCGCGTCCTTGGCGTTCCCGGTGCGCGCGATGAGCGCTTCGCGCGCGTCCGCGCGCGCGTCGAAGTGCGCGCGCAGCCGCGCCCTGTGCGTCTCGCGCCTGTGCGCGTCCGGGGTGTCGAACCGCTGGTACAGCTGAAGGAAATCGTTGAGGAGGTCTTGGTTCGCCTCGTTGAACCTGCGGAAGGACCGCGCGAGCGCCACGGCGTCGGGTTCCTCGTCGATCACGTCGAGCGTCTCGCTGAACAGCGCCTCGTGGATTACCTCGAGCGTCACCGCCTGCGTCGCGGTGTCCATGTCGATCTCGAGCGCGAGCGCGCCGTCGCCGCCGAGGCGCCCGGCGGCTTCGGCTTTGCGGCGCCACGCGTGCGCCAGCGCCTCCGAGCGCTCGGCGACTTTCCCGGCGAGGCGGTCCAGCGCCGAGCCGTTCACGGAGGCGGTGCCCATCTTGCGGTACGCCATCCACTGCTCGCCCGAGGTGTTCACGAACGCAGCCTGGTCCTCGCGGAAAAACTTGGCCATCGCGCTCACGCCGCGGTCCGGGAACTCGTTGGACTTGGCCACCATCAGCTCGCGCGCGATCTTCGGATCCACCACGTGCAGGATGGTCTGGCCCAGCATCTGCACCTCGTGCACGCCCGCGGGGTTGTTCCCGTACTCGAGCGCCCACTCCAGCAGGATCTCGTGACCGCCCTGCGCGATGTCAAGCGTGTTCCCGGCGACGGGGAGCGTGGGCGGGCGCGGGTACGTCGCGGGCGTCTCCTCGAACAGAGAGGTGACGCCCTTCACGTCGTCCTCGAACTTCTTCGAAACCGCATCGAGCAACGCCTGAGGAAGGCTGGCGCTGGGGTCCGCCGCCCCGGCAACGACGCGCGAGTCGCGCCCGCCGCGAGTGCCACCCTGAGTGGGGGACACTCGCGGCGCGCGGCCGCGCGCGAGTCGCCGCGGCGGCGCCGCGGCCGGCGTCGAAGACGCAAGCGTGGAGGTCCCCATGTCGGTGACGTCGACGAATGAAGGACGGCAAACGCGAAGGCGACGATTTCGTCTCGCGTGCCGAGTTTTTGGGTTTGGGGCCCCTACACGCAGTACTGCGGATCTCGTGTTGAGGCGTGTGCCGCTTCCTATGGTGGCAGACACGAGGTCGCGCGACGAGAGACGGACGCGCGCGTCATCGAGAGAGCTAGGATTGACGCCGGCGTGAGGTTGGGTTCTCGATGTGGTCCCCTGAGGAGGCTGCGCGCCACGCGCGCGAAGCGCGGCGGCTCGCGATCGCGGTCGCGGGCCTGCTCGCGTGGTGGGCGGCGGGGCGGCTCGCGGTGGGCCCCTCGTTCGGGCCGGGGGGCGCGGTGTTCGCGGTGTTCGTGGTGCTCTTCTGCTCCTTCGGCGCGGGCCGAGTCGTCGCGCGCTTCCCGCCCATGCCCGCGCTCCTCGGCCAGCTCGTCGCCGGCTTCCTGCTGCGCAACATCCCGACGGTGGGGGACGCGGTGGGCGCGGCGGTGGATGCGCGCTTCTCCGCCGCGGCGCGCACCGCCGCGCTCGGCATCGTGCTGGCGCGCGCGGGCCTGTCCCTGGACGTCAAGGCGGTGTACCGCCTGCGCTGGGCCATCAAGCGGCTGGCGTTCGGACCCGCCACCGCCGAGGCGCTCGTGGTGACCCTGCTCGCCAAGCCCGCGCTGGGCTTGCCGTGGTCGCACTGCGCCGCGCTCGGGTACCTCTTCGCCGGCATCTCGCCCGCGGTGGTCGTGCCCTCGATGCTCGCGCTGCAGGACCACGGGCGCGGCGTCAGGGCGGGCGTGCCCGCGCTGGCCATCACGGCGGCCTCCGTGGACGTCGTGTACGCCATCGCGGGCTTCGGGGTGGTGTCCTCCTGGCTCCCGGGAATGGGCGCCGGCGGCGCCGCCGCCGCCGCGTGGCAGGCGCCCACGCAGATCGTCGGCGGCGCGCTGGGCGGGTTGGTCGTCGGGAAGCTCCTGGGGACCGTCCTGCCTCCGGAAGAGAACGCGCCAGATACGAACACGACGACGTCGATGCCGAAAACGAGCGCGCCGCCGACGAACGTGCCTCCGACGCGTGGCGTCACGCCGTCTTTGGCGGTGACGACGACGACGGAAACGGGCGGCGAATCCGCCCGCGCGCCGCCCGCCGACGTCTACTCGTCCTCGGCGCGCGCCGTCGCGCTCATGGCGCTTGTGCAGCTCGCGCTCTTCGCCGGCGCGCGGTGGGAGTTGTCGGGTGGCGCGGCGTTGCTCTCTCTGGTCATGAGCACCGCGGCCGCGCAGGCCTGGGGCCCGAAGCCGGCGAAGGCCACGGGGCTGCACCTGAACGCCATCTGGGCCAAAGTCGGTGAACCTTTGTTGTTCGGGCTGATCGGCGCCGCCGTGGACGCCAGCCGCCTCAAAGCAGACGTCGCGGGCTTCGGGATCCTCACACTCGCCGCCGGCCTCGCCGCGCGGTGCGTCTCCGCGTTCTTCGCCGCGAAAGGGGGCTCGTTGTCCGTGAGGGACCGCCTGTTCATCGCCGTGGCGTGGACCCCAAAGGCCACCGTGCAGGCGGCGCTCGCGGGCTTGCCCTTCGACGCCGCGGTGGAGGCGTTCGGGCGCGGCTCGAAGGAGGCGGACCGCGGCGAGACGCTGCTGGCGCTGGGGGTGCTCTCCATCCTCATCACCGCGCCGCTCGGCGCGGCGGCGATGGCGGTCTGCGGCGAGCGGCTCCTGGAGAAGGACGCCGACGAGTGCTCGCCCAGGGGGACGCACTCGCCGAGGAGGAGCTTGGAAGGGGGGGACCCGGAGACGGGCGCGGAGGACGTTGAGGTGCTGGAGGACAACGCCAGACTCGGCCGCGGAGGACACTTCTAGCGGCGGCGGGTAGCCGGTAAAAATACCTACCTACCGTAGTCCAACTTCAAACCAACCTCTCCTCACTCGTCTCCGACGTCGCGGGCTCGTCCGCGCGCTTTCGTTTGGTCGCCATCGTCTCGGGAGGACCGTCGTCGTCGTCGTCTGACGCTCCAGAAGGCGCGTCTTCTCCCGACGAAACGAGCCCGTCGTCCGTCGCCTCCGGACATCCGAGGCACACGACGTGCTCGCCGTCGTCCGTCCAGGGATCCCGAGCCTCCTCGCTCTCCGACGCCGCCTCGTCCTCCGAGTCGTCGTCCGTCGCGTCCGCGAGCGCGCTCGCCGCCTCCGCGAGCGCGTCATCGCCGTACCGCTCGGCCATGACCCGCCACACGTCGGCGCCGCCCAGGCCGGGGAGCTCGTCGTCGTCCTCCGCGCCGCGCCCGACGCCGCCGGGCTCGCCGCCCATCGCCATCAGCACGCTCACCGGCGGCTTCGGCGGCGGGGCCAACGCCGCCGCTCTCTTGTCCGCTTCCTCCGCCTTTTCGAATCGCTCGTGCTTCGCTTCCCGCAGCGCCTCCTCCACGAACGCGTCGTCGTCTGAATCCCCGTCCGACGCGTCCGGCTCGTCCTCGTCGTCGCTGTCTTGCGCGCCGCCGTGCAGCAGCAAGTACTGCCGGTCCTCCTCGTCCTCGCCGGCGAAGAAGCGCTCGTAAACGTCCCACGGGTCGCAGTCAAACACGTCGCGCTCTGAAAGCGCCTCGCTCTTGACGAGCGCGGCGTACCCGTGCTCGTCGAGCACGCGCAGACGCTCGGGGTCGCGCAGCGTGAGATACGCGATGGTCACCCTCTGGAATCGAGCCACCTCAGCGGCGAAGCGGGTCGTCTCTTTCGTTTCTTGCGGCGTGGCTTTCCTTTCGATCGGGGCGGTCGGGTTAGGTTCCGCGTCGCCACCTTCCCTCTCCGCGCGCATCTCCGCCGCGCGGGCCATCGCCTCCGGGCCGGCGACGGCGGCGAGCGCGCGCGCGTTCGCCGCCGCCGCCGCGTCCGCCGCCGCCGCGCGGCGCTCGCGGAATGCCGCGTACGCCGCGATGTCGTATCTCGGGCGCTCGCGCCCGAGGTCGGCGAACGACGCGACGGCGGCGAAGCCCTCCGCTGGGTCCTCGGCGTGGACGTCGCCGCGGCGCGCGCCCGGCCAAGGCCGCGCGCGCGTCTCGCGCGCGAAGCACGGCGGGCACAAGTCGCGGCGGCGGAGTCGGCGGGATGGCGTTGAGCGAAGGACCTCTGGTCCTTCGCTTCGGTTTTCGCGCGCCCCCGCGTTCGTCCCCGCGTTCGTCCCACACACCGCGGACGCCACGATTGCGTCCCCCCCGTCGTCCTCCTCGTCGTCCATCAGGCCGAACTCGGGGTCGTCGGCGGGCGCGTCCGCGCGCGGCGGCGCCGGCCGGTGCATCCACCGCCCGAGCCGCAACGCGCCTCCGCACCCGTCGCACGCGCCGCGGCCGGGCCGCCCCTCTGACGCGGGGTAGCACCGCACGGCCTCGCGGTGGTAGCTCGCGCGCGCGCGCGCGGTCCCGCCGGAGTACCCGCCGCCCTCGCGCCGCGGGATGCGGAGCGCCTTGTACATGTCGAAGGGCGCGTCGCGCGTATCCATCAAGCTCTCGTCGAACGCGCTCGGGCCGTGGGGACTCGCGTCGGCGGCGGCGGCGGTGTCGTCCGCCTCCGCGGCGGAGGCGCGCGCGTCCCCGTTGGCCATGCCCGCGGAGGCGTGCGTCCACGCAGGACGTTTCCGCGCGAACACGCGGACCGCGCGCGTGCCGTCATCGTCCGAGCCCTCGCTCTTGGACGCGAGCCCGAGCTCGCGCGCGGCGTCGTGCACCGCCGCGCGGTCCTCCGAATCCAATCCCCGAAACGTCGGACCATCGGTGGGGGGCCCTTCCGCGCCGGCGTTCGCGACGCGGAGCGCGAACGCCTCCACCTCGGCGCGCCAGCCCGATGGTGCGCTCATCGACCCCATCGAGTCGACCCCGAGCGCTCTCCAGCACTCACGCGCGCCGTCGATCTGAATGCCCGGGAGCGGGATGAGAGTTCCGAGAAAGAGATTTTTTCAACACTCGAGTTGCGTTGCAAGTTTCGGTCATTCGGTGGCAAGCAAGCACCGGCAAGGCGCGGCGGCGAGAAGCGATCGATGAAGCGTCGCGCCGGCGCCTTCGTCTCCAATCACTACTACCGCACCTACGTACGATACCTACGTGCGATACGCACTAGCTAGTCTTCCTGTGGGAACATCGCCGCGAGCATTTTCTCGCCACTCCCCGCGCCTGGCTCCGCGCGCAACCCCTCGAGCGCGGCGTCGACGACGCGCCGTCGCCGCCGCGACGCCGCGGAGCCCTCGTCTTCGTCGAGCTCGTTTAGGTCTGAAACGCAGGCGCGCAGAAACGCGACGAGGTTTTCCCTCGTAATACCTCGGGTTTCGTGTCTTCTCTCGCCGCGCGTTTCCGCCGCAGCCTCGAGCGCCTCGAGCGCCGCTACCGCCTCGTCGCGCTCCGCGGCGGCGCTCGCCGTGCGACGCGCGAGCGCGTCCGCCAGCGCCGCCGCGTCGTCGCGGCGCTCAAACGGCCCTTTTTCCTTTTTCGTTTTCGCCGCGGCTTTCGCTTTGATTCGTTTCTTCGCCTCGGCGGCTTCCGCGTCCTCCACCTCGCGCTCGACGCGCGCCGCCGCGTGTTCCGCGCGCAGCCTGTCCTGCAGCCTCTTGAGCTCATTGGCCAGCGTCCTGTTGTACATGGCGATGTCCTTCTCCTCGCGCAGGGCCAGCCGCGTGGTCGCGTCGGCAGCGCGCGCATCCGCCGCGAAGGCGGCGCGGCGCGTCTCAATCGCCGCGCTCTCGCGCGCTTGCTACCGCAGCCCGCCCAGCATCTGCTCGTGCTCCGCGATGGTGCGCTTAGTTGTGCCCGCGAGCTGCAGGTCCGTGGTGCGCTTCATCTCGCGCTTGGTCTCGCGGATCTTGTTCGCCAGGTCCTCCTTCATCGCCTGCTTCGCCAGGCGTGTCTCGGTCTCAACCGCGCGCGTCGCCGCCTCGCGCGCGGCGCGCGCGCTCGTCAGCAGACCCTCCTTCTCGCGCAGCTCCGTTTCCAGCGCCGCGCGCGTCTCCTCGAACGCGTCCAGCTGCGCGACGAGCGCGTCGCGCGCGGCGAGGTCGCTCACCATCGCGCGCCTCTTCTCCGCGGACTCGGCCGCCAGAGCCGAGAGGCGCGCCTCCCCGCGCGACGCGCCCGCCTCGCGCGCCTCCTCCAGCTCGGCGAGCCTCGCGCGGAGCGACGCGACGGTCGCGTGGACGCCCCGGAGCTGCTCGGAGAGCTTCGCGTTCGCGTCGCCCGCCTCCGCGCGCGTGGTCTCGAGCGCGTCCATCAGCGCAGTGCGCTCGTCCACGAGCGCGGCCGTGTCCGTCTGGTACCGCGCCAGCCGCGTGGCGAGGTGCGAGGCGGCGAGCTCGCGCTCCACCATCGCCTTCTGCTCCAGCAGACGCGGATCGGGGGCGTTTTCGTCGGACGCATCCGCCTCGGGCGCGGAGGCCTCCTCGGCCTTCTTCGGCGGCATCGCGGGCTACGGTCGACGACTCACGGCGCGGGCGCGCACCCGGGTGCCACCGCGGCGTGGGTCGGGGGAAGCGCCCCTGTGCTTCAAGCAGTGGTGAGGCGCGGCGCTGTTGACGGCCGGATTTGGATTCGGGCTCGCGACTCCCCGCCCCGAATCCGCCTGCGTGTCGAACGACGACGTTCGCGGATTTCGGAATTACTTTCCATCACTCTGCTTCGCGCGCGACGGGGACCTCTCTGACCCGTGGTGGCGCGCCGGGCACCATGCCCCCCCGTTCGCGGGAGCCGTGGTCCAACAACTTCACACTGTCGCCGGGCCCATCCCGCGCCGCGGCGAGGTCGGAGACCCCCTCGACGGCGCGCGACCGCGACGACCTCGCGAGAGCGTTGAAAGAGCGAATCGCTGCAGACTTGGAGATCCGTCCGAGGAACACGAGCCCGCGCCCGCACGTGCGTCGTCCAGAAATGCGCCCCGTGAGCGCGCGCGCGACCCCCAGGCGCGCTGAAATCACGCATTGGAAGCGACCGGCCACCTCCGTGCGCCGCGACCGGCGTGACCCGCCGGCGCCTCCGCACGGGCACGCCACCGCCGACGTGCACCGGGAATCGAGGCACCTCGACGCCTCGAAACCCGCCGGGGCGTGGCTCTCGCCGCGCGCGCAGCCGCCGCCGCTCCCTCCCGGCCACCGCGCGACGCCGCTCGGCCACGACTTCAACGCGGGTGTCGCTTCGGGTGCCCGTCACGACATGCCGAGCGCGGCGCATCGCGAACGCGCGCAAAAGCTCGAAGAGACCAGCCTGGAAGGGTCGAGGGAGAGGGCCGGCGCGTCTTCGCTCGAAGCGCGCCTCGCGCGTGAACGCGCGCGGGTCGCCACGCTCGAGCGCGCGCTGGGCGTCACGCGCCGAGACGCGTTCGACGACCCGTCGGCGTTCACGTTCGACGGATTCGGGACCACGGTCACGGCCAAAGACCGAGACGGTGCGATATCGAAGGCGCTTTCGAAGGCTCGGAATACGCCGTCGCCGTCCTTCGCGCGCGACTGGTCTTCGCGACCGCCGCCGTTGGGCGCGACGCGCGACGCGGCGGCGAAAGCACCCTTCGACGCCGCCGCCGACTCGGCGGCGCGGACGCCGCTCCTCGCGGCGCCCGGCGCGCTCGCCGCGTACGGATCGGGCGAGGCGTCTCCGAGAGCCGCTGCCGTGGCCGCGGCGTCTGCGCCGTCCGCGCTCGCGGCGGACCCTCGCGAGGACACCGGAAGCCGCACGCCGTTCGCGGGGCACCGCGAGACACCGGAAGCGGCGGCGGCGGCGGCGGCGGCGGCGGCGGAGTCGGCGGTGGGCGCGTCCAATCTGGACCTGGAGACGACGCTCGCGCGCGCGCTGCACGCCGCGAAGCGCCGCGAGTTCGAGGCGGTCACGCTCGCACGGCGGATAGAGGGGGAGAGGAACGCCGCGGAGGCTCGCGCGAGCGCCGCGGAGGCGCGTCTGGCGCAGGAGGCCAAGGCGCGCCGCGCCGCGGAGCGGGACGCCGCCGCGTCTCGGGCGCGGTGCGCGGTTTTCGAAAACAGGATGGAGGCGTTGCGCTCGGGGCGGGGCCGGCTCTTCGGGTCCGGCGCCGCCGCGGCTTCCGCCGCGCCCGAGCCTGAACGACACCTCCCGCCCGTCGCGCGTATCGACGAGGGAAGCCGGCGAGGGACCCCGGCGAACCTATCGGACCCCGTCCCCGAACGGCGGCGCGGCGCGGATGACGGCGACGGCGACGCGGACGGCTTCGCCTTTTTCGAGATTCCCCCGGAATTCGACGCGCCGCCGATGTCCGGCGGCGGCGGATCAGAAAAAGCCCCCGGCGGCGCGGCGTCGGCGAGCGCGCGCGACGCGGAGAAGCCGAACAAAGACTCGAGCGCGCGCGGGAAGACACCCGGGAAGTCCCCGCGGGGTCGAACGCCGCGTGGGTGGGCGCTCTAGGTGCCGTATCTTTACTTCAGTGGCGAGTTTGTAACGGTAAACGACGCTCGGGGCTCGCAGCTCTCTCGAAACGCCATTTTTCTTCGCGAAAAGTTCTTTGTGTTTCGGATTTCGAAAAGTCTTGGCACTCGCGACACGCGCGTGTCGGGCGCGGCGTCGTCGGAGGCGGGCGCGGCGGGCGAGGATGTTGGCGAGTCTATTCGGCGCGCGCCGCGACCGGTTCACGCTGGCGAACCTCCGTCGCCTGACGGACGTGCTGCGTGTCACGCCCGCGTCCGGTTTTTCGCGCCACACCGCGTCGCAGGTGGTCGAGACGTTCAGGGAGATCGCGGAGCTCATGATCTACGGCGACCAGCACGACCCCAGCTTCTTCGACGCGTTCATCGAGCAGCGCGTCATGGCGCACTTCACGAAGTTCATCAGCCCCCCGGGCGGCGGCAGACCCGACCGCGACATTGCGCTGCAGCTCCTGCAGACCCTGGCCATCGTGGTACAGAACATTCGGGAGGAGACGTCTTTGTTTTTCCTGTTCAGCGAAGGGCACGTCCCGAAGCGCCTGGTCGAAGCGAACCTCGATTTCGACGACGAGGAGGTGCTCGGCCGGTACGTCTCGCTGCTCAAGACCACGTCCATGCGGCTCAACGCCAGGACCGTGCAGATGTTCTTCTTCACCGGCACGGAGACGAGGGAAGGCGGGAAGGCGGCGGGCGAGCAGTCGGACGCCGTCGCGGCGGCGTTTCCGCTCTTCGCCGCCGGCGCGCGCTTCCTGTCACATCACGAGTCCATGGTGCGCGCGGCGTCGCGCACCATCACGCTCAACTGCCTGGCGGTGACGGACGCGAGAGTGCGCCAGTTCCTGTGCTCGCCCAAGCCGTGGGGGAAGTGCGTGCCCCGCGCCGTGGAGGCGGCGGGGGCCACCGTCGCCGCGCTCACCGAGGCGACGCTGTTCGCCGAACCGGACGCGCCCGGCGCGCGCGAGCGCGCCAACCTCGTCGCCGAGCTCGGGGACTTGCTGAGCTTCGTGGACGACGCCGCCGGGCTCCCGGAGGCGAACGGCGAATCGCTCGCGGAACGCGTCGAGACGGAGCTCTGGAACGGGCTCGTGGCGCCCACGCTCCTGGGGTCCGTAGCGCCGGGGCGTTTTGTTTCCGCGCCGCGCGACGCCTCCGCGCGAGGCGTCGCGCGAGACTCGCACGCGACGCAGTCAGACTCCAGAGACCCGCGTAGAGACGCGGGGCCTCCCCAGACGTCACCCACCACCGCGCTCTTTGCCGTGTCGCGCCTGGCGGTCTCGTGCCGCCGCAGGTCGACGCTGGCGCGCGTCGCGGCGGACCTGTTCGGGTTCGAATCGAACGGGGCGGCTGAGCCGGGGGTACGGCGCGTCGCCAACGCGCGTCGCGCGTTTTCGGTGCGCGCGCTCGCCGGCGCGGAGGGCGCGCCGGTCGCGGCGGCGGCGACGGCCGCGGCCGTGAGCCTGGCGCAGGCCGCGACGGATCAGCCGACCTCGGCGCTCGCCGCGGCGCTGCGAGAGGTTGGGTTAGCGGCGGTGCCCGAAAACGAGACGGGGACCGAAACCGAAACCGAATCAGCGTCTCGCGCGCGCGCGGAGATTTGCGACGCGCTCGCCGCCGGTTTGGCGCGCGACGACCCGGGCCTCCCCGTCGGCGCGCGGCGGTGCTCGGCGTGGTTGCTCTCGCGCCTCGCGGCGAGCCGCGACGGCCTTTCGGAGCCGGCGCGCGCGTCACTCGCCGCGGCGGCCGCGAGCGCGGCGGCGTCGATGCGGCGGGCGGTGGACGGACCGTGGGGGGACGCCGCGGCGAGCGCGTTTGCCGCCGAGTGGAGGACCACGCGCCGCGAAATCTCGCGTCCGACGCTCCGCGACGAGACCGCGGCGTCCTGGATCCGCGAGGCGGCGGCTTCGACGTCTGGGTCCGCGCGACGAGAGGCGAACGACGGCGACGGCGACGGCGACGCGAACGCGACACGTCAGACACGTCACGAAGCCGACACGCCGTCCACGTCCGCCCCGGTCGTTCGCGTCCGCGAAGAGAGCGCGTCCGCCGCGGGAAAGCTGCTCCGAGCGTCGCGCGAACTCGCGCTC
>Ga0181558_10004539_pt1 | contig 12414 bp, 4 predicted proteins | sample 011ome_22_FD_133754 | JGI IMG/M metagenome (GOLD analysis project Ga0181558, IMG submission 133754) | Coastal salt marsh microbial communities from the Groves Creek Marsh, Skidaway Island, Georgia - 011507BT metaG (megahit assembly) | ecosystem: Environmental > Aquatic > Marine > Intertidal zone... | reverse complement strand
GCCCATGTGCAGGTCGTACAGGGGCTTCACCAAACGCAGAAACGTCGGGTCGTACACGCCGCCGGCGGCGCCGCGGCGCACGCGCTCCTGCGTCGAGCGCTCCGTTTCGTCCTCCTCTTCTCGGCTTCCGTCTGACGTCTGACGGTGCAGAGAGAGGCCGGAGTCGTTCGAGCCCTTCCTGTGCGGGGTGGTCCTCGGGCCCTCCGGGTACGGTGGCGACACCACGGCGCATTCCAGGGACATCGAGCGCCCGCTGCTCTCCCGGCTCGGCGAATCGTCGCGCGACGATCGCGAGACCCGGCTGGCTCGCCGCGAGGCGACGCGGGCCTTGGACGCCTCGATCGCGGCGCGCACGGTCCGCCGCTCCTCCTCGCTCGGCCCGCGACGGGTTTCCTGCTCCTCCTCCGATTCGGAGTCCTCGCTCGGCATCTTCTCCTCCTCGTTGCAGTCCAGGGTGTCGAACTGGAACAGCCGGTCCTCGCTGAGCACGCGCGCGCGCGGGACGCACGCGTCGTCGTACTTGCTCACCACCTCCTCCGAGATCTCGCCGGCGTGCGACTCCGCGAACCCCAGACTCACGAGGTACGCGCTGACGAACATCAGGCGGTCCGCGCGCGTCGTGGGCTCGTCCCCGGCAGACGACAACGACGTCGCGGAGGGGCTTCTCTGCGACCGATGGAACGCCGCTTCCGCGTCGGCGGCGGAGCGGGTTTTGGCACCGTCCGGGTCCCTCGAGCGTTCCTCCTCCGCCCTGTGCAGGCCCACCTTCACGAGTACGTCCCGCACCGTGGCCACGTCCTCGTCCGCGAGCATGCCGACGTACCACGGGTACCCCAGCTCGGAGACGAGCGCGGCCATCGAGGCCTCCATCGTGCCCGCGCGCAGGGCGAATGACGGACATGCTTTTTCAATCAACCTTGTGAGTCAGCAAATGCAGCTTCCCGAATGTTCACGAAATAACCGACGTGATACATACGAGCGATTTTCTTGAGTCATTACCGGTCGCGAAATAATCCGACATACGAGCGACTTTCTCGAGTCATTCCCCGTCGCTCGGCTTAAAATCTGAAAAACCCGCAGGTGGCAAACTCGACGAATCACGTGGCCGTATTCTTCTCGTCGATTTCCTCAAAATAAGATCTCCGGACGGTGGCGTTTTCGGGGAAGGGAAGCGCGCGCTCGGCACTCACGCACGCACGTAGACGTCGCCGTCTCGCGCTTCGTCGACCTCGTTGACCGTAACAATGGCCTCCGCTATGACCATGGCGGTCGCGAGACCCGCGCAGGTACGGATCGAGGCGCGGCGCGCGCGCATCCCCGCGCGTCGAAGATCGAAACCCGATATCCGATACCGTATCGAGAATTCTCTCGGCCGCGTCGCTTCCGACGCGAACCCCGCGCGGCCGCTCCTTCCTCGGGCCTTCCTCTGACGAGCCTCCCCCTCCCTTCCCCGATCCGCGCGCCGCGTAGGTCCGCCTCTCGACCAAGGCTTCCAAGAAGGCCCGCGCCCCCCGCGTCGCCGCGCGCGCCGCGCGCAAGGCGAACGTCAGCGCTGTCGGCATCGAGCAGGAGATCTCCATCGACGAGGCTCCCCTGACGCTTCTCCGCGAGGGCGGCGAGGACGACGCCGACTCCATGCGCGCGCGCTTCGAGAAGATGATCCGCGCCGCGCAGGATGAGATTTGCGGCGCGATCGAGGAGCTGGACGGCCAGAAGTTCCAGGAGGATGCCTGGACGCGCCCCGGCGGCGGCGGCGGCATCTCGCGCGTCCTGCAGGGCGGCGACGTGTTCGAGAAGGCTGGCGTGAACGTGTCCGTGGTGTACGGCCAGATGCCCCCCGAGGCGTACCGCGCCGCCACCGGCGAGCAGGGCGCGGGCAAGGATATGATCCCCTTCTTCGCCGCCGGCATCTCCTCCGTGATGCACCCGCACAACCCCATGGCGCCCACCGTGCACTTCAACTACCGGTACTTCGAGACGGACGCCCCCGAGGGCGCCGAGGGCGGCCCGCGCGCCTGGTGGTTCGGCGGCGGCACGGATCTGACGCCCTCGTACATCTTCGACGACGACGCCGCGCACTTCCACGGCACGCTCAAGGACGTGTGCGACAAGCACGACGAGGCGTTCTACCCCAAGTTCAAGGAGTGGGCGGACGAGTACTTCATCATCAAGCACCGCATGAACGAGCGCCGCGGTATCGGCGGGGTGTTTTTCGACGACATGAACGACCGCCCCCAGGAGGAGCTGCTGGCGTTCGCCACGGACATGGCCGGCGCGGTCGTCCCGGCGTACGTGCCGCTCGTCGCGAAGCACAAGGACGACGAGTTCACGGAGGAGCAGAGGGAGTGGCAGCAGATGCGCCGCGGGCGCTACGTGGAGTTCAACCTCGTGTACGACCGCGGGACCACCTTCGGGTTGCGGACGGGCGGGCGCATCGAATCCATCCTCATGTCCCTGCCCCTCACCGCGAGGTGGCAGTACGACATGCAGCCCGCCGAGGGGAGCCGCGAAGCGGACGCCATCGACGCCTTCCGCAACCCCCGCACCTGGGTCGCGTGAGGCAGAGAATGAGGAGATCCGCCCGGAGTCGCGAGACGTTTGTGAATACGAAGCCAGTTTTTTTCGCTCTTTTTCGGACTTCTCGCGGATCTCAAGAGCGTGATGTCGCTGCCACTCCTTCTCAAGAACCCAGTCAAGGTTTGGAACTTTGGGTACACCTCACGAACGACTCGTTCCTTTTCGGCACGCGGCGCGTCCCTCGGGCGCCACAAACTCTCGCACCGAGGCGCTCGACGCGAGGCTCCCGGCACGCGAGCGTCGGCCACGATGGCGGACGGCCTCCAGATTAACCCCGACAAGGAGCTCAAGTTTCGACGTGCGTCCCCGCGCGCCGCCCGTCCCGGATCGCGCGCCGCGCATTTGGCACCCTTCGGGACACGTCTCGTCCGCAAGTCCCCCCGGGCGTCGGAAAACGGCATCTTCGTCCCGGAGGTCCCCGGGACGGAGTCCCGCGGGGCTGCTCCCGCCGCGAGGACTCCCGCTCCCACGCGACCGCGCGCGCGCGTCGCGACCCCGGTCCCCGCCGTTCCTCCGCGCGCGCTCCGCGCACGACACGAGACTGACCCGTCGACCGCGCTCCACCGCGCTTCACCGCGAAACAGTCGAGCTGAAGAAGCAGATCCCGACGACGATCCGCCTGTACAACGCCACGACCGCCGAGCTCGCGTTCAAGGTGAAGACCACCGCGCCGAAGAAGTACTGCGTGAAGCCCAACACGGGCTTCGTCGCGCCCGGCGCGACGCAGATCGTGCACGTCATCATGCAGGCGCAGCGCGAGTGGCCGGCGGACGTCGCGGGGTGCAAGGACAAGTTCCTCGTGCAGAGCGTCGCGTCGGGCGGCGTCACGGACTTCGCCGAGCTCTTCGCCAAGGGCAAGGAGGGCATCAAGGAGTCGAAGCTGCGCGTGGCGTACACGCAGCCCCCTCCCCCCCCCTCGCCCGTCCCGGAGGGCGAGGAGGACACGCGGACGGAGGACACCGCCGCCGCCGGCCGAATGCCGTCGGATGTTCCGGGGCTGCAGCGCGAGCTCGAGCGGTACCGGATCAAAAACGAGAGCCTCTCCGCGGACCTCAACGCGTCGCTGCGGACGAAGGACGGCACCGCGCGGGGGTTCTCGCTGCTGCACCTGCTCATCACGGGTGCGTCCCGTCTCGTTCCCGTCCCTCACCCTTCGCGGACGTTTCTTTTCCCTCGCCGATTTTTTGGAAATTTTTTGGAAAAAATCACGCGCGCTCACCGCGCGTCCCTTTCCCCTCGCAGCCATCGTCGCGTTCCTCATCGGGCGGTACCTGTGAGCGCGCGAGAGCGTAGCGACCGCTATTGGCGCTTGTAAACGACGGAAGACGCGTGTTGCGACGCGCGCGAACGAACATCTTGGCGACTGTACGTATGATAAAATCGCCGCTCGCGCGACGGCGTTACGTTTCATATTACCGGCTCGCGCACGCGCGCGCCGCCGTCCCTACGCTGAATAGTCATACAAAACGTCGTAGTCGGTCGACGCCGACGTTTGTCCCCGCTGCTTCCCTCTCTCGCCGCGGTCCGTCCGGGCCCGCGTATTCTTTCCGGACGACGGCGCCGTCTGCCCGCGGCGAGAGCGAACGAAAAACCCACATCACAATACGATGATCCGCGTCGCGTCGCGTCATCCTCCGATCGATCACAGATCCGAAAACTGCGCGGCGACGAACCCGCTCGAGGTTTCGTCGCGAATGTCGCGAAGGCCGCCCGGAAGCAAATCCGCCTCCGCGGAGAAGAGCGACGAGAGAACTTCTTCCGAATGCACGACGTCCCCCACCTCGACAACCTCCGTGCCGGTTTCGTTCGCCATTCGAGCCACGAACCGCACGAACGAGCGGAAGTTGTCGTCCTCGAAGAGTTCCTTGCTTAGGCGCAGGAAAGTAAAAGACGCCATCGGCGGAAGGAGCGCGCCCGCGCGCCACAAATCGGCGTCGTCCCCTTCGCCGCGGCAGTTGGTTATTATTTTGTCGTACGCGTCCTGGTCGAATCGGCACAGCGCGTTTTCGCCAGCCACCTGGACGCCGTACCGAGCCGCCGCCGCGCGGATCTGCCTAAGCAAACCCTCGGGGCCGCACCGCGAGAAAAACGGGTGCTCCACGTCCCGCATCTCCGCGCACGTGAAGTTGAGCCGCGCGCCGTGTTTCCCGCAAATCATCACTATCGGTTCGTACCCGTCGCGTTCGGGGCAGCGGTCGCCCGAGCGCGTGTTGAAGTACCCCGCGGTGAGCTCCGCGGCGTGGCTCCGGCTGTTGTACCACCAGTGCACACCCGCGCACTTGATCGCCAACGCCGGCCCAGGCGAGGGAGACGAATCGGTCGACGCGTCGCGCGTCGCGGATGATCGCGACGCGGTTCGTTTCTTCGCGGAGATCTTTTTTCGCGCCCCTTTCTTTTTCTTTCCGCCGTGCGACTTCTCTGTCTTCTCGACGCCGTCCGAAGAAGAAGACGCGTCGGACGTGACTGCCACGTCCGTTCGCTCGAACACCGATCGTGCGCACCGCAACATGCGGTCGCCGTGCTCCACGAGCTCGCCCGCGTACCACGACAGGAAAAACTGCCCGTACTCGCTGTCCCAGCTCCCCTCGTGCGCGCGGAAAAACCCAGTCTCGTGCGGCAGGTTGTTGTACCCGCCGGCGTCGTGGGGCCCGGCGCCGCCCCACTCGATGTGGCCGGCTTCGGATCCCGCGCGCGCCAGGTTCCCCAGCGCGCGCTGGTCGTAGCACTGGAACTCGCCGATGCCGGGGAACTGCCACTGCGACGAGTTGGGCGAGATCTTGTTCTCCGGGTACGCGGGGTACCGCAGCTCGCCGCACGGCCCGCACCCCACCGAAACCTCAGACAAGACGTCGCGAAACCCCTCGCGCTCGACGGCGTCGCGAAACGAACGCATGAAGTCGCGGTAGCTCTCCAGCGGCGTTCGGCCGTGCAGGGTCATGGCGTTGTCCGCCCACAGCGAAATACACTCCGGGTTGCGGTAGCCGTACTGATCCGTGAAGAACAGATCGGGGTCCGCGCTCGCGGCTTCGAGCACCCACGGCGGTAACGTCACCTTGAAGTAATCGCCCACGTTGGCGCCGCACGCGTGAAACGACATCACCGCGTTGAGTTTCAAACCCGCGCGTTCGACGAGGTCGAGGAGCTCGAGGTACGCGGTCCAGTCGTACATCTCCGGGCCGTCGCGTTCGACGATCCCCCACCACACGTCCGTCATCACGCCCTCCACGCCGATCTTCCGCAACGTGCGCAACGAAATCTCCAGCGCCTGGCGGTGCTGGAGCGCGCCGTCGCGCGAGATGACATCCAACGGCAACATCACGAACACCGGCGTCGGGGATTTGGCGTACTCGAAATCGTGCGTGATCGGAAACGAAGGCCGGCTCGGTCGGCCATCTTTCCGATCGGATTCGCGCGTCATCTCCGCCAGCGCGTCCGACGCGTACAGCACCGAAGGACTGATGGCTGATTTCTTGTTTTCGTCAGCCTCGCGCGCCGAATCGGCGTTCGACGGCGACTCCGTCTCGGGCGTCGGAAACGCGGCGGGCGGCGCGTCCGAGGCGCCGACGCCTTGGCTCAGCGCGGACAGGTGCCCGTTGCGCGCCATCTTCTGCGCGAGCGCGGGCGACAGGTAATCCACGGGCAAAAGCAAATCCACGCCCTTCTTGGGGTTCTTCGTGCGTGAAGTCGAGTCTCTCGACGAGTCGAATTCCGAATTCCGATTTTCGGAATCCGAAGCGCTGCTCGGCGCCTTCGCGTCGGAGCCTTCGCCATCTTCATCCGCGACGGCGTCGCGCGTCTCGCCGCCGCGTTCGTTCGCGTTCTTCGAGGCGTTCCGTTCAGCAGCCGCTCGCGCCTTAGCCTGTGCGGCGGCCGTTTTCTTGCCCAGCTTCTTCTTCTGCTTGCGCGACATCTTCTTCGCGCGGGGGAAGGACGCGGCGGACGCCGACTCGACGTCGGCGTCGGCGGCGGCGGCGTCGGGCCCCGGCCCCGCCGACGCCTCCTCCTCCTCCTCCTCCTCCTCCTCCTCGCCGCTCGACGCCTCGGGCTCCTTCTCCTTGACGGCGCCGTCCTCGGTATTCGCCGCGGACGCGCGCGCGCGCCACCGCGAGGCGCGCTCGGCGCGCGCGGCGCGCGGCGCGCCGAAGTGGCGCGGCGACGGCGAGAAAAGCGTTCGTGAATCCGCCTCCCCGCGGGCGCCCAGCCCCGCGCCGGATGCGATCGATACGCATCGGGCCCCCGAGGCCCGGACGATCGCCGCGCCCGCGCGTCTCCCGGCGCTGTTCGCGACCGCGCGGCGCCTGCTTTCGGTGGAGGGCGTGCGTGGGAGGGGTTCGCGTCGGGTCAGCGTCGTCGGATGCGGGAGAACCCGCGGGAACGCGCGCAGGGGCGGTCGGGCCCGTCCTAGTCAGCTTTTCGCGCGCGCCGGGCGGGTTGCCGCCGTGCAGGAAAATGACGTCGAGAGGGCGAGCGCGCGCGGGAGGCGCGGGCGGACGCCGACGGACATTCCCGTTCGGGTTCCGGGACGGGCCAGCCGCCGGTGCGTACACCGGGGACATGCAAGCGCTCCGCGAGGGGGGCGCGCCGGCGCGCCTCGCGCCCTGGGCGTCGCCTGGGAGGTGCGCGCCCCGCCCCCACGGCGTGGTGCATTCAGACGGAAGGTATCTATATCGCACCTGTGTTCGTGCCTCGCGCCCGCGACCGTTCGCGGCGCGGCGCGACTCAGACCGCCAGCCCCGCGCCCCGACGAGCTCGCCGCCCCGTCGTTGACGAGCACCAGGGGTCTCTGCGCGCTCGACATCGCGCCCGAGCCGGTCGCTCGTCTCGCGGCGGCGCCGAGTCGGTCGCCTCGCGCCGCGCCTGAAGCGCGGGTTTGTCAATCCCCCGCGAACGCCGAACAGAAAACGGCGTCGCCCCTTAGAGGTCGCGCGGAGAGTCTCGACCGACCCACCGACGCGCGAATCGCGCGGTTCGCGAGCCGCCCCGCCTCGGCGCTCGCGCGAAACCTCAACCCGCGACCTGCACGTGCGCGCGGCCTCGGGAAGTGCCGCCGATGCCGGCCGGGGGGTCGACGTCAAACCGGGTGCACTTTTTCGTTCGGCAAAAGCAAAAATCCAAAAAAATCCCTCCTGTGAACGGCGATTTTCGCCAATCCGACGCGACCAGGTCGGACCAGGTCGGACCGGGCAAATCTCGTGGCGTATGGGCAAATGGTCTCACGACGGGCGTTGTTGACTCACGCACGAGGCCGCGCGAGGAAATGTTGACTCGGGCGCTTTCACGACACCCGAGGCGCGCTTTTCGGCGGACGGGGGCCCCGAGGGCGCATTGCGCTCGGCAGCCGCGCAGGTGGGAAGAGAAGGCCCTTGTCGCGCGGCGCGTGTCGGTTTGGACACCCCCCACGCGCTCGGGGGGCGCGACGCACCGCGCGGTGGAGGCACCGGAAGGACGAACCGCGCCCCCCCGACCCCCGAGGCGCGCATCCGACGTCGGAAAAAGTGACTCGGACGCGAAGCGTCTAATCTCTCTCAGCGTGGCATGGCGCCCCTGTCGCGCCGCGCGCGGCGCGCGCTGGCGGTCGGCGCGGGCGCGACAGTGGCGTATGCCGCGGCGGTGGCGTACCGGCGCGCGCGCGACGCCGCGCTCGAGGCGCCCGATGCTCGCACCGAGCGCCTCGAGGAAGCCCGCGCGCTCGCCGCGCTCGAGCGCGAGCTCGCGGCGCTGGACGAGGAGACGCTTCGCGGCTCGGGCGCATCCGCCCGTCCCCCGCCGCGCCGAGACCACGCCGGCAGCTCCGGGGACTCGCTCGCTTCCGGTTCGGGGTCGGGCACGTCCTACGCGGACGCGGAGCGACCGCACGCGACGGCTTCCGCGCGCGACGGCGACGACGCGACACACGGCGACGTCCGTCGGTCCGCGGAACCGACGTTTTTCCCCGGAACCTCTCGGGTGACGGACGCGAAAGAAAAAGAAAAAGACGAAAAAGAAAAAGACGTCTTCGAAGACGAATCCTCCGAACGCGCCGAAACTAAAGCTTCCGACTCGACCCCCGACTTCTTCGCGTCCACCAAGTTCTTCGCGTGCCTGGAGCTGGAAGAGAGCCGCGAGCTGTTCGACGACGCGGCGGAGACGATCGAGGTGCCTCCGCGGGCGGTTGTGTTCAGGCAGGGCGACGACTCCTCCGCGGGCATCTACGTCGTCGAGCGCGGATCGCTCGGGGTGTACCTGCAGGAGGAGCGGGAGACCGCTGAAGTCGACGCGGGATCCGACACGAGCGCGTCTTCGGGTCGGGACGCGCCATCGACGCGCGACGCGGGTCGAATGACCCCGAATGACGATTCGACGCGAATCGTCGAAAAGGCGGGAGACGCGTCGACGACGGACGCGGCGGCTCGACGCTCCTCGGCTCAGCGCGCCGAGCCTCAGCCCTTCGTTTCCTCGAAGACCCTCGGGCCTCCGTTTCTGACGAACATCCTGCGCGAGGGCGAGTCCGTGGGCGACATCGACGTTCTGGACAACGCGCCTCGCGGCGTCTCGGTCGTGGCCGGCGCGGAGGGCGCGCGGCTCGTGCGCATCGGCCAGAAGGAGCTGTTCGCGTTCATCGCGAAACACCCGCGGACCCTGGAGACGTACGTCACGCAGGCGGTGGCGCGGCTCTGGCGCGTCGCGCACTTCGTGCTGGTGGACTTCCTCGGGCTGCCGAAGCCCGCCGCGGGGGACGCGGTGCGTCTGGAGGGGGGCCCGGTGAGCCTAAACGCGAGCCTCGCCGCGCCCGAGGGGCGAAATGCCCATACGGCTTCCGCCTCGGCGCGCGACGCCGCGAGCGCCGCTCGCCGCGAACCGCGATCCCGGGTCTCGCCCGCGTACGCGCTGATGCGACACATCGACGCGCTCGAGAAACACTGCCCTGTGTTGCGTGTCGACGACGACGAATGTCACACGGGAGGGACCCGGTCGCAGAAACTGTACGCGGAGGGAGATCACGCGACGTGCATGTTCCTCGTGTTGTCCGGCGCGGCGCGCGCGGACGCGACGCCGTGGCCGCGCGGCGACGGGCAGAGAGGGGCGCCCGCGTCGGCGCCCGCGCTGATTGGCGCGTCGGCGTTCCTGACCCGGTCCGCCAGGCAGGAGACGGTGCGCGTCGAGGCACAGAGTGTCGAGGCACAGAGCGCGTGCGGTTCGCGTCAAGACACGCCGTGTCTTGACGCGACCGAAGACGCGCGTTCGTCGTCGTCGAGCGGTTCCGCGTCGAGTTCCGGAAGTTCTTTTGATTCTCGCGAGGACGCGAATCGCGCGAAGGCGTTCTCCTCCCGCGATTCGCCTCCCGCGATTCGCGTCCTCGCGATCGGCGCGACAGAGCTCGCGGCGCTGCGTTCGCACGCGCCCGAGGCGTACGTCGCCGTGCTGCTGGCGTCCACGTGCTCGCTGTCGCGGCTGCTGCGGCAGTTCATCAGCCTCGGCCTGAACCGCGTGTGGCTCCGCGCCGGCGAGTCCGCGTACGTCGCCGGCGAGCAGGCGACGTCCATGTTCGTGCTCATCTCCGGGCGCGTGCGGCTGCTGCGCGACGGGAACGAGGATCTCGAGGATCGCGAGGACGAGGCCGAGGAGACGAGAGACGACGGAGAGACGCAGTCGGCGAGAGACCGCGCGCGCGGCGGCTCCGAGGAGCGCGGCCGCGGCGAGACCATCGGCGAGGCGCCTTTGTTGGCGAACGGCCGGTACCCCAGCACGGCGACGTGCTTGCGCGACAGCGAGCTGGTGCGCATGAGCCGCGGCGCGTTGACGCTGGTGTGCGCGCGGCACCCCAACGCGGCTTCGCGGCTGCTCGAGGCGATGGCGCGCAAGCTGCACGCCACGCTCGGTCCGGCCGGGTCCTCTTCGAAACGACCCGACCTGGTGACCATCGCGCTCGTGCCCGCGTCCGCGGGGGCGAACGAGGCGGCGACGGCGACGCTGGCGGCGTCGCTCAGAGACGCACTCGCGACGAACTTCGGACCGACGCTGTGGCTGGACGAGCGCGCCGCGCGCGACGCGTTCACGGACGGGACGGTGACGCGTCTGGAAAACGCGTTTTACCGAAGCAAGCTCACCGGCTGGATGGCGCAGCAGGAGGAGAACTACCGATTCATCTTGTTGCAGGCGGACGCGAGCGACGGCGCGTGGTCGCGCGTGTGCGTGTCGCAGGCGGACCGCGTAGCCGTCGTCGCCAAAACGAGTCACGGCCCGTCCGGATCCGCGAACGACGCGGTTGTTGATCATTCGCCCTCGCGCGCCGAGCGTCGTTTGCTGTGGCGCCGGCGGCGCGGAGCCGCCGTGGAGCTCGTGCTCGTGCACGACCCGGGCGCCGCTCCGGCGGAGACGCGGCGGTGGCGCGCGTCGCGCGCCGAGGTGCGGCGGCACCACATGCTGCGCCTTTCGTCCGACGCGGACGTCCAGCGGCTGGCGCGGCACGTCGCGGGGCGAGCGGTGGGCGTCGTGCTCACCGGCGGCGGTGGGCACGGCCTGGCGCACCTCGGCGCGCTCCGGGCGTTGGAGGACGCCGGCGTCCCCGTGGACGCGGTGGGGGGCACGAGCCGCGGCGCGCTCGTGGCGGCTCTGTACGCCAAGTACGCGAGCACGACGCACATGCTCCCGCGAGTCAAGGAGCTGGTGGGCGTGCTGAGCTCGCCGCGGCACCTGCTCGCGGATCTGACCCTCCCGATCCTCTCCGTGTTCAGCGGCAAGGGGCTGGACGCGATTCTGCGCAAGACGCTCGGGGAGGACGACGTGGAGGACCTGTGGTTGCCGTTCTTCTGCTGCTCGACGAACCTGACGCGCGGGCGCCTGTCGACGCACGTCGCCGGCCGCGCCTGGCGCCGCGTGCGCGCCAGCATGACGACGCTCGGCCTGCTGCCCCCGGTCGTGGACGAGCGGGGCGAGCTCCTGGTGGACGGCGGGTACCTCAACGCCATCCCCGCCGACGTGATGCGCGAGACGATGGGCGCCGACGTCGTGATCGTGGTCGACGTCGAGGATGACGATTACCTGGCGTTCCGCGACCTCACCCCGCGCGACGGCGGGCTGGGCGGGTGGCGTCTGCTGTGGGAGCGCGTCGACCCGCTGGCGGGCGCGCGCGCGACGCTTTCTGGAGCGCACACCGCGCTCACGAAAGCGTTTCCGTTCACGCGCATGTTTTCCGGATCCCGCGCGACTGACGTCGGTCGACTGAAGTCGGACGAACGCGTCCGACTTCAGTCCGCGTCGGTTCCCGCGAAAAAAAACAAAAACGACGACGGAGACGGCGAGACGAGCAGCAGAAAAAAAACCTCCGTCTCGTACGCCAGCCTTTTAAGCGCGCTGCTCCACGCGACGTCGTCGCGCCAGTTCGCGCAAGCCTCGCGAGAGCACGCCATCGACCTGTACCTGCGCCCGCCCGGGGTCAGCGGCTGGACCGCGCCGCTCACGCCGAGACGCGTCGACGCGCTCGTCCGGAGGGCGCACGCGCGTTCCAGCGTCGCAATCGAGGCGTGGCGCGCGCGCGAGGCGCGCGCCGCGGAGCGCGCCGCCGCGGCGGATGGCGCGCGCGCGCTTGGGCAATTTGCAGAATCCGCAGACTCCGCGGGAGGCGCGCCGCGTCGACCTACGGATATCGAATTCGATGGAAACGCCGCGATCGGAGCTTTCCGCGCGCCCACCCCGGCGCGGCGCTCGCTGGAGCTGGCGGTGGACCGAACCGGTCGCGCCGACGCGGGATCGCGCCGCCGAAACCCCCGTCTCGGCGCGAACGACGCCGAGGAGACTGATTGTCCGTACGTCGAGGGCGTCGAGGGCGTCGAGGGCGTCGAGGGCCCGGCGGCGTCG
>Ga0181558_10004526_pt1 | contig 12442 bp, 10 predicted proteins | sample 011ome_22_FD_133754 | JGI IMG/M metagenome (GOLD analysis project Ga0181558, IMG submission 133754) | Coastal salt marsh microbial communities from the Groves Creek Marsh, Skidaway Island, Georgia - 011507BT metaG (megahit assembly) | ecosystem: Environmental > Aquatic > Marine > Intertidal... | reverse complement strand
TGGTACCACTCTGTTTTACCAGAAGATCAAGTTCACATACTTTTCCGAGAGACTTGTCTACCGCCAGAGAGTGATCAGTATCCAAAAGCACCGCTAGTCCAGCCGAATCGTAGCCCCGATACTCGAGGCGATGAAGTCCTTCCATCAATATAGGGGTGACATTTCGCTCAGTAACTGCACCTACAATTCCACACATTGGGATGCCTTTTCCTTCATTAACCCTGTTTTTGATCTGGGCGTTTCCAACCGGATACGCCTCGCTGTTTGGGCCTGACTATACATAATTCATAGTCGTCGACATCTTTGGTAACAACTGCTCCGGCAGCGACTGTGGCCCCTTTGCCGATTGTCACAGGTGCTACCAATGCCGAATTGGAGCCTATAAAGGCATTGGCGCCAATATCTGTACGATGTTTGTTTTTTCCGTCGTAGTTGCAGGTAATGGTTCCGGCGCCCACATTGACGCTATCCCCTAACGTAGCATCCCCAAGGTAGCTCAGATGATTTGCCTTAGCACCCTCACCCATTTGGATATTCTTGGTTTCCACAAAATTGCCTATCTTGGCTTTGGCACCGATGTTTGACCCCTCTCTGAGCCTTGCATAAGGACCGATAACTGCTTTTTCACCGACATGAGCTTGCTGCAAATGGGAAAACGGTCTGATATGCGCGCCCGCTTCGATGACGCTATCTATCAAAATTGTATTGGCATCGATAAACACATCGTCACCCAAAGTTACATTGCCCTGAAAGATCACATTAGGGCCTATGACCACGTCTGTTCCCACCTCAACATTTCCCTGTATTTCAAGCGAGTCCGGCCGAACCAGCGTTGCACCTGCTTGCATGAGTCTCTTAGTTGCTTGCTGTCTGAGCATCTGTTCCAGATCTGCCAACTGATTGCGATCATTCACACCCCTCACTTCGATTGGATCTTCCGGCTGTGTAGCCAAAACTTCAATACCACGCTCTATTGCCGCTTCGACAATATCGGTCAGGTAATACTCCCCTTGCGCGTTGAAGGCGGAGAGACCAGATACCAGGCTTTTAAGCAGTGCGCCATTCAGGGCTAAAACCCCGGTATTAATTTCTGTAATCAGCTTCTGTTCTTCGGTCGCATCCTTGTGTTCAACAATAGCGACTATCTGGTCATGGGCATTGCGCAATATTCGTCCATAACCCGTCGGATCAGACATCTCCAAGGTCAGCAGGGCAAGCTTTTCGACCCCCGCCAGCTCGGCAACTTTACTGATAGTAGCAGGCGAAATTAGCGGTACATCACCGTACAACACCACAACAGGAACATCATCAGGAATAAAATCTGATGCACATTGGACGGCATGGCCTGTACCCAACTGTTGTTCCTGCAACAAATAGGTAGGCTCGTCGCCAATGGACTGTTTTATCTGTTCGGCACCAAAGCCGATGACAATCAAGGCTGGCATTGCACTATCCAGTCGGTCGCAGCTATTCAATACATGCTCAAGCAATGTCTTTCCAGCGAGCAACTGCAATACTTTTGGCTTGGCCGAACGCATGCGCGTTCCCTTGCCAGCCGCCAAAATCAGAGGTTGTATTTGCATTGGAAATTCCAAAATTCGATTGTCAAGGATGCTATCACATTGCACCCGGTTTTTTGCCCACAAAAAAAGTTCTGCCACCAAGCATAAATCAGTCTATTGAGGCATTGCACAGCTTTCGCTGGCACAGTACATTGTCCGGCCTCTCTTTTAACTGGAAAAACCAAGGATCAAAGATATGAGTATTCAAGTTGGCGATAAAGTCCCATTCATTGATATTAAGACCATGGGCAACGAAGGCCCGGAAACTATTAATACGGGCGATGTATTCGCCGGGAGAAAAGTGGTTTTGTTTGCGGTACCCGGCGCATTCACACCCGGCTGTTCTGCCGCTCACATGCCCGGTTTTGTTGTCCACGTGGATGACATTATGGCCAAAGGCGTAGACACCATTGCCTGTATCTCTGTCAACGATGCTTTTGTAATGGCCGCCTGGGGCCAAGCCCAGAACGCTGAAAAAATTCTTATGCTTGCCGATGGCAACAATGAATTTACCAAAGAGATTGGGATGGAACTGGATGGATCTGGCTTTGGTCTGGGCAAACGGTCCAAACGTTATGCCATGATTGTGGAAGACGGTGTGGTCAAGGCACTGGAAGTAGACGAAACAGGCGTTGACAAAAGTAGCGCTGAAAATATTCTGACCCTTCTATAAAACCATGGACCGGATCGAACAGGAGAGCAAGGCAGACGCTTTTGATCGCCTGATCGGGCATCTGCAGCAACGTACAGACGTTCAAAATATCGACCTGATGATTCTGGCCGATTTTTGCCGAAACTGTATGTCACGCTGGTATATGGAAGCAGCAAATGAGCGCGGTGCTGAGATCGATTACGATCAGGCCCGTGAGCTTGTTTACGGCATGCCTTATGACAAGTGGAAAAAAAGCTTTCAGAAGCCTACTACACCAGATCAGCTAGCAGCACTAGAAGCTCGCAATACAGCTGAAACAAGCGATTAGACAATCGTATATAGCAGAGTAATACGTAATATCATCCGATGGAGAAATGCCTAACTGACCTGAGTGGTCACACACCTATGATGCAGCAGTATCTGCATCTAAAAGCACAGCATCCTGACCAACTACTGTTCTATCGAATGGGTGATTTTTACGAATTGTTTTTTGAGGATGCCAGAAGAGCGGCTGAACTTCTTTCCGTCACATTAACCGCTCGCGGAGAGTCTGCGGGGGAACCTATCCCCATGTGCGGCGTTCCGCATCACGCGGCAGAAAATTACCTCGCAAGACTTATCAAAATGGGAGAATCGGTCGCCATTGCTGAGCAAATAGGTGACCCCGCTACCAGCAAAGGTCCCGTAGATCGCAAAGTAACCCGAATTGTTACTCCAGGCACTGTCAGCGATGAAGCCTTAATGGATGAAAACCGGGAGAACTTGCTTGTCTGTCTCTACGAGACAGAAGATAGTTGCGCACTGGCCAGCCTTGATGTTGCCGGCGGTCGCTTTATCGCCAACCAACTGGACGATCTTGATCAGGCAACGGCTGAAATTCACCGTTTACATCCTGCTGAACTTTTAGTCAGCGAGCAATCCGATATTGCCAGCCAACTGAGTTCAAACCTTTGTATTCGCCAAAGACCAGTTTGGGAATTCGACACACAAACGTGCTTAAGCAGTTTGTGCAAGCAATTCCAAATCAAGGACATGAGCGGTTTCGGCTTTTCCGATGATGACCCGGCCCTAATCGCTGCGGGAGTGCTGCTGAACTATGCAACCGATACCCAGCGCAGCGCCCTGCCCCACATTGTTTCCCTCAAAGCTGAAGCCAGCGACAAGCGTGTGGCTTTGGATGCCGCTACGCTAAAGAATCTGGAAATAGACCTAAATCTATCCGGCGGCGAAGAAAATACACTTTTTAGCAGTCTGAACAAATGTAAAACGGCGATGGGAAGCCGCATGCTGCGGCGCTGGCTAAAACAACCTCTGCGGGACATCGATATACTCAGCCAACGACAACAGGCTATTACCAACCTTGTAGAGACCTTCGATTTTGACCCTATTAGAGATCACCTGAAGAAAATTGGTGATCTCGAACGCATTCTTGCTCGCGTTGCACTGCGGTCGGCCAGACCAAGGGACTTAAGCCGACTTCGGTCGTCACTGGGCGAATTGCCCGCACTCCAGGCACAGGCTAAAAGCCTAACCGCCCAGCATCTCAAGGCCCTGCATACCGATATAAGTGAGTTTCCTGAAATATATTCTTTACTAACCAACGCCATTGAAGAAAACCCACCCATGCTGATTCGTGATGGCGGTGTGATCAGAATCGGGTTCAATGAAGAACTGGATGACCTTAGGGCGATAAGCAGCAGAGCCGGTGATTATCTGATAGAGCTGGAAAAACGCGAACGCGAAGCCACAGGGCTCAGCACATTAAAGGTGGGCTACAACCGCGTTCATGGTTATTACATTGAAATCAGCAAGGCGCAATCACCTAAAGCACCCGTCGAGTACCTGCGCCGACAGACCCTGAAAAATGCTGAACGTTTTATCACCCCGGAATTGAAAGAGTTTGAAGACAAGGCGCTTTCAGCCAAATCCCGCGCACTTACGCTGGAAAAATCTCTCTATGAAGAGTTACTGGAAACCCTGAACCAGGATCTTCAAAAACTCCTGAATTGTGCCAACGCCCTTAGTGAACTCGATGTGCTATGCAATCTCTCATTGGTTGCCAGAGAACAGGGCTATATTCAGCCCAAACTGGTCGACCAACCCCTGTTTGATATTGTGGCCAGTCGGCACCCGGTGGTTGAACAGGTTATGGATAACGATTTTATTCCCAACGACCTGCAACTAAATGACCAACGCCGCATGCTCATCATTACCGGGCCGAATATGGGCGGCAAGTCTACTTACATGCGTCAGGTTGCCCTGATTACCTTGCTGGCCCATATCGGCAGCTTTGTGCCGGCAAAGCGGGCAGAAATAGGGCTGGTTGACCGTATCTTCACCCGAATTGGCTCCTCCGACGATCTGGCAGGGGGACGCTCCACCTTCATGGTTGAAATGACTGAAACCGCAAATATCCTTAACAACGCCACAGATCGAAGTCTTGTGTTGATGGATGAAGTAGGCCGAGGTACCAGCACCTTTGACGGGTTATCGCTAGCACTGGCAAGCGCGCATTACCTGGCAAGTAAAAGCCGTGCATTAACACTATTCGCCACCCACTATTTCGAACTAACCGCCCTGCCATCAACTCTTTCTGAAGTGGTTAATGTTCACCTCTCAGCCACTGAGCATAACGACAACATTGTCTTTTTACACAAGGTAGAGGAAGGCCCCGCTAGTCAAAGCTATGGAATTCAGGTAGCTCGACTTGCCGGTGTGCCCGATAAGGTTCTCCGATACGCGCAAAAGGAGCTGGAGATATTAGAGGCTGGCGCCCATCAGTTGATTTCCAATAACCCCACTGAACATAAGCAAAACGCTAGCGATTCACTTCAGCCGGATATGTTCGCCAAAGTGGAATCTCCGGCACTAAAGAAGCTAAGAGAACTAAAGCCGGACGAACTTAGCCCAAGAGAAGCGCTGGATTTGCTTTACGAGTTGAGGAAACTCGACGGAAATTAATTGAACGCTCTGGCAACCTGACGTGCGCCAAACTTTGTTATACAATCGCGCGCCTAAATTTTGACCACCATCCCCCGGCCTGAAGGCCGGTGCAAAAAGATCGCGGAGAACCTTTCACATGACCTTTGTTGTAGGTGAAAACTGCATACGCTGCAAATACACTGACTGTGTTGAAGTATGTCCTGTAGATTGCTTCTACGAGGGCCCAAATTTTCTTGTTATTCACCCGGACGAATGCATTGATTGCGCTCTCTGCGAACCAGAATGTCCTGCCCAGGCAATCTATTCCGAAGACGAAGTCCCCGAAGGACAGGAAGTTTATATAGAGCTCAATGCTGAACTGGCCGATGTGTGGCCGAATATCACTCTGAAGAAAGATCCATTGCCGGATGCGGATGATTGGGATGGTGTTGAAGGAAAACTGGAATATTTGGAAAAATAATCCTGTTTTGGGGTTTTCTCACAAAAAATAACAAAAGGCGCCAAACGGCGCCTTTTTTCTCGATATGCTGTCCCCATATCAATATACAAATTGTTAAGAAACCTTCTACAGGTTTACGGGTCGTAACTTCGGAGTTAAAGTTTCTTGTCCAATTACCTCAATTCATTTCTGGTATCCAAGTTGTCTATGATTAACAGAAAGTATTTGCTATGTGCTTTGGCGATTTTCACTACTAGTGAAGCGGCGGCGATTACCAGTGAATGTCCAGTTGGGCTCCCTCCTATTGAGGAGGGAACGCTGGAAGAGATTGAATTTGATCGCGAGCACAGCCGCACATTGCAATCGACAGTCGTCATGTTGCGCAAGCAACACTACGAAGATATTGCTATTGATGACGAGTTTTCCAAGCTATGGCTTGATGAATACCTCGACTTTCTAGACCCCAGCAAAAGCTATCTGACCCAAACTGACATAGAACAGTTTAATTCTACCTATGCCGACCAGTTGGATGACTACTCAGCCAGGGGAGACCTTGAGGCTGCCGAAGCCATTTACGAACTATATCGTGAGCGTGCCGTTAGCCAACTGGAAATCCTCCTTGACACCTTGGAGGACCCTGAATGGGCATTTGACTACAGTTCCAACGATGTTCTGCCAACTGATCGTGATGATTATGAGTGGCCGGCAACTGTCGAAGATGCTCGTGCCAATGCGATGCGACGCCTAACGTTGTTAATGCTTAATCTCAAGCTCGCAGATCGCACAGAAGAGGAATCGCGCGAACAGCTGACTCGCAGATATATGAGCCAGCTAGCCAGCATTAAGCAGCAAAAAACCCAGCAGGTACTTGATATGTACCTGAATGCGCTGGGCCATGTTTACGATCCTCACACGGATTATTTTTCGCCCCGGGACTCAGAAAACTTTGAAATTAACATGTCGCTTTCCCTGGAAGGTATCGGAGCGGTACTCCAGAAAGAAGATGAATACACCAAAGTGGTTAGCGTGGTGCCAGGCGGCCCGGCAGACAAACAGGGGCAACTAAAAGCCGCTGATCGTATTGTGGCTATTGGTGAAGGTTCAGACTGTGAATTTATCGATATCGTCGGCTGGCGACTTGACGAAGTTGTCGATCGAATTCGCGGCGCAAAAGGCACCTCCGTTCGGCTGAAGGTCATTCCCTCAGATGAGGAAAATCTCAGCGAAGAATACAATATCATTCCCATTGTCCGAGACAAAGTTGCGCTTGAGGACAACGCCGCCAAAGGCGAGATGATTCAAGTAGAAAGCCAAGGTGAAACTTTTAACCTTGGTGTGATCGACATTCCTTCTTTCTATCTGGATATTAACGGCATGCGTAATCGCGATCCGGAATATCGATCCACTACTCGCGACGTAAAACAAATACTTGATGGCTTTATGGCCGATGGCGTTGACGGTGTCATTATTGACTTACGTCAAAATGGTGGCGGTTCATTACTTGAAGCCGCAACACTGACCGACCTCTTTGTTGATCCAGGCCCAGTGGTACAGATTCGCGACCAGAATGATCGTATCTACCGCAATCACCGTGCACGTTCTCGCGCATACTACACCGGGCCGATGATGGTCTTGATTGATCGCCTCAGCGCTTCTGCGTCAGAAATCTTCGCGGGCGCCATTCAGGATTACAGCAGAGGTTTAATCGTCGGCTCGCAAAGCTTCGGGAAGGGAACTGTCCAGTCTGTTCAGTCATTGCCTTCTGGCCAGCTAAAGCTGACTGAATCCAAGTTTTATCGCATTTCTGGTGATTCAACCCAACATAAGGGTGTTGTACCTGACATCAAGCTGCCAGGCCTGTTTAATCCGCTCGACATTGGCGAAAGCTCTTATTTAAATGCCTTGGGTTGGGATCAGATAAGAGGCATTCCACATCGCCGTTACGACGATTATCGCGAGTTTATTGACCAACTCCTGCAGTCACATGAGCAGCGAATGCAAACCAATGCAGATATGCAATACCTCGTTGGTACCATTGCTCTTGCCGAGGAGCGTCGTTCGCAAAAAACTGTTTCTCTTAACGAGCAAAGACGGATAGCCGAACGCGAACACTGGGATCAATTGGAAGACGCTCTTCTCGACAAATGGCGCCTGGCTAATGGCATAACGGAACCAGCCACAACCACTGATACCGCCGAAGCGCAAAGTGAGCAGCAAATAATTGAATCACCGCAACAGGTATCTTCATCAGCTCAAACAGGAAACGATACTGCGGCAATTGCCAGTGCCAGTTCAGAAGAAATACCCAGTATTGAAGGTTCCACTGAGGAAGAAGAAGGCGACAGCGCAGAACAAGAGCCTGATATCGCGGAAGCACTACTTCGCGAAACAGGAAGGATTTTTGCCGACTTATTGCGTCTTACCCAGAGAGAACAAAATCCTGACGTCGCGTCTATCGAAAATAATTCGTGAGATTAGCCAGTTTTAACGTTAATGGCATTCGGGCAAGGATGCACCAGCTTCAAGCGCTGATAGAAAAGCATAGACCCGATGTCATTGGTCTGCAGGAAATCAAGGTACAAAACGATCTATTTCCGTACGAAGACATAAGGGATCTTGGCTATCAATCCCTGGTACATGGGCAAAAAGGACATTATGGTGTTGCCTTGCTTACGCGCGTGCCACCTGACAGCTCCCAACTTGGTTATCCAACAGATTTGACTGATGCCCAGAGACGAATGGTGGGTTGTACGCTTGCTTATAATGGCCGTCCGCTACATATTTATAACGGCTATTTTCCACAGGGAGAAAGTCGAACTCATCCCCAAAAATTCCCCAATAAGCGCCAGTTTTACGCTGATTTAAACGCGCTTTTACGCGAAAAACATTTGCCCTCTGAACAAATTTTGATCATGGGCGATATGAATATCTCGCCAACCGATCTGGATATAGGTATTGGTGATAACAATCGTAAACGCTGGTTACGCACTGGCAAGTGCAGCTTTCTACCTGAAGAACGGGAGTGGTACAAACAACTATATGACTGGGGACTTACGGATAGCTGGCGCCACTTAAACCCTGAAGAAAACAACATTTTTAGCTGGTTTGATTATCGCAGCAAAGGGTTCGACGATGATCCCAAACGCGGACTTCGAATCGATCACATTTTGGTATCTTCACCTCTCCTTACGTCCAGCAAAGATGTCACCATAGATTACGATATCCGCGCGATGGACCGACCGTCCGATCACTGCCCGGTTATCCTGGAATTGCAATAACTACTTTTTGACCCCAAAAAGTAAACCTCTATGCCTCTAAAACGTTTACCCAAGCTGACGTTATAGTACGGGTTGTTAGCAATTGAGGCTTAGAAGGCATAATGGCAAGTGTTACATTAACTTTGGAAGCAACACAGCTGAGCTCTAGCAATCTAAATCAATTTCTGGCCAGTATTGAGCGTCGGGCTTATCGTATTGCCCTGTCGGCTGTTGGCGATCCTGAAGAAGCGCTGGATATCCTTCAAGACAGCATGCTCAAACTAGCCAGGCTCTATGCCGGTAAAACTGAGCCGGAATGGCGAATACTTTTCAATCGCATATTGCAATCGCGAATTCGAGACTGGTATCGCCGTCAACGAGTTCGGCGAGCGGTAATAGGCTGGTTGCCAAGGAATTGGGACTCGGAAGAGAGTGAAGACTCCTTCGCCCAGGTAGAGCAACCCGGAACACATAACCCAAGACAGCTTCTGGAGAATGACGAATTAATCATTCATATAGATGCAGCCGTCAGGGCGTTACCTCAACGTCAACGTGAAGCATTCTTTCACCGCTGCTGGGATGGTCTGAGCACCAAGGACACAGCAACGGCTATGAAGATCAGTGAAGGAAGTGTAAAAACCCATTATAGTAGAGCGTTAAAAACGCTTAGAAACTTGCTAGAGAGTCAATTATGACCAACGATCACATAGAATCTGATCTCCAGCAACGACTTCGGCAGACAGAGTCACAAATTGATGCCACTACCCAGCACCGTCTACGGGAAATGCGGGAAGCTGCAGTTGCAAGACAAATCCGCTGGTTTGACGAATACAGACGACCCGTATTGGCGGGAATGTTTGGTTTACTGCTAACGGCCGCTTTGATAAATTCATCAAAGCCGTTTTACGATCAACCCCAAGAATATGCTGTTCCTGGCGATCCCATTGAAGCACTAATGGAAGACCCAAGTTTTTATATCTGGCTGAATGAATCTGGACGACTAGTTGCAGATAGATAAATGAACCGACTTATAACGACTTTTTTTATTCTTATTCTTTTCTCCGGATCAGGATGGGCACAGGATTCTGATCAGCCATCCTGGACAGGACTTTCCGAGACAGAGAAACGCCAGCTCTCGGATTTCGAACCTGTTTGGGAAGATTTATCTGACCAGAGACAAGATCAACTACGTCGATCAGCACCTCAAATAGAACGTATGCCTCCTGCCAATCGAAGCAGGCTAATAAACAACCTCAGCCGTATTCAACGCATGACGCCTGAACAGCAGCAGAAAATTCAGGAAAGTCAGCGCCGCTTCAACGAGTTACCAGAAAACCAGAAAAATGAACTGCGCCAGCAATGGCAAAGTTTGCCCTTGGAAGAGCGAAAAAAATATAGCGATTAGTCATGGCAAGACTACTCTGAATGACTTATGCCTTATCGACCGGAGTGTAGCTCAGCCTGGTAGAGCACTGCCTTCGGGAGGCAGGGGCCGGAGGTTCAAATCCTCTCACTCCGACCAGCCCAAACCATTTATACAGTTTAGGTAAAGATCACCACCCGGATAGCATCCAGCACCAACTCTGTCTGCTCCAGGCTTGCCAAGATCTGATCTCTCCGGTATCTAAGTGCATCTAACTCCGAATCCCTAACGCTGGGGTTTATTGCTTGAAGTGCCTCCAATCTCTGTATTTCATGCGACAGTTGTTGGCTTGCTTCCAGACTGGCAGATTCGCGCAATTTATCTGCTGACTTTTCTGCCATCCTAGAAGCCTGTCCAATAAGAACTTGAAGCTCATCACGCTTTGATTTAGTTATCTTGCTGGCAATATGTCGCTTAACTATTTGCTGCTTGTCATTCAATACTGCCTCGCTAATTTGTCCCAGAGGCTTTCCTGTATGGTCGAGCAATAATCGGATTCTTGAGCTTGGTAAGTAGCGGCTCGACTGAAGGTGCTTGTTATGCGGAGGCTCAAGTACAAAGATGGTTTCCAGCATGAGGGTACCTGGACGTACTCCGGGGGCCTTGATCGTCACCAAACTACTGTTGCCCAGCTCTGAACTTAACACTCTATCCATCGCCGCCGTGACCACTGGATGATCCCAGGTAAAAAACTGGACATCTTCATTACTTAGAGCGAAGTCTCGATCATAGGTAAGTGTTAGCCCCTCATCGGGTAAACCGTCGAGCGCAGCAGACATTGATTCAGTCGGATGCATTATGACCGTACCATTGGTCTGTTCCTCGTAACTCACTCCTGTACAGTCACAAAATAATTTCATAAACCGGTGTAATGTTGTGCTCTGATCCGTCTTCTGGCATTGCCCTACAAGTTCTTTGGCAATATCCATTCGACAGGAATTGTGCTCGAGTAAATGGTCCCTGCCTCGATGCAGCTCATCCTCAAGTTCTTGCCGCATGCTTTGGGCCTGCTGAATCAGTTTGGCAGAAACTTTTCCTGCAGAAAGCTGCTTCTCTAGTTCGCTTCCCAGATTCGCCATTATTTTCAATGCCACATTGCTTGTATGCTCAAAAGCATCCAATGCATCATGATAAAAACCAAGTAACTCAGCCTGAACCGTCTCTGCCAGATAAGGCACATGAATTTTAATAGTCTCAGTCTGGCCAATGCGGTCCAAACGCCCAATCCTTTGCTCCAAAAGGTCCGTGTTGCGAGGCAAATCAAACAAAACCATCTGGTGAGCAAATTGGAAATTTCGCCCTTCACTACCGATTTCAGAACAAATAAGACAAGGCGCACCGTGCTCTGGATCAGCAAAGTAAGCAGCGGCTCGATCCCTTTCGAGCAGACTCATACCTTCGTGAAACACTGAAGCCACGATACCCGTCTTCACCCTTAGGGCCTCAGCTAAATCCAGAGCGGTTTCAGCTCGTGCAGTTATAACCAGGATTTTGTCTCTTTGATGTTCTTTGAGAAAACGGATCAGCCACTCTGCTCGTGGATCCTGTTCCTGCCACTGGGTGTCAGCCAAACCAACTATTTCAGGGGTCAACATTTGGCTCCAGTGTTCTGCCGACAAATGAAGTTCTTGCAGATATTCTGGCGATGCGTTCAATTCGTGCTTGACCAGTTTACGTTCCGGGAATCCTTTGATTGCTGAACGCGTATTTCGGAATAACAGTCGCCCCGTTCCATGTCGATCGAGCAGATCGGACACCAATGAAGCTCGTAATGTTTCTACCGAATCAGAACCGCCTTCTACAGCTGTCCGCAACTCGTTTAATTCGGAGAGCAAATCCTGACCGTCCATCACCTCAGTAATTTGTTGCCAACCATTTTTATCCAAACTTTTCAGATCAGACAAAAGTAAATCCAGAATCTCGGCAATATGAATATAACCCTGCTCTTCCTCAAGATAAGCGTTGTAATCATAGAACCTGGCGGGATCCAGCAGACGCAAACGCGCAAAGTGGCCCTGTTTACCAAGCTGTTCAGGCGTAGCCGTTAACAGAAGAATACTTTCAATTTGACTGGCGAGTTGCTCGACAAGTAAATAGTCTTCACTGGCCTGCTTGGGAGTCCATTCCAGATGGTGTGCCTCATCCACTACTAATAGATCCCAATGG
>Ga0181558_10004524_pt1 | contig 12444 bp, 7 predicted proteins | sample 011ome_22_FD_133754 | JGI IMG/M metagenome (GOLD analysis project Ga0181558, IMG submission 133754) | Coastal salt marsh microbial communities from the Groves Creek Marsh, Skidaway Island, Georgia - 011507BT metaG (megahit assembly) | ecosystem: Environmental > Aquatic > Marine > Intertidal zone... | reverse complement strand
GTCGTGAAAGGAGAAGAAGAAGGAAGAAGAAGATGTTGTCTTCCCCTCGTTGCGTCGTCGCGTTCTCGCAAAGAACGACGACAACGACGAGCGCGCGTCACGGTTACGTCGTCCGCGAGAAGAAGATAACGACGAACAATAGTAACAACGCTTCGGGGCCTCGTTGTCGTCGTTCCCATCGTCGTTACGGCAGAACGTGGTGGTGGGTGACTTCGTCGTCGTCGACGAACGGAGAAGATGCGGAGGGAGAAAAAAAGACGTCTTGGAAAGTCGTCTCGGAGTCTCCGTTTGCCAGCAGTAACATCGATTATTCGTCTTTAGCATCCGAACAACCCGCGCTTCGGATTGAAGCCGAGTCGTCGGCGTCGGCGTCGAGAGTTGATGGAGGAGGCGAGGACGACGAGGACGTCGAAGAGGAGTTGAAAGGAATCCCAATAAACTCGAGTCGACGGACGACGAAGATGCTGTTCACCTGCAACAAGTGCGGTACGTTTCTTGCTCGATCGAATGAACGCTTCGCGCATTCTCTTTCTATCTTTCTCTCTCTCTCTCTCTCGTAACAAACATGAATCTGACCTTTACACCGTTATTCTTTCTCTCTTTCGTCCAAATAAACGCGCGCGCAGGCATACGAACCGAGCGAAGAGTAAATAAACAAAACTTGACGACGGGTACGACTTGGGTCCAGTGCGGCAACCCGTCCTGCTCGGTCTGGCACAAAATAGTCGATAACTTGGGGTTAATCTACGAGTGTTCCGAGATGGATTGATTGATGATAGCTTAATCGTTTTTAGAGCAGCACCGCGTGTATTTCAAATGTATTTTAGTATAGTATATTATAAAAGTAAATCGCTTCTCTTTCTTCCACCTGCTTCACTTTTTTATCCGTCTTTCTCACAAAGTTTGGATAAATTACTTCCTTCCGCGACGAGGCCGGAAAGAACTCTCTCTTCGGTACACAGCGCAGGCAGACAGATAGACGAAGAGAAGAAAAGTGCACGACGTCGCTTTAACTTCAGAAAGAGAGTATTTAATTCACTTCCTCCCGTGAAGAGGAAAGACGGCGCGTGAGAGAAAAAGCGGGAGAGAGAGAGAAAAAAATGCATTCTTTGTGTTATTACAATCACAATCAACCGAAACTATCGTCGCCGACGACGGAGACGACCGCGAGGAAAACGACGATGAGCGCTTGTCGTCGATATTCGTCTTTGTTTTCGTCGAGAAGAGTAAAGCGTTGTTGTCTCTCGTCGTCGTCGTCGTCTTCGACGGTTCAACACAAAATAAGCTTCAGACATGCGAAAACAACGACGACGACGATGATATCGAATACCACGAGAACTAAGTCTATACTTATTAGCAACAGTACAAAAATGACGACAAACAGAAATCAAAAGTTGCGAGGAACACGCGTTGTTGTCACCGCAGTAAATGGTAACAACGACGAGAAGACGAAAGCACCGCAACCGACGATAGGCAGGACGACACGGACGAAAGAAGAGGAAGATCAAGCGTTTAACGAATTCTTAATCAGCGATATGAAAAAGACGTACAAGAAAGCGCTGAAACAAGTTTCTTCGCTACCGTTGGCAATTTCAGAGTTTGGCGCCATCGCAGGTTTCTCGGCTTTAGGTACCGTCATTGAACAGAATAAAAGTTACGCGTGGTACGTGGAAAATTATCCAGTAGGTAAAGACGCTCCACTTTTCGGCATGTTGGATTTCACGTTCATCTTAAATAACGGGTTAGACCACGTGTATACTACTTGGTATTTCTTATCGTTACTATCGTTGTTGGCGGTTTCGTTGACGGCTTGTACGGTGACCAAACAGTTACCGGTGTGGAGAGTCGCGGCGAAGTGGAAGTTTATCAAGAAGCCAAAATTTTTAGTCAACTCAAAAACCATGGACGAAAGAGAGAGCGTGAAAGATGCGAGAGTGATAGATTTAGCGAACAGTTTAGCCGAGCGTGGCTACCAAGTTTTCTTGAGAGAGCAAGATCAAGAGCAGTATTTATACGCGTTTAAAGGTTTGATTGGTCGATTAGCGCCGATTGGCGTTCACTTCGCGCTCCTCTTAACGCTTGGCGGGTGCGCGTATAGCGGCTTAGGTGGCCTCGGTGGATCTGTCATGGCACCGAAAGACACTAGTTTCACCATTTCGGATGGATTGACCAGAGGATCACCGTTGTCGAGAGTGCCGAAATTCGCGAAAACGAATCAAGTTTTCGTGAAGGATTTCACCATCGATTATTTACCGAGCGGTCAAGTCAGTCAGTTTTACTCCAACTTATCCGTCATTGACGAAAAAGGCAACGAGGTGGATAACAAAGTGATATCAGTAAACGTGCCGTTACGATACGGAGGCGTGACTATGTACCAAACGGATTGGTCCATGAGTTCTATGAGAGTCACGGTGATACCAAAAGTCGAGGAGGACATCGCAAATAGCGATATTAATAGCGATAGTGGCAGCAGCAGCAGTGGCAGTAGTATTAGTAGTATTAGTAGTGGCAGCAGTAGCAAACGAGAAGAACTCGTGTTACCGATGGCGAATTTGGAAAACAAAGGCGATTTCAAGGGTAAAATCTGGGGTACTTTCCTCCCCCTCGGGGATAACGCCAACGTGAGCGAAAACAAAAAAGGCATCTCCCTCGTCGCGCGAGACTTCCAGTCCGTCGCCATTTACGATTCCAAAGGCGCCTTCGTTGGCGTTCGACGCCCAACTTCAAAAAAACCAATCGATGTGGACAATATCTCCTTAGTCATCGAGGAAATATCCGGCGCGACTGGCTTAGAATTGAAAACCGACCCGGGCGTTCCTTTCGTCTACGCCGGTTTCGCCGGATTACTCGTCACTTCTTTCCTCTCCTTACTGAGTCACTCTCAAGTGTGGGGAGTCCAAAAAAACGACGGAAGTAAAGTCTTATACGTCAGCGGAACGAGTAACAGAGGCAAGGAGGAATTCCGAGTCGAATTCGACGAAGTCTTGGACGAGTTACCCGAGTACATTTAAATGATTCGTGTAGCGTGCTAATTTTTTTTATCACAGTAACCACACGTGAGTGAACACGAAAGATGTGTAATAATATTTTCTTTCTTCTTTGCTTTTTTGTCTCTCCTCTTCCTGCTTCATCAGCTTAACTAACCACAACAGTCCAAAGCAGTCCAACAAACAAACAAAAAAGGGCGAAAAAAAAAACGAGAGAGAGAGAAAATCTATGGAGTCATCTCGTCCTTTCGTCCTTTCGTCCGTTCCTCTATTTCCCCAATAAGTACACACAACCCACAAACACTCTTAATAGTTGTGTCCATTGTTGTAGCGCGCGCGGGGACTTCCTCAAAGAGAGAGAGAGAGAGAGAGAGATAAACAACAATGCGAGGAACCACGGCGCCCCAGACTGCGACGACGACGACGAAAACGTCGCGATGGTTTCGACGCAACGCGCTCAGAGCGACGAAGAAGAAGATTACCACCGCAACCGTAGCTTCCGCTTTTTCCACATCGGATAATCTTCGACCATCATCATCGACGGGATTAACGAGGAGGAAAAGTCACGGAGGGGTGGTATCTTCTGATCGCATCGCGAGCGAGAGCAACGATGCGAGCGCGATAACCAACGCGGGATCATCTCACACCGGCAAAGGCACTCCTCTTCAATGCAGAGGAGGAAGAGGAAGAATCATCGCGCGCATGTCATCTGCGGCGTCGTCGGATACATCTTCGCAGTGCACGATATCTCAAGAGCTCGCGAATTTGGAACAAGAGTTTAGAGACATGCTTGACCCAGATTCGGATTCGAAACCGAGAGCGGCGGACGTGAGAGCAATGCGATCGAGAATCAACGCGCTGAAAAGAGAAGTCGCGAACGGGAACGGCGCGAACATTATTCAATCGCAAACGAAGACGAGAGCGCCGGATGCCAAAGAAATCGCTCGGAAAGAGCTGGAACGCTTGAGAGAAGAACGCGAGAAACTTTTGAAAATGAGAGCGCAAGTGGAAGAGAACGAACGTTTAAAGAAGAAGAACAGCAACAAAGGCACCGCTGTGAGTAATGCGAATAACGTAGAGCCAGAGCACGACAATCCGGTGACGACGACGACGACGCAGAAACCAAAACCAGCGGATGAACGCAAAGCGAGAGTCGCGCACATGGAAGCGGAGAAGCACAAAGAAGACGTTGATGTTGTCGCGGTTGTCATGGACGACGAGATGAAAGCTTTGTTGGCGAAAGAAGAGCAGGCGAGAAAAGAAGCGGAAGAGTTGGAAGCCTCGAGGCTGATGGCAGAAGCTGAGGAGGCAAAGTATGCCGCATATTTGGAAGAGTCGGGCGATTTCTTGAACACGAATTCCGGAATTCGCTCAGGCATTAACGATCCGTTCTTGGATAGAGCTTTCATAGTGGAAAGGTTAGAATCAGAGCTTTTGGAAAACTTGGAAATGCAATCGGACCTTCGCGCGATTGAGGACATCGGAGACCAACTGGAGTCACAAAAGAAGGAAGCTGAAGAGGCGGAACGAGCGAAAGCTGAGGCCGAATCGGCGAGACAGCTGGCCGAAGCAAAACAAAAAGCGAAGGAAGAAGAAGCTCGTTTGATTGTCGAGAAGCAACAAAAAGAAGCGCGCGCGAATGCGGAAAAGATTGCCGCCGTGCAAGCTGAGCTGAAAGCCATGGAAGCTGAAACGAAGAGATTACAGAAACTCGCTGAAGAGAAGAAGCAAGAAGCTGCCGTAGCAGAAGTATCCCCCAAAACGATAGAGTCTCCAGGCTCGCAAGCTATTCGCGATCTTCTCGAAAAGAAGCAAGCGGAAGCGGCTAAAATCCGTCAGTTGGGTATGGTCGAAGACGAACTCGCCAAGCGGGAAGTTGCGGAGGCGGCAAAGAAGAACAAAGCTATCCGAGAAGCAAAAGAAGCCGAAGAGTTGGCTGCGAAAAAAGTAGCCGAAGCCGAAGCAGAGTTGAAAAGAAAAGCGGAAGAAGAAGAAGAAGCTAAACGCGCGGCAGAGGTGAAAAAGATGGAAGAGGCGAAGAAGGCGAAAGAAACGTTGATGCGTTTGAAGCAAGAAGCGGAGGAGTTGAAAGCAGCCGCAGAGGCAAAAAAATTACGCGAACAAGCCTTGGCGAAAGCGCAAGCGGAAAAGGAAGCGTTGACTGCGCAAGCGGAAAAAGAGAGAGTGGAAAGGGAAGCGAGAGAAGCGGCTCAGGCAGAAGCGACGGCGAGAGCGGAAGCTGAAGCTCGAGCCATCGCCGAAGCGGAGGCGCAAGCGCAAGCGGAAGCGGAAAGGAAAGCACTCGAAAGACAACTCCAAATTGAAGAGCTTGCGAGAGAGGAACAGGCCAAAGCGGACGCTGCGAAAGCAAAAGCCGACGCTGAGTATGCAAAAGCGGAAGAAAGAGCGAAAAAGCTGCAAGAAAAGACGGAAATTTTGAACGACAACGATATCACACACTTAAGAGCAAAATACGAAGAATTGGCGAGAGAGTCTGAGGCATCTCCGGGGGCAAAAAGAGATTGGGCGGAGGCGATGAAAATCGCTGGTGACAAAGTCAGATGCATGGAACAGCATTCTCACGGTCAAGCGCCTAAGAACGACTCGCTCTGGACTGTTTCTCCAGCCATGCCGGTGCCCGGTCAATCCGTCACGGTTTCCTACTGTAACCAAAACACCGTTCTGAACGGTAGACCGAAAGTTTTTGCTCATTTTGGTACTAACCAATGGTCGAGTGGTGCTGAACAGTTTGAAATGAGACCGAGAGCTCCGGCCGTTGCCGGTGACTCTGCCGTCTGGTTCGACTTGGAGGTTTCTGTGCCGAGCAAAGCGGTTATTTTAGATTTTGTTTTCTCTGATGGTAATGGCACGTACGATAACAACAACAGAGGCGACTTCCACGTTCCAATTGCAGGCGCAAACGAAATGCTGGAGAGGTCTCGAATCGAGTCGTGCATCAAAATCTACGCAAAACTTCGTCTTGAGAGAGAAGAGGAAGATCGCTTGGAAGAGCTGAGACAAGCGGAACGAACGAAATTGAAGGAAATTGCGAAGGTAAAGGCGGCGGAGCTCACGGCGAAGCAAAGAGCGCACGTTTTGTTCACCATTCCAGAGTTTCCAAAAGCCGGCGAACCGTTCAAGTTGTGCTATAATCCAAAGAACACGAATTTAAGAGATGCAATGGGTGTTTCCGTCGTCGGCGGATGGAACCGATGGAACCACGAACAGGCGTTACCGATGACGAAAATGTCCCCGGATCCGAGCTGCAAGGCGGATTCGAAAGACTATTTCTCCGTCGAGTTGACCGCGCCGAAAGACGCGTTCATGTTTGATTTCGTCTTTTGCGACCAAGATGGTAACAACTACGATAATCGTAACCGTTTAGACTATCACTTGCCTATCACTGGAGGTATCAACGCGGATGGATCCAAAGCTGTGGAAAAGCCGATGCACGTCATGTCTGTCGCTGTTGAAATGGCGCCGATTGCCAAAGTTGGTGGTTTAGGCGACGTCGTCACGTCGTTATCGCTTGCGGTTGAAGCCGAAGGACACAGAGTCGAAGTCGTCTTGCCGAAGTACGATTGCATGAAATACGATTTAATCGATGACTTGAAAGAAGAGCAAGGTTTTGAATGGGGTGGAACATACAATCACGTCTATTCTGGTACGGTTGAAGGCGTCAAAACGTTCTTTATCGATCCGGACAATGGAATGTTTAAAGTAGGCATGGTTTACGGTACGGACTACCTTTCGATCCCGATGACTGACCAAGAACGTTTTGGATTCTTTTCCAAAGCTGCGCTCGAGTGGATGTTGCAATCTGGTAGAAATCCGGATATCATTCATATCCACGATTGGCAAACTGCACCGGTAGCCAAGTTTTTAGCTGAAGATTATGCGCCGTATGGTTTGGATAACCCGAAAGTTATTTTCACCATCCACAACTTGCACTACGGTCAAGCGTTGATTGCAGACGCCATGCACCACTGCGCGATTGCCACGACAGTGTCGAGAACGTACGCCAAGGAAATCGCCCACGAAGGTTGCGTGAATCCAAACTTGCACAAATTGCACGGTGTGGTGAATGGTATTGACCCGGACATCTGGGATCCGAGAAACGATAAGTTCTTACCGCAGTTCTTTGGCGAAGACGAAGTCATTCCGGGCAAAGCAGCAGCAAGACAAGCGTTATGTTCGAGATCAAACTTGTACAATAATCCAGACGTTCCTATGATTGGTGTCGTCACGCGATTGACTCATCAAAAAGGTATCCATCTGATTAAAAGAGCTATCTATCGTGCTTTGGAGAGAGGGTGTCAAGTGTGCTTGTTAGGCTCTGCGCCGGATGAGAAAGTCCAAAGAGAATTCGAAGACATGGCACACCAATTAAAGCAAAATCACTACAACACGGCTGCGTTGCACCTGTTCTACGACGAAACCATGTCGCACTTCATCTATGCCGGAGCAGATATGATTTTGGTCCCGTCTATGTTTGAGCCGTGCGGTTTGTCACAGCTCATCGCCATGCGTTACGGCACCGTCCCAGTAGTCAGACGCACCGGTGGTTTAGCTGATACCGTTTTTGACGTCGAACACGATCACGCCAAGGCTGCTTGGGAAGGCATGACGCCGAACGGATTCTCGTTCGATGGTACTGACGAAGGCTCGATCGATTACGCGTTAGATAGAGGTATTGACATGTTCTACAACGACATCGACGCCTTCAGAAAGTTGCAAGCTAACTGCATGAGTCAAGACTGGTCGTGGAACAGACCGGCGATTGAATACATCGAACTCTTCCACGCCGCAAGAAAAGCGTAAGAAAAAGAAATCGTCATTATTTAACTAAAGAGAGAGAGAGAGAGAAAAAAGAGAGAAGTATAGTGTACACAATAAAAATCAGAACACGAGCTGTGATGACTTCCGAAAGACGACGACGAACGAAGCAATCATTGCACGACAAATACTTAATTTTTATAATATATAAAGGCTGCTACTTACACATCGCTATCATTCATCATCTAATCTACACTCTCTTCATCTTGCACGATATTCCGGCGTCTTTTCTTACACAAACATCGCACTTGCCTCCTGTGCCTTTCTCGTTCACCTCTAAACACTTTTCCACGCGTTCGTGAATAATCGTCGTCATCAACGGATGCAAAGCGATCGGAGCCGCTACCATGTACTCCAACTCGTACTTCCCTCTGTATTCGTTCGCGGCATCTTCCACTAACCGCGGAATATCCTCTTTCACGTGTCTCCCTGGGCTCAGAAAGAATGGCGCCACGACCACTTTCCTACAATTTTTTGTCTCAATCAACTCGCGAAAGGCGTCCGCGATAGACGGTGACGCGAGTTCCATGTGTGCCGGTTCAACTTCGTACCCGCTCGCATCATCGACACCAGTGTTCCCGTACATCATAGCAAACATCTCCGCGAATCGTTCCAACTGTTCGTTGCTCGACTTGGCGCGACTCCCGTGGTCGACGATGATGATGCCTACTTTTTTGCCGTCGTCAGATGAGGAAGAAGAGGACGACGCTCTCGCCGACGAGTGCACGCGCGAAGAAGACAGGAAAGAAGGTAAAGACGAACGCTCGTTCGTCTTGTTGTTGTGAGAAAGCGCAGCTCGATGCGTCGCTAAAATCGGAGTCATCATCGTCATCAATATTGAGTGCGCGAGCGCGGTGAACGAATGAAGAAATCGACGAAGTTTGCAAAACGTGTGTGTGTTTTACACAACTCTTGTACTCTTCCTTTGTGACGAAAGCGAAAGAGAGAGAGAAAAAAAAAATGTTTACGTTTATGTTTGAACGCGTGCTAATCAATACAACGAAAGGATGGTCACAAAGTAGAACGTATACACAGCCGCTATTTCACCGGCGAAAACGGCGCTGCGCTGCACAACGTCGTGTTAAAATGGGTCACCATTGGCGCAATTTTCCCGATGGTTTCGCGCCACGCATCCGCCGTCCTCGCCGCTTCTCTGACTTTAATGTGGGATTGGTAGCTCGGATATTTCCAAATTTCCACGAATTTATTTAAATCTCCAACGTCTGCATATCCAATCCATACAAGCTCGCTCAATTTTTCCGTGTCAGAGGCAATCTTAGACGGTAAACCTTCCGCGTATAAGTTTTGCATCTTTGGTATCGGATTGTATCCTAACTGTAACGTGTACGTTCGGATCTCGAAGATTGAAGAGTCATCGCCATCCTTGCTCTTCGAAGCTTTCTCTTTAAAGCTATTCACGCTTAAACCGGCGCTATTCGTCGCCACCGCGGCTTCGATGTACACCTCGCTCGTTTGCTCTTCCACCATTCCTAAAGACTTTCGTAAAAAATTTTGCCACTCTTCGTTTCCTTTCATATCCAAACGAACTTTGTCCCGGTGGTCGTAATCGTCGTAGTGGTAGATGTGCGTGACGGTGTTCAAATCCGAGCCAACTTCGGGGACGTAAAAACCACAGAATCCTGGGGTTAATTTCTTCCTCAACGCGCTGGATTCCTCGCACAGTTTGATGTATTCCGCGCGTTTCGACGCTGGGATTTTATACCGACGGAGTTCGTAAAATCCTTTCGGTTTCGGGGACGACGTAGACGACAGAAATCTGCGCGTCGTCGTCGTCGTCGTTCCAGAAAAGGAGGACGATGGAATCCCACCAGAAGCGAACGAACGCGTGGGAACAGAGCCGCCGCTGGTCGAGAGCGACGTGGAGGCTATGAGATTGGTCAGGCGTCGAAGGCGCATGATGATGATGATGATGATGACGATGTTTCGGAAAAAGTGTGTGTGCAAGATTACTTTTTTTTTTCTTTTTTGCTCGTGAGAGCGCTGTCCACGTGTCGGACAATTCGATTAAAAACACTCTCTCTCTCTCTGAAGCGAAAAGAAAGCTCTTCCTCTTCGCTACCCCCCCCGTGAAATTCTTTCTCTCAATTTTTTACATGCAGGACCTCCTCTTCATTCATTCTCACCTTCTTGCTAATTCGTTTGCTATTGGTTTCTAAAATATGTTCAATAATAATATAATGTCTGTCTGTTTTATACACGTATCCGTTTTTTTTTCTTCTTTTTCTTTTTCTCGTTTTGTTTCTTTCTTTCTTCTCGTTTTCTTTTCTGTTTATAGTTCATGTTTAATTATGTGTGTTTGTGTGTTCTTTCTCTCCGAAACGATGGGATTAAGTTCGATCGGACGGACTTGGCGTGGAAATGATCGTCGTTTTTGACTTCTCTTGAATGTCCAAGGCGCGTTTCTTCGCCTCGACCGAGGCTCTGTAATGTTCGCGCCTCTTCCTCATTTCCTCTTCTGCCAACCGTTTCCTCTCGGCTTCTTTTTCCTTCATGAGCTTCAGCCGTTGCAGTCTAATTTCTTTCTCCTTTCCATCGTCTTTCGCAGATCCGTCGCGGTTTTCAAACGTACGTTTCGTTCCCGAAACTTGGTAGCCGTGCGAGGAAATCGTGCGCTTTTTGGTATCGAGTAAGAAGGACGACTTTGGTTTTGGTTGTTGTTGCTGAAAAGAGCTCTCGAGAGATTTAGAAACGATACCAGTTGTGCCGGTGGTGGTTGTCGCTCCCGCCGTCGACGAATCGACGTTCGAAATTACGTCCCCGAACCGATTGACACGCTTCGTGCTCACTTCGAGGTACGACTTCCGTCTCGGTTTCTCCAACTTTTTCAGCGTGAAGTGTTTGTTAGTCGTTGAGGTCGTCGTTTGATTGGAGTTACCACCACGAGTGGAAGTTCTACTGCAGTTCAAATACGAGCTCTCTAACGGCGCATAGACGTTAAGCGTCGCAAACGCGTCTTCATCTTCATCGCTGTTCGTCTTTTTCTTCTTCTCTAGGAGACTTTTCAGCTTCTCTCGAATGCTCTTCAACGCGTCCGAGACAACGGGCACGCTTTCTACAAACGCGCTCACATCCACAACCGACACGCTCTCTTCGTTTTCTTTCTCTTTTCTGCTCTTGATCGCTTTCGAAATCGCTTGCACCCACTGATCCTGATCTTTTACGCCCAATTCAACCACCGTGTCAACGACGTTTGAATTCGTCGTTGTCTTAGACGATTTTCCAATCCCTTGGCCGTGCAACCCTCGGGTGAAAAACAGCGCGTAAAAGAATCCTCTTCTCACTTCCGGCTCGAAAATGTTGTAGTTACTCGCGAAAATATCCACTGTATCTAAAGTCAAGTTCATATTCGCCGGTCCCCAGTCGCTCGATAACTTTACGGCGTCTTTTCCGAGGAGCAATTTCCCGGCGCCACCGTCTTTCGAATTGACGCGCGCGGAAGCGATGGATCGATCACCTTGGCACGCGGTGGGATGATGCGACGCGGTGTTTGCCATTTTCGCTCTCGATTTGCACGCGCGAAAATATGCCTCGATCGAAGATGTGTAAAAAGAGAGTTGACTTTTTGACTCAACAACAGCAAACGGCGACGTCGCGTCTACGCGCTGCTGTTGTCGAAAAGTGAAGACCGGAGGTGCCTTTTCCCAAATTTGAACCGCTCCTGACGAAGGCCCGAGAGAAAAAATTTTAGGTCACAGGAGTCAATCAAGTCAAGTCAATTTCCTACGTGGTATAAATATTAAAGCTCTCTACATCTAAAATCTACGTCAAGTACACGCGTGAGCTACCGCGCGACTCCCACTCTCTCTCTCTCTCTCTCTCTCTCTCTCTATCGCGTGCTATCTTTTTTGTCCTCTCTCTCTCTCTCTCTTTCTAGTAGTACTACTTTTCCAGTCGAGTTCGCTTTTCTCTCTCTTCCGCGGCAAACGCCGACTTGGCTTTCGCGTTCTTCTCGCGCTTCTTTCTACTGTCTCGTTCGTTTCGTTCAATTTCTCTTCGGGTGCGACCTAGCTCATCTTCGGTGAGCGCTACTCGAGCGTCGACGACGCGACAGTTTTTATCCGGACAGTATCCGTTTTCATCGTCGTTATCAGGAGAAGAAGAAACCAGCGGGCGAGGCTGACATTTCAATTTCCTACATCCACACGCGTAGTCACCTTTTTGCTTCTCGCTTCCGCCGCAAAAAGAACCCAAAATAACGTTCTCGTCATACATCTTCTTCAACATTAACCGTTCGCACTCGAAGCAGTGGACGTCGTCGCCAACAGCGCGATTGCCGCTGGTTTTGTAGTAGTGATACTTATAAGCCGCAGCAGGATCCTCCTCTTTCTCGTCCTCCTCACCGCCAGATTTGGACTCTCCAAAGCCGTATAAATCCACCACGCTACACGTTTTCGACATCACCATAAACATAGCTAATCCCGTGGACGGAACGTTACCGCCAAAATACGGTCCTTTGTGTTTCTTGACGCACTCTTCTTCGCGAAATTTTTCGAGCAAAAATTTCGCGTGTCGTATCGGATTGGTAGTCAAATACGTAACAATCACATCTTTCCTCTCCGCACGAACTTTATCGTGCAACTTCGTAAACTCGTCTTTATCC
>Ga0181558_10004513_pt1 | contig 12458 bp, 10 predicted proteins | sample 011ome_22_FD_133754 | JGI IMG/M metagenome (GOLD analysis project Ga0181558, IMG submission 133754) | Coastal salt marsh microbial communities from the Groves Creek Marsh, Skidaway Island, Georgia - 011507BT metaG (megahit assembly) | ecosystem: Environmental > Aquatic > Marine > Intertidal... | reverse complement strand
TGTAATGATAGATTTTGGAGGGAGTAACCCTGAGTTACCTCTCGATAAATTATTTTTAGAAAAGCTAAGGCCTGGAGATATTTTTACCCATGCCTATGCTCATGTCAATGGAAGAACCCCCATTGTGTCAGAAAACGGAAAAGTAAGAGACTATGTTTTTGAAGCCCAAAAAAGGGGCATTGTTTTTGACGTAGGACATGGAGGGGGAAGTTTTATTTTTGAGCAGGCCGTGCCTGCAATCCAACAGGGATTAAAACCTGACGTTATCAGTACAGACCTCCATACGGGTAGTATGAACGGGGGAATGAAAACCCTGAATAATGTCATGTCAAAATTCCTGAACATGGGACTCAGCATTCAAGAAGTTATCGCTGCAACTACCTCTAAACCCGCCCACTACATTAAAAGAAAAGACTTGGGGCATTTGTCCGTTGGTACCGAAGCGGATGTTGCCATTCACAGCCTTAGAAAAGGAGATTTTGGTTTTATAGATACCCGTGGCAAACGAATGAAAGGCAATCAAAAACTGGAGTGTGAGTTGACCCTCAGGGCGGGAAAAGTAGTTTATGACTTAAATGGCTTGGCCAGCGATGATTGGAATCATTAAGTATGAAACTAATATCAAAATATCTTTTCACCCTCTCGGGTTTGATGTTTGTCCTTTCAATAGGATTATTTCTATCAGGTAATGCCACCATGTCAGGGCCGCCGCTCATTCTATTTTTTTTGAGTTTGGCTTTGGCAATGAGAGGTACTGAAAATTTCAAAGGTTTTTCTTTTACTGTATTAATTTTTGCAGCAGTCAGTCTATCTATGTTTTATCCTCAAACCTTTGTCAAATGGGGTGACTTTCAACTAAAGAAACTCATCGTTCCTCTGCTACAAATTATCATGTTCGGAATGGGTACCGCCATGAGCTTCAAAGATTTCTATGGTGTCATCAAAATGCCTAAAGGGGTTTTGGTCGGTTTAATCTGCCAGTTCAGTATCATGCCTTTTTTGGGTTTCAGTTTGGCGACCTTATTTAATTTTCCTGCAGAAATCGCTGCTGGAGTGGTATTGATCGGTTCGTCTCCTAGTGGTTTGGCCTCCAATGTTATGGCCTATTTGGCGAAGGCCAATGTGGCCCTATCTGTTACCCTTACTGCGGTGGCTACTGTAATAGCTCCCTTTATGACCCCACTATTGATGAAGTATTTTGCAGGAGCTTTTGTTCCTATTGATTTTGTAGCCATGATGTTGAGTATTGTCAAAATGGTAATATTACCCGTTGTTTTAGGCTTGGTTTTCAATCACTTTTTCCATGGAAAAGCCCAATGGTTGGACAAAGCTATGCCTGTGGTATCGATGACTGCTATTGCCTTGATTATTATGATCATTACAGCTGCGGGTAGGGATTCCCTTTTATCCATCGGAATCTTGCTGATAATAGCCGCCATTCTCCACAACTTGATGGGGTATCTTTTGGGTTACTGGGGATGCCGTTTGTTGAAAATGAAAGAACAAGACTGCAGAACCATTGCCTTGGAAGTGGGGATGCAAAATGGAGGCTTGGCCTCTGGAATTGCTCTTGAGATGGGCAAAGTTTCCACCGTAGGCTTGGCACCTGCCGTGTTTGGTCCTTGGATGAATATTTCTGGTTCCTCACTGGCCACATGGTGGAGAGACAAAGACCCTGAAAAGAAAAATAAAATTTAAATCTAAACCGAATGACAATCAAAAAATTTACAACCGTTTCTTTTTTTCTCCTCATTTTTTTGATACTCAATAACACTTTTGCCCAAAACTTGAGTGTCGATCAAATGAAATTTCTTACCCACCAGTGGGAAGGAGAACGCTTTGATGACGGTAGGCCCAAAGTACCTTCAGATATCCTGCAACGGATGAAAAAAGTAACCATTGAAGAGGCCTGGGGCGTTTTGAGGAACGAAGGCTTCCACAACCAATTTGAAGGTGGATGGCAACCTTTACACGACGATGTAACTGTTGTAGGAAGAGCCCTCACCGTTCAATACATGCCCAACCGACCCGATGTAGCCGACCAGATCAAACAAAAAGGATTGGCCGATGGAGAAATCGGAAATACCAATTCATGGCCCATAGATCGATTGGTAGAACACGATGTTTATGTAGCCGATGGATTTGGGAAAATAGTGGACGGGACTTTGATTGGAGACAACTTGGGCAATTCCATTTACGCTAAATCAAAAACTGGAGTGGTATTCAATGCTTCGAGTAGGGATATGGAAGGACTGTCCGAAATCGAGGGGTTCAATGCTTTTGTTAGGGCTTGGCATCCTTCATTTCTCACCGAGGTAATGTTATTGAGCATCAATGACCCCATAAGAATCGGAGCGGCTACCGTCATGCCTGGAGATGTGGTATTGGCCAAAAAAGAAGGGGTCATTTTTATTCCGGCACATTTGGCAGAGAAAGTAGTGGTTACCTCTGAGGTTGTCCGACTCAGGGATCTGTTCGGTATCACCCGATTGAAAGAAGGCAAATACACCCCAGGACAAATTGACAATAAATGGTCTGAGGAAATAGAAAAAGATTTCTCTAAGTGGATCAGGGATCATATGGATGAATTGCCCGTTACCAAAGACCAAATAAAAGAATTGATTAAAAAAAGAATGTGGTAATAGTTTAACAACAAAATTTAAAAAGATGAAACACAACGAAAAAAGAAGATCAGTATTAAAGAATATTGGAATGGGAATGGCGGGCTTATTTGGCATGGCAACTGTAAAAGCGGCCCCTGTAAAAAGCAAAAAAGAAGTGGTCGGTGAGATTGTCGATGATCAAAAAATGCCCTTGTTTTCCGGAGCGGTCAGACATGGAAACACCCTATACATTGCTGGAAAAGGTGCTCATTTTGACGGGGATATCAAAGCCCATACCGATCATGTTTTAAACGAATTGCAAAAAGAATTGGAAAGAAACGGTTCTTCTATGGAACAGGTATTAAAGGTCAATGTTTATTTAGCAGACCTGGCAGACTACCATAAGATGAACGAGGTTTACCGTGGGCGTTTTGGCGAAAACCCACCCGTAAGAACCACAGTAGCCACCTATGGAGGTGTTCCTGGTGATTCTTTAGTAGAAATAGATTGTATCGCCGCAGTAGAATAAACCATAAAAACAAAAAATGATGATAAACAGAAGAAAAGTACTTCAATCACTGGCCAGCCTTCCCTTTGCAGGAAGTTTGCTCGGTACCAATTCGTTGTCTGCTCAATCCAAAACTGCGGCAGTAGTCTCCAGTTTGAGGCGAGATTTTTTTAAAGAGCTCGGATTAAGAACATTTATCAATGCCGCTGGAACCTATACTTCTATGACTGGCTCATTAATGCCCAAAGAGGTTATTGAGGCCATTAGCTATGGAGCAAATGAATACGTCAACTTAGATGACTTACAAGACAAAGTGGGAGAACGCATCGCAGAATTGTTAGATTGTGAATACGCTACGGTTTCTTCGGGTTGTTTTGGTGCCATGAGTATTGGTATGGCGGGAATACTCACAGGTAAAGATCCTCAAAAGGTAAAACAACTTCCCAATACTGAGGGAATGAAAAATGAGGTCATCATGCAAGAATCTCACAGCATTGGCTATGCCCAAGCATTGACCAATGTCGGTGCCAAGGTGGTCAAAGTAAGAACCGCCAAACAATTGGAAAAAGCGATTACCGACAAAACCTGTATGCTTTGGTTCCTCAATGCGCATACGGATCAGGGAGAAATCAAATGGGAGGAATTTGTTGCTCTTGGTAAAAAACACAACATCCCTACTTTTATCGACTGTGCGGCAGATGTGCCGCCTGTCGAAAATCTATTTCGCTTTACCAAAATGGGTTTTGACTTGGTGGCTTTCTCTGGAGGTAAAGGATTGAGAGGGCCACAAAGTGCTGGTTTGCTTTTGGGAAAAAGAGAGTATATCGAAGCCGCAAGAATGCACACCCCACCTCGCGGAGAAACTATTGGAAGGGGAATGAAGGTTAACAAAGAAGAAGTCTTGGGCATGTTGGCTGCGCTGGAATTATACTTACAAAAAGACCATGATGAAGAATGGAAAATGTGGGAATCACAAATTCAATTGATCAGCGACAGCGCCACCTCAATAGCAGGAGTAGAAACCGAAATTCATGTACCGAAATACGCAAATCATGTACCCAGTTTAAGGATTAGATGGGATGAAAAAAAGGTGAAAATAAGTCCAAATGAAGTAAGAAACCAACTCAGAGATGGGCATCCATCCATTCAAACCGTGGGAGATTCCAAAAGCGTGGGCATAACCACTTGGATGATGGTTCCCGGTCAAGAGCGTATTGTAGCCAAGCGGGTGAAAGAAATTTTATCATCAGCTGTATGAAAAATCTAAAAATGAAATCAATTTTTTATATTCTTTCATTGTCTTTTGGGTTAATTATAGGGAGCTGTAATGTTCCCCAAGCTGAAGAGAAAACTGTTACCATTGATCCCAATTACAATCCCGAGGCCAAATTGGACAGCATGGGAATTGTACTCCCCCAACCCCCCACTCCCGTTGCCAATTTTGTCAACTCTGTTCAGACAGGTAATTTACTTTTCCTCTCCGGTAATGGTCCCTTAAAAGCCAATGGAAAATTCATCACTGGCAAACTGGGAGCAGATTTAACCATAGAAGAAGGTTATGAAGCTGCTCGACTTACGGGCATCAATCAACTAGGAGTTCTCAAAAGTGCCCTTGGAGATCTCAGTAGAGTCAAAAGAATCGTAAGGGTAACAGGCATGGTGAATGCCTCTCCCGACTTTACACAACAACCCAGTGTCGTAAACGGTTTTTCAGACCTTATGGTTGCTGTTTTTGGCGAAAAGGGAAAGCACACCCGTGCTGCAGTAGGGATGGGATCATTGCCATTCAATATTGCGGTGGAGATTGATCTCATCGTCGAAATTGAATAGAACACAATCCCTATGAAAAAAGTGATTTTCCTTTTTTCAATGCTTTGGATTATTGGGCTTCAAGCTCAAGATTCCCTTTACTTCCCTTCCGGTGACGCTTTGGAGTACAAAATTGACTCCATTGTCCAGATGGGAATTCAACAAAAGGCCTATCCTGGGGCTCAAGTATTAATTTATAAACATGATGGTATTCGACTGAATAAAAGTTATGGCTTCCATACTTATGATTCCATTGTTCGGGTAGAAAACCATCATCTGTATGACCTCGCTTCCGTTACCAAAATATTGGCCAGTACCCTGGCCTTTATGAAATTGTATGAGCTTTACGATATTGACTTGGATCGTAAGGTTGCGGACTACATTCCACTGATCAAAAACAGCAATAAAAAAAACAGCACTTTTCGGGAGGTCCTCAGTCATCAAGCCGGATGGTTGCCCTATATCACGCACCAAAATATGGTACGGCGTAAAAATGGGAAATTTAGAGCCAGAACCCTTTCCCCTTCAAAAAGTAAACGATACCCTGATCCCCTTTCCGACTCCCTGTTTATACATAGGAAATATGAGAAAAAAATAATGCGAAGAATTAAAAGGACTCCGGTTGAAAAAATTGGGGAATACCGTTATTCAGGCCTATTATTTTTTCTTTTACCGGGTATGGTTCAGGAAATGAGCGGACAGTCCTTTGAAGCATTTCTGGACAGTCATTTTTACAAGCCCATGGGCATAGAACGACTGACATTTAATCCCAGTTTTAAATATTCCAAAGGGGAGATTATTCCTACTGAAAAAGACTCCCTATTTAGGAGAACCTTGGTGCAAGGTTGGGTTCACGATGAAGCGGCAGCTCTCATGGGGGGGGTATCCGGAAATGCCGGATTGTTTGCCAATGCCACTTCTTTGGCCAAATTATTACAGCTATTCCTGGACGAGGGTACTTTTGAAGGTGAAAAATATTTGGAGCCAGAGACGGTTAGGCTTTTTACATCTCGGGCCTACCCCCTTTCCGACAACCCTCGCGGTTTAGGGTTCGACAAACCTTCCCTGGACAGCCTTGCTTCGGAACGCTATCCCTCTGAAAAATGCAGTCCTGAGAGCTATGGCCACAGCGGATTTACAGGAAACTTGGTCTGGGTAGATCCTGTTCAGCGGTGTTTTATGGTTTTTCTTTCCAATCGGGTTTATCCAACACGCGAACAGAAAAACCTATATCGTCTCGGCATTAGGGGGCATATTTTGGATGCTGCCCTCCAGGCTAACTAAGGATTTAGACCCTTACCTCTCTATTACCAGAGTGGTCGAAACCTTGGGCTCTTTCAAGTTCCACCATTTTTTCTGGTCGGAAATTTAGGATGAATGCCCTCCGGTTATTAGCGGTAGAATTTCCACGGCTATAATGCAATGTGTGTCCATGGTGAATGGCACAAGAACCGGGTTGTAGTGGAACAGCAACACTCTCCTCCTCTGAACCTTTGCACTTTAAGGCTCCTTTGCCTACGGGCTGAAAATGTTTCCTTAAAGGCAGTTTATGGGATTTTGGAGTATACCACATACAACCGTTATCAAGGGTAGCCTCATCGATGGCAAACCAGATGCTCAAGGCTCTTTTATCGGGCATGTCTATCCAATAGGCTGCATCTTGATGCCATGGAGTAGGTTTGTTTGTATGAGGGGCCTTATTGATTAACATATCAAAATCCAAAACCATGTCCTCTCCCAAAAGTTGTTTTGCGATTTGTAAACCCCTTTGATGCATGGGTCGATCGAGTAAAACAGGATAAACCCTTGAGGGAAGCATGATTTGGGTAATGTATTCCACTTTTTGATCTTCAGCTCCAGAGAGATCAGATCGTAAATCTGAGATATCGAATTCATTATTAATGAATGCATTGTAGGTATTAGAGTAAAACTCCATTTCATTTGAGTTCAGAAGACTTTCTACTGCCAAAAAACCTTCGACTTCAAAAGATAAAATTTGTTTGGGGCTAATCATGGTATTTTAATTTAAGTTGTTTTTATAAATCTTTGGGCTGTTGTTATTTCTACTAAAAATTAGGTGTTCTTCCCCATTGGCTGTGATAATCTTTTGAATGTCTCTCACTTCTCCACCAACCATCAAACCCGACTCAGATGCATCCAAATAAATAAATCCGCCTGAGCCATCACCCAAGAGACAAATCCCTTTAATTGCGTCATAGTGACCAAACTTTACCCTTGATGCAGTAAAATTTCCCCCCATGATGATATCTGGGTTCCCGTCTTGATTGAAATCCCCAGTGGTCAATCCATAAATGGGTGAAAACTGAGTCTCTTTGGGAAGTGCAGAAATTTTAAATTGGCCGTTACCCAAGTTTTCTATATAACTGGTCTCAAAGGTTTTGGCGTATAGAACTTTAGAGCCGTTTAATTCCTCGGGGGTAAAGACTTGTTCAATGGTCAAATCGGCGTATTCTTTGTACTTGACAAATCTATTTTTCAAAATGGTCAATTGTTGCTGAATATCGTCTTTGGAAAATACGGGATAATTTTTTCCTTCATCATAACAAGATAGAATGGGATCAACAGAACCATTTTTATCATAATCTTTTGCATATATGCTAATGGGGTGCTCTAGGGAAGTTTTTAGCTGTGAGTTCAGTCCAAAATTTCCAGCCACATAGTCCATATCTCCATCACGATCGAAATCGGCTTGAGCGATGGAATTCCACCAACCATCGGTATCTTTTAATCCTAGCTCCTCTGAAACATTATTAAAACTCCCATTCTGATTCAAAAATAGGGTGATGGGCATCCACTCCCCTACCAAAATTAGATCCATTTGCTTGTCACCATTATAATCAGTCCAAAGGGCATCGGACACCATCCCTATATTTTTGAGGCCCTTGGCCCTATTTTCAGTGACGTCTTTGAATACTCCTTTCCCATTGTTTTCGAGTAAATAGCTGTTGGGTGCATAGGGGTATTCATTGGGTAGGATTCTCCCGCCGACAAAAAGGTCTTGATCGCCATCATTGTCAAAATCTACGGCTTTTACGACAGATCCACTGGAGGTAAAATCAGGTAAATTGTTTTCTGATTTGACAAAATTTCCTTTTCCCTGATTGATATAAAGTCGGTCTTTAAGGGCAGGATCTGTTTTTTCAAACTCGTTTCCACCACTGACTACATAGAGATCCAAGTCTTTGTCACCATCTGCATCAAAAAATAAAGCTCCCATATCTTCTGAGGTAGCATCGACTTGAAGATCAATTTGATTGGATCTGACAAAACCACCTTGGATTTGTAAGAAAATTCCTCCAACGGCACCCTTAGCTCCTCCGATAAAAGCATCCTCTAATCCATCACCATTGACATCGCCAACAGCGAGTTTTGGCCCCAAAGTAGAAAGCATATGTGGAAGCATGATCTCTCTTTTAAAATCGTTGTAATTGTTTTCTTTATGCGTAAAGTCAACAGCTTTTACTTCCTCAAAAAGTTTGTTTTTAGGCGGATTGCTCCTTTTGACATCAAGAGTGGCGTTCTTCTGAAATAAAGTTAATTTTTGATTGGGTTGAACTGCCGTTATAATCTGCTTTTTTTGGTTTGGCCAAATGACTTCCACCCGATCAATAATCTTAGATTTCCCAACCCCAAAGTTTAGGTTAAAATCTACAGAGGATTGATAACCTCTTGTGTTAAACATTTCCTGAATTTGAGTCATACCTCCCGCGGTTACCTTCACTTTGGCCCCTATGCCCATAGTGTTTTTTCCCATTCCCTTTAAAGCAATTTTTAAATGATTGTTTTGGGTGAATTTTTCTGAATTGTTCTGGTAGATGAATACTTGATTTTCAAGATTTGTAACTATCAGATCCATATCTCCGTCATTGTTTAAATCTGCATATGCGGCAGCATTTGAAAAGGTTTTCTGGTCAATACCCCAATCATTATTCATTTTGGTAAATGTCAAATCACCATTATTTTTATAGGTATAGTTTTCCTCTAAAATAGAAGGCATTTTATCAATTAATTCAGTAAGCTTCATTTTCACATTATTCTTTCTTTCATTAATTTTTTCTTGAACTATATAGTTTAAAAAATCCATGTTGGTATAATCTTTTAAATAACCATTGGTGATGAAAAGATCTTTGTAACCATCATTATCTAAGTCGGTAAAAAGCGAAGCCCAACTCCAATCGGTATTGGAAACACCTGAATACTGTCCAATCTCTGAAAAATACTCTCCTCCTCGATTGAGTTGTAACATATTTCTCATCGTCTGATTATAAAAACCATTCTGCTTGAGATGATTAAGTTTTTCATAATTATCCGGACCTGAGGTCATTTTAATCCTGTGATTTCCTTCAGGTAGCATATCTAAGGCCATAATATCGGTAAAACCATCATTATTAAAATCAGCAATATCAGAACCCATTGAATATAGTGGTGTATGGCCAATATAGTCTTCCAATCCTTCTGTAAAGGTACCATCTCCATTATTCAGATATAAATAGTCTTGTTCGTTAAAATCATTCGAAACATAGATATCAGCGAATCCGTCATTATTAATATCTGATAGAGCAATACCCAATCCAAATCCGAGAATATTAGAAATTAATCCCGAATCATCAGTTACATCAACAAATTTACCGTTGTCATTTCTTAATAATTTATCAGAATATGCATAATTTTTTACTTTTTTATGATAATTAGTCATTTTTCCAAGTGTTGAATATTCTAGAACTGAATGATTTAGCACATAAAGATCTAAGTCTCCATCATTATCATAATCAAAAAAAGCACCCTGCGTAGTGAAACCCGAATCATCAACTCCATATTTCTTACCCATCTCTGTAAAAGTCAGATCTCCATTATTTATAAATAGCAGATTCCTTCTTTTTTTAGGATTACTCGCTGCAGAACGACATACATAGATATCTACTAAACCGTCACCATTAACATCGGCCATGGTGGTACCAGTATTCCATAGACCTTCAGCAAAAACTCCTGCATCCTGAGCAATTTCTTTAAATTTAAAATTACCTTGATTAAGATATAATCTACTGCCCACCATATTTCCAGTAAAATATATATCAGAAAGTCCATCATTATTAATATCACCAATGGATACCCCTCCACCGTAATAAAAATTCCCATAGGTCAAAACATTAAAAGATTCGGTATACTGAAGAGGATTTCTAAATTTTATCCCTGTAAAACTAGAAGGCATTAATGTAAACATTTTATCACTGGAGGGGGCACATGAAATAAAGACCATGAATGAAAAAAGAAATAGCATCTTTAAAAAAGAATTTATTTTCATAGTGATACTTTAATTTACAATATTAGAGGTAAAATATTGAAAAAAGCCTGTAATAATACAGGCTTTTTTTCAATATATATAAAAAAATATTTTAGAAGTTAGGTCCTTCAATATCCCACCAGAGTCGTGTACTAACCAAATCTTCGCCTCCAAGGGCCTGAACAGCTCCTGCGTATCCAGTTGGATTATTAGTTCTCTCGGCTTGATTAAATAACATCCTCTTGATAAACCCATCGGCTGGAATTAATCCAGTGTCAGGCTTACTACTGTTCTGGTAGTTATAAGGAAGTTTAGGATAACCTGTTCTTCTGTGGTCAACCCATGCTTCTATAGTATTTCCATATGCAGCAATCCATTTCTGAGTCATGATTTTTTCAAGCTTTTCTTCGTTAGTTCCAGCTTCATTCCAAGCAACCGTAGCTGTTATTCTGGATTCAAAATCATTAATAGGACCTTCTGCCGTAGGATCATCATAGTCTAGTGGAGTTTTTGTGTTGTCAGCTAAATAATCAGCAGCTCCACTGACGCCCCAATATTCAAAAGAAAGATTAACTCCAGTTTCATAATGTTGTTGTGCAGAAAGTGGTGTAGACCATCCTCTTAGATTAGCCTCAGCTAACATAAAGTGAACTTCTGCAGCATCAAAGAATCTTCTGTGAGTTACGTCTTTGAAGTTTTCACCAATTGTTGACATTACGATTCTATCATCCTTTGCCAACAATTGTGCTCCGTTTCTTATTCCCTTATAAGGAAAGTCGGGATGATCCGATACCAAAGACATATCAGTAACTGGTTCAAAGTAAGCTGTAACTCTTGGATCATCATATCCTCCTAAAATAGACTCCATAGTAGCACTCATACGAGTATCACTCCAAGAAAAGCAAATACGTGCCTCTTTATAAATACCTCCATATAGGAATAAGTCGAAATTCTCAGAATTTTCGTCAATCAAACCTCCAGGATCGCTTATTGCTTTATCTGCTTGTGTTTTTGCTAAAACAGGATCTACATTAACAAGTCTCATTGCCAATTGCAATCTTAAAGAATTTGCATATTTAATCCAGTGAGGAACACTACCACCGTATATAGCATCAAAATTTTTGAATTGCGCGTAAGATGTATTTGCAGAGAAAGTGGAAACAATTGCGTCCAAATCACTAAAAAAGTTATTGTACAGTTCTGGCTCACTATCGTATGCAACATCTCCTTGAGTACCATAGTTAGAATAAATAATTGGCCCATGAATGGCAGCTACTCTTGACATTGCTGTAACCTCAATGAGCTTAGCCCATTGGACAAACATATCTTCTCCGTCTTCCGCAGCAATTTCTTTAACTTGTTTTGATGGAGCCATAACCTTACTGTACATGTTATTCATGTAGGGATTGTTCCAAGTGGGTACGTAAGTAGTGTTGTTAACACCTCCAACAAAAGGAGTTGGAGTTGCAAGATGTCGAACAAATGAATCATTCATCAAATTATGTTCGATTTGATCTCCAATCAATGGAGCAATCATAGTAGGGTAGTATGCTCCAATATGATTTTTGTTTTGCTTTAATGATTCAGAAGAAATCTGATTGGGGTTAGTATTTAGCTCTGCAAAATCATCAGTACAGGCATTAAAAAACACCAAACTGAGAGCAAGTAAAAAATAATTTATTTTGTTATTCATCATTTAAATATTTAAAATGTTAATCTTAAGTTCATACCAATTGTTCTTGTAGAAGGAAGATTGAAGTTATCTAAACCAAATAAAGATGCTCCTGTATTCATTGATAATTCTGGATCAAAAGGTGCCTCAGCACTATAGAATAAATTGTTACCAATTAACGAAAGTGAAGCGGCCTCTAGAGGAAGACCCAAAGCAGCAGTATCAATATTATACGCTAAAGATAATTGTGAAAGTCTAATATTGGTTCTGTCATAAACGTAAGGCTCACTAATTCCATTACGATCTCCAATACCGTTATTTGAATACCATACGGCAGGATCAGCAGTTGTTACTGCATTTCCATTTGGATCAACTCCATTAATTGGAACACCACCACGATCTCTATCTATTGCTGACCTTAAGGAGGTGCCGGATCCATTCAACATCTGTTCAGTTTTTGAAAAAACTTTTCCTCCGAAAAAACAACTTAAACATAGTTTGTAGCATGCAAGATTGACTTATTGTCTCTGCTTGAACCAACTAAATGCAACAACAAACAAATAC
>Ga0181558_10004506_pt1 | contig 12469 bp, 7 predicted proteins | sample 011ome_22_FD_133754 | JGI IMG/M metagenome (GOLD analysis project Ga0181558, IMG submission 133754) | Coastal salt marsh microbial communities from the Groves Creek Marsh, Skidaway Island, Georgia - 011507BT metaG (megahit assembly) | ecosystem: Environmental > Aquatic > Marine > Intertidal zone... | reverse complement strand
TTCGATCAGGGCAAAAATTTCATCACGGTTGGTAATGTAATTGTCGAAATTGTTGTTGTGCAGGTACAGGTTGCGCAGGTTGACCGCTTCCCACAGTGGCGAGCGACCATACCAGTCCTGCTCATCTATACGGGATCCCTGGTCGATCAGGAAATTGGCCGTGGCCATGCTGTTGGTTTCAATGGCCATCAGCAGCGGGGAGATATTGTTGGCTTCGGTCTGGTGAAGATCTGCACCGGCTTCCAGTAACATGGCTGCAATTTCAGTCTGGTTGTGCCTGGCGGCGTAGAGCAAGGGTGTCATGCCGCCCGGAATGGGCTCACGCCGGCCACGATCTGCGGGTGTGCCGCCGCGGATAATGCCGAGACCAAAACCGAAACCGCGTTGCGAGTTGGGCAGGATCCAGCGTGGTGTGTCGCCGACCTTGGTCCGGGCGTTGGGGTTTGCACCCTGTTCCAGCAGGTAGCGGGCAATATCGGGGTGACCTGCACGTGTGGCAAACATCAGCGCTGACTGGCCAAAGGTGGCATCCAGGGCATTGACGTTGGCACCATGGTCGACCAGCAGCTTCACGGAGTCGAGAACGCCAACTTCAGAAGCAGTCATCAACAGGGTGTGGCCATTGTTTTCCAGGATATCGGTATCAGCACCGGCTTCCAGTAACAGCTCTACCATGTCCGCATTGCCATTGGCGATGGCCAGGCTCAGGGGGGTGACGCCGTAACGACTGGAAATATTGGGGTCGGCACCTTCCTGCAACAGCAGGTCGGCAGCCTCGAGTTCGTTGTATCTGACCAGCCAGTGCAGGGCGGGCGTATCATAAAGTCCGCGTTTATCTGGATCGGCACCTTGTTCAATCAGGGATTTGATGGCGATGACATCGCGGTTCATGGCGGCATCAGCCAGATCAGCCTGCACCTGGACAGTAGCAAGCGAGAATGTCGCACCGACGAGAGCAGTTGCAATAATCTGTTGAATTGCAGATTTCATTTTAAAAAGATTTGTTCCCCCAAATCCTGCGCAAGACCCTCTTTAAAAGCCCGTTACAGGGCGTCCTGTCCTGAGTCTTGTAAAAGTAAGGTAAAGCTATGATTAGTCTTCAAAAAAGACTTATAACGCTGGCTATTTGCTAAGTCAATAAAGGCCGCAACACTTACCTTTTCTTTTCACTTTTAAGGCCTTTTCCTGCATTTCGCGAGCCTTTGCGAATCACCATGAAAGTGCCTGGCCAGAATCCATAATCATTGCATATTTGCAGAATGAAACTTCTTGGTGGAAATGATTAAAAAGGTTAGTCTCTTAAAAAGACTGCTGCTTGATTAACAGCTATTCTTTGCCATATATCTGACAGATATCCGTTTTAACATGGTATGTCAGGGAGTTTTGCTGCATAAATGCATAAAACAGGACAATCATGAATTATACATCAGGCAGGATGACCATGTGGGCTCTGCCAGTCTTATCCAGTCTGCCCGACTCAGGGCGAAAACACAGTAATTGAAATTATTCATCACGGGGAAAACTCATGAGAAAAACCACAATGTTTGTAATGGCGCTGGCCTGGTCAGTAACCGGTGTGGCCGCTGATGCCAATAGCGTGGAGTCGATAGAAAATGGTCCGCTGCACGTGCAGGTATTTACGTCGGACGTGCCGGGCTACTCGGTGACCTCGACGCTGATCTATGGCAACAGTGACCTGATCCTGATCGATCCGCAGTTCCTGTTGCCGCAGGCCGAGGAAGTGGTGGCGTTGATCAAGGCCACCGGCAGAACGCTGACCACTATCTATACGACACATGCCCATCCGGATCATTTCCTGGGTGTGCCGGCTATCCTGGAAGCTTTCCCCGATGCCCGTTATGTGGCCTTGCCTGAAGTTCGCGAACGCATGATTACCGGCTGGCCAAACCGTCGCAATTTCTGGGTACAGACCTATGGTGAAGACGTGTTGCCGGGACCAGAGCCCGTGTTGCCGGAACCATTGCCCAATCCGCCGATGCTTCACCTGGAGGGCTACAACATGCCCATTACCCGTGACCAGGTCGGCCTCGATGGCCCGGGAAATTCCTTCGTGCATATACCGGCGATCAAGACCGTGGTGACCGGAGACATCATTTTCAATTCTCACCTGCGTCCGCCCGCCGATACCGGTCCCCTGTATGAAACCCTGGATCGTATCGCTGCCCTGAACCCGGATTACGTGGTGGCAGGTCACCAGGCCAAGGGCACAACAAGCGAAGCGGCAGTGCTGGATTTTGTCCGCGAGTACATCGGGGCGTTCAGGATGGCGCGCATGCTGTCCGATAATCCTCAGCAGCTGCAGGAAAAAATGCTGGAGATGTACCCGGCCCTGGGGCGCACAGATGCCCTGGAGCAGGCAGCGACCCGCGCCTATCAGTAAGCTTAAGATTTACAACTAGCAAGCTCTAAGGCCGTAGTGAGTGATCACTACGGCCTTTTTGTTTCAGCCTGTGTGGCGGCGTTGGCCATCAATACAGGCCGATATCGGAAGAGCGCCCGCCGTAGTTATGGATATGGGTTTTGCCCCTGACCGACCACTCGTACCAGACCCGGGTGGAGGACAGCCTGCGCCAGACCATCACCTCAATCTGTTCCCCCCCTGCCAGGGTCACCGGATGCTGCAGCGGGATATAAAGCGGAAACCAGGTGAACATGCCCTCAGAATAATTCTGATCGGCGATGCTGATATGAATGTCATCATAAAGCGTGCAGTCAAAGGTGCCGCGGAAACCGTGAAGTTCGCATTGGGATAACTCCTTCGGCATGGTAAACGAACAGGTGGCCTGGCGTTCATTGGATGACATGCCCGGATTGGGATGGTCAAAGGTGAAGCAGGCTTGTTCATCGGCCAGCCTGAATACCGAGCCCATCAATACCACGTAGGTGGTTTCATAAAATTTCCGGTTGCCAATATCGGGAAACAGGAATGGCGCTTGTCCACCGGTATAGGCATGAAGCCTGGCGGTGGTTATCGGAGAGATATAGGACGTGTAGCTGGACGGAATACTGATGCCGTCCTCCTTCAGCAAATGCTGTGCACCATCGAGGCACTCCGGTGACAGCTCGTTATCTCCCCACGAGCCCAGCAGTTCCGAGACAATAATATCTGCCTTGTCGTCGCCTGCCCAATCCCGCATGTTGGTTTCCACGATGGTGACATCCTGGTCGGTCCAGTCATCCGCTGCCCGATGTTTAAGTGTGACAACTGCGGTCGGGTTTTTTTCAATAACAAAAATTTTCAGTTTGCAGGGCAGGCCATTGGCAGCGCGCAGGGCGGCATCCACCAACGGGCCTCTTCCTGCACCAAGTACCATCAGGGTGACTGTTGACTCACCCGGGTGTCGTTCTACCAGGGCCTTCCTGATGGCTTTCTCATACTGGACATACTTGACCGGGTCTTTCTCGAACAGTGCATAGTTGGCGGAATGCAGTTGGTCCTGCAGGGGCTGCATGGGCCGTTGCAGGCAGTCCGTGCTGCCGCGCAGGAACAGGTCGAGTTCGGACAAGGGACTGGATTGCCTGATGTTTTCCAGGATGGTCCGGTAGGCCGAGTAGCTTTGCCCATCAAAGCAGGGGCCTTCAAGCAGCCACTTGATGTCCAGGTAATGGAAAAAATGACTGCAGATTTCCTGCAGTGGGGGTGACAGGGCCAGGCCTTCAGGGCCCGAGTCGTACTCACTGGTGGGCAGGCTCACAGCCTGGACACTTTCTCCGAACCAGCGTGCCATTTCGGCATTCCAGCCGCTTGCCGATTCCTTGCAGCCTTTCAGGTCAACCATGACATGCAAGCGGTTCTTGGCATTTTCTCCGATACTTCTACGCAACTCGTTCCATAACTCCCATCCGGCATTATGCCAGGGCACCTTGATCCAGAATTGAAATCCCTCGTACACGGTTTTATGCATCAGGCATGCGATCAGCTCTGCATAAAAATGCAGGGATTGTCCCTGGCTGTGCCCAGCGTCCAGCAACCTGCCCAGGTCCAGTGAAATACTGTGCATACCCAGGTATTTGGCCCACTGGGTTGCCTCTGTGAGAATCAGGGTGACGACGTCGTCTTCCAGGCCGGCAGCAGGCACATTGGCCACCCTGCCACCAAATGAGAGCCATTCCTTGTTTGGTAACTCGCTGTGGGATTTGCGGGTAAAGGCGGGCTGGGGCAAGGCCTGGTAGGCAGGAAGATCAAGCAGGCTGGCCTGCGGCGCTGGCAGGTCTTTGGATACGGTGATGACGGTGAAATTGTAGCCATGGGCCAGGTTTTCCTGCCAGAGCTTCTGTAGCAGGTGAGTGTAGGCGCCGCCATCGGCAGATTCCTGCCGGTAAAGGCCGGCTGTTAAAGCGGGTTGCTGCATGATTGTTCTCTTTGTTGGTTGTTGGTGACCTGGCCAGGGGCTTTTTTGTCCTTGAAAAACTTGCCACATGAAATGCCAGACGACTGACCACGTGCACTATAGCCAGTTTCTGTGATCAGTGAAATTAATGCCACGCCCAGGTGGCAGTTGATACTGGATATGACCTTCCAGTGTTTACTGCTGCGGAAAACGGCGCTTCGGCCCCGTTTTTTATTGGGTTGTCCTGCAAAGCTAAAATGCTGGTATACAGGCGCATGTTGTCGCGATAAGTTCTTATTATTACTGGTAAATAAAAAGCTCGACAGGTAGTTGCAAATCATGTTGAAATAGCGCTGTTAGTTCATAAAAGAGACTAAAGTAAATGAGAATAGCTTGTAGTTTAGCTACTAGTCGAGTGAGCAATTTGTCTGGTTTTTCCAGTCCAATTTGCAATTCAACTGACTTTGGTCTTGAGCCTCTATAAGGCAACTGACAATCAATATGCTTTCGAAAACTACACTGGAATTTCCCGGAAATTTCAGGTTTTTTGGTGGAGTGTACTTAACTAGAAAATCAAAAATGGGGAGAAATCCGATGATAAGAAATCGTCTTATCAAGAGGAGTGCTTTGGCCCTGGCAGTTGCATCTGCCGTAGGCGCCAGTCCTGTACTCCTGGCACAAGACCTTGAAGAAATCACCGTAACTGGTACCCGTCTGCGTGTTACAGACGGCATGGCCGAACCTACACCTGTCACTTCAATGACACCTCTGGAACTGATGGACTTCGAGCCGGGCGGCACCGTTGCTGAACAGCTTGATGCCCTGCCTCAGTTCTTTGCCACCGGTACTGCACAGCGTGGCGGCGCCACACTGTTTGGTGATGGTGGCGGCAGCTACCTGGACATGCGCGGTCTTGGCCGTAACCGTACCCTGGTACTGCTTGATGGTTCTCGTGTTGTTCCTGCTGACAAGCGTGGTACGGTCAACGTGGACAATATTCCTACTGCATTGATCAGGTCAGTTGACGTGATCACAGGCGGCGCCTCAGCAGCCTATGGTGCCGACGCACTTGCCGGTGTCACCAACTTTGTCCTGAATCGTGAATTCCAGGGCCTGGAAGTAACTGCCAGTACCGGTATGAACGAGTTCAACCAGGATGGCAAAAACTACAGCCTGGAAGTTGCTGGTGGTTTCGAGATGGGTGAACGCTGGAACTTCGTCGGTTCCATGCAGGGTCGCCATATTGACCGAATCTACCGTGCTGCCGATGAGCTTGATCAAGACTGGTTTCAGCGTTGGGGGCATATCAACAACCCGGATCCCAGCGGTCCTGCCCGTATTACTGTGCCCTGGGTTGCACCAACCAACCAGACTCCCTCCGGTGTAATCAGTGCTCGCGGCTCCTCGCTCAACGGTCTCCAGTTCACTGAAGATGGCCAGGGCCTGCGTCCTTTCATCCTGGGTGACGTGACCAGCACTGGTCGTGGTGCATCCACTTCCGGTGGTCCGGAAGCCAAGCGTTACAGTGATGCTACTGTATCGCCATTACAAGGAAATGGCGTGGATACGCGCAATGCCTTTGCAGCCCTCCAGTTCCAGGCAACTGACAACCTGAGCGTGTATGTACAGGGTCTGGTTGGTCGGACTGAGTCCTATGCCACATCCATGCATTCCACGTTTGCCATGTCGCCGCCCTGGAGTGAAACCATTTACCGGGAAAATCCTTATATTCCCGCGTCTGTCGCAGCCATTATGGATGCCGAAGGCCTGTCATCTTTCAGCCTGAACAAAGTGGGAAGTTATCTGGGACAGCTGGCACCAGGTGCCGGCGAATTCGACCGTTCCGTATTTACTACTGAATCCTACACAGCAGGGTTCAATGCCACATTGGCCAATGGTTGGGACCTGACCGGTTCTTACCAGACTGGTGAGTCTCGCAAGAAAGGTGGTCAGTTCAACTCCTTGCGTGTTGACCGTGAAGCCCTGTCACGTGATGCCGTGATTGACCCGGCTACCGGTGCCATTGTCTGTAACGTTCAGTTGGTTAACCCTTCCGAAGCCGATCTGGCAGCCTCTCCATCAGTACAGGGGCTGGTAAGCTCCCGTACCGGTGAGCCCCTGGCCTCTCCTATTGGTCTGGATAACACCATTCGTGACTGTGTGCCTTACAACGCCATGGGTACCGAAGGTATGTCACAGGCAGCCTGGGACTACATGCATACTCCGAAAACCAATGATTCCTGGGTTGAACAGGACTTTGCCGAGTTGCTGCTCCAGGGTGAGGCTTATGAAGGTTGGGGTTATGGCCCCGTTGCTTTCGCAGCAGGTCTGACCTGGCGTGAACAGAGCTTTCACGACGAAGCCGCTCAAGCCGATGTTGATACACTTGGACCACCGATCAATGATCCGGCCCTGGGTATCCGCGGTATTGCCTCTGCCTATGGCGGTGGTACACCTAACCTGCATCACTTCTCCACCATTCCTTTCCTGAGTGGTGAATACGATGTCTGGGAATGGTTCGGTGAGTTGAACGTACCCATCTGGGAATCCAATGATGGTGGTTCCAGCCTGGGTGGTAACCTGGCATTCAGACAGTCAGATTACTCCAGCAGCGGTAAGCAGGACTCCTGGAAAGCCGGTCTGGAATGGCAGGTATTTGAAGACCTGCGTTTCCGTGCCACCAAGTCACGCGACGTTCGTGAAGCCAGCTTCTCCGAGCGTTTCGGTATCCAGACAGGTGGTACCAATGTCGATGACCCGTTCACCGACACCCTGAATGTCAACGTATCCTTCTTCCGTGGTGGTAACCCCGATCTGGAAGCAGAAGAGGCGGATACCACTGTCGTCGGATTTGTTTACGAGCCTTCCTATGTTGAAGGTCTGCGCATGAGTGTGGACTGGTACGAGATTGATATCTCAGGCGCTGTAGACAGCATTACCGAGCAGCAGGTTATCGACCAGTGTTTCGAAACCGGTGCGCCAAACCTGTGTAGCCTGATCAATCGTGATAACAACGGTGTGATTGTTGGTGTGGGAGCGCCTTTCCTGAACCTGTCAACGTCATATGCTGAAGGTATCGACTTCGAACTGGCTTACAACAGGGAAGTGAACCTGTTTGACAGCCAGACTGAAGATCTGTCACTGCGCTTGCTTGCAGGTCACCTGATTGATCGTTACGACCAGCCACCCGGCGGTGCAGCGATTGACCTGGTGGGTACCTCAACCCGTCCTGAAACAACCGGCATTTTGACTGCGCGGTATTCAGTGGGTCCATGGGCTGCTACCTGGCAGCAGCGTTATATCAGCGATACGCTGGTCAACATCAACTGGGTTGAAGGTGTGGACGTGGATAACAACACGATTCCGACTTACTCCTTCACCAACCTGTCGTTGCGTTATAACGGCGAGTCCATGGTTGGCGGCGGTCAGTGGTCAGCCACTCTCGCTGTCAATAATGCCTTTGACAAGAATCCTCCAATCATTCCTGGCGCATTCGGACGTGTCGGTTCACAGACCGGCGGCCTGAATGCCTACGATGAGTGGGGACGTCGTTACCAGCTGACCCTGGATATGTCTTTCTAATATCCGGTAGTGATGCAAAAAAAAACGGGGCTTCGGCCCCGTTTTTTTTGGAATTGAAAAATTAAAAATTGTTTTGTCAGGCAGCTTCTTCCTTGCTGCTTGCATCCTGTTTGGCCTGCTTCTCGCCCTTGGCCGGTTTGTTGCCGTACTTCCTGAAATATTTCCGGGCATTTTCCGTTTTCGCGATGACATTGATCTCACCAGGCTCCAGTACCCTGCCATCCTGGGAACGTACCGCCCCCTTGGCCAGGGGCATGTTGCTAAAGATATCGACAAAGTCGAGCTCTGATTCGTAGCCATCGTCCGCCCAGCGTTCGGCCCAGACATGCAGTGCCAGCATGACCGGCGACAGCTCCCAGGCCTTGCGGCGCAGTTTGTACTCCATGCGGCGGCTGTTCTCGAAGATCGGTGACTTCTTGATCAGGCCCAGTTCAACAAAGCGGCGCAGTCGTTTGGTCAGCACATTACGGGAAATGCCCAGTGCGTTATACAACTGTTCAAAGCGGCGGGTTCCGCCGAAAATCATGAACTCCCTGAGGATAAGCATGGACCATGGTTCGCTGAAAAATTCAGAAGCATGGGACACATAACAATTGAGTTTTTGATCAGTCATAGTTTTATGCTTTCGATAAAAATAATAGCCAAAGCTATTGATTTCATAGCTTACATGATTTACATTTTAGTCTCTTTTTAAAACTAATCTTAAAAAAAGACTTTAAATAACACAGATTCCGTCTCCTGACTATCTATTTGTCTTAAGGCCTGAAAACAAGCCGTTTTGTTTTCCGATAAGGATAACAGTCTACCAGCTTTGAAAACTGATGGCTTTTTCGATGAGCGAAAACCGGGTTTTTGCATAGGTTTTCCATATTTGCAGGCGAATAGTTTTAAAAATACCGGCCCCTTGAAGCTGTAGTACTGCCCAATACCACTCCTTGTGGTGTTGGGCAGGTAGCTCTTCCTCTTCACGATATTCTCACCATATCAACTAATTACGTCTCTCACGACTCAACAGATTTCAGTTTGTCCGGGTTTGTTGTGACTGGAATGCCCGGTATGGCGACTTGTCACTTGTTGCCTGCGCACTGAATTCCGGCTTCAAATGCCCCCCGGTTTTGGGTAATCTCACCAGTCTTGCCCGATGCTCAGGAGCCATGCATGTCTTACCACAAGATCAATAACAAGTTGAACCATACCTATCGACGGGAATTTCTGAAGTTCCTTGCCGGCAGCCCCTTATTGACCAGTTATTCTGCGTTTGCCCAGGAAGTTGAAGAAACCCTGGGGGAGCGCCTGACCAACCCGGACCAGGTTATCAATGTGTTTGAGATGGAGGCCATTGCCCGGGAAAAAGTGCCACCTGCCCATTTTGGCTACCTGATCTCCGGTGTTGATAGTGACACGACTTTGCGGGCCAACCGGGAGGGTTATACCCGGTTCCAGATTCTTCCCCGTCGCCTGGTGGATGTGAGCGGACCTACTGACATGTCAGTCAATGTCCTGGGTGCCGAGGCCAAATCGCCAATCTTCCTGTGCCCGGTGGGCAGCCAGGGGGCATTCCACGCTGATGGCGATGTGGCATCAGCCCGTGCCTCGGCGGCCAAGGGGCATCACCAGATTCTGTCCACGCAGGCTTCCAAGCCGGTTGAGGAAGTCATGGCTGCCCGCAACGGGGCACCATTATGGTTCCAGTTGTATTCCACCAACCGGTGGGAGTACACCGAAGCACTGATCAGGCGTGCTGAAAACGCCGGCTGCACAGCCGTGTGCCTGACCGTGGATTTGCCCGGCGGTCGTAATACCGAAACGTCGGCAGTGCTAGCCCGGGAAGATGACCGCTTCTGCGAGGAATGCCATTACGGGCAGGCCAAACCAGCCTTTGAAGGCCTGGATATGCAGGGCGTTGGCCTGGTGAACCCGGCCCTGACCTGGGATGTGATAGGCCGCATGAAAGACATCACCAACATGAAAGTCCTGATCAAGGGAATCGAGGTCGCTGCCGATGCAGCCCTGGCGGTACAGTACGGTGCTGATGGCATTATCCTGTCGAATCACGGTGCCCGCGCCACTGACACAGGCCGCGGTACTATCGAGTGCCTGCCCGAAGTGATCAAGGCAGTGAACGGCAAGATCCCGGTCATCATAGATGGCGGCATTCGCCGTGGTACTGATGTTTACAAGGCCCTTGCACTGGGTGCGGCGGCCGTCGGTATTGGCAGGCCGTATTGCTGGGGTCTGGGTGCCTTTGGCGAGGCGGGTGTTGAGCGGGTGCTGGATTTGCTCAACCGTGAACTTGCGATTACGATGCGCGGCAGTGGCACACCTTCAATTGCCGATATCGGCCCGGCTTATGTCCATGACGTGGGGCACCGGGTACCTCGGGGAGTGTTGGGCCGGGAGCTCCTCTGAGCCAGGCACCAGCCACAGGAATCCAAAGGGGGGGATCAACAGGGTCAGAGCAAACCCGCTCGGGTTTGCTTTGGCCCTTTTGATTATGAACGGCCAAATAGCCATTGTGATATCCTGCACTGTATGAATTACCAAGCTTATCCATCCCTGACTGCCACGAGGTGCCGAGTATGACTACCGGAATAAAAACGGTATCGCATGCCTCTGCCATGGTCGTGTGCATGCATGGCCTGACCTCATCCGGTTTCGATTTCCGCCATGTCATGGAAGGCTGGTCTGCTGCCGGTATCAAGGCCGCGGAACCGGACCTGGTGTCTGCCAGGGCTTTTGAAGAAGCAAATGGTCCCGGTTCGGCCCGGCAACTCATGGATGACCTGGGTCTGCGTGCCGTGTCATCGACAAATCAATTGTTCCTGGAAGAGAGCGGGGAACGTCGTGACCAGGCCATTGAAGACCTGAAATGGAAAGTGGAACTGGCCGAATCCCTGGGCGCTGATCGCCTGGTCGCGCCTTCAGCAGCAAGTCAGCCTCACACCATGGCAGATTACGAGGCGGTGTTTGAAAACCTGCATGAAGCAGCCGAGATTGCCAGGCCGCACAATATTTCCCTGATGGTTGAATTTACCCGACTGTCTACCCTGATTAATAACGTCAGGACATCACTGGAAGTCGTGCGCACCATCAACCATCCCAACCTGAAATTCATGCTGGATGTGTATCACCTGTGGGCAGGGCCCAGTAAATTTGAAGACCTGGACCTGATCAAGCCCGGTGAAGTACATCATGTACATTTCCAGGATACTCCGGCAGAACCTTTCATCGAAGTGGCGGCCATGAAGGACCGCGTCTTTCCAGGTGAAGGCATCGCCCCCCTGGCGCGCATCGTGGCGAAGCTCAATGAACTGGATTACCAGGGACCCTTATCCCTGGAACTGTTTGACCCGGAAATCCAGCATACCGATCCGGAAGTTGTGGCGCGTAAAGGCATTGAGACCATCACGCCCTACATCTCTTGATCCTGGTCCCTAGGCGCGCAAGGCAGCTCGGCTAATATCCGCCAGTGTGGGTGTTCCTGCCTGTTGCATGGCGATGCCCAGTTCGTTATCCAGGATGCGAAAAACCTTTTCAACGCCCTGGGCACCAAAAGCTCCCAGGCCCCAGACGTAGGGTCGTCCAATACACACGGCATCGGCTCCCAGTGCCAGGGCCTTGAGTACATCGGTACCGCGGCGAATACCGCCATCAACAATAACCGGAATCCTGCCGCGTACGACTTCGACCACTTCAGGCAACGAGTCGATGGTGGCATAGCCGCTTTCCTCGGCACGCCCGCCATGGTTGGATACATGAATGCCGTCGATACCCGCGGCAACCGCCAGCTCGGCATCCTCTGGCAAGGTAATGCCCTTGATTACCAGTTTCATGTTGGTCGAGTCACGCAGGCGCCTGACAAAGACCCAGTCCATGGCCGGGTTGCTGCCCCGCATGACATTCGGTACATCCAGTCCCTGCAGCATGGCCTTGTCGGCAAACGTGGTACCGGGAATATGGCATTCATTACAGGGTTCCTCACGCTGGTTGAAGCGGCGCATGCGGTCCTGGTTGCGGCCGGGTATGTCCACGGTGAGGAATAACACGTCAGCACCGGTTGCCTCGACGCGACGCAGCATGCCCTGGGTAACTTCCCAGACATTGGTGGGATATAACTGATACCACACCGGCTCCCCGCGAGCCTGGGTAATCTGTTCAATCCCAAAGGTGGCCGCTGTGGACATGATCATCTTGTGGCCGGTTTGCACGAGTCCACGGGCTGCTTCGATGTCGCCGTCAGGGTGCGCCATGCCAAGCCCACCTACCGGGGCCATGATGATCGGGGAGGGCAGGTCGTGGCCAAACAAGGAGGTGCTGTAATCGACATGGCTGACATCCACCAGGCGGCGGGCGCGCAGGTGCAGGCGTTGATAGCCTTCCCGGTTGGCACGCAAGGTGAGCTCATCATCAACGCCCTGGGAAATATAGGTCCAGTGCGCCTGGTTCCAGTTGCGCAGGGCGACATTTTCCATGTCGAAGACGTTGACTGCCATGTCGGCAGATTCAGCAATGTAGTCACGGTCATCCAGGCGCTG
>Ga0181558_10004505_pt1 | contig 12469 bp, 6 predicted proteins | sample 011ome_22_FD_133754 | JGI IMG/M metagenome (GOLD analysis project Ga0181558, IMG submission 133754) | Coastal salt marsh microbial communities from the Groves Creek Marsh, Skidaway Island, Georgia - 011507BT metaG (megahit assembly) | ecosystem: Environmental > Aquatic > Marine > Intertidal zone... | reverse complement strand
TCTTCTTCTTCTTCTTCTTCTCCATCGTTATTACCGCTACCCGCAACATCGTCTGCGACGAGCGAAGAAGAAGCCGCACGACTCGTCGCCAAATACACCATCGCCGCTATCTCGTGCATGCCTTGCTTATACTCGCGACGACGCACGTCGCCGCTCCCGAGCACGAATACCGTCAGCACTCTGATTAAACTCGCTCTCACTTCGGGCGACCGCCAAAACTTTTTCCCTCCGAACCCTTTCTCCTCGGCGAACACCACGCGTTCCACGTCTTGTCTTATTACCCGAACCAGTTCCTTCTTTTGAAACACCAAGGGAAAGTTTTGTTTCTTCATCGCCGAGAGCGGCGAGCAGCTTTCTTCTTCTTCTTCTTCTTCTTCACCTTCGCGCGCGCGTCTTCTCGTCGTCGTCGTCGTCTTCGTCGAGAAAGAAGAGAAGAAGAACTCTCCTCGCAACTTTTCGTATTCTCTTCTCGTCGCTTTCAGCGGCGAGGACGATGATGATGTCGATGATGTTTTCAAACCATCCTCGTCGTCGTTCGTGGCGGCGTTCTTTTTCCGCGAACTCGCTCGCGAATAATAACGCAGTAAATGTTTCCGCCATCGGTCCAACCTCTCTCGATCGTTCGCCAAATCCTCCTTTCCTCGCGACGTCGACATCTTCTTCTTCTTCTTCTTTCTCTTCTGTTTTTTTTCCCGCTGATGTGAGAGAAGAGAGAGAGAGAGAGAGAAAAAAGAAAAAAAAATCTGAGCACCCTCAACTTTTAAAAAACCACCCTAAATTTACACGAGCAGGCAGGTTTTTTTTTATAACCTACGTATATCTCGTTTTTTCGCGAAGGAGAGTAAAGAAAGAGCGCAAACAGCCTTTCTCTTTCTTTGTTTCTTTGTTTCTTTCTCTGCGCGTGCGCGTGCTTGTTTCTTCTTCTTCTTTGTATTTCATATAAAATCGGAAGAAAGAGGATATATAATCTCCATTTTGTGAGCATTTTTCGGTTTGGGGGTTCCCCATCACAAAACACACATTTTCAAAAAAAAAGAAAACTCGCGCGCTGTTGTGTCTCATCATCGCGCGAGACACATCACATATATCGTCGTCTCGATATGAGGCACCAACAACAACATCACCACCACCACCACCAACAACAACACCAACAACGAAACGGAGGAGGTGTTCGAGTGCTAAACGTGGCGGAAAAGCCATCCGTCGCGAAAGAAGTGTCGAAAGTTTTATGCGGTAGAGGAGGAGGAAACGTGACGAGTCGCGCGGGCGTTTCGGAGTATAACAGAATATTTGAATTTATAAACCCGTTTCCAATAAACAACCGCCACGACTGCGCGATGAAGTTTACCTCGGTGCTGGGACATTTAATGAGCTACGAGTTCATCGAACAAGAGTATAAGTCGTGGGAACGCTCGGATATGCGAGATTTGTTCGGGAGAGCGCGAATCGCGAAATCAGTTCCAGAGAAGATGAAAAAAGTCAAGGCGAATTTGGAACGAGAGGCGAGGACGAGCGATTGGTTGATTTTATGGCTCGATTGCGATCGAGAGGGAGAAAATATCGCCATGGAGGTCGTGGACGTGTGTTTGAAAGCGAACAGACGGTTGAAAGTGTTTCGGGCGAGATTTTCGGCGCTGAGTTATCAGGACGTTTCGAGAGCGCTTCAGAACTTGCAAATGCCGGACGAGGCGGCGTCCATGGCGGTGGACGCGAGGCAGGAGTTGGATTTACGGTTAGGGGCGGCGTTTACGAGATTTAACACGATTTGCGTGAAAAGGAACGGGATTTTGGGGTTGTTGGACGACGACGACGGTGGTGGTGGTGGTGGCGGAGGAGGCGAAGGAGGAGGAGGAGGAGGAGGAAGAGGAGGAAGGGGAGGAGGGAACGACAAAGATAATAAAGGCGTGATAAGTTACGGCCCGTGTCAATTTCCAACGCTTGGATTTATCGTTCAAAGAAAGTGGGACGCAGATGCACACGTTCCCGAAAGGTTTTGGACGATTTCCATCGGATATCAAATGCAAGAAGGAGGAGGAGCAGCCGCTGCTGCTGCTGCTGGCGGCGGTCGACAACAACAACAGAGACAGCGGGGCGGCGGCAGAGTTGTCGAATTTCGATGGAATCGTCAGCGCGTGTTTGACGAGCATCTGGCAAACTCTTTGTTCGAGAGAGTTCAAAACGCACCACACGCGACCGTGTTATCTACTCGCGGTCAAGAGATTAAGAAATGGCCTCCGCACCCGTTGAATACGTTGGAGATGCAGAAACGGGTGAACAGAGCCTTGCGCATCCCCCCAGAAAGAATCATGACCTTCGCCGAAAGTTTGTATCAAAAAGGTTTCATCTCGTACCCGAGAACGGAAACCGATCGATTCCCAGACTCGTTCAATTTCCACGAAAATATAGCGCTGTTTTATAATCACGAGACGTACGGTCCGTACGCGCGCGAATTGAACGAAAGTGGCGGGTTTCGAAAACCGCCGGGCGGGCACAGAGACGATAAAGCGCACCCTCCGATTTACCCGGCAAAGTTACCCACCGCGCACGAATTCAACGGGTGGAAGCCCGAGGAGAAGCAAATTTACGACTTTGTTTTGGGGCACTTCTTAGCGACGTGCTCGAAACCAGCGGTTGGGTATAAAACCACCGTCGAAGTTGATTGCGCCGGGGAGGGGTTCAAAGCGAACGGGTTGATGATTACCGACCGAGCGTATTTACGGATATACGGTCCAGGGCCGATATTCCCTCCAGATGGGCCTCGATTGCAACCGTATTTCGACAACTGGAACGCCCAAGAAGAGCTTCCTAGCTTTGAAGACGGTCAGCAGTTCCAACCGTCGCACAAAAACCTCCGCGACTCGGAAACGGTGAAACCGCAAATGCTTTCCGAAGTCGACTTGTTGACGTTGATGGAAAAGAATGGCATCGGGACCGACGCCACACAAGCGCAGCACATTGAAAAAGTCGTCGGCGAGCGCGGGTACGCGAAAAAAGTCGGCGACAACCGTTTAGTTCCAACCAACATCGGCGAAGCGCTCGTTGCCGGATACGATTCCTTGCAGCTCGGTTTCATGTGGCAACCGACGAAACGCGCCGAGATGGAAAAAGACGTCGACAACGTCCACAAAGGCTCCATAACAAAAGAAGAAGCCGTTCGAAAAAACATCGACCCGATGCTCCGAGCGTTCGTCAAGTGCGAAAACAACGAAGACGATTTAGTCCGAATCGTCAAACGTTTCGTCGAGCGCGGAAGAAACGTCAACGTCGAACAGCGATACGGCGGCGCCGGAGAGCGAGTTTTCTTCGAAGAAGAAGACGAGGACGAGTTTGACGTCTTTAATAATTTGAACAACAACAACGACGTCCCGCCGGTTTAACGTAATTGGAGGACGTTTAGCACGAATAGCGATAGTAGTAGTAACAGCAAAGTATATAGGTCGTCTAAAACATCCATTTTTTTCTCTTTTTTCTCGTTTTTCTCGTTTTTCTCTCCCATGTGTCTTCATACCATTTCGCGCTATTCGCGCTATACAAAAACGACACGAGCGATGGTGTCCACGCGCCGCACGCCTGCTCGAGAAGAGAGAGCGCCGCCGACGTCTTCGCCTCGAGCTCCTCCCAAGAAGACGGGGAATGATGCGAAATTCACTAATCGACCTTCTTTTTCTTCGAGAGGAAGAGGAGGAAGAAGTAAACAACAACAAATCCCCTCGAAGACGAAGACGTCGACGCATCACCATCACGGGTACGAATTTGGAGGTCCGCTCGGCGCGATATCGATCGCAATCCTCCTCCCTTTGGTCTGCTACTTCCTCGTCGCCGCGTGCAACGAAACCTACGGATGCGTGGAGATTTTTTCATCGTCTTCTTCGGCGTTCAAAAAGCGTTTCTCCCTTGCGACGTTGCCGGAAAAGATGAAACCGGTGTTTTCGTGGGAAAGCGTTGGTGTGTTTTTGGGATGGATGGCGTGGTGCGCGACGCTGCACGTAATCTTACCCGCATCGGTGGTGAAAGAAGGCGTCGTGATCAACGCGGAAACCGGGCAAAGATTGAGGTATAAACTGAACGGGTTTCGCGTGTTTGCGACGACGGCGATTGCGCTCGCAATTGGGACGCACTTTGGCGTCGTTCAGTTGCGATACGTCCACGCGAAGTTTTTGAGTTTGTTAACCGCCGGGTGCGCGTTCGCGTTCGCGTTGACGACGTTTTTATACGTCGCCTCGTTTAGAGTAAAAAAGAAGATAAGTAAGAGTGCGATGAAAAGAGGTAGCGATGGTGTTATCATCGATAACGGGCCGGTCGTGTTGGCGAACGGTGGGAACACCGGGAACGTCGCGTACGATTGGTTCATCGGGAGAGAATTGAACCCTCGATTTTCGAACAGTTTGTTCGACGCAAAGGTATTTTGCGAGTTAACTCCGGGATTAATTGGGTGGTTAGTGTTGAATTTCGGGTTCATGCACGAACAGTACGCGCGGTTAGGGTTTGTCACGAAACCGATGCTCTTAGTAAACGCGTTTCAGCTGATGTACGTCGTCGACGCGTTGTGGAACGAGCCGGCGATTTTAACGACCATGGACGTCACCACGGACGGTTTTGGTTTTATGCTCGTGTTTGGCGATTTAGTGTGGGTGCCGTTTACGTACTCCTTGCAGTGTCGATACATACTCGAAAACAACGTGGAAATTTCTTTAGCGATGACCGCATTCATCGTCATCGTTCAAGCGACCGGGTACTACATTTTCCGCCAATCCAACGGCCAAAAGAACACCTTCCGCACCAACCCGAACCACCCGTCCGTGAAACACTTGAAATCGCTCAAAACGAAACGAGGCACCAACTTACTCATCTCCGGCTGGTGGGGCATCGCTCGACACATTAACTATTTCGGCGATTGGTTGATGGCCTGGGCCTGGTGTCTCCCGTGCGGCTTCGACCATCTCGCGCCGTATTTCTACGTCATTTACTTTGGCATTTTGTTAGTCCATCGAGATTTACGCGACGGCGAACAGTGCGAGTTGAAATACGGCGACGACTGGAAACGGTACTGCGAGATTGTCAAGTTTAGAATTATTCCGTACGTTTATTAATGATAACACGACTACACGTAACCGCTGTCTGTGCGCGCTCTATTCTGTGTTATTTTCTTTCTGTCTGTCTCTGTTTGTTTCATATGTGTGTGTGTATTTGCCATGCGTTCTAAAAAAAGAGAAGATTTTCCCTTCTGTCTTTTGTGTTGTTGTTGTTCGTTATCCTGTTTGTCACAAAGAGCGCATTTTCTTTCACTCTTCATATATATACACATATAATACTGCCACAATCAAAAGCTTTCATACAAAAAAGAAATCATCGTAATGTCCGCTCTTTCTGCGTCTCTGTCGAGCGCTCGCGTCGCGTCTTCGTCCGTCTCCTCTCTCAAACAGAAGAAGACGTCCTCTTCTTCTTTGAAGAGCAGTAGAAAATCTCTGATCGCCCCGAGAGCGCAAGCCGCTGAGGCGAAACCAGACCCGGGGTCTGATCCAAAAGGCCTCGGCAAAGCCTTGCCGATGCAAATGGACATCGACGCCATCATGAAACTCTTGCCGCATCGATACCCGTTTCTCTTAGTCGACAGAGTCTTGGAAATCGAGCAAGGTTCATACGCCATTGGCGTTAAAAATGTCACCATCAACGACAACTTTTTCCCCGGGCATTTCCCCCAAAGGCCAATCATGCCGGGCGTTTTGATGGTGGAAGCGATGGCGCAAGTCGGAGGGTTGATCATGTTGGAAGGCGGCGGCGGCGAAGGTAAATTCTTCTCTCTTCTTTCTGTTTTTGTTTTACTTTTTGTCCTCTTCTTTTGTCCTCGTCGTTTCCTGCGACGCGTGACTTTCTCCTCCTTTGGTTTACCCTCTCCTCTTCTCTCTTTTGGATATTGCTGAGCTGGATTTTTTCTCTCTCTCTCTCTCTCTCTCTCTCTCTCTCTCTCTCGTCTCGCTCGCGCGCGCGATGGCGTCTTCTTTAAACCTCCCCATCGATTATTTAAACCGAAACAAACAGGTGGCACGCAGCAAGAGTTCTTCTTCGCCGGCATCGACGGCGTGAAATTCCGACGACCGGTCGTTCCGGGCGACCAGTTGGTCATGAAGGTGGTTTTGACAAAGTTGAACAAACGTTTCGGCATCGCGAAGATGAAAGGGCAAGCGTTCGTAGGGGAGGAGTTGGCGTGCGAAGCCGAGTTGACTTTGGCGTTGGGGTCTTAAAGCAATAAACGAATGGAGTATGTGTGTTTAAATAGAAAGAGAGTTTGTTTGTGTTTTAACAATATGATATGATATTGACTGATACGTGATCGATGGTATTCATATTCAGTTTTTTTTTTGTTTTATAGTACTCGTGTATCTCGTTTTCTCGCTTCTCGCTCGTCGTTCTTCTTCAATACTTTCTCTTCTTTTCAATCGAAGAGTACCCGCACTGCTGACATCGCACCTCGCGATATATGAATTCGTCTCGACCGTACTTCTCGCCCCCTCGGACCAACGTCGGGTAACTTTTCGCGACCGTGTGGTGATACGCGTCCGCCTCGGAGCTGTTACATGCTTCGCACTCTGTTTTTCCTTTCCACGCGGCGTCCTTGAACATCTCCTCGTGGCCGTGGAAATATTCCGCGTTTTGGTTCGTCGCGTCGCGAAAAGAGCGCTCGCCTGATGCGTACTGGACGTTTAATGTTTTAAGGTTCTCTCCTTCGCACGTATCACCGTAGTTTGAATCCAATTCGTTCTTTTTTGGGAGAGGAGGAAACATCGTCGCAATCGTCGGCGTTGAAGGGTGATTGTTGTTACTATGATATTGTTGTTGTTGTTGCTCTGGCGGATAGCACTGCCTCGGTGCTGGTACAGGCACACCAAAAGGTACCCCGCCGTACGAGTTAGGATACGCACTATCACCAAATATCGGCATCATCATCATCATCCCTCCTCCCGGAGGCATCGCGTGCACGTGCATCGGCACCGGCATCGGCACGTGGTGCATCGGCTGCGGTCGTGACGCCCCAAATCCAGCCCGGATCCCGCCACCGCCGACGACGCTCATGATCGTCAACTCCTCGCACACGCCACACACGACCAATTTACTCTCCTCCACCACGCAGTCTCTCGCGACGAGTTCCGGCAGCGACAACATCGACTTGCAATTCCCGCACGAGAAAAACAAACACACATTCGCGTGTATTTTTTGCGCTCGTTGTTGTTGAGAAAAAGAAGAAGAAGAAAACGAAGAAGCGCGAGGCGAGTAAAGCAAACTCTTCGGCACGTCCGGGTCTAAGTTCTCCTCGAACCCTTTGGAGAGGAAGATGTACTCGCACTTTTCGCACCGCTGAAGAGGTCCGTGGCGTTCTTCGTCCTCTTCTTCTTTCGTTCTTCTTCTTCTTCTTTTCGTCTTCACGTGCCGACAGTTTGGACAGATGGAAAACGTTTCTTCCTCCTCCTCGTCCTCCTCTTTTTCCTCTCCTCCTTCGCGCGAACGAGAACGCGGTGGTGGTGGAAAAGGAACGAACGGTTGCTGCGCGTACATCCGCGTATCTCTCTCGAAGAAAAAAAAAGAACGATGAGAAAAAAGCGCGTGGTGCGCGCAAACGAGTGTGTGTGTGCAGTTTTTTCTTTGCTTTTCGTTGTGTGTTGTTAAAATGTACAATTTTTTATGTTTACAAATGGTGTTTGACTGACTGATTGCGAGCTCTCATTCTCTCACGAATGTATCTTATATCTGTGACGAGAGCTCAAGCGCGCTGATTTGTATAGCGTTACTAAACCATGTAACTGGCGTTGTATTCAAATCCGACGGAAACGACGTCGTCCCACTCTTGCTCGGAGAAGGCGCGTTTGAACTTTTCAAATTTTTCTTTGTGATGCAGTTTTTTCTTCAACTCCGCGAAAGCCTTTCGCGCGCACTCTTTGATTGGATCGGTGTCGAAAGAACACTGGGCGGCAAGGATGATAGATTTTTTGAGCCATTCCGGTAGGTCCGCGTCGTCCATGTTCGCGCTGCTGGAGTGGAGTAAAGCAGAGAGGGCGAGGATCACCGCGTGGCGTTTCACCAGAGACACTTGGTCTCGCGGTAAAGACGCGACGAGGGACGCGGAGACGGAGGAAGAGGAGAACCGCTCGATGAATTTTGACTCAGTTTGCGCGGTGAACGCTTCTCTTCGTTTGCCCGAGAGGAAGGCGAAGAGACTATCTCGCGCCGCCTCGCGAACTTCCACCCGCGGGTCTTCGAGTAATTCGTTTGCCAATGCGTTTTGAAGCGCATCGATTTGCGTCCCTTCGTCGAGAACAAACATGTGTCGGAAGGCAAACGCCGAAGCGAAGTAGGCGCTTTGTTTTCGCGTCTTCCAGAAAGAAGATTTCATGGATGGTAAGAGCGCGGTATCTATGATGTCTTGGAACAAAGTCGCCGTTTGCGAGCTGTTGCCGCCGTTTTCGGTGAACAAAACACTTCTCAAGGCAATCAAGCATGATTTCGCTTCGGAGCCAAAATGCAAGTCCGAGGTATTTTCGGCGCAAAGCAGAGCTGATCGAATGAGCGTCGGCACGAGGTCGGAGATGGACATGATGTCACCCATGAGGATAAGAAGCTTCGTCGTCGTGAAGATAGTCTCGAGAAATCTGCGAGCTCTTTTGACTTCCTCTGAAACTTCTTCTCCGCTCGTCGTCGCCGCCACTGCCGCCGCGGCTGCCGAAGCCATGGCTGATGATGATGCTCCGGATGTCGAAGCATCATTTTGCTTCGCCACTTCGTCGCCACCGATGACGATTTCAGTTTCTGCGTCAACGCGCGAGGCTAAGAAATCACCCACAAATGCATCGAGTTCTCCCCTAAGCTTCGCTTCATTTGCTGAAACTTGATCGTCGTTGATATTGAATCTCGCCGCGTTTCTGTTCAACGAGATCAATTTCGCGGTGACGTGTGCGCCTGCACTTCTTACGCCTTGTGAATCATGTACGAACGGCGAACTCGCCGCGGAACCATCGACATCTTTCATCTCTTCAATCAATTTCATCTTGCACTCAACGTGATCGCCGAGCGTATACCGAGCGCTCTCTGCAACAAAGATGGCGATGGATTCCAAGCGTCGCATTTGCGACAACATCGACGCGGAGGTCAACGGTAACTTCTCAATCATTCTCAGAAACATCGAATTGAAGTGTTCCTTATCGCTACGTTCGGCGAGGGAAAACGCCAAAGCCCGAAGCCAGGTTTCGCGTGAAATATCCGACGTGTTTCCACGTGTTTTTCTAAGGAGTAAATCGGTCGCTTTTTCGTCGCACAAGCGCACGGCGGCGGCGATCGCTTCGGCGCGCGCAGAAATAGCCGTGTTATCTAACGCGGGAACGGAGGCTGATGATGTAGTCGAATCGAAGTTCGTATTTGGCTTTTTGCGTCTGCCAGGCGATATCGAGCCTCCTCTTCCGCTTTCGTCTGCCGATGATTTCTTCTTCTTCGAAGACATAGATAGCGCGTCGTCGTCGTGCGCTTGCATTTCTTCAATGACATCATCCACCGTTTCGCGGAGTAAGCTCGGCCTCGCTTTAAAGAGCATTTCCCACAATCTCGAGAAGACGGTGATGAAGACGCCCGGAGTCGTCGCTATGCCCTCCATCGCTCGCGTGCACACTTTTGGAAACGGCCCCGCGAGCTCGTGACCGACGCCGTACAAAGACTCTCCAGCTTGCGCGAGCAGAGCAGATCTCGATTGTTGTCCACCAGCCGCGCGATCGCCAATGTCACGATTCGTGTCTTCGCCTCTCGCCGCGGCAAAGGAGTACAAGAGTTTCTCTGACAACTCTCGGGTGTTTTCAAAATCTGTGTTCACCGCATCCACGAGCATCTGCTCGTCAAAATTCTTATACCGACTGACGAGGAGCAAACCGCACGCGCTTGGAAGCCACGTCGGTCTAGAGTCGCTGGTTAAACCTTCGAGGAAAATTCGAGTGGCGTTCCGAACGGATTTATCCGAACAATCCGAAACGAGCGTAAACATGAAAAACGCAGTCGCCATCGATTGAAAGCTCCAATGTTTGGCTCGTTCATCCGGTGGATGGAAAATAAACTTCACTAAATCATTCATCAGAGGCGTTGGTCCATCGATGGAATAATTGAGTAAATCCATGCTTCGTCGAGAGAAGCGAGCCGCAAAGTTCACGAAGGTTTCTGAAACCGCTTGTTGCGAAATGACCGTGTCGTGAGTGCACCTTGCCTGTAAAAGAGCGTAGGTAAATTTCAACAACGATTCCGAGGACGTTTGCGTCGTCGCGACGATGCTCGAATTCGTTTTCAAAACCTCGCACGCCGCGCGGCATCGGTCTTCGTTTTCTTCGGGGATCATGAGCGAATCAGCGGAACTCTCGACGACGCGAGGCGCTTCTTTCGGGTATCGCTCCAAGTCAGTTTCAATGGCATTCCTCGCAGCGGCGCGAACGCTCACGTACGTATTGTTGATGGCACACGAACGCAACGCGGCGAGTAAGCGAACACAACTGGAGTTCTGTCTCGATAAGGCGCTGCTGCAGTATTCGCCGCTTGACTCTCTGAAATACACCGCTTGGGCGCGTCTCCAGTGATGTTTAATGCGAGTGTATTCGTACACCAACCATCGTGGATACAATTCGGGAATTTTCGCACCGAGCATGACGTTCTTCTTTTTCCGTCCTGGGTGTGGCATACGCAGACTCGCAGAATCTTCCACCCAGGCCCGCATGGCTGCTTTAGCCGCGTGGTACGTGGAATTTGAAGGAGACAAAATCTCCTCGGCAACTCTTGCGACAATCGTCAAAGTCACCGCATCGTCCGACTCGTGGTTTTCGAGCGCTAAACTCAACGCTTCCGCGGCGGCGTGCCGCGTTTGTACGTCAAAAACCAACGAACCAGGCATTTCACCATGGATGGCTAAGTCTGCGGATGATGAGCCTTCGTTGAAATCCGGAATCCTCGCGGTGAGACCCGTGGCAACTGCGCCGATTCTAGCCGCTAATGAACGCACGCGGTGTCGACGACAGTTGTAATCTTCCATATCGTTCAAGGACGAGAACTGACCAATGCTACCAATCTTACTCACTTTTGCAATCTCAGCAAGCGATTGACGTTTTTGCAAACTCGTTGGTGAGTTCCCAGACGATGACGATGGCGCAAGCGCTGTCGCGGTGAGTCCAGCCGCGGCGGGCGGCGACGGGCTTCTTCTGCTTCGATCGATGATAGTAACTTGACTCGTGCTCTTCGGCGAGATGGAGCGAGGATCGATGGAGGATGAATCTTCGGGAGAATCGTTGATGTCCATATTTTGAATCGCAGCCGTCGCGCAGCCTTCGAACAAATCCGTCATTTCTGACGAGGATTTGATCAAAAATTCTTCGATGATTTCGCGAAGGACTTCGTTCTTGATTCGATGATCTTCCTCGTTCGCCCAATTGAAAGGTTTCGGGAGGCACAGTTTCTTTCTCGCTTCGATATCAGGAGGTCCGAAAGAAGTGTCGTCTCGGGACACCTTCCAACGTAACGCGACCCAGTCGGCGTATTGACGCTTGCCTTTCTTGATCGCTTCGTCGTCTTGCGTGACCGACTGCTGGGCATCGAGCTGATCGATGACGTTACCTAATGCTAAACAGTACCGACACAACAAAGGCCCAGCGATGTACAAAATCGGATTCGAACGCGCAGATTCCGCCAACGCGAACAGACGTCGACTTGATTGCACAACCTTGTCTTTCAACGTCGCTAAAGATGTCGTGTGCGCGCGATCGAAGCCGAGCGATATTACACCCACGATGTAGGATAATCGGTTTATTCGCGCTTTGGAAAGTTCACCCGATCGCTTTGCGTCCAATTGCGCCTCGTTCAATTCCAGCGAAAGCATATCAAACATAGGATTGAAAATTTCTTTCGTGGCTTCCTTTGGCGACGCAATGAACACCGAGGAAACTAAAATGCCCAATTCTCGAGTTGCGGACGGTAAGGTATTCGTGAAAATGAACCGAGCAATTCTGCGAATGGCAAGTTTACGCGACTCCTCCGGTAAGCGAATCAAAAGCGTTCGAAACATGGGCGTGAACATGCAATTTGCGTTCATGAGGAACGATGCAGATTGCTCCGAGGATTCACCAACACCGCCGGAACTGGCTCCATGGTTATTTGAAGAAGTTTCTGGTTGCGCGTGTTCGAGCACCGCGAAAACTCGTTCTAAAACCTCCAACGTCCAATCGGACCAAACAACCGGTAGTTGCGGCACGCAATTTTCCTCCCCTGGATCGATCAAGTTTGATACCGAGGAAAGTAAAATCGTGTAAAACTTGAGCGCCGCGTTCGTTTTCGCCGCATCGTTGACATCAATGCACGGAAGCGTCGCTTCCAACGCCGAGACGATAAACGCGCCCGTGGAATACCCTTCGACTTCGTCCAACACTTCCATTCTATCGTCGCCATTCTCACCAGCTCGCGA
>Ga0181558_10004489_pt1 | contig 12497 bp, 10 predicted proteins | sample 011ome_22_FD_133754 | JGI IMG/M metagenome (GOLD analysis project Ga0181558, IMG submission 133754) | Coastal salt marsh microbial communities from the Groves Creek Marsh, Skidaway Island, Georgia - 011507BT metaG (megahit assembly) | ecosystem: Environmental > Aquatic > Marine > Intertidal... | reverse complement strand
GAGAAATATTCTCGCCGGGGGCCAGTTCCAGACCAGGAACCCGGCCGCGGCGGCGGCGACCACAAGCGCGTGCAGGTGCAGCGATTCCACCCCGGCGGCGGAAACCAGCCCGATGACGAGTATCCCCGCGCCGATACTGGCGGCTTCGATGCCGGTGATGCCGTCGATACCGTCCATGAAATTGAACAGATTGACGAACCAGATCCAGCCGATGGCGGCCAGTCCAGCATCCAGCCAGGCGGGAAACAATCCCTGAAATACCGGTCCGGGGAGCAGCATCACCCCTGCTGCGGCGGCCACAAGCTGCATTGAAAGTCGTGGAAGCGCGCCGAGCGAACGCAGGTCGTCGATCCAGGAAATCGCGGCCAGCGCCAGGGCGGCCAGTGGAATGGCCCAGCCGGCAGAGGTGGCGCTCCGGCGGGCGGCGTCCGGCCAGACAAAGGCAAGGATGACCCACAAGGGCAAAACGACGGCAATGACCCCGATGCCGCCGCCCCGCGGGGTCGGGGTGTCGTGGGAACTGCGCGCATTCGGGCGATCGAGAATGCCGCGGCGGAGCAACTGTCCGCGGACCAGCCCGACCAGAATGGTCGTGGCCACGGCCGTTGCGAGGGCTAGTATGACAAGGTTCCAGATCAAGATGCGATGCTTTGTCCTGCGTGTCCGTGTGCTTGTACCGGCAAAAACAAAGGCCCGGCAAGGTGCCGGGCCGTCGGGGAACGCATCCGTGTTGCGGATTTCAGCTCGCGCGCAGTCCCAAATGGTCCAGCTGGCGTGCGGTCACGAGACGTTCGTCGAAAAGTTCTCGCGCCCGCGTCAGCCCGGCGGCGCCCATCCGCGCGCGCTGTTCGGGCGCATCGGCAAGCGATTGCAATGCCGTGGCGAGGGCGTCGCTGTCTTCGACGGGAACCAGGAGCCCGGTCTCGTTCTGGACCACTTCCTCGCGGCTGCCGCGGATGTCGGTTGCGACGACCGGAAGACCGGTCAGCATCGCTTCAATGATGGAGCGGGGCATACCCTCGCGATGCGATGGGAGCGTGAAAATATCCGCTGCGCGCAGGAGGTCGGGCATGTCCTGGCGATAGCCCAGAAACCGGACGCGGTCGCGCAGCAGGGGGTCGTCTTCCGCTGCGGAAACGACATCCTCGATGCCGGTGGCATGATCGCTGCGTAGTCGCGCACCGACGGCCCAGAGTTCCGCATCGACCCTGCGCATGGCCTCGATGAGTTCCCGATAGCCTTTTTCGGTGACAAGGCGCCCGGTCATCAGAATGACAACCCGCTCGTCGGGCGTTCCGATGGCGGCGCGGATTCGTTGACGGTCCTGTTGGTTCACGTCAGGCCTGAAAATCTCTGGATCGCTGCCATTGCCGATTGCCCGGATGTCGCCGGTTCGGCAAAGCCCCAGCTGCCGCGCGGTCTCTGCATCTTCCTGTGACTGGGTAAACAGCGTGTGGGTCACCCGGCCGGCGAGCCACTCCAGCCCGATATGCGCCGCCCGGCGCGGCGCAGGCATGTTGTCGTGAAAGTAAAAGCCGTGGGCTGTGTAGATGATGCGCGGCACCCGTGCGCGCCGTGCGGCCAGCCGTCCGACAAACGCCCCGACCGGCGTGTGGGTGTGAACCATATCGAAGCTTTCGCGGCGGAACAGCCGGTGCAGTTCGCCGGCCGCCTGCAGGTTGCGCAGCGGATTGATCGAGCGGACGAGCGGGGCCGTCTCGACGCGAAAGCCATCCTGGCGGACCGCGTCCACCAGTTCGCCGTCGGCACAGACGCCGACAACCTCATGCCCTTCGTCCCGCAACGCGTTCATCAGCGGGCGCAGGAAATGATAAAGCGTGAAATCCACCGTGCAGAGCTGGCAGATCTTCAAGGGCATGTGGCGGTGAGCCTCGTCGTGTGTGGGCGCCCAATGTATGCGCATCGAAGCGACCGGGTGAAGGATGCATTCATGGGCTGCTTTGTTCTAATCTGTCCGCGTTGGCGCAGTATGCGCTTTTGGGGAAGGTGATGCATGGGGCTTGTGTTGATCGGTGCCGGTGCCGTCATCGAGGCCGGTGCCGTTGTCATTGCCGATGTTCCCGATGGTGCGCGCGTCTGGGGTGTACCCGCCCGCCCGGCGCCCTGATCGGTCAGCGCGCGTCGCGTGCGCGGGCCAGCTCGTCCCGGACAGCAGCGGCAACGGTTTCCAGATCGTCATTCGTGAGTCCCGTGGAACACGGCAGGCAGAGGCTGCCGTTCAGAAACTGCCGCGCCCGGGTGCCGTCGATCCGCGGCGCGTTTGCATGAGGCGGCAGATCGCCGAGCGGAATCTATGTCGGACGCGCACCGATCTCTCGGGCGCAGAGCGCGCGGATGACCGGTTCCGCACCGTCCGGATAGATCTGCGGGTCGAGCGTGAGAACCGACATCCAGCAGCTGCTCGTGGCCCAATCGGCTTCGGGGGTCATGCCCACGCCGGGAAGATCCGCCAGGCGTTCGGCATAACGCGCGGCGATATCACGTTTGCGGGCGACGAACTCGTCCAGCCGGGAAAGTTACGAGAGCACCAGCGCGGCGTTGAGGTTCGGCATGCGGTAGTTGAAACCGATCTCGCCATGCTGAAAGTACAGCGCATCATCGCGGGCCTGGCTGGAGAGGTAGCGGCAGCGTTGGGCCAGTTCCGCATCAGGCGTCAGGATCATACCTCCGGCCCCGCCGGTGATCACCTTGTTGCCGTTGAAACTCAGAATCGCCGTGTGGCCCAGACCGCCGACAGGACGATCGCGGTAGAGGGCGCCCAGGGCTTCGGCGGCATCTTCAACCACGGTGATGTGGCGCGAAGCGAGCAGATCGGTGAGCCTGTCCATATCCACCGGGTGCCCGTAGAGGTGGACCGGCACAATAGCCCGGATCACCCGGCCGGTGTCGCGCACCACGGTACGCCCCTGATCCGTCTCGCAGTGATCGTCGAGATACCGCGCCAGTCCGGCGAGATCGATCAGACCGGTTTGCGAATCAACATCGGCCAGCAGTGGCGTGGCGCCGCAATAACAGACAGCGTTTACGGTCGCGACGAAGGTGGATTCCGGCACAATAACGTGGTCGTCGGCCGTCACGCCGGATGCCAGCAGGGCAAGATGGAGGGCGGCGGTCCCGCTCTGAACTGCAACGGCCTCGACCCCGCCCATTCGCTGCGAAAACCGCGCTTCAAGCTCGCCGATGGCCGGCCCGATGGCGAGCATGCCCTGTTCGACAGCGTCCTGCACGGCTTTGGCGTCGTCTGGGCCGACATTCGGAATGGCGATGTGAATCATGGGCTTTCCGGGTTCCGGTTGGCCGCCGCCACGGTGATCGCAGCGATCAGCCAGAGGAGGCCGATCCACCAGCTTTGCCAGACACCGAAGCTCAGCTGGAACAGAACGAAGGTGGCAACATAGGTGCCGCCGACAAAGGCGCGATCGGCCGGCCGCGGATTATCGAACAGGATTGATTTGAGCAGGGCAACGACCAGAACCGTGGCAAGGATCGTTCCGACCAGACCCAGCTCCAGCCAGATCTGCAGAAATCCGTTATGGGGATGGAGCGGCAGAAACTCGCTGGCCGACATGTCACCGTTGGAGTTCACCAGGATATCGATGGTTTGTGTTCCGCCGGGGATGGCACGCGAGGCGTCCAGCCCCCAACCGAAGAGCGGTTGTTCGAGCAGCTTCTCGGAGGCAAATCCCCAGATCACGAAACGGTGGTTCAGGCCCTGCTCGATCACGTTGTTGGCTAGCAGAAGGTCGAAAATTTTCGGGGCCAGTCCGCTCCAGACCGGTGAAAGCACAATGATGACGAGCGTGACAGCCAGGATGGCCCAGGCGGCCAGGCGGGGTGCGATCAGGATCAGGCCCACGGCGGCGCCGGATACCAGGATCGCCAGAAGCGGCGCTGCGGTGTTGAGAATCGCCAGAACCACAAGACTGGCAACCAGCGCGCCCACCGCGAAGGCCAGGCCGAGTCGGCGATAGGTCACAAGCACGAAGGGCCAGGTGAGCAGCACCAATACGCTCGAGGATCGGTTGAAAAAGGCCAGGCCATAGGCCCCGGCGCGTTCGTCGCCGTGAATCGACCGGCTGATCGGGGCACCGAGAATGATTTCCGAAAGGATCAGGCCGAGCGCAAGAAGGAATCCGGCGATCAGGGCGATATCGAACCGGCGCTGGTTCTCTGCATCGAATGTCCGGGCGACGGAGATCAGCAGCAGCCCGCCGGCCAGAAACAGGATCGCGTTTCCGATCACGCCCTGAGCCCGTTCGGGCACGGGGCTCCACAGCAAGCTGGCCGCAGCCCAGATCAGCAGCAGGACCAGCGACAACAGGACCGTGGGCGATGGCAGCGGCATGCGCGCGCGCGTGGCGAGGGCCAGACCGGCAACCAGAAGGGCGGCCAGTGCTGCCAGGACCCAGCTGAAAGACGGGGCGAACACGCCCAGAGACGGTAGCAGCGCGGCAACGCCCACAAGGACGATATTCGGTCTGAGAAGATCGGAGCCGGTCATGGAGGTGTTGGCGCGTCTCGTTGTTGATCAGGCTGGGTTCGCCGGGAAATGCGGGATGATCGGCCCGCAGTATCCGGAGTCTGCCGATGATCACCGCGTTGCGCTAGAGTCCTGTCTCGCGATACCAGGACTGGAACATCAGGACGGCCCAGAGCCGGTGTTCCCAGTTACGCCGACCGGAAAGATGTTCGTCCCAGGTTTTGCGAACTGGGGCCGGATCGAGCAGGCCATGTCCCTGCAGGGACACGGGCGATAGCAGGTCTTCGGCCCAGTCTCGCAGGTCGGTGCGCAACCACTGGCCGATCGGGACACCGAAACCCATCTTGGGCCGCTCGATCAAGTCGCGCGGCACGTAGCGTTCCAGGACTTTGCGGATCGGCCATTTTGTGTCGCCGTTCCGAAGTTTCATTTCCAGCGGAAGTTGCCAGGCAAAGGCCCCGACCTCATGATCGAGGAAAGGCACGCGCCCTTCCAGCCCGACCGCCATGGAGGCACGATCGAGTTTGACCAGGATATCGTTTGGCAGATATCCGGTTGTGTCGAGCAGCAGCATCTCGAGCGTGAAATTCCCGAGCTGTGGCCATGCGGTCGGGGCGCCGCCATAGCAGGTCGCCTCCGCTGCGCCGGGTACGACCGAAATCGGGTCGTTCCATTGCGAGAGGAGTTCGAGATAGAGCGCCGGGCGGTCGGCGGCGCGCAGGAGCCCGGCCAGTTTGTGAACCTTGTGGCCAACCTGAACCTGTCTGCCGCCGTCGCGCCGCCACGCCATGGCTGTCCTGTACAGGGTATCCCAGATTTCGGGCGGTGGGGTTCGCATGGCGCCGGTGGCGATGTGCCGGGCCAGGCGGGGTATTGCCTCGATCACACCCCCGATCCGGTCTCCCCAGGCGTATCGGTTGTAGCCGACGAACTGCTCGTCGCCGCCGTCTCCCGACAGGGAGACGGTGACTGAGTCCCGCGCGAGTTTGGAGACAAGGAAGGTCGGAATCTGCGAGGAATCGGAAAACGGTTCGTCATAGAGCCGTGGCAGATCCGGAATCACATCCTGAGCGTCCCCGGGGGTGACGTAGAGTTCCGTGTGTGCGGTCCCGAGATGTTCGGCAACGGCCGCCGCATAATTGGCCTCGTTGTACTGCGCCTCATGAAACCCGATGGAGAAGGTCCGGACCGGCGTGGTGCTGCGGGCCTGCATCAGGGCAACGACGGTTGAGGAATCGAGTCCGCCGGAAAGGAAAGCGCCCAGGGACACGTCGGAGACCATGCATCGCTCGACCGCCGCGCCGAGTCGGCGCTCGAGTTCGTCAACGGCGTCTTCGGGATCGCCCTCAAATGGTGCCGCCAGGCCTTCGCGCGCGACCTGTTCGGCGGACCAGTAGGATTGGGGTGCCGGCTGGGTCCCGTTCGCCACGGCGCTGGCATCCAGGCAGAGGATCGTTCCCGGCAGAAGCTTGTGGGTGTTCTCGAAGATGGCGGCGGGTGCGGGCACATTGCCGAAGCGCAGAAACATGGCGAGTGCATCGCGGCTGACCGCCGGAACGAAATCCGGGTGTGCGCGGAGCGCCGACAGTTCGGAGCCGAACACGATCCCGCCGCGAAGAATTGCGTAATAGAGCGGCTTCTGGCCGTAGCGGTCGCGTGCGAGAAAGAGTTTCTGCTCCTCTCGGTCCCACAGGGCGAAGGCGAACATGCCATTGGTGCGCCGAAGCGCGTCGGCCAGCCCGAGCTGTTCGATGAGTGCGAGCAGAGCCTCGGTGTCCGACGTCCCGCGGAAGGTTATGCCCCGGGCTTCGAGATCGGCGCGCAGTTCGGGAAAGTTGTAGATTTCACCATTGTAGGACACCACGAAGCGCCCCGACGCGGAGGTCATCGGCTGGTGTCCGGTTTCGCGAAGATCGATAATCGCGAGCCGCCGATGGGCGAATCCGATCCCGCGTTCGGCATCCACCCATGTCCCATCGCCATCGGGTCCGCGATGGGCCACCGCCAGACCCATGGCGGTGGCGATCTGTTCCAGCCCGGCCGCGTCCCGCGTATTGGCGGGCGACCAGAAACCGGCAATTCCGCACATCAGGCTTTGCCTTGTGGCGGGCGGCTCATGATCTGCCGATAGAGATCGTCATAGGCGCGCGCACAGATATCGAGCCCGAAAGAGCGTTCGATTTCGGTGCGGCTCTGCGCCCCCATGTCTCGGCGATGTGCGTCGTCACAGGCAAGATCCAGAATGGCGCGGGAGAGGGCGTCCGGATCGCGGGCCGGCACCAGCATGCCGGTGACGCCGTCCTCGAGAATTTCACCGGTGCCCCCCACTTCGGTGGCTATCACGGGTATTCCGGACGCCATGGTTTCCAGAACGGCGTTCGGCAGCCCTTCTTCATGAGAGCACAGAAGGCCGATATCTGCGGCATTGAGAAGTTCGGGAATATCGAACCGTGATCCGAGAAACTGGACGTGATTGGCCAGGCCCTGTGCCGCCGCCTGCGCGCGCAACGATTCGCCGATACCGTCATCGCGACCGATGCATAGCAATTGCCACCCTGCGGGAAGCTGGTCGCGAATTCCGGCCAGCGCGTCGAGTAGATCGGTATGGCCCTTATAGGGAATGAGATTGGCCACGATCATCAGGACCAGCGCATCGGGCGCGATGTTCAGGGACTGACGCACCGCCGCGCCGCGTTCGGTATCGGGCCTAAGGGTGTCCGAATCCACACCGTTGCGGATCACCCAGAGCCGGCTGGCGGGCGCCCCTTCGCGTATCAGATCGCGCCGGATGGCTTCGCTGTTGGCGATGATCAGCGACATGCGCGGGTGCAGAAACCGCTCGATCCGGAAAAGCAGCGGATGACGGCTCTGATAATGCGCCAGAGAGCTCCGGCTCATGATCATCCGCTTCTGACCGGCCATGAGCGCACATAGTCCGCCGATGAGATAGGCTTCCGGCAGGATGAAATGGGCAATCGCAGGGCGTTGGCGAAGAAACCAGAGCAGTAGCCAAGGTCCGGTGATCAGGGCCTTGAAAAGGCGAATCGCGAGGCCGGTTCGGGTGATCGCACTGGTCAGCGGCGGCGACCAGATCCGGAATCCGGCATGCTCCAGTTCTTCGGCAAGGGGCCCCGGCCGGGACAGGGTGATGAGATCGATGTCCCAGCGTTCCCGGTCAAGACGCGGAACGATCTGGGCGATCTGACGCTCGGCGCCGCCGATCTGCAGCGACCCGATGACAATGGCGATGCGGTCCCGGGTCACGCCAGAGCCCTCATCATCGTGTCTCGAAGCCAATGACGTTTTCCATGATCTCCCGCGCCACGCCATCGCCGCCCCGGGTGACCAAAACATGGTTGGCGGCTTCCAGAACATCGGGATGCGCGTCGGCGACGGCCACCGCATGACCAACGGCGGCCATGGCGGGAAGATCGTTGAGGTCGTTCCCAACGAACATCAGGCGGGATGGGTCATAGCCACGGGTCTGGCACAGTTGCGCGATGGCGGCCGCCTTGTCGGACACGCTGTCCATCACCGGGACCTGCAGCTTTGCACCACGCGCACGTACAACCGGATTGGTCTCGGTGGACACGATATGAACCGGAAAGGCCTGTGCCCGGAAGTGATCGAAGGCCAGCCCGTCGGCCCGGTTGCAGATGACGGCTTCGGTGCCGTCCGAGAACACAAGAACGCGGTTGTCCGTCAGGACACCGTCAAAGTCGAAGATGAGCGCGTCGAGTTCGTCGGATGTTACGATCATGAGTTTTCCTGTTCCTGTCGGCACGCCATCGCCATGGTGTCACGATAGACCTTCACATACTGGTCCACGATGGCGTCCCAGGAAAAGGCCTCTGCCCGTTCGTGCGCTTGCGCGGTGCGTTTCTGGCGCAGATCGGGTTCGGTCATCAATTTCTGCATCGCGGTGCACAGGGCTTCGGGGTTGCCGGCCGGCACCATTTCACCCCAGCGCCCGTCTTCGATGATGTTCCGGCATCCCGGGCCGTCCGTGGTGATGATGGGAAGGCCGGCGGCCATGGCTTCGACCAGCGCGATGCCGAAGGTTTCGACATGGGAGGGAAACACAAAGCCATCGGCCGCCCGGTACAGGTCCACAAGATCCTCGCCGGGAAGTTTCAGGCCGTCACCCAGCATGGGCTGCCCCATGGGCCCGAGCAGACGAACCCGGTCGCCTAGGCCGAGCGCTGCGGCTTTGGACGCCAGGGCCTCGGTATCTTTTCCGGCCAGCGCCACCACGAAACCGGATTGGCCCTGATCGATCAGGCCGCGCATGGCGGTCAGGAGGTCGCCGTAGCCCTTCTTGGGGTGATTGCGACCGACAGCGGTGAACAGAAAGGTGTCTTCTTCAATGCCATGGCGCGCGCGGATGGCGCCACGATCGACCGGCTGGCGGAACCGGTCCAGATCGACCCCGTTGGGGATGGCCCGGATATGCGCGGCCGTGACCCCGAGCTTTCTGTATTCCTCGGCCACCGAATCCGTGATCGCGACCAGAACATCCGCACGCGGCAGCCAGTCGCGCACCAGCCGGTCGATCTTTGGATTGAGACGCATGCCGTAACCCAGCTCGGGCGCGATCTGGATGTCTTCGCCCGCGCAACGCACCAAATGCGGCCGCCGGCCGGCAGCGTGGCGGATAGTGGCCACGCCGGTCGGAAACCCCACTGTGGCATGCCAGGCGTTAATCCGGTTCTGCCGTTCGAAGCGGGCGAGCCAGCCTGCCAGAAACCGCGTTCCAAGGTCAGGCCAGTGCTGAATCAGGGTCAGGGTCTTCGGCGGAAAACTTTCCACCTTGTAGGGCAACTTGATCCCGGTCTGGCGCAGTGCACGGACGCTTCCGGCGGGGGCGGCGATCACCGGTGTGTGGCCACGGGCCAGCAGCCGGGTCGCGATATTGTGCAGCCCGATCTCTACGCCGCCCAGCGCAGGCAAGAAGGTCGAGGTCGGCATGCCGATGGTCAGTTGCGTATCGGTCATGCTGTCGGTGCCGTCCGTTCGGGCATGGCCAGTGCCTGCTCGGCAATCTGCCGGACCCGGTTGGCGAAATTCTCCCCCGCCGAAGGGCCGGACAGCGCGGCCCGGTAGGTCTCCTGACCGGCTTGCGCGATCGCGGGCAGGTCGAATGCCCCGTCCTCGGCGGCGTCGAGGCAGTCGAGAAAATCCGAAAGATCCCATTTGTGGGCCAGCATGGTCTCACAGTTGCGAAACAGATCGGGCCAGGTTTCCAGGTGGGACATATCCGGTTTCAGCAAGGCCGCGCCACAGAGCAGCGCCTCAAAATCCTTCAGTGTGATTTCGCCAAAGCCGAACGGCGAGACGACGAGGCGTGCGTTGCGCATCTCTTCGAGGAAGGCACGGCGGTCAAGCTTGTCTGTCGTCATTCGCCCCGCGAGCAGACTGGCAATCCGGCGGCGCTGATGGGCAACCGTGTCGCGGGCATAGCCGGTTCCCATCCGGCAGGTGAAGCCGATCGATCGGTCTCTGCCGGGTGGCGTGAAATCGGTCGGGAACCGCAAGAGCGCATTCAGCGGTATGCGTTGGCGCATGGCCATGCGGAGGGGGCCATGCAGGCTGTAATCGGCCAGGCCCGAGTTCCACGACACGCGCAAACGGTCCAGCAGCGCCGGATCGTTGACGATTCGGGGCTCGGCGGGTTCGTCATCGGTGACGCCATCCGTGCGGTGATAGTGGTCGGCCCAGATGCGGTTGCCGTAATGGGGGCGGGTGTACTCCGACCGGTCGGCGAGCAGCTGGGATTTGCAGTAAAGACGCACCAGCGGCAGCACCTGGGATTGCAGCCAGCCCGTGCTGTCGGAAATATCGAACCACACCAGCGGCGCATGATCTGCCAGTTCCGCGATATCGGCGAGCACCCGCTCGTCGCCCTCTGCCGCCCAGCGCGGGCTGAAGACCCGGCTCTCGACAAACAAAAGATCGCAGTCCGTGGCCCGGACGTCCTTCGGGTCGTTGAGGACGCGAATGTCGAGACCGGCCTGCGCCAGCGCCCTACGGTACACCACCAGCGGAAACAGAAAGGCGCGCCCGTTCGGTGTGGCAAAACCACGGGTCAGAAGATGGACTCGAAGCATGGCCGCTAGGGCCGCTCAGCCGGGCTGCCGGGCAGGTTGCGCAACCAGACCTCAAGGTTCACCAGATGCGCGAGTGGCGGCAATCGGTTGTGATCGCCGCGGCGGAACCGGTCCACCACATGGCGCAGTTTCACCGGATCGGTATAGGCCGCCAGCCGGCTGTCGGGTTGTGTCAGCAGGTCGAGATACCGGCCGAGCCCTTCGGAATCCGCCAGCCATTCGTTGAGCGGCAGCGCGAGGCCGACCTTGCGGCGATGGATCAGGTCGTGGGGGAGGAATTCTTCGGCCACGGATTTGAGGATCGGTTTGGTGTCGCCGCCCGGCGCACGCAGTTTCGCCGGGAAGCGGTTCACCAACTCTGCCAGCGGCATATGGGTGAAGGGAACCCGGGCCTCGACGGAAGCCGCCATGGCCATCTTGTCCTGACGCATCAGCAGAGAGGGCAGATAGGAGGTCTGATCGACGGCAAACATCCGCTCGCGAAAGTCGCTGAAGCGCGCGGCGGCGGCTTCCCGCGCGCCGGGTACCGGCACCAGTTCGGGGAACAGTTCGTGCAGCGCCAGGAAGTCGTGATAGACCGCACCGAAAATCGCCGGGTCGCGTCCGCTGTAGCGCTGGATTTCGCGCCACCGCTGGAGCATCGGCCACATCCAGGACGGCACCAGTTTGGCCAGCCGGCCTTTCTGAGCCAGGTCACGCCAGATGCCATAGCGCTTGTAGCCACCGAACAGTTCGTCGGCGCCCTCGCCGGTCAGCACCACCTTGGAGCGTTCGCGGATGCGGTCACAGAGCAACATCAGCATGACGCAGCCATAGTGGGGCACCGGGCCTTCCATATGCCGGGCCGCACGGGGCAACGCATCGGCAAAGGCATGGCCGTCGAGTGCGATTTCCTGATGGTCGAGGCCGATCCGGTCCACCGCCTGTTTGCGGTAGGGCGCTTCATCCTGTGCAAAGCCGGGTATATGGACGCCGAAGGAGGCCAACTGCCCGCCGGTTTCGTTCTGGGCGATGGCGCTGACCAGGCTGGAATCGACCCCGCCCGACAGTTGCACCGTGTAGCCGACATCGCTGGCGAGGTGATCGCGCACGGACTCCACGATGGCGCTGCGGGCCTGGGCGATGGCCGTGTCCCGGTCGATGGACGGGTCGGGCGCAATTGTGTCCAGCGGATCGCTGAAGCGATGGGTCCGGTGGGCGCCGCTGGTGAGTGACTGCATCATACAGCTTCCCCCGGGCAGGGATTCGATACCCGAGAGATTGCTCAGCCGTCCGGCGGCAAAGCGGAAGACCAGAAGCTCGGCGAGGGCATCCCGGTCCACTGATACCGGAAACAGCCGGGCGAGCGGCCGCATCTCGGACGCCAGTCCGATCAGGGGGCCGTGGCGCGCGATATAGAGCGGCTTGATACCGAACGGGTCGCGGGCCGCGATCAGCTCGTTGGTCTGTCGATCGATGATGACAATCGCAAACATGCCTTCCAGCCGTACAAAGCACTCGGTCCCCCAGGCGAGGTAGGCGGCGAGGATGACCTCGGTATCGCCGGTCGTGCGGAAGGTGGTGCCTGCTGCCTCCAGTTCGGCGCGCAGGCGGCGATAGTTGTAGATCTCACCGTTGAAGGTGATGGTGATCCGCCCGCTCGGGTCGGTCATCGGCTGGTCGGAACCGGCATCGGGGTCGAGGATCGCAAGCCGGCGGAAGGCCAGCGCGAAGCCGGCCTCAATCGTCATGCCGCCGGAATCCGGCCCGCGGTGATGCAGGTCGGATTCCATGGCCGAGAGGAGCGACTCGTCGAAGAGTCGCCCCGGCTCGTTCAGCGCTACAAAGCCGCACATGTCGAAAGGGTCAGATCAGCCTTTACGGCGGGTTCCGTAGAAGGTCATGAAGTT